>Ga0194132_10000735_pt1 | contig 66710 bp, 56 predicted proteins | sample TA2KigOf80mmetaG_FD_148612 | JGI IMG/M metagenome (GOLD analysis project Ga0194132, IMG submission 148612) | Freshwater microbial communities from Lake Tanganyika, Tanzania - TA2015054 Kigoma Offshore 80m | ecosystem: Environmental > Aquatic > Freshwater > Lake | place: Tanzania: Lake...
TTTTCGCATGGCAGCCCGCCGCCGCTCGGTCGCTTCGATGTCGACTACCCAACGCCCCGTGTCGATGATCACACCATAGTCGGCTTCCGCCTTCACGGGCGACAGCAATTCGTTGCGCACATCGCGCAACACGGCTTCTGAGGCGCGCTCCAGCGGATCACCCCATCCACCGGCCCCGGCGAGGACATGCCGAAACACATCGTCCTTCCGAATGTCCATGGTGAATTTGCTCGGCAGCACGTGGTTTTCGCCGTCGGGATTGAGGTAGTTCTCGGAGGGTCGGCCGGGGCTGCCGCCATAGAGTCCGAAGGGTCGATGGTCGCGACGATCAGAGCGGACCTGGAGAACGCCCTCCGCTTCCGTAAACCGGTAGTCGCGACGAAACGGCACGCCGCCCCGATATTTTCCAGCACCGGCCTTATCCGGAACGAACTCGTAGGCGAGGAGCTGAATCGGGTGCTCGGCCTCGGTCACCTCGATCGAATGCGAGGCCATATTGGCGAACATGTGCGAGTTGCCATCGAGCCCGTCGGCCCAGGGCCGCGCCCCCCAGGCGCCGCAGGTGAAGTCGACATAGACGAAGGGCTTGCGGTCGGCGTGATAGCCGCCGATCGAGATGCCCGTGTTGCCGCCATCGCCCGCGGCTTTCACCTTGTCAGGCAACATCATGGCGAGGGCGCCAAACATGCAATCGGTCATGCGGAATCCCGTCAGGCCCCGCGCCGCGCAAGCCGCGGGCAGCACGCCGTTCCCCACCGTTCCCGCCGGGCAGATCACCTCGATCGCTCGGAAGACACCCTCGTTGTTCGGGATGCCGGTCGGGAGCACAGAGCGCACGCCGGTGTAAGACGCGGCCTTGGTGTAGGACAGCGTGTTGTTGATGGCCCCTTTGACCTGAGGATGGGTGCCGGTCCAGTCGACCACCATGTGGTCACCCCGTTTGCGGATAGTGACGAACAGGCGAATCGGCTTGCCGCGATCGATTCCGTCATCATCGATCCAATCCTCAAAGCTCCACTCGCCGTCCGGTAGGCCCTCCAAGGCCTTGCGTGTCAGTCGCTCCGCATAGTCGATCGTCTCCCTCATGAACGTCTTGGTTTGCTGCGCGCCATATTTCGCGACCACCTGCGCGAATTTCTTCTCGGCGACGTGACAGGCAGCCAGTTGTGCACGCAAATCACCGAAGACTTGGACGGGCAGCCGCACATTGCGCTCGATGAACGTCATGATCGTCTGATTCAACACGCCCGCGTCGTAGAGCTTGAGCGGGGCGATGCGGAGACCTTCGGCATAAATCTCCGTCGAATCGGAGGCATTGGAACCGGCAACGCGACCGCCTACGTCGCTGTGATGGCAAACCGTGGCCGCGAAGGCCATGCGCTCATCGCCGTGGTAGATCGGCTTGAAGATGAAAATGTCGGGCAGATGCATGCCGCCATCAAACGGATCGTTCATGATAAAGGCGTCGCCTGGCCGCATGTCGTTGCCGAAATGACGCATGATCGATTCCATGGCGGTCGGCACCGAACCCAGGTGTCCGGGCAAGGTCAAGCCCTGCGCCACCAGCTTTCCATCGGCATCGGCGAGCCCGGTGGAATAGTCCATGTTGTCCTTCAGGACGCCCGAATAGGTCGTGCGGAACACCGTCAACGCCATTTCATCCGCGATCGAGAAAATGGCGTTCTTGAACAGCTCGAATGCGATCGGATCGTACGTGGCGCTCATGCATCATTCCTTGGCGAAAATACGCGGTGCCCGGCCGTCGAAGACAATTTCACGTCTCAGCCTCGTGAAGCCGCGCCTGGACCTGCCCCCGAATGTGCTCGAGGGTTCACGCCGCTTTTTGAGCATGTTGAGCTTGTGTGAGGATGCGCCTCGGGGTCAAGTTGCTGAGAAACAGGTTGGGCCTGGTGTCGTCGTGCGGGCATTGCCATTCGTCAAGCGCCGCCCGACGGCGAGCGATCGGATCCATGGCGCAATCGATATGACCTTCGCGGAATTCTTTCTTTGCGACCAAAAGCCAGTCGACGAGGAAAGACCGGACGATCGGGCGATCGAGGGTCGTAAAGTGTCCCCCGCTCCCACCAACCCATGGCGGGGAGATTGAGGCGGAGCCCATTTCGCGCCCGATGCTGATGTTCGCCTGCGCCGCCCTCCTGCCGCCTTCCTTCATCGTGGCCGGTGCACGGTGCCTGGGGGGCGGCCTGGTCGCCACGCAGCAAGAAACCGAGGACGAAATGTCCATTCCGACGCCGCCCCGGAGGTCGGACCGGCGGGATATGCCGTTTTCCACCTCCACTCTCGAGCTCGACGCAGCCTGTTGGCATCGCGTCATCACAAGCCTCACGTCTTCCGACCGTGCAACCCGGTCGAACGCCGCGACGTTTTTTCGTGAGTACCTGGCCGCTGCCTTCGACCGGCCGGACATCGCCGCCCAGATCCGGGCACGAGGCGTCACTCTCGGCGAGGCCAAAGCGCGGGTCGGCCGCCTGTCCGATGCGACGCTCAGCGATCTGGCTGCCACGGTCGATGCGGGCGATGGCCGCTCGGAGCCTGGCCGCCACCTGGCGGCTGTTCTGCTGGAGCCGTTTGCACGCGTTGTGGCGGCGGTCCTGCTTCTGCCGTTCAGCGCGATCCTTGCGGTGCTGGGTGTTACCGAGCCCGATCCGGTCACCGACGAGGAAGGCTGGCTCCGATGAATCAGCGCGCTTTTGACCGGGCACTTCTGATGGCGGTCGCGGCTGCGATTTTGGCGCTGCTCATCTACGGCGTCGCCTCGCTCTGGGTCGCGGCCGGGGCCGAGCCGCCGGCGGCAATCGATCCGCTCGGCGGGGCCGCCACCGATCAGGCCGCTTCAGCGGTCGTTCTGAGGTCATGACGGTGCGAATCACAAACAACCGGACGCACCGGACCGCCGCGGCTGGCGACGGGGAGATCGTCGCCGCGGCGGTCAGCCGCCTAGGCCCGAGTCTCGTGGCTCTCTCTGCGCACCGGCCAGGCAAGCGCGCCCGGCCGGCCCATGAGATGCCTGCTTTGACAATGCCTTCAATTGACCAAGAAAAGTACGGGGAGTGGACCAATGAACACGGAGACAGCACCACGATATGCCGGGCGCCGGATGATGATTCGCCGCCTGCGTAGCCGCCTCGTGAAGCCGCTCACGCGGGATGCCGAGCTGGCAGCCATTGCGTCGTTCATCGCGCGCTATGGCGTGCGGCGGGTGACGATCGATCGGGACGGAACGGTCAGACTGAAGACGGTGTTTCACTGTTGAGGGTCGGCGATCGACCGCGGGCGGTCTCGCGGGAAAGCGCTATGTTCGCTAAGCTCGGTCGTGCCCCCTGCACGAGGCTTGGATCATGCGCCCCGCGAGATTGCTCATCGCCCTCCCCCTTCTGCTCTCGGCCTGTTCAGCGCCAGAGTACTTCGCCGGAACCAACACGGTTGACCTGACCGGCAAGCCGGTCCTCGTGGTCGTCGATCGTCTGGGCTCGCCCGACGCGCTTACAAAGCACGGCAAGGAAACCACCTATGTCTGGACGGTCCGGCGCACGGGCTCGGGCACCACGAGCTATGTTTCCCAGGGTGGCCAACTCATTCCGATGAAGTCATCGGAAAGCATCCTCTCGACCAATGCCTGCACGCTCCGGGTCGACGCCGGCAGCCAGGATAATATTGTCCGCCGCTGGTCGGCCGAAGGCAGCCGGAAGGACTGTCAGCGCCTGCTGGCGCGGCTTCGATAGAACGCCCGGCACGGGCGAAGAAAGCGTCATCATCTTCACGAACTGGTCACGCCTGCCTGCTCTTCTATCACGCTGCAGGCAGTACAAGACTAAGAGCCAGGAGTCCGAACATGAAGCTCGCCATCATTGCCTCCCTGTCCCTGATTGCAGCCGCCGGTGCCGCGCACGCCGACGACACCTTGCGGTTCTATAGCGTCCAGGGCACCAATCCGAACGGATCGCCCTATGGCGGTGCGGCGGTGATCGAGGCGACAAGCCCCGATACGTGCAACATTGTGTGGAAGACCGGCTCGACTGAGAGCAAGGGCTTTTGCATGCGCAGCGGCAACATTCTGTCCGCCGCCTACATCCTGGGCGAAGTCGTCGGCCTGGTCATTTATGAGATCAAGCCGGATGGTTCGCTTCAGGGCACCTGGACGATCGCCGACAAGCCCGGTGTTGGCACCGAGATCCTGACGCCGCAGCAGTAGACGCGGATTGTTGCAAACGGCGACGGGACAACCAAAGTCAGCCTAGGTCACCCGGCCTAAAGGTGCCCTGGCGATCAAGATCACCCGGACGATGTTCGCCCGGTACGAGGTAGAGCTCGCCCGGCCGATGCTCGCCCAGATCGCGCGAGCCTTCGGCATCATCGCCGCGCGTACCTGAACGCGGCGCGCTGGTTTCGCTCGGGCCGGTTGACTCCGACGTGGGTGAGGTCATCGGTGGTGTCTCGGCACGCGGCCGCCGCAAATCGCCGGGGCCGAAAAACTGGCCGCCGGGCTCGGCCAAGCGCATGAGCGGCTCGGGCTCGCCTTGAACTGGCGCCTGGGCGTCGACGTTGCTGTCAGCCAGCAGCAACGTGGCGATGCAGATGATGACCGCTCCAACCATCGAACCGACCCTTTGGCGGGCCAATTGCCGGTCGCCTCAGCGCCGGCGGAACTGGCGCTTCGGTGCGGCCGGCATCGAGGTACCGCTGCCCTCCGGCTTGTGGCGGAAATTGATGCGGCCCTTGTCGAGATCGTAGACCGACATCTCGACCGTCACCCGGTCGCCGGCGAGCGTGCGGATGCGGTTCTTCTTCATGCGTCCGGCGGCGTAGGCCAGGATCACATGATCATTGTCGAGCTTCACCCGATAACGCCCGTCCGGCAGCACCTCGGTGACCACGCCCTCGAACTCCATCAATTCTTCTTTTGCCATGGGGGTCCTCCGTTAGCGGTCGTTCCCGATTTTTCGTTCATCGCGCGGGCGGGAGCCTCGGTTCGGGCGCTCGCCGGACCGCACCGGCTGCCGCAAGAAGCTCAGGCCACCGAGATCTTCGCCCGCGCCTCGTGCCGCGTTCACCGCCGCTTTGTTACGCCCCTTGGCAGGTCGATGTCCACGCCGATCAGGGCGCGCCTGTGCCGCCGGCTGAGGCGGCCTCGGAGCAGGCGCCGCCGGTGCGGCGGCGCGCTCGGCGCCATTCCGCTGGCTGGCCGGGATGCGGCGGCGGATCAGCGTCTCGATATCGCGCAAATAGCCGCGCTCATCCGCGTCGCTGCAAAACGAGATCGCGACGCCGCTGGTCCCTGCCCGCGCCGTCCGGCCGATGCGGTGGACATAGGTCTCGGCGATGTTGGGCAGATCGAAGTTGATCACGTGGCTGATATCATCGACGTCGATGCCACGGGCCGCAATATCGGTTGCGACCAGCACCCGCACGCGTCCGTTGCGGAAGCCGCCGAGCGCGCGTTCGCGCTGGCCCTGCGCCTTGTTGCCGTGGATCGCTTCCGCAGTGATGCCCGATTTCTCGAGCCCGCGCACGACGCGATCGGCCCCGTGCTTGGTGCGGGTGAACACGAGAGCGCGCCGCACCTCGGGTTGACGTAGGAGCTCGGCCAGGGCGGTCGGCTTGGCGCCGCGATCCAACATGATCACGCGCTGGTCGATCGCATCGACCGTCGCGGCGGGTGGCGTCACCGCCACCCGCGCGGGATTGCGCAGGAACTGCTCGGCGAGAGCCGCGATTGCGGGCGGCATGGTCGCCGAGAACAGGAGGCTCAGGCGCTCGGCCGGGAGCTTGCCGCAGATCGCCTTGATGGCGTGGATGAAGCCCATGTCGAGCATGCGATCCGCCTCGTCGAGCACCAGGGTGTCGACGTTGTCCAGGCGGAAACGGAAGCGATTGACCAGGTCGAGCAGGCGGCCCGGGGTGGCGACCAGGATGTCGATGCCGGGCGCGATGGTCCGCGCCTGACGCTCGATCGGAACGCCGCCGATGACGAGCGCGCTCGACAGGCCGAGATGTCGGCCATAGCGGCGGAAGCTGTCGAGGATCTGCGCGGAGAGCTCGCGCGTCGGGCTCAACACCAGCACGCGGCAGGCGTTGCGCGCCGGGCGTCGCTGGTCGTTGGCCAGACGGTTCAGGATGGGCAGCGCGAACGCCGCGGTCTTGCCCGTGCCGGTCTGGGCGATGCCGACCAGATCACGGCCGGTGATGACGTGGGGAATGGCCGCGGCCTGGATTGGCGTCGGCGTAGCATAGCCTTCCTCGCCGAGCGCCTTGAGAATGGGCGCCGCGAGGCCAAGGTCGATAAACTGGGTCAAAGGTTCTCTTTCGTCGTGTTCAACCGACCGCGAGTCCGGCACAAGGCGGACCGCTGGCGGGGTTCTCGTACGGCCCCGCGTGCCTGGGCAGTCGAAATTCTGGGTTCCGGCAGGCCGACGACCTGTTAGTGCGGTCTCGTTCACGCGGCCTGGATGTCTCTAGGACGGCTGTTAGGTAGGCGTGATTGTTCGGGAAGTCAAGAAATCAAGGGTGAAGCCTTGGTTAAGGATCGACGGACAGTGACCAAGGCCCCTATTCCGCCGCGACACCCCTCGCCAGTACGCGGCGTTCGGTAGGCAAGCTGCGCTCGCGCCGAAAGAAGCCCATCAGCGCCACGGTGCCGGCCGCCGCGATCACGATCCAGCCCGGCCGCACTCCCGCCTCCAGTGAAAGATTGGCGAGCAGGATGCGGCCCGGATCGACGCCATTGTGAAGCCAGAAATAGAGCGCCTCGCCCGCCATGGTGAGCAGGCCCGAGAGCGGGACGAGCGCAAGAATGTTCCAGAGCGGCACCCTGCCCCGCTCGCCAAAGCGTGCGTCCAACAGGCGGAAGCCCATCAGCCAGAAGAAGAAGCCGGCCATGTAGGTGGCCTGACCGACGTCGAGCTTCGACTGCATGACGAAATGGACGACGCCGAGCGCCCCGATCACATAGGCCAGCCGGTGCAACAGGCGCCAGCGGCGCCCGCCGAGCCGACGCATCATGCCGTCGGTCGACGTGATCAGGAGCAGGACCAACCCAATGAGAGCGGCGAATCCGATGATCAAATAAACCCGACCGGTAATCTCGCTCGCAACCTTGTCGAGGTCGAAGGCCTGATCGGCTGCATAGGCCAAGAGGTGCGCGATCGCGTAAAGCGCGGCCGCCACACCGATCATCCGTCGCACCTGGATCAGCTTGGGCCAGCGCGCGATGATGCGAAACGGCGTCACCGCCAGGGCTAGGAACGCGAAGCGGATCGTCCAGAGCCCGGTCTGATGATTGAGCTCGGTAAAGGCGCGCGGGCCAAGGTCCGCCGCAATCCAGCGTGTCGCCAGCCAGGCGGCCGGCACCAGTAGCAGGATCAGAACGACGATCTTCAGGGCCGGGGCCCGCCCCGATCGATCGAGCACAGGGCGAAACAAGCGCCGGGTCATGCGCCAGAAACTAGACCGGATCGATGAAGGATGAACTCACGCCTTGGTCAGAAGACCGTGAACGGCCGAGCGGCAGTCTGCGCCCCCACAGCCTTTGTTCCTGAAGCCATATGTTCATCAACACGCCACGAGGCTGTCGAAGATCACCTTAAGGATCCCCTTCGACGACAACAGAGATCGACAGGGGGCGCCAATGAATTGGCTTCACGTGGGGCTGGTTTCGGCAATGATCGTGGTCGGCGCTGTGTCGGCGTCTCTGGGCAAGGACGCGAGTGCGGACGCGACCATGGTATGGACCAGGCAACTCAATCAGCAAGCTCCGTTGGTCATCGGCCATCGCGGCGCCTGTGGTTATCGGCCGGAGCACACGCTTGCATCCTACGAGCTCGCGGTTGATATGGGAGCCGACTACATCGAGCCGGATCTCGTCATGACCAAAGACCGGGTGTTCATCGCTCGGCACGAGAACGAGCTCTCCCAGACCACCGATGTCGCGGCCAAGTTCCCCGATCGAAGGACCAAAAAGGCGATTGACGGCAAAGAGGTCGAAGGCTGGTTCAGCGAGGACTTCACGCTGGCCGAGATCAAGACGCTACGCGCCCAGTCGGGGCGTCCCAAGCGCTCAACCGCGTGGGACGGAGCGTATGAGATCCCGACCTTTGACGAAGTGATCGAGCTGGCACAACGCAATTCCGCCGAGACGGGTCGCGCGATTGGGATCTACCCCGAGACGAAGCATCCCACCTACTTCTCGTCGATTGGCCTACCCTTTGAGAATCTTCTGGTCGAGACGCTCAATCGCTTCGGTTACACCGAGCGCACCAGCCCCGTGTTCATCCAGTCCTTCGAGACGACGAACCTCAAGCAATTGCGTTTCATGACCAAGGTGCGCTTGGTGCAATTGTTCGACGACTTCAATGAGCGTCCGTACGATCTCGTCGTCGCCGGTGATCCTCGCACCTATCGCGACCTGATGACGCCAGAGAGCCTCAAGGAGATCGCGACCTATGCCGACGGGATTGGCCCCTGGAAGCGGACCATTCTCATCGAAGGTGAGGACAAGAAGCTCAAGCCTGCGACAACATTGATTGATGACGCGCATGCTGCGGGGCTCGTGGTCCACGCCTATACCTTCCGCGACGAGCCCGACACGCTCGCGCCGGAGTACGCGCTCGACCCCATGAAGGAGTACGAGCAGTTCTTTGCGCTCGGCATCGATGGTGTGTTCAGCGACTTCCCGGATACGGCAGTACGCGCGCGAGCCAAGATGACTGGTCGCCCATAGAGGCGCGGCCAAAGGCGCGACGAACAATGACCTGAGTTGGTGTGACGATCAGCCGCGCGGCGGCGCGACCGGGAAGCGGCGACGCGCGATCTCTTCGAGCGTCGCGGTGATTTCCTTGATCGAGGCGGGAAGCTGGAGGCAGTCGGTGAATCCGGCCTGGGTCATCTGGGAACGGCGCATGTCGTGCGTCGTCAGGGCAAGGAAGGCGGTACCGTGACTGCGGATGCGCGGGTCCTGCACCAATTGGCCGACGGTCGCGGTGCCTCTCACGCGGGGATCGTCGGCGCAGACGACGACGAGATCGGGTGGGTTCGCGGCGACCTGCTGGACGATGCCCTCTTCGGTTTCGGCCTCGCCCACGCCGTAGCCATAGCGTTCGAGGATGGTCCGATAGAGCTCGCGCAGAGGCCAATGGGAGATTGCGATCAGGGCGCGGAGCTGCGGGATGGCATCGGGCGCGCCCGAGCTGACAGGACGCGACGTGTAGGACGGCGTCGCTTGGGGCTCGAGGCTCGCAAGCGCAGCACGCCGGTCGGTGGTGGCGTGGCTACTCAAGCCGAGGCTCCGCGGGCGAGGCCGGCCAGGACACGCGTGGCTTCGGCACAGGTGTCCGCAACCGTTTTCAGCTTGCGGCCGAGCGATGCGTTGCCCTCAAGACCATCGGCGCTATGCTCGACCGCGAGGGCCGCCAGCTCAAGCGCCGCGCGAGCCCGTCCGTCGACGCTGACCGCGCTCGCCACTTTGTACACTTCTGCGGAAGTCGGATCGGTCGGCACGACCAAGGCATCAACCTCGCGCCGGCTCGCCGTGCTGCTCGATTCATCCGCCATGGCGGCGCGAACTCCCAAAATCGATTTACCTATGCAACCGATTGTGGGCCGCAATTGTTAGGACTTCGTTACACAGACCTTAACCAGTTCTTAACGATTCGGCCTCCGAACGGCGATTCACGTCAGCCCCAGCGCCAGTAGTCGTCGCCCTCCTTCATGTAGAAGCGGGCCAGGATCATGCGATGAACCTCGGAAGCGCCATCGACCAGCCTGGCCTGCGGCGCGTAGCGATACATCCACTGCAAGAGCGTGTCGCGCGAGTAGCCGCGGGCGCCGTTGAGCTGAAGGCATGTCGTGATCACCTTGTTCAAGGTCTCGGACACCTGAAGCTTGGCGGTCGAGATCTCTTTGCGGGCCTTGTCGCCCTGATCGAGCCTCCACGCGGCATGCATGGTGAGCAGACGGCCGATCTGGATGTCGACCGCGGCCTGACCCATCATCCACTGAACGCCCTCGTGCTCGGAGAGCGTCTTGCCGAACGAGCGGCGCTCGCCGACATAGGCCCGCGCAATCGACATGGCGCGCTCGGCCATGCCGAGCCAGCGCATGCAATGCGTAAGGCGCGCCGGACCCAAGCGGATCTGGGTCAGCTTCAGGCCATCGCCGACCGTCATCAGCAGGTTCTCTTCGGGGATCTCGAGGCCATCGAAGCGCAGCTCACAATGGCCGCCATGCTCCTCGGGCCCGAGGATCGGGACCTTGCGCACAATGCGCCAACCCGGCTGGTCCTTGTGAAACAGGAAGGCGGAAAGGCCGCGCCGGGGATCGTCAGATGTGCGCGCGACCAGGATGAAATGGGTCGATGCCCCTGCCCCCGTGATAAACCATTTGTGGCCGTTGACGATCCACTTGGCGCCGACCTTCTCCGCGCGAGTCAGCATCATGCCGGCTGGGTCGGAGCCTGAGCCCGGATGCGGCTCGGTCATCACAAAGGACGAGCGGACCTTGCCGTCGACCACAGGCTGCAGCCAGCGCGCTTTTTGCTCCTCGGTCGCGACCTGCTCGAGCACGCGCATATTGCCGTCGTCGGGCGCCGCGCAATTGAAGGTCGCGGGGCCGAAAATGCCGAAATTGGCCGCTTCGTAGAACGCCGCCTGTCCGACCATGCCGAGCCCGAGACCGCCGCGCGACTTGGGCATCTGCGGCGCCCACAGGCCGGCCGCCTTGGCCTTGGCGCGCATCTGATCGAGCAGGTCGAAGCGGATGTTGTCGTGCTCGGGATCGAAATTCTCCGTCGACGCCTCAAGCGGAATCAGGTGCTCGGCGACGAAGGCTTTCACGCGTTGGCGCAGCGCTTCGACTTCGGGCGACAGGGCAAAATCCATGGAACGGCTCTCCGAGATTGACGCGTCAATAGGGCTGGGCCGAGCGATAGGCGGCCCGTCTCACGAGGTCAAGGTTGTAATCTGACTTAGCGGTAGCTCGGACCGTGCACCCAGCCGACCATGACATCCCGCTGCCCGCGCGTGAGCGGCAGGATCCGGTGCATCCAGTAGGACGGGAAGATCACCATCGTGCCTGCCTTGCGGAAGGTTGCACGGTCAGCCGCCGCGTTGAAGAACTCGAGATCGCCGCCGTCATACTCAGCGCCGTCGGTCAGCTGGAGCGAGAACGACAACTTGCGCGAGGCCGAGTGAAACCGGCCCATGTCGATGTGCCAGTCGTACTTGTCCTGCCTCGGTCCGGTATAGCGCATCAGATAGGGCATGTCGTCATAGGCAAGCCCGCTCAGCTCGAACTGCCAATAGCTCGAATTTACCTCGCTGATGACGCGCAAGACCTTGCTGAGCGGGTAGCCCGAGGCCTGATCGAACTTGACGCGCTGCTCGACAACGCTCCGCGCTTTCCGTTCGACCGCCGGCGCACCATCCTGGCCGTGGCCGCCGACCAGGCCTTCGGTCCAGCCATTGGGGTCCGCGCTGCTGCGGATCTTCTCGCACTCCTCCCGCGTGAAATGCTCGCCGTGATAGACCATCGACACGTGGCGGTTCCTGACGGGGAGCGCGGGGATCACGATCATCGACGGCACGCCTCGGCTTTTTCTGATTTGAACGGCCAGTGACCGCCGAAACGGTAACCGAGCATCAATGGCGAAGTCCACCAGACTGATCCGCGGATGGGCCCACTTCGCCAAGTCGCAATGGCGCCGGTGAAATTCCGGTTAAGGGATCCTTAGGGCCGAGCCTCGATGCTGTGCCCCCGAATTCCTTCCTAAGCGGGAGCGCGCCACTATGGCTCACGTCACGCGGGTGCTGGTCGCCGACAGCAGCCTGACCACGCTCAATGACGCCGGCAGTCATCTTCGTGCCGCAGGCTGCCTCACCATGATCGAGATGGCGCCTTCGCGCGTGCGCTTTCGGGCCCGCACCGATCGGCCTGACGCCGTTTTCCTCGGCATGGGCTTCAGCGACGATGAGATCCTGCGGGTCGCGGATGAGCTCAAGAACGATCCGGTCACGCGCCGCCTGCCGCTCATGCTGATCGGAGCGCGCATGGCCCAGGCCGATCTCGGCCGCCGGTTGGCACGTTCGATCGATGGCGCGATCAGCTTTCCAATCGATGCTGCCGAAATCGGCGCCAAGCTCGGTACGGCAACGCGTCTCAAGGTCATGCGCGCCGAACTGCTGCGCCGCCATGTGACGCTCGGGCGTTACGGCATTGACGGCTTCTTCCCGGTCGATGCCCATGAAGATGAGGTGGCCCGTCCGCTCTTCGTGGCACAGCCCGCCGGCAACGAACATGCGCCTGACGTCAGTGCCGTGATCAATGGGGCCGGCGATCATGTTGGGCCCGAGCGGGCGCTCGCCACTCTGTCTCAAATGCGCCACGATGCCGTGATCATTCAGGGCGGTGGCGCGATGAGTGACGCCATGCTCGAACTCTGCGCCGATATTCGCCGGCACCCTGCTCTCTTCCATCTGCCCATCATCGTCCTCGCGCCCCAGGACACCCCGGGTCTGAGCTCCCAAGCCTTCGCCAAGGGGGCAAGCGAAGTGGTGGTGCAGCCCTTCGAGCGCGAGACGCTGCGTCTGAGCGTCGATGTTGCCGTGCGCCAGGCGCGCCTGCGCAGCCGGCTCCAGGCGGCCTATCGGCGCGGTGGCAATCCTGAGACCAATGATCCGGTTACCGGCCTCTTCACGGTCGAGTTCCTCTATCGCCACCTCGAGCTTCTGATCGAGGACGCGTTCCGCTGGAACCGTCAGCTCTCGGTCGTCACCTGTCTGATGCCGCAACTCGCCGGCATCGCGCATGAGCATGGCCGCGAGGCGGCCTCGGCCGTACAGCGCGCGGCGGCGACGGTCGTGTCGCGTCTCGTGCGCGGTGAAGATCTGTGCGCCTGCCTCGGCGATCAGGCCTTCTGCCTGGTGCTGCCCGAGAGCGGCATAGACTCCACCAATGCCATCACGCATCGCCTGCGTGGCGTGCTGCGTCACACCGAGTTCGGCATCAACGATGTCAGCAAGGCCCTTGTGCTGCAGGTTGAGCTCGGCTGCGCCGAGTTCCGGCCGGGCGACACGCCGGAGACGCTCGTAGCCCGGGCCCAGACGACCGCGCTCAGCGTCGCCGCCTAGTCCAAACCTACATCTGCCGTCCCATCCGGCCGCACCATCAGGTGCCGCCGGTGAAATCCATCGTGCCCCGGGCCAGCCCATGCTAGGCTCGCGCCATGCGCATCGACATCATCTCTGACACGATCTGCCCCTGGTGCTATGTCGGCAAGCGCCGCTTCGAGCGCGCATTGGCCGAGCTGCCGGCGGGCACCGAGGTGACGGTCGCCTGGTGGCCGTTCCAGCTCAACCCGCAAATGCCGCCCGAGGGCAAGGAACGCGCAGGCTATCTGGTCGAGCGTTTCGGCTCGGAGGAACGCGCGCGGGAGATCTTCCGTCCCCTCGAGGCTGCGGGCAGAAGCGAGGGAATCCCCTTCGCCTTCAATGAAATTCTGCGCACGCCGAACACCATGGCCTCGCACCGCCTGATCGCCTTTGCCGGCGAGCGCGGGCGCCAGAATGAGGTCGTCGAGGTTCTGTTCCGGCGCTATTTCGAGCTCGGCGAGGACATCGGAGAGCTCGGTGTCCTGGTGGCGTCGGCCGTTGAGGCCGGCCTCGATGAGGATGAGACGCGTGCCTATCTTGAGAGCGATCAGGGTCGCTCCGAGGTCGAGGCGGGCGACGTCGCCGCGCGCAAGCTCGGCATCAATGGCGTGCCCTGCTTCATCGTCAATGCCCGCTATGCGTTGTCGGGCGCGCAGGAGCCTGAGGTGTTTCGCCGGGTCTTTGATCTCGCCGCCAACGAAGTAGAAACAGCGACGAGCGAGCAGAGCTAGAGGCTATCGGCCGACATCCTTGCGCGGGTTGATCGGCTCACCCGATCCGCCGCCGCCACCACCCTCAAAGATCGTGAAGATGTTCCGAAAGATGCCCGGGGCCAGAACGCTCAGCGGGTTGACCGTGATCGTTGGCCGTTCGAGGTGGCCGGTCACCGAGTAATTGGCGGCGAACACGCCGCCGCCCTCACCGCCGGTCAGGATATCGCCGATCAGTGGAATCGAGCTGAGCGCGCTGTTGATCGCATAGATCGGCACGATCGTGCCCTTGAGATCGATCTGATCGGTCGCGAGATTGACCGTGCCCGTACCGTTGACCCCGAGCGAGGCGCCGGACGTTCTCGCCTCCTTCACCGTCAGCACGTCGCCGAACAGCGTGAACGGCATATAGAGCTGCTGGAAGGACAGGCCCTCACCGCCGAGCACGTCGACGATGCCCGTGAGCGATGCAAAGGTCAGCAGATTGGCAAGCGTCGGCGCGTTCCGCACCTTGTAGTCGTCGACCTGGACATAGCCCTCGACCGGGCCACCCTCCAAATCGTCCAGAATCCGGGCCTCGAGGTAGAGGCTGCCGCCGATCGCATTGTCATAGACATCGAACGCCCGCGCCACCGACCCCGCATCGTCCGACTGCACGATCAAACGCCGCCGCTTGCCGTCTGGCTCAAGGCGCAGCCGGATTGGCTGGCCGCTGACCAGCGTTCCTTCAAGGTAGGCCGTGCGTAGCCCCTCGCCGTTGAAGTCCATGCGACCGCGAGCGTCGGTGATCTGCTGGTCCGCGCGCGTGATCAGGCGTTTGACGTCGAGCTCGAGATCGAGATCGGTGGTCCTCTCGCCGCCGCTCGACATGAGGTCGCCGAGATAAGGCCGGAGATCGAGGCTCTCGCCGCCCACGCTGATGCGCAGCTTGTCGCCGGTCTTCGCCGGCGGTCGGATCCGGGCATTGGCATCGGTGAGGCCGATCAACATGCGGCTGACCACCAGCTCGCGCAGCTTGAGTGATGCTGAATCGAGCGTCGCGCTACCTTCGAAAAGACCGTCCTTTGCCTGCAGCGTGAAGGATTGCACCGAGGCGTCTCCTTCCGGCGGCAGGAACACGCGGAGCGAGAGTGAGGCTTCATTTCCGGCGGGCTTTTGCCAGTAGAGCTCGGGCAGGTTGAGCTCGGCCTTACCCACATCGATCGCGGCCTCAAGCTGACGGCGCTTGCGATTGGTTTCCGTGTAACGGATGACGGCGGGCAACGGTCCCTTCACATAGGGCGTCAGATCGAGACCGAGGCGTGTGCGGGCGGCGTCATCAAGCGTGAGGTTGAAGTCATAACGGCTGAGAAACGGCGCCTTCGCGCCGAAATTCTCGCGCCAAGTGAATTTGGCTGGCACGCCCTCGAGCGTGAGCGTGCCTGAAGCGTCCAGTCCATCGGCGGAATCAAGCGACACCTTGACCGAGCCGTCACGCGCGTCGAGGCTGGAAAACAGGCCGTTCACCGAGAACTCTTCTATCGTCGCCGTCGAGGTAATCGCAACCGCGGCGGGATCGAGATCGTCGAGCAGGGGAAATTGCGCGCCGATCTGGCCACGCGCCGCGCCGCCGACTTGCGAGGGTTTCAACCCGACCTTGCTCGGATAGCCGAGTGGTGGCGCGTCCAGCACTTCGAGAGCGTCAACCATCGAGCCCTCGACATCAACGAGCACGGTCATCTCGGCAACGTCGTTGCCGATGCCGGTCATCTCCACGACCGCCTTCGGTGCCCTGACCTTGCCGATCGAGCCATCGCGCATCTCGATCGTCATGGTCCGCCCGTCCGTCCGCCCGTAGCCCCTGACGCCAAGCGCCTTGGGCTGACCGTTAAGGTAATTCATCGTCGCGTTGACCCACTCGAAATCCATGGCGAGCTCGCCCGGCAACAACAGCCGAGGCGCACCTTCATTGAGGCGGCCTGGCGCAAGCTTGAGCTCGGCGGTGATGCGCTCCATCACGCCAACACTGACATTGGTGACGATCCAGTCCCGCCCGCCCGGCGCGAGGCCACTTGGCCAATAGCGCGCGAACTGATCGAACGGCAGGTCGAGAATATTGAGCGTGCCGATGACGCCGGTCCCCGCCTCCGTGGTCTCGCCAACGCCGCTGAACGTGATCGACGTGCCATTCAGATCCATGAACAGATCGTCAATCGTGAGGCTGGTGTGATCGGCATTGATCTCGCCCTTGGTCTGCGCGACCACGATATCGAGCGGCTCCGGCATGATCGAGGTCGGCAGAGTCAGCCGGCCCGAGTCCGCGGCGAGATCGAAGGTGGTGCGGCCGATCTGGCCGTCCGTATTCATGGTGAGGCCGATCTCGCCCGAGATCGGCAGATCGATGCCCTGAAAATCGGCCAAGGCCGGCAGATAACGCGCAAGCTTGGTTGGCACGATGTTGGCAAACCTGAGATTGGTGGCGATGGTCTGGCTGGCCCGGTCGTAGCGGGCGGCGCCGGCGAGCGGCATGTCGAGCTCACCCAGGCGTGCGATCATGTCGATCTGGCCGGTCAGCCCGCTCTCGGTTCTCATCAGGACAAGATTGGCCTGTGGCAGCTCGATCAAGAGGCCGAGCGTTTCGTCCTCGATGATGACATTGGCATCGACGATGCTCAGTTGTTGCAGCAGCCCGAGCGGGCGTTTGGGGTCTCGTTCCTCGGTCACGCCGCCGAGCAACGATGCAAAGGCGGGGTCACTGCCACCGCCGGTGCGCGCAGGCCCCAGGCCGAAGCTGATCGAGCCATCGACCGAGCGATGCAGCACCACTTCGGGCCGCATCAGTTCGATCGAGGTCGGCGAGACCTGTCCGCGCAACAATTGGAGCCCGCTCAGGCCGAGCGAGAGCTCGGGCACCGTGCCAAGCAGCCTGTTTTCCGCATCGAGGACGCGAACATCGCGCACCAGGATGTCGAGCGAGCGCTCCCAGCCCGCCCAGCTCAGAATCGTGTCAGAGAACTCGACCCGGTAGTCGGAATCGCCCGATTTGAAGGCGTCCGCGACATAGGGCGACAAGAAGCCGAGCGAGATCGGGCCCGCCGAAAGCCGCCAAGCCAGCACCGCAAAGAGGATCGCCACGCTCGCAAACACCGCGGCCAGCACGCTCAGCGCCAGCTTGATTGCTCTCTTCATCCGGTGACGGCTATGGTGGGAGAACCTGTGCACACGCCCGCGAGACCTCGCGGGGCCTGAATCGGCAGGCATCGCGATGTCGTTACTACCCTTCATAGCAGATATCGAGAGGCTCCCGAAGCCGGCGGATGCCGAAGCCGTTGCGCGCGGCCTTGAGCAGTGGGGTCAGCGCGCGAGCGAGCTGAACGATCACCACGAGAAGGCATCCTGCGCCGCTCTCGCGTCCGATCGCGCCGGGCGCGCGCTGTTGAGCGGGCTGTTCGGCAACTCGCCGTTCCTGAGTCAGGCGCTCCTGGCCGAGCCCACCATTCTCTGCTCGATCGCCGAGCACGGATTCGCAACGAGCCTCGGGCGAGTCATCGACACGCTCGGTGAGCCGAGCTGCTTCGGCGCACCGCGCGAGACCATCGCGCGCAATCTTCGCATCGCGCGCCGACGCGTCGCCATGATCGTGGCGCTCGCCGATCTGTGCGAAGTCTGGCCGCTCGAGCGGGTGACGGGCGCTCTGTCGGCTTTCGCCGATGCCGCCATTCAAGCTGCGCTCAGCCATCTGCTCAAGGAGGCATCGAGCGCGGGCCAGCTTCCACCGCTCGATCCCCTCGATCCGACGCACGGGAGCGGCATCTTCGTGGTTGGCATGGGCAAGCTCGGCGCGCGCGAGCTGAACTATTCCAGCGATGTCGACCTCATCATCCTCTATGACAGCGAACGCCTCAAAGGGGCGAGCGGTGACGCCCAGCAGACGCTGCAACGGCTGACCCGCCAGCTCGTGACGCTCCTAAGCGAGCGCACGCAGGACGGCTATGTGCTGCGGGTCGACCTCAGGCTCAGACCTGACCCCGGCTCCACCCCACTCGCCATCTCAACGGGCGCCGCCGAAACCTACTACGAGACTTTGGGCCAAAATTGGGAGCGGGCCGCCATGATCAAGGCCAGGCCCGTGGCCGGTGATCTCGAATCCGGCCACCTCTTTCTGTCCCGTCTTCGGCCGTTCGTCTGGCGCAAGCACCTGGATTTCGCCGCCATTCAGGATATTCATTCGATCAAGCGACAGATCAATGCCCACAAGGGACATCTGGTGATTGCGCTTCTCGGCCACGACATCAAGGTCGGGCGCGGCGGCATTCGCGAGATCGAGTTCTACGCCCAGACACAGCAGCTGATCTGGGGCGGCCGGGTGCCCGAGCTCCGAGTCGCTGGCACCTGTCCGGCGCTCCGTGCGCTTGCCACCATCGGTCAGACGGAGCAGTCGGTCTGCGGCGACTTGATCGAGGCCTATCGCTTCCTGCGCCGGACCGAACACCGAATCCAGATGGTCGCCGACGAGCAGCGCCACCATTTGCCACCGGACGATGCCGGCTTCGGACGAATCGCGACCTTCCTCGGCCACCGTAGCGGCATTGCGTTCGGCGAGGAGCTGACCCGCCGGCTCGAGACCGTCGAGCGCCATTACGCGGCGCTCTTCGAGGACGCGCCCGAGCTTGGCAGTGGTGAGGGCAATCTCGTCTTCACGGGCACGGAAGACGACCCGGATACTCTGAAGACGTTATCGTCGCTCGGCTTTCGCGATGGCTCGGCGATCTCGGCGTGCGTGCGTGGTTGGCACCACGGACGCATCCGCGCGACCCGTTCGACCCGCGCGCGCGAGCTTCTGACCGAGCTCATGCCGGCGCTCCTGAAGGCGTTGGGGCGCACGGTCAATCCCGACGCGGCGTTCATGAAGTTCGACGAGTTCCTGTCGCGGCTTCCGGCCGGCGTGCAGCTGTTCTCGCTGTTCTATTCCAGGCCAGCGCTTCTCGATGAGGTCGCCGAGGTCATGGGCAGCGCGCCTCGCCTCGCCGAGCATCTCAGCCGCCGAGTCAGCCTGCTTGAAGGGATGCTCAGCGGCGATTTTGATGCGCCGGTGCCGTCTCGCGAGGCAATCAAGGCGGAGCTCGAGGCTAGCCTCGCGCACCTCGTGGACTTTCAGGACGTGCTCGATGGGCTCCGTCGCTATGTGCATGACGGCGAGTTCCAGATCGGCATGCAATTGCTGCGCAACCGGGTGTCGGCTGCGCAAGCGAGCCGAAACCTCAGCGATCTGGCCGATGCGGCTATCCTCACGCTGCTGCCGCGGGTCGAGGCCGAGTTCGCGCGCGCCCATGGCGTCGTGCCGGGCGGCGCCTTCGCCGTGCTGGCGTTGGGCAAGCTCGGCTCACAGGAGCTGACGTTTGATTCGGATCTTGACCTGGTTTTCGTTTATGACGCGCCTGAGGGGCTCGACAGCATGTCGGACGGCGAGCGCCCGTTGGCGGCAAGCCAATACTACGCGCGCCTGAGCCAACGCCTGACCAGTGCCCTGACCGCGCTGACCGCCGAGGGGCGACTTTACCAGATCGACACGCGCCTCAGGCCCTCCGGCAATGCCGGGCCGGTCGCCTCCGAGGTGCGCGCGCTCGAGCAATACCACACAGAGGCGGCCTGGACCTTCGAGCACATGGCGCTGACCCGTGCCCGCGTGCTGTGCGCGCCGCCCCCGCTGGCCGAGCGCATTGGGCGGATGATCCGAGCTGTTCTGCATCGGCGGCGCGACCCTGCACAACTCGTGCTCGATGTCGCCGACATGCGGGTGCGGATCGAGCAGGAGCGTGCGACCAGCAATCCCTGGATGCTCAAGCACTCGCGGGGCGGTTTGCTCGATCTTGAGTTCATCGCGCAGTACCTCGCGTTGCGAGAAGGCGCGAACCATCCCGCGGTGCTGGATCGAAGCGCGGCCGAGGTGTTCGACCGGCTGGGCAAAGCCGGCGTGCTCGGCCAGCAGGAGACGCTGGCGCTCGGCGCGATGTGCCGGTTCTTCGCAACCCTGCAAATCCTGCTGCGCCTCACGGTGGGCACAGCGCGCGACGAAGCCAAGTTTCCGGTCGGTGTGCGCCAAACCCTCGCGCGTGCCACGGAGATGCGCGATTTCAACGCCGTCAGGCGGCGGCTCATGGATGCGCAGGCCTATGTGCGCAGCTATTTCGAGCGTACCATTGAGCGGCCGGCCGCGCTGGCCCGCCAGCGCCAGCGGCAGATCGAGCGAAAAAAGGGGAGCGAGTGATGGCCAAGGAACTCAAGGAAGGCGACAAGGCGCCCGACTTCTCGGCGGCGACCGATGGCGGCGGCAAGCTGAAACTGTCGAGCCTCAAGGGCAAAAATGTCGTGCTCTATTTCTATCCCAAGGACGATACGCCCGGGTGCACGACCGAAGCATGCGGCTTCCGCGACAACCTGCCGAAGTTCGGCAAGGTGGACGCCGAGATCATCGGCGTGTCGAAGGACAGCGCGAAGAGCCACGACAAATTCAAGGCGAAATACGAGCTGCCATTCACCCTGGTCTCGGATGAGGACGGCGCGATCTGCGAGGCCTATGGCACCTGGGTCGAGAAGAGCATGTATGGCCGCAAATACATGGGCATCGACCGCGCGACCTTCCTGATCGACAAGAAGGGCATGTTGCGGCACCTCTGGCGCAAGGTGAAGGTGACGGGCCACGTCGATGAGGTGCTTGCGGCGGTCAAGGCCTTGTGACGCTCACGCTATGCCTGGCGGCGCACGCGGTTTTGACTTGCGCCGACGCCCGTGAGAAGGCCGCGCTCACTGGGCAATTTGCATCCGCGTGGCGTGCGGGCGGGATCAAGCAGATTGGACACGGCGCGCTGCCGGATCGGCCGGCTCGCCCGGCGAGCCCGGAGCTTATGGCCCCGCGTGAGATGCCGCGTCGGCGCACCGGCGGGCTTGCGGGCCGCATCGCCCTGCTCCACGCGCTCGCCCATATCGAGCTCAACGCCATCGATCTTGCCTGGGACCTGATCGGTCGGTTTTCCGACGATGCCCTGCCGCGCGCCTTCTATGACGATTGGGTCGCGGTTGCGGATGACGAGGCGCGCCACTTCGGGCTGCTGGCCGATCGGCTCGAGGCGCTTGGCTCGTACTATGGCGCCTTGCCGGCGCATGACGGACTCTGGCTCGCGGCACAACGGACCGCGCATGATCTGTTGGCGCGGTTGGCCGTTGTGCCCCTCGTCCTGGAGGCGCGTGGGCTCGACGTGACACCAGGGATCGCGTCTCGCTTGCGTGACGCTGGAGATGTTGACAGCGCCGCCATTGTCGAGGTGATCGCGGCTGAAGAGGTGAGCCATGTCGGCGCGGGTTGGCGCTGGTTTGTCTATGCGGCAACGGCGCGCGGCGCGGAGCCCGAGCGCACTTATCGCGAGTTGATCCGAGCGCACTACGGCGCTGCGCTGAAGCCTCCATTCAACAGTGCCGCACGACTGAAGGCCGGGCTTCCGCCGGCCCTTTGCGATGCCGCGGGGTGAGCATTCGTAGCGCATTGCGGTTCGGGTGGTGGGAAGGCTAGGTTGAATCCCAACAAATTCGGGCTGTGGGCCTGCGTGATAGGGGGAGAACGATCGCCATGCGTTATCCGCGCCTGTTTTCGGAATGGAAGCTGCGCAACACGACGATCAAGAACCGCGTGGTGTTTCCGCCGACCTGTCCGAGCTGGGTGTCGGACCCGTGGAGCGGCGTCTTCATCGACATGGCGACAAACTATTACGCCGAACGCGCCAAGGGCGGCGTCGGCCTCATCATCATCGGCGGCACCCACGTTCATCCCTCCTCGATCAGCGCGCCGCTGCTGATGCCGCAACTGTTCGATGATCGGAACATCGGCCCGCTCTCGAAGATCGCGGACGCAGTCCATGCCGAGGGTTGCAAACTCGGCATCCAGCTCTGGCACTCCGGCGTGCGCGGGTTCCCCACCTTCAAGCAGGCGGCGGGCTTCGACCCCGATGCCACCTGGTACACGCTCTCGCCATCCCAGGTGCCCTTGGGCGAGTTCCCCGGCGCCTCGACGCCGAAGGCAATGGACGAGGACGAGATCGAGGAAATCCTTGAGGCCTATGCCTCGGCCGGTCGGCGCGCGATCCAGGCGGGGCTCGATGGCGTTGAGCTCCATCTCTCGCACGGCTATCTGCCCTGGCAGTTCCTCTCGCCGCTCTACAACAAGCGTACCGACCGCTGGGGCGGCTCCTATGAAAATCGCATGCGCTTTCCGGTCGAGGCGTTGAAGCGCATCAGGAAGGCGATCGGCGACAAGCCCTGGCTCGGCTTCCGCATCAACTCGACGTCGTTCTGGCCGGGCGACCTAGAGATCGAGGACATTCAGAAAATCGTGCCCGACCTCCAGAAGGTCACTGACACGGACTATGTGAACGTCTCGGCTGGCGTGCACCACACCTTCATCCACACGCCGATGGAGTTCCAGGGTGGCTGGGAGCGCGGCTATGCGCGCAAGATCCGCGAGGTCTCGAAGAAGCCGGTGCTGGCGGTCGGGCGCATCAACTCGCCCGACATCGCGGAAGCGCTGCTCGAAGCGGGCGATGCCGACGCGATCTGCCTCGCGCGCCAGCTCTTCACCGATCCCTATTGGGCCAAGAAGGCCGAGGCCGGCAAGGCGGAGGACATTCGCTCCTGTGTTGCCGCCAATTTCTGCTGGAAGAGCGTGAGCCGCGGCGGACGGGTGCAGTGCGTCTACAACCCCGCGGTCGGGCGCGAGGGCGAATGGGGCGAAGGCAAGCTCGTCAAGGCATCGAAGCCGAAGAGGCTCGTCGTAATCGGCGGCGGGCCGGCCGGCCTCGAATATGCCCGCATCGCCGCGGCGCGCGGCCACAAGGTGGTGATCCTCGAACGTGAGTCCGAGACCGGCGGCCATGTGCGGCTCCAATCCTACCTGCCGAGCCGCGCCGAGTTTGGCGACATCACGCGCTGGCTCGCCGATCAAGCGCAAAAGAACGGCGCCGTGATCCGCACCGACAGCCCGGTCGAGGAGGACGGCCTCGATGACCTGCTCAAGGTTGAGAAGCCGGATCATGTGGTGGTGGCGACCGGCTCCGCCGTGTGTGTCGACGGCTTCCAGGGCTGGACCGCCGAGCCGATCGCCGGCTGGGATTCAGGGAACTGCATCGGCTGGGACGAGGTGGTGAAAGCGAAGCAGCGCGCGGCCGGCGTCTCGTTCCCCGGTCACGTGGTCGTGCTCGACGACATGTGCGACGTGGTCGCGCCCTTGACCGCGGTTGCGCTGAAGGAGTCCGGTGCCGCCGCTGTCACCCTCGTCACGCGCTGGCCGATGGTCGGCATGGAGACGATGCTCGACGTCTATTTCGACTGGATCATGCCAAAGCTTTACAAGGCCGGCGTGCGCATTCTTGTCGATCACTTCCCCAAGAAGGTCGAGGGCAAGGCCATGACCGTCTTCAATGTGCACCACGAGGAGGCGGTCGAGACGCTCAAGGCCGATTGGATCGTGATGGCGACCGGCCGCCGGTCGGAGGATGGTCTCTACAACGCGCTCAAGGCGCGCGGCGTCTCGGTCGAGACCATCGGCGACGCCACCGCGCCGCGCTACACTTATGAGGCGGTGTACGAAGGCCACCGCGCGGCGAGGAAGGTGTAGCGGCGCGCGAGCATCACAAAAATCCGTCATGGCCCGGTTGGTGCGGGCACTGCCGGACCATGAGTCAATCATTTCACGTCATTGCCGGGCTTGACCCGGCAATCCAGGCTTACACCGACAGACTGTTGTAGAGGTCGTCCCAATCAGGATTGTGGCTCTCGATCAGTTCCAGCTTCCAGGCGCGGCTCCAATGCTTCATCGTCTTCTCACGCTGGATCGCCCGCACAATCTCATCGTGCATCTCGAAGTAGACCAGAAGCTTGGTGCCATAGCGCTTGGAGAAACCATCAACAAGCCCTTCCCGGTGCTCATACGTGCGGCGGACGAGGTCACTCGTTACGCCGATGTACAGCGTGCCGTTACGCCGGCTCGCCATGATGTAGACGTAGGCCGCCATGTGCGGCCATCGAAGGCGGCCTGGATTGCCGGGTCAAGCCCGGCAATGACGGCCGTTGGGTAAAATAGCCCTACCGGTCGCCTTTCTTCTTGGAACCTGTCCGAACAACCCCGAGCGCTGGATCAGTGGATTTGGCTGGCATGGCCACTTCGACTTCGAGGGTTGCCGGCTCCCCCAACACGCCGATGCGGTGCGCGAGCGAGGCGGCCATGAACTCGTCGAGGTCGCCGTCGAGCACGGCGGACGGGCTCGTGTTTTCGATGCCGGTGCGCAGGTCCTTCACGAGCTGATAGGGCTGCAGCACGTAGGAGCGGATCTGGTGGCCCCAGCCAATGTCGGTCTTCTGCGCATTGATCGCGTTGGCCGCTTCTTCCCGCTTCTGTAGCTCAAGCTCGTAGAGCCGTGCGCGCAGCATGCGCATGGCCTCGGCCCGGTTCTTGTGCTGCGAGCGCTCGGCCTGGCACTGCACCACGATGCCGGTCGGGTTGTGGGTGATGCGCACCGCGCTGTCGGTGCGGTTGACGTGCTGGCCGCCGGCACCGGACGCGCGATAAGTGTCGATGCGCAAATCCTTGTCCAGGATCTCGATCGAGATCGTGTCATCGACCACCGGGAAGACCCAGACCGAGGCGAAGCTCGTGTGCCGGCGCGCCGCCGAATCATAGGGCGAGATGCGCACCAGCCGATGCACGCCGCTCTCGGTCTTGAGCCAGCCATAGGCGTTCATGCCGCTGACCCTGACCGTGCTCGACTTGATGCCCGCCTCTTCGCCCGCGCTCTCCTCGATCCACTCGACCTTGTAGCCATGCTGCTCCGCCCAGCGCACATACATGCGGAGCAGCATCTCGGCCCAGTCCTGCGATTCGGTGCCGCCGGCGCCGGCGTGGACTTCGAGGAACGCGTCATTGCCGTCGGCCTCGCCCGAGAGCAGGCCTTCGAGCTCGAGCTTCTTGGCCTCGGCCGCGATCTTCTTCAGCGCCTCGACCGCCTCGGCGTGGACCGCCTCCTCGCCCTCGGCCTCGGCGAGCTCGGCGAGGCCGAGCGCATCGGCCAGGCCGCCCTCAAGCCGGCGATAGCCACCGATCGCGTTGTCGAGCCGCGTGCGCTCGCGCATCACCTTCTGGGCGGCCGGCGGGTCGTTCCAGAGATTGGGGTCTTCGGCCTTGGCGTTCAGCTCCGCGAGCTCTTTCTCGGCGGCATCGAGGTCAAAGATGCCTCCTCAGCAGCACCAGCGACTGCTCGATCTGCTGTGACAGGTTGGCGACTTCGGCGCGCATGGTCTTGCCTTCCGCGGGCGATCAAACGGGGCGGGAGTTGGCCGCAGAGCGGCCGCGACGTCAATAGAGGCCGTCGGTCAGCTCGCCGCCTTCCTCAGTGAAGCCGGCGGTATCGGCCGAATCCTGGAGCACGTCGCCAAGATCGCTCAGCATGAGGTGCTTGCCCTCGGTGCCACTGCGAAAGGCCTCCAGCACCACCGCGCCCTCGCCCCCCGATGGCGGCATGCCGGAGCGCAAATCGACGCGGGCAAAGCGCACACCGTTCGGCACGCGGAATGGCACGGCCGGCTTGTCCTTGATGACTTCCGCCATGAACTCCTTGAAGATCGGCGCGGCCACCTTGCCGCCGGCCTCGCCGCGCCCGAGGTCCTGTGGGGTGTCGAAGCCGACATAGGTGGCGACCACGAGGTCGGGCGAGAAGCCGATGAACCAGGCGTCCTTGTAGTCGTTCGAGGTGCCGGTCTTGCCGGCGAGCGGCACGCCAAGCGAGGCGACCACGCGTGCAGTGCCGCGTGTGACGACGCCCTCCAACATCGACACGATCTGATAGGCGCTCACTGGGTCGAGCACGCGTTCGCGCTGATCCAGCAACGCGGGTGGCGCCGCTGCGGCCGCGCCGACCACCTGGCAACCTTCACAGGCGCGGCCGTCGCGCCGGTAGATCGTCGCACCCGTCTTGTCCTGAATGCGCTCGATCAGTGCTGGCTCAATCCTCTTGCCGCCGTTCACGATGATCGAATAGGCGGTCGCCATGCGGAGCAGCGTGGTCTCATAAGACCCAAGTGAGGTCGAGAGCACGCGCGGAAGTTCATCGGCGACGCCGAGCCGCTTGGCGTAGTCCGCGATCACCTCCATGCCGACATTCTTGGCGATGCGCACCGTCATCAGATTGCGTGATTGCTCGAGGCCATAGCGCAGCGTGCTCGGGCCGCTGAAATCCCCGCCATAGTTCTGCGGCCGCCACATCGGCAGGCCTGGCCCCTGCGGCAGCTCGATCGGGGCGTCGTTGACCACGGTCGAGGGCGTGAAGCCATGGTCGAGAGCCGCGAGATAGACAAACGGCTTGAATGACGAGCCCGGCTGCCGCATTGCCTGGGTCGCGCGGTTGAACTCGCTCTCGGCATAGGAGAGGCCGCCGACCATGGCGAGCACGCGCCCGGTGTGGGGGTCCATCACCAGCATGCCGCCACGCACGATCGGCACCTGCCGCAGATTGTAACGATTGGGCACCTTCGAATTGGCCTTGGGCTCGACCAGGATTAGGTCACCCGGCTCGAAGACGTCGAGCAGCTTCTTGACCGGCGGCCCGAGCTTGCCACTTTCGGATACGCGGCGCGCCCACGCGACGTCTTCGAGCGCGATCGTGCCTTTTGTGCCGTCGGTGAGACCGATCTCGGCTTCCTTGCCGCTGATCGCGAGCACGAGCGCGAGCGGCCAATGGGGCGCCGCAGCAACCGGGCGCGTTTGCCCCGCCAAGGTCGTCTTGAAATCACCCTCGACCGACAGCTTCGCGAGCGCGCCGCGCCAGCCATGACGACGGTCATAGGCCCCAAGACCATTCTGAAACGCACGATCGGCGTACGCCTGGAGCTTCGGATCAAGCGTCGTGCGTACCGAGAGGCCGCCGCGATAGAGCTTGTCCTCGCCGTAGCGTGTGATCAGCCAGCGCCGTGCCTCCTCGGCGAAATACTCGGCATGAACCATCTCGGTCGTGTCGCGCGCCCGCATGGCGAGGGGTTCCGCCTTTGCTTGCGTGGCCTCCGCGGCGGTGATGACACCATTCTCGGTCATCTGGTCGATTACCCAATTGCGTCGCGAGAGCGCGGCGTCCGGGTGTTTGACCGGATGGTAGTTGTTTGGCGCCTTGGGCAGCGCCGCGAGGTATGCCGCTTCGGCGACGGTCAACTCATCGAGCGACTTGTTGAAATAGTCGAGCGCTGCCGCGGCGACGCCATAGGAGCCGATGCCGAGATAGATCTGGTTCAGGTAGAGCTCGAGGATGCGGTCCTTGCTGTATGTCTGCTCGATGCGGACTGCGAGGATCGCCTCCTTGACCTTGCGCGAGAAGCTTACTTCGTTGGTAAGCAGGAAGTTCTTGGCCACCTGTTGCGTGATCGTCGACGCGCCGACCAATTTCTTATCGCCACCAATGTTGAGCACGTTCTTCCAGAGCGCGCCGACCATGCTCATCGGGTCGACGCCGAAGTGCTCGTAGAAGTTCTTGTCCTCCGCCGATAGGAACGCCGAGACCACGAGCTTCGGCGTGGCGGTCAACGGCACGAAGACGCGCTTCTCGATCGAGTATTCCGCGACCAACCTCCCGTCACCGGCGTGAAGCCGCGTAACGATCGAGGGATCATAGGCGGCGAGCTGATTGTGATCAGGCAGGTCGCGTCCATAGAAGTAGAACGCGAGGGCGCCACCGCCGGCCACGATGGCGGCGAGAGCGACGATCACGATGAGGAAGATGATGACGAAGCGCTTCATGCTGGCTGCAATGGTATCATCGACCGTGCCTACGACCAGCCCCCGCCGGCGTCAATTCCGGGTGGCCGCGATTATTGGCCGGAAATCTTGCCCGAACTGTGACGGCGTTAACAGGATCGGCGCGCAAAATAGGCGTCAACCGCCTTAACCACAGCCTTCATGATCTTTGACCGGGTGGCCGCGTTGCGCAGGCCCTTCTCGTCGACCTTGTTCGACAAATAGCCCATTTCCACCAGGACCGAGGGCACGTCAGGCGCCTTCAGCACCCGGAATCCGGCAAATCGATGCGGCCGGGGCAGGAGGCGTGTCTGCTTTTTGATGTGCTTGGTCAGGCCGGAGGCAAACACGGCCGAGCAGTTCATGGTCGATTGCTGCACCAGCGAAATCAGGATGCGCGCGACCTCCTCGTCATAGTCTTCGCCAATATCGATGCCGGCGACCAGGTCGGAGCTGTTCTCGCGCCTGGCAAAGGCCTCGGTCTCGGCATCCGATGCCGTCTCAGAGAGCGTATAGACCGATGCGCCCCGTACCTTCGGGCTGTCGTGCTTATCGGCGTGGAGTGAGATGAACAGCTCGGACTTGCCTTTCCGGGCGATCTCGACGCGTTCGGCCAGCGGCACATAGATGTCCGAGTTCCGGGTCATTACCACCCGGTACCTCCCGGTGGCCTCGAGAAGTCGCCTGAGTTCTCGCGCCGCCGCGAGGGTAATGTTTTTTTCGAGCGTCCCGAGCGACCCGATGGCCCCCGGATCCACCCCGCCATGCCCGGCGTCAATCGCGACCACGCGCTTGGCGCTCGCGCGCTCGGCATCTGAAGCTGCCTTCTGGTCGGCCTGGCCACGCGGGGTGAGTGCGGCCTGAGCCTCCTCCTTGGCGGGGGGTTTGGGCGGCGTCTGATCGGCCTTGTTTCCGCCATCCGGCCCGTCGCCGACGGTGGTTCGGGTTTCCACCGTCTTTGGAACCTTGGTCGGTCTGAGCTCGATCTGAAGCCGCGTCTTGCCGTCGACGGTGCGCAACTCCGTGCCGGCAACCCGGGCGGGCTCCTTCAGGTCGAGCACGAGGCGCGACGTGGCCGGGTTGAACTGACCGAACCGGAGCTGCGCGACCACGCCCTTTCTTGGTAATGCCCCTGAAATGGCGTCCGGCCACTGGACCACCGGCAGGTCGACGACAACGCGATCCGGCGAATCGAGGGTGAAGATTTCGGCCCGAAGAGAGCCTTTCCCGATCAGCGTGACTCGCGTCGCGCCGTCCGAGAGCGAAACACGTACCTCGGTGATCCGAGTCGAGGCGGCCTCGGCGCCCGCCTGTATCGCGCACGAAAGCAGCCCCACGAGCACCAGAAAGGCCCAGCGGAGGCTTTTTAAGCTATTGATCATTCGAGGTATTTTTCGTCACCGGGAAGGCCTGCCTGCGTTCTTGCTTGAACCCTGCGCCGAGCCAATCACCGACGCCCGGAATGGGTTTCGGATTGTTTTGCTGAGCCCATGGGACATATGATGACCCCCAGCAGACCCGTCTCGATATTCCTGAGCGCGCGAAGCGTTCAGCGAGGCAAGGCCTCGGGTGCAGATCCGGGGATGATCGGGCGATCAGCTCCGCCACGCATATACATGCTGGTGTGTATGTTTCCGAGACTCGTGGCCAATCACCGAATCACGATGTCGTTCATCGTCGCACGGTCCGTACCCTCCTGGCAACGCAACGGCGTTGCCGCGTTCGATGGGCAGCGGCCGCGCGTGTCTTCCAACCGCATGAAACTCACCGGGCTGTCCGCGGCCGCGCCAACCGCTGGTAGGCGCGACGCCGCCCTGAGGACGAGAGAATATGGCAACCAAAAGAATGCTGATCGACAGCAGCCATCCCGAGGAAACTCGCGTGGTGGTCGCGACGGGCAACCGACTCGATGAGTTTGACTTTGAAACGTCGACCCGCAAACAGCTCAAGGGAAACATTTATCTCGCCAAGGTGACGCGCGTAGAGCCGTCGCTCCAGGCGGCCTTCGTCGACTATGGCGGCAATCGTCATGGCTTTTTGCCGTTCAGCGAAATTCACCCCGACTACTACCAGATCCCGGTTTCCGATCGGGAGGCCCTGTTCCGCGAGCAGGAAGCCGCGGAGGCCCACGAGGAGGAGGAGGAAGAGCGGCGAACGCGCGGTCGCCGACGCCGTCAACGTCACCCCTCCCCGCAAAGCGGCGGGAGCCCGATCGAACCGGCGGAAGAGTCTGAGTCAATCGGCCCTGCGGGAGAGCAGGCTGGGGATGATGTCGGTTCGTTCGAGCCCAATATTTGGGAACCGGATGACGCCGAGCAGGGTGAGCCGCACGATGATGACCTCTCCAAGGGCCCGGATTCGTGGCAGGCGCTCGAGACGGGAGCGCCGCCTACCCTATCCCGCCCGCCGGAGGAGGATCGGGGGTTAGACGACGATTCCGGTGACATGGAGTCGGACGAAGCCGGGTACGAACCCTATGAGATAGAAGCGACCGGCAACGCGCCGCCGCCTCCCTATGATGACTCGCCGGATGCCGACGAGAGCTATTCGCCCAGCGATGTCGAGCCGTCCGGGTCGTCGTCGTCATATGCGGACGAGGCCAGGGCGCAGACCGAGGAATCACCCGCACAGCGGTTCGCGCCATCAGAGGGCCAGGATGAGACTCCGATCGAGAGGCGTGAAGAACCCGAGGCGGGCGCTCCAAACGGCAATGGCGCACCGGCCAACGCCGAGGGAGCCAGTGTTGAGGAGATTGGCGGCGACGAGGTCGACGACCAGGAGCGCCGTCGCGCCCATGTGAGCCGCTCGCTGCTCTCGCGCCGCTACAAGATCCAAGAGGTCATTAAGAAGCGGCAGATCATGTTGATCCAGGTGGTCAAGGAGGAGCGCGGCACGAAGGGCGCCGCCCTCACCACCTATTTGTCGCTCGCCGGCCGCTATTGCGTGCTGATGCCCAATGCGATTCGTGGCGGCGGCATCTCGCGCAAGATCGTCAATGCCGAGGATCGGCGCCGCCTGAAGGCGATCACGAGCGAGCTCGACCTGCCTTCGCGCATGGGCGTGATCGTGCGTACAGCCGGCATGAACCGCACCAAGGCCGAGATCAAACGCGACTTCGAGTATCTGTTGCGCCAGTGGGAGAGCATTCGCGAGCTCACCCTGCGCTCGACCGCACCGTCCCTGATCTATGGCGAGGCCGATCTCATCCGGCGGTCGATCCGCGATCTCTACTCCAAGGATATTGACGAGATTCTGGTTGATGGCGATGAGGGGTACCGCGTCGCCAAGGACTTCATGCGCACGCTGATTCCGAGCCATACAGCGAAGGTGCAGCCCTATCGCGACCGCGTGCCGCTGTTCGTGCGCTATCAGGTCGAGAGCCAGCTCGATTCTATGTACAGCCCGCAAGTGCAGCTGAAGTCGGGCGGTTATCTGGTGATCAATCAGACCGAGGCGCTGGTCGCGATCGACGTGAACTCGGGCCGCGCCACCCGCGAGCGCAACATCGAAGAGACCGCGTTCCGAACGAACATGGAAGCGGCCGAGGAAATCGCGCGCCAGCTCCGGCTGCGCGATTTGGCCGGCCTGATCGTGATCGATTTCATCGACATGGACGAAGGCCGCAATCAGCGCTCGGTGGAGCGGCGCCTTAAAGAGGCGATGAAGAGCGACCGGGCGCGCATTCAGATCGGCCGCATCAGTCCGTTCGGTCTGCTCGAGCTGTCGCGCCAGCGCCTGCGCCCGAGCCTTGCCGAAGCCAGCATGGAAGCCTGCGCGAGCTGCGGCGGCGCAGGCATGGTGCGCTCGGTCGAATCCGCGGCGCTTCATGTGCTGCGCGCGATCGAGGAAGAAGGCCTGCGCGGACGCTCGGCCGAAATTCGCGTCAAGCTGCCGAACAAGGTGGCGCTCTACATCCTCAACAACAAACGCTCCGCGCTGGCTGACATCGAGACGCGCTACAGCTTTGTTACCTCCTTCGCAGAGGACAGCGCCCTCATCTCCGGCGGCCACGAAATCGAGCGGCTTCGCGCCAAGTCGGAGGCGACGTTTGCATCCGACGCTCGGGCTCATGAGCCGATCACGGCCGAGGCTGTCGAGGTGCCGCCACTCGAGGATGAGCGAGATATTGCACCGGAGGCCGAAGCCGAGGTTGAAACGGCGAGCGAAGAAATAGCCGTCCGTGAGGCGGAAACCGGTGACGACCGGCAGGACGATGGCGGACGCCGCCGTCGCCGTCGGCGCCGGCGGAGCGGCAGCGAAAGCGGCGAACGGGGTGAGCGAGGCGAGCGAGGCAAGGCGCGCATCCGGCAGAGAGATGCCGAGCAACCCGAGCCGGGTGACGAAGGTCAGCGCCAAGTCGCCGCCCAATCGGAAGCAGATGAAGAGTCGCTGAGTAGCGGCGATGTGGACGAGGTGGTCGCCGCCCAAAATGGCGAACCGGGCGCTTTGGGCGAGGATGACGCTGGGCGCTCCGCTCGTCGGCGTCGCCGTGGCAGGCGCGGCGGTCGTCGGCGCCGTGGCCGCGGCGGCCAAGGTGCCGAGTTCGAGGCGCAATCGACAGCGCCCGGGCTCGATGGCGAACCGGGCGATGAGCTTGTCGCCGAGTCCGACCAGCCGATCGCGTCAGACGGTGACGCCGAGGCAGGCGACGGACCATCGAGGGGCCGCCGGCGCCGTCGGCGTGGGCGCCGCGATCGAGGCGTCGGTCGCCCGACCGTCGAGCACGAGGCCTCGGCAAATGGCGGCGACCAGGATGAGATCGGTGGCGGCGACATCGCCTCCTGGCAGCCCGCGGAGGGAGGGCCGTCGACCGGCGAAAGCGCTGCTGATCAGCCGGCCGCCGCTTTCCCGTCGCACGATGCGATCATTGTCGAGAATGCGCCTGCCCCCGAACCGCAAGCTGCAGCACCAATCGAGATGCAAGCGGAGCCGTCAGCCGAGCCCCGAGGACCAGCCACCGGGCCGGCTGCCGATGAGCCGCCGCCGCCTGAGCCTGCGCCCTCGGGCCCGCCCCGTCGCGGCTGGTGGCAGCGCGTTCTGACCGGTCGGTAGAGGCGCGATCAGCGCAGCCAGCGCTTCAGCGCGTCGCAGGCTGCTTCGATCTGCTCGCTCGGACCGGCGAAGGAAAACCGCACGAAGTGGCGGCCACGCTCGCGATCGAAATCAATGCCGGGCGTTGCCGCCACGCCGGCCTCGTGCAGCATGCGCTGACAGAACTCCTCGCTGTCATTGGTGAGGCGCGACACGTCGGCATAGATGTAGAACGCGCCGTCGCATGGCGCGAACTCGCCGAAGCCGGCCTCGGGTAGGGTCTTCATCAAGAGGGCGCGATTGCGCGCATAGCGCTCGACATTGGCGTCGAGTTCTGCGCTGCAATCGAATGCTGCAAGAGCCGCGAATTGGGCAATCGCGGGTGGTGAGATGAAGAAATTCTGTGCCAGCCGCTCGACCGGCCTGATGAGCTCGGTCGGCAGCACAAGCCAGCCGAGGCGCCAGCCGGTCATGGCGAAGTATTTCGAGAAGCCGTTGGTCACGATCGCGCGGTCGGAGAACTTGAGCACCGTCTCCGCGCGCTCGCCATAGGTGATGCCGTGATAAATCTCGTCCGAGACGAGCCGGATACCCCTCGCCTCGGCGTGCTCCGCGATCGCCTTCAGCCGGCTGCGCTCGATCAATGTGCCGGTCGGGTTCGACGGGCTCGCGATGATCATGCCCTCGGGCACCGGGTCCAGGCTGTCGACCAGCTCGACCGTCGGCTGAAACCGCTCGGTAATGCCGGCTGGAATGCGCACCACGTTGATTCCGAGTGCGGCGCACATGTTGCGATAGGCCGGATAGCTCGGATCGACCAGCGCGAGGCGATCGCCCGCATCGAACGCGGCGAGAAAGGCCAGTATGAATCCGCCGGACGAACCGGTCGTGACGATGATGCGCTCGGGCGCGACGGTCACGCCGTAATAGTCGAGATAGTGGCGCGCGATGCGCTGGCGCAGCGCCGGCAACCCCAATGATTCCGTGTAGCCGAGATGGGCGCGATCAAGCGCGGCGTGCGCAGCCTCTAATACGCCCCGCGGCGTTCCGGATCCCGGTTCGCCGGCCTCGAGGCGAAACACCGTGTCGCCGCCGGCCGCCTTGGTGTTCGCCATGCGTAGCACTTCCATGGCGAAGAATGGCGGCACATCCGCCCGCTTCGAGACTTTCATGTCTGGCTCCGATGTCGGCGCGCGAGCTCAGAAGACGCCGCCGACCGCGAGGCCGCTGCCACGCGGGTCGGTGCTGAAGACGCAGCTCTCGGGTTCGCGAGGCAGTCCCTCGAGGCAGGCGATCGCGTTGACCCGCCCGATTTCGGGCACTTCGTCGACGTCGTGGCCGCGTGCCTCGAGCTCTGCTCTGGCCGATGCCAGGCCGGGCTCGACATAGGTGCGATCCGGGACCGCACCGTGGTGCAGCCGCGGTGCCGCGACGGCCTCCTTCAGCGGCATTTCGTTGACCAACAGATTGGTCAACACGGTGGCGAGTGCGCTCGGCGCGGCCGCACCGCCCGAGGCCGACCCGACAAAGAACGTTTGATGAGAATTGTGGTTCACAAGAACGGCAGGGGTGAATGACGTGATGGGCTCGGCCGTTCCATTGCGCGGCGCGGCGGCGATCGGAAAGCCAAAGCCCGGCACGATCCGCCCGCTGCCGAACAGATTGTTGAGTGTGATCACGCAGGTGATTGCCGTGCCGGCGCGATCGACGACCGCGAAGCTGGTGCCGGCGGGATTCTCCGCTGGCCAGCGATCGGGCGATTCTGTGGTCGCCCGGTGTGCGCCGGGGTCGAAGCCTGCCATCATGCGCTCGATCGCAGCCTCGTCGATCGTTTCAAGCACGCCGTCAGTCCGCGCGAGCCAAGCGCGCTGCGAGGCCTCGGCCGCCAAGTGAGCGCGGCCTGCGCCGTCGGTGTTCTTGAGACGATCATCCTGTTGGAGCGCTGCGAAGGCACGCACGGCGGTCAGCCCACCCATGCTTGGCGCTCGCGCGGTGTGCAGCACGTTGCTGCCGATCTCGACCCTTACGGTTGGCTGCCATGCGGGCGCCACGGCCTGAAGCTCCGCCAGCGCAAGCGACCCGCCGATCGTCTCAACGCCTTCGATCAGGCGCTGCGCCAGCGCGCCGCGATAGAACTCGCCCGCACCTTTGGTGCGGATCTGCGAGATCACCCCGGCAAGATCGAGCGATGCGATCGTGTCTCCCGCGCGGGCAAGCTCGCCCGCCTCGGTTGTGAAAAGCTGTCGCGCACCCTCATCGGCGAGCAAGGGCCCGGCGGCAAGATCAAGGTCACGCGCGAACGCGCGCGACACCTTGTAGCCAAAGCGGGCGAGACTCTCGGCCGGCGCCAGCAGCGTCTCCCAGCGCTCGGCGCCATAACGCGCGTGCAGCGCCGCCATGCCGCGCACGGCCGCGGGGATCCCGGTCGGCCGGTCGCCGCCCTCGGCCTGCGAGGCACGCGCCGAAAATTCCAGAACCTCGGTCGCATCGCCCTTTTTCTTCGAGGGCCGGTAGACCAGACAGGCGCCTCCGCCACCAAGGCTCGCCGTCGACGGGTAGGTCACCGCGAGCGCAAAGAAGAGCGCGACGGTCGCGTCCGCTGCTGTGCCGCCGCCCGCCAGCACATCCCGCGCAATCTGGGCCGCGACCGGCTCATCCGCCGCAACACCGCCGATGAACCCCTGGCCGTCATTGGGCGCGACCACGCCGGGCGCCGGCTCATCGCCCGTCCCGCCGCAACCCGCCAGAAGCGCGACGACGCAGAGGCCCGAGATCGCGGCGCGCGCCGATTGACGGGCCCAATCCCAGCACCTAATTATCCAGCCGATGGGTTTCTCCCTCTCGTCCGCTTCCAGGCTCGCTCGCGGTGTCATTCTGCTTGTGGCCTCGCTGGCTTTGCTTGTCGGCTTGGTTTCGCAGGCGAAGGCGGCGGATCGCCTGACATTGATTAGGGACGCCGAGATCGAAGCCACCATTCGCACGTACGCCGATCCTCTGCTCCACGTCGCCGGCTTGGACCGCGAAGCGGTTCAGGTTCACCTCGTTCAGGATAGCCGGCTGAATGCCTTCGTGGCCGGCGGCATGAACCTTTTTATCAACACGGGACTCCTGCAATCAAGCGAGACGCCGAACGAGGTAATCGGCGTGATCGCGCACGAAATTGGCCACATTTCAGGCGGACACCTGATTCGCCGCCAGGAGGCGCTGGAGAACGCGACCGCCGAGGCGATTCTTGCCACCGTCCTTGGCGCCGTGGTGATCGCGGCGGGTGGTGGCGAGGCTGGTGCCGTGGTCATCCAGGGCGGTCAGGCGGCGGCCCAAGGGTCGCTCTTGCGTTATTCTCAGGGACAGGAAAGCGCCGCCGATCAGGCCGGCCTGAAATACCTTGAGCAGACCGGCCAGTCGGCGCGTGGCCTGCTCAAACTGTTTCGCAAGCTCGAGGATCAGGAGCTGCTGATCTCCGCGCGCCAAAGCCCATATTTAAGGACGCACCCGCTTACCCGCGAGCGCGTGCGCGCGGTCGAGTTCGAGATCGAGCGATCGAAATATTCCAGCGCGGAGGACCCGCCGGAGCGCCTTGAAGCTCATCGGCGCATGGTGGCGAAGCTGGTCGGCTTCATCGAGCCGACCGACAAGGTGCTGCGGCTCTATCCGCTCAAGGACAAGAGCGTCTATGCGCGCTATGCCCGCGCGGTCTCCTATCATCGCCAAACCGACCTTCCACGCGCACTTGCCGAGATCGATTCCTTGATCGCCGAGCAGCCCGCCGATCCTTTTTTCCACGAGCTCAAGGGCCAGATCCTGTTCGAACAGGGCAAAGTGAAGGAGTCTATCGCGCCCTATGCCGAGTCCGTCAGGCTCGCGCCGGATGAGCCCCTGCTGCGCTACGGCTATGGCCGTGCTTTGATCGAATCCGGTGAATCAGAGGGCCTGGACGAGGCGGTCAGGCAGCTCAAGATTGCGGTCGAGCGCGAGCCGACCTATGCCGCCTACTGGCACTTCTATGGGGTTGCGCTCGGGCGCACCGGCAAAATGCCTGAATCCGCGCTCGCCTTCGCCGAGCGGGCCGTGCTGAAACGGGAATATGCCGAGGCGCGCTTTCACGCCGAAAAGGCCTCGAACGGCCTCAAGTCCGGCAGCCCGCAATGGCTGCGCGCGCAGGACATTCTGAACGAGGCGAACAACCAGAAAGACGCCGACCGATAGTGGGTCGGCGGCCCGATTGCCCGCCACGCGTGCGGCAGGTATCGTGCGTGGAGCAGCATGTCGCAGCCACGCCCGGGGGTATGAGGTGTACGATCTGATCATTCGCGGTGCACGCGTCGCCGATGGGCTTGGCGGCCCGATCGTCAGCACCGATGTCGGGATCAAGGGTGAGCGGATCGCTGCGCTCGGCCGGCTGAGCGAACCGGCACGTGAGACGGTCGCGGCCGATGGCCTTGTCCTCTCTCCGGGCTTCGTCGATGTGCACACCCACTATGATGCGCAGCTCACCTGGGACCCGACCGCTTCGCCCTCGCCCGCGCTCGGCGTCACCACGGTCGTCCTGGGCAATTGCGGCTTTTCGCTCGCCCCCTGCCCGCCCGGTGCGCGTGACCTCGTGGCGCGCAACCTCGCGGAAGTCGAGGGCATGGAGCTCGATGCGCTAAGGGCCGGCATCGAGTGGAGCTTTGAGTCCTTCGCAGAATACCTTGCTGCGTTGCGGCGCAAAGGCACCTACCCGAATGCTGCGGCGTTTGTCGGCCATTCGACCGTGCGGACCGCGGTCATGGGCGAGGACGGCTCGAAGCGCGCGGCGACCGCCGACGAAATCGCCGCGATGCGCAAGCTCGTGCGCGGCGCCATGGACGCGGGCGCGATTGGCCTAGCATCGACCACGAGCGAGGGGCACTATGGATGGGGCGGCGTGCCCATGCCCTCGCGGCTCGCCTCGGATGATGAGTTCGCGACGCTGGTCGGCGCGCTTGGGGAATTCGGCCGAGGGATCTTCCAGATGACCGTGGGCCCGCGCACCACGGTTGATTTCCTCGAGACCTTGGCACGGCAGAGCGGTCGGCCCACGGTGTTTGCGGCGGTCAACCACAACGCCATGTTCCCGGATCGCTGCACCGCGATCATGCGCGAGATCGAGGCGGCGCGGGCGCGGGGCGCCGAGGTCTGGGCTCAGACCAATTGCCAGCCGCTCTCCATGGACTTCCCACTGACCAGCGCCTACTGCATGTTTGGGCTCAATTCCTGGTCCAAGCTGCGGGAGACGACCGACAACGCGGTGTTCCGCCGCGCCTTCGCGGACCCAGAGTTTCGCAAGGCCTTTAGGGATGAGCTTGCCGTCAAGCGCGGCGGGCGTCTTTTCAACGGCGAGTGGAACAAGATCGAGGTCGCCTACTCTTCACGCCCGGAGAACTCGAAGCTCGAAGGCCGGCCGCTCGATGAGATCGCGCGCGAGCGCGGCCGTCACCCGGCCGAGGTGATGTTCGATGTGGCGCTGAGTGAAGACCTCGACACCGTGTTCAACGCCAAGCTGCTCAACAGCGAAGAAGACGCGGTCGAACCGCTGATCAAGAACGACGCCGGCGTCATCTCGCTGTCAGATGGCGGCGCACACCTGCGCTATATGTGCGACGCGGCTTATGGTTTGCATCTGCTCGGCCGCTGGGTACGCGAGAAGCAGAGCTTCGAGCTGAGCGATGCGATCCGCCGGCTGACCAGCCTGCCCGCGCGCGCCTATCGAGTGATCGATCGTGGCGAGATTCGGGTCGGCGCGTTCGCCGATCTCTTGCTGATCGACCCTGCGACCGTCGGCCGCGGACCCTTGCGTCGCGTGCACGATCTCCCGGGCAACGCCAGCCGGCTCATCCGCGATCCGCTCGGCGTGCATGGCGTCTGGGTGAACGGCCAGCGCGTGTTCGACGGCAAGAACTATGTGCCGCACCTGCGCCCGCCGGGCCATGTGCTCGACAAGTTCGCGGGGTGAGCAACCGGAAAAATAACCGTCGCCGTGACCGGTCGTACCCTGCGATCGCATAACATGACCCGACCACAAGGAAGCGGGGTAAAGGCTACACCCGATCCTCCCGCAGAAGACGCCGCCGCAGCCCGGGCTCGCTTTCAGATACGGATTTCGCGGGGCCTGCTGTTTGGGTTCGGCGGACTGGTTCTCCTGGCGGTCGTCGCCGTTCTCGTAGTTGGACTGTGGAGCGCAAGGCAAAACACGTTCGATCTGCTGCGCGACAAGTCCGAATCGACCATTGAGCTGCTCCTCGCGCGCATCGAGCAGTATCTCAGGCCCGCTGAAGACCAGCTCTTCCACCTCGCCAAGCAGTTCGAAAGTGGCTCGATCGACCTCGCGGCCGACGCCGAGGTCGCAAAGTTCCTGTCGGGCGCCCTCGCCGCGACGCCTCAGGTGCGCTCGGTGGTGCTAATCCGCGACGAACGGCGCATGATCTTCGCGCTACGCCATAACGACGGCGTGAAACTGCAAATCGTCGACATTGGCAAGATGCCGGTTCTGCTCGACGCCCTCGAGGATGGGCGCGCCGCGAGCGGGCTCCATTGGGGCGATGTCGCGCGACCAGAGACGTCCGACGTCACGCTCCTCAACGTGCGCTATTCGCTTCACCTCGACGGCCGGTATGTCGGCCTGCTCGCCGCGACCGTGCGCGTCGACACGCTATCTGCACTGCTCGAAAGCACGGCCAAGACATTGGGCGGCAGCGCGTTCGTGCTTTACGACAAGAAATTCCTGTTGGCGCACCCCAAGCTCGTGACCGGCCTGCCAGGCCTTGGCGCAGATCATCCGCTGCCAACAATCGCCGAGGTCGGCGACCCACTGATCCTGGCGGCCTTTGTCGGGGGTGAAGTGTCGCCCCCGACATCGAGCTTCGAGGAGCGCACGGGAATCCGCATCCTCGATGCGGGCGGTGAGTCTGTCGCGCTTCTGTCGCGCACCATCCAGCGCTATGGCGTCCACCCATGGCTGATCGCCGTGCATTTTCCGGCTGCGAACATCAGCGACGAGCTCGAGCGGTTGCGTTGGGCGGCGATTGCCGGGGGCATCGTGCTTCTGGTCTCGCTCGGCTTTGCCTATGCGATGGCCCGATACTTGAGCAAGCCTTTGGTGCGCCTTGCCGTGGCCGCGCAGCATATTCGTGATTTAACGCTTGATCGCGTCCACCATCTGCCCGGCAGCGTGTTCAAGGAGGTCTCGAGCGCCGACCAGGCGTTCAACTCGATGGTGTCGGGCCTGCGCTGGTTCGAGACCTATGTGCCGCGAAACCTCGTGCATCGGCTGGTGCGCCAAGGCGATCAAGCCAGCACCGCGTCGATCGCGCGCGAGGCGACCGTCATGTTCACCGACATCGTCGGCTTTACGCGACTTTCCGAGGCGATGACCGCTCCGGAGACCGCGACATTTCTGAACGCGCATTTCGCCATGTTGGGCCAATGCGTGGAAGCAGAAGGCGGCACCATTGACAAGTTCATCGGCGATGCCCTGATGGCATTTTGGGGCGCGCCCGAGGCTTTGCCCGACCATGCGGCTCGTGCCTGCCGCGCGGCCATCGCCATACGCGGGGCTGTGACGGCGGACAATGCCCGGCGCCGCGCCGCAGGCGCCCCGCCTGTCAGAGTGCGGATCGGAATTCACACGGGCGAGGTTATCGTCGGCAATATCGGTGCGCCGGGACGCATCAACTACACGGTGGTCGGCGACACGGTCAATGCGGCCAACCGAGTCGAGCAACTCGGCAAGGAGGTCGACCAATCCGACACCGACGTCACGATCGTCTTGAGCGGCGCGACGACCCGCGCAGCCGGCGCCGCGATCAACCCTGCCCTCGTCGGCAAGCGCCAGATACGCGGCCGCGAGGAAGAGATTGAGATCTACAGGCTATAGGAGATCAAGCCGTTTCCTCGCGTGGGCGCATCTGGGTCTATTTCTTGTCGACCCGCCAAGCGCCTTTGCATGGCTCGGTCGAGGTCGTGGCGCACTTCACCGAGACGTGGCCGACATTGGCAGCACAGGCGGCCGCACCAGGAAACAGGCCGCCTGTTCCGCCCTGAGTCGCCAAGGCCGTGGTTGATTCGAGGGTGACCGAGGCGGCATCCAGCAGCGTTAGCTCGACCGTGCCCGACAGGGCGAGCACCGAGGCACAGACCGTGTCAGGCGCGGTGCTGAGGTCGACCACGTTGTTGCTTTGATTGACATCCATGTTGAACACGCCGGGCCCGGCGATCGTTTGGCCACCGGGCGCGAGCAGGCGCGCCGCGTCAGAGAGGTTGATCTGTTGCGCCTGAGCGCCGTCCGCCGCCACCGCGGTCGCAAGCGCACCACATATCAGCCATAGACCGAGCCGCATCGCCTGTCCCCCACTGCGTTGGACCGCCTTGCGGTGGCGGCCCTGAGAGTTTTGACCAGGATCATGTGGCCTGCGCGTCGCTTTTCTGTGGCGCGTTCGAAACGCAGTTGAGACCTAGATGAGGCCGGCGAGCGGCGATGACGGATCGGCGTATAGCTTCTTCGGCATGCGTCCGGCGAGATAGGCGAGCCGGCCGGCCTCGACGGCGTGCTTCATCGCGCGCGCCATCATGACCGGGTTCTTGGCTTCGGCGATCGCCGTGTTCATCAAGACGCCGCCGCAGCCGAGCTCCATCGCGATCGCCGCGTCCGAGGCGGTACCGACGCCGGCGTCGACCAGCACCGGCACCTTTGCCTGCTCGACAATCAGGCGAATGTTGATCGGGTTCTGGATGCCGAGGCCGGAGCCGATCGGTGCCGCGAGCGGCATGATCGCGCAGCAGCCGATATCCTCGAGGCGCTTCGCCATCAGCGGATCGTCGGTGCAATAGACCATCACCTGGAAGCCGTCCTTGATCAGCAGCTCGGCGGCGCGAAGTGTCTCAATCATGTCGGGGTAGAGGGTTTTCTTGTCACCCAGCACCTCGAGCTTGACGAGCGACCAGCCGCCGGCCTCGCGCGCAAGTCTGAGCGTGCGCACGGCGTCCTCGCCGGTGAAGCAGCCGGCGGTGTTCGGCAGATAGGTGTATTTCTTGGGGTCGATGTAATCCATCAGCATCGGCGCCTTCGGGTCGAGCACATTGACCCGGCGGATCGCGACCGTGACGATCTCGGCGCCAGAGGCTTCGAGCGCTGCCGCGTTCTGGGCATAGTCCTTGTATTTGCCGGTGCCGACGAGGAGGCGCGAGCGGAAGCGCCGACCGGCCACCGTCCAGCTGTCCTCAGGCTCCGTTGCGGCGGCCGCCGCTGCGGTCGCGCCGCCGCCGATGAAGTGCACGATCTCGAGCCGGTCGCCATCCTCCACGCCCATCTGGCCATAGGCGCTGCGCGGCACGATCTCGAGGTTGCGCTCGACCGCGATCTTGCGCGGGTCGAGCCCAAGCTGCGTCAGAAGCGTAGCCACCGTCAGCGGGCCATCGAGTCGCTGTGGTTCACCGTTGATCCGAACTTCCATTCCAGCCAATCCTTTGCGCACCGACGCAGACATCCCCCGTGGCGGGAGTATGCGGGGCGTCGGCGCGTCAGTTCAATGCCTTGGGCACAGGTTTTGCGGATTTCACGCGAATCACGTATGTAGGACAAATGGTGCGCAAGGTCTTGGTTCTCAACGGTCCCAACCTCAACCTGCTGGGTACGCGGGAGCCCGAGCTCTATGGTCGGGAGACTCTCGATCAGATCGGGGCGAGCCTCACCGATGAGGCCCGCGCGCTTGGGCTCGAGGTTGATTTCCGCCAGAGCAATAGCGAGGCCACGCTGGTCGACTGGATCCAGCAGGCGCGCACCGGCCATGGCGGCATCATTCTCAATGCCGGGGCCTATACCCACACCTCGATTGCGATCTTGGATGCGCTCCGGGCGTTCGGCCGACCGATCATCGAGGTCCACCTTTCGAACGTCTACCGGCGCGAGGACTTCCGCCACCACTCCTACGTGTCGCTGGCGGCGACCGGGGTGATCGCGGGCCTCGGCGCCCAAGGCTACAGTCTCGCCCTCAAGGCGATGGCCACACTCATCGACAGGACATGAAGGCGATGGCGGTGAAGCTTTCGGCCGATAAACGCGAACTGACCGAACGATCGAGCGACGATCTGGAGCTCATTCGCGAGCTGGCCAAGATTCTGACCGAAACCGGCCTGAGCGAGATCGAGATCGGCCAGGGCGAGCGCATGATTCGCGTGGCGCGTCAGCTTGGCACGGTCAATGCCGTGGTCGCGGCACCACACCAGGTGGTGGCCCATGCGCCCGCCGCTGCGGCGCCGTTGGCAACGGCCCTACCGGCGGGCTCCTCGGATGCCAGCCATCCGGGTGCGGTGAAGTCGCCCATGGTCGGCGCGGTCTACGTTGCGCCGGAGCCAGGCGCGGCGCCCTTCGTCAAAGCGGGCGACACGGTGAGCGAGGGACAGACCCTGCTCATCATCGAGGCGATGAAGACCATGAACCCGATCCGGGCACCCCGTGCCGGGCGGGTAACCCGCATCCTGATCGAGAACGGCGCGCCGGTTGAATATGGCGAAGTCCTCTTGATCATCGAGTAGCGGAAGCGCGCCGTCGTGTTCGACAAGGTGTTGATCGCCAATCGGGGCGAGATCGCCGTCCGCATCAATCGGGCATGCCACGAGCTTGGCATCAAGACGGTCGCGGTGCACTCGACGATCGACGCCGAGGCCATGCATGCACGCCTCGCGGATGAATCGGTGTGCATCGGCCCGCCGCAGGCGCGTGAGAGCTATCTCAATATTCCGGCGATCATCGCCGCCGCCGAGATCACCAATGCGGATGCGATCCACCCTGGCTATGGGTTCCTGGCGGAGAACGAGCGCTTCGCCTCGATCGTCGAGGAGCACGGCCTAGCCTTCATCGGCCCGACGCCCGAGCACATCGGCATGATGGGCGACAAGATCCGCGCGAAGGAAACGATGAAGAAGGCCGGCGTGCCGGTCGTACCAGGCTCGGACGGCCCGGTCGCGAACGAGGCCGAGGCGGCCGAAGTGGCGGCCGGCATCGGCTTTCCGGTGCTGCTCAAGGCGGTGGCCGGCGGCGGTGGGCGCGGCATGAAGGTGGTGCGCAGCGCCGACCAGCTTGGGTTAGCGTACTCGACCGCGCGCGCCGAGGCGCAGGCGGCGTTCGGCAATGGCTCGATGTATGTCGAGAAGCTGCTCGAGCGGCCGCGCCACATCGAAATCCAGGTGCTGGCCGATCAATATGGCAACGCGGTGCATCTGGGTGAGCGTGACTGCTCGCTTCAGCGGCGCCACCAGAAGATCCTCGAAGAGGCCCCCTCGCCCGCGCTCAACATCGAGCAGCGCGATGCCATCGGCATGCGAGTGGTGCGCGCCATCCGCGCGCTCGGCTATCGCGGTGTCGGCACGATTGAATTTCTCTACGAGCACGGCCAGTTCTATTTCATCGAGATGAACACGCGCATTCAGGTCGAACACCCGGTGACCGAGATGATCACGGGCATCGATCTCGTACGCGAGCAGATCAGGGTCGCCGCCGGCGCGCCGCTCGCCTACAAGCAGGAGGACATTCGCTTCTCCGGTCACGCCATCGAGTGTCGGGTGAATGCCGAGCATCCGCGCACCTTCCAGCCGAGCCCCGGTGAGGTGAGCGGCTATCATCCGCCGGGTGGGCTTGGCGTGCGCGTCGATTCAGCCGTGTATCAGGGCTATAGGGTGCCACCACATTATGACAGCCTGCTCGCCAAGGTGATCGTGCACGGCCAGAGCCGCAATGAGTGCCTCATGCGCATGCGCCGCGCGCTCGGCGAGTTCGTGATCAGCGGCGTCGAGACCACCGTGCCGCTTCATCTTCGCCTGCTTGCTAACCCGGACTTTGCCAATGGCGACTATGATGTTGCGTGGCTGGAGCGCCTCTTGGCCGCGGAAGCCTGAACAATCAACGGGTTCCGACCCGACGCCGATGATCGAGTTGACACCCGACCTGATCCTCAAGGCCTATGCCTGCGGCGTATTCCCGATGGCAGAGCGGCACGATTCGCCCGACGTCTATTGGATCGATCCGGACTTTCGCGGGATCCTGCCGCTCGATCAATTCCATTTGCCCCGCCGCCTCGCCCGAACCGTGCGCTCCGGCGCGTACGAGGTGAGAGTCGACCACGACTTTGTGGGCACGATCAGGGGCTGCGCCAAGCGCACGACCAAGCGCCGCGACACCTGGATCAACTCGCCTCTGATCCGGATTTTCTCCGAGTTGCATCTGCGCGGTCATGCCCACAGCGTCGAAGCCTGGCGCAAGGAGAAGCTCGTGGGCGGGCTCTACGGCGTCGCGATCGGCTCGGTGTTTTTCGGCGAAAGCATGTTCAGCCTCGAGCGCGATGCCAGCAAGGTCGCCCTGGTCGCTTTGATCGAGCGGCTTAAGCGCGGCGGCTTCACCCTGCTCGATACGCAGTTCGTGACGGCACACTTGCGACGTTTCGGCGCAATCGAGGTTCCGCGCGCCGACTACCTCATCCTTCTGTCAGCGGCACTGACGCGGCGCGCCTCGTTCTATTTCGAGGAGCTTGAGTTGGGGACTGTCGTGCCCGGCGGCGGCAAGGTCACGCAGTCGACAACCCAGATATCGTAGACCGGGTGCTCCAGGGTCGACAGGCCAGGCGTTGAGGAGAACATCCAACCGGTGAAGACGACACGCGGCTCTTCGTTGCGCCGGAGCTCGCGGATTTCCAGAAAAACCGCGTTTTCCGGTGGCTCCTCGGGCGGCGCCTTGTAGCAGGAGCGCACGGTCACCTCGAGCGTGCCGAATGTAACGACCGAATCAATCGGGGCATCGAGCGCCGAGATGCGAGCCGTCACCTTGTCCAGCGCCTGAAGCTTGGCGGTAAGCTGGCCCTCGGCGTGCGCGGCTCCTCCGGACACAAGGAGGGCAGCGACCAACAAAGCGAAGCGGCTCAGAAACGACATCGGATGAGGGACCGGACGGCGCCCTACTGGCCCGCGGGCGGCTCTTCCTTGGGCTTGTCGGTCTCGTCGAACACGAGCTTGCCGATCAGCTGTTCAAGCAGGATGGAATCCTGGGTGTATTGAATCTCGCCGCCCGGCTGGATCATCTCGTCGGCTCCGCCCGGCTCGATCGAGGCATAGCGCCCGCCGAGCAGCCCATCGCTCACGATCGAGACTGTCGAATCCGTCGGAAGCTGGTATTCGGGAGCGATCGACAGACGCGCAATGGCGCGGAACGACTTGGCGTCTAGCACGAGGTCAACCACCGAGCCAACCTTGATGCCGCTGATCTTGACATCGGCGCCGCGGTTGAGGCCATCGAGCCGGTTGAATTTGGCCAGCACCTCATAGCCCGAAACGGTGGCGACTGTCGTTCGCGAATAGGCGAACACGACAAAGGCGATCGCCACCGCGAGCACCAAGGCACCCATCAGGGTTTCGACAATATTTCTCGACATCACCCATTCCTCGCCGATTGCCCGAAACCGGCCCCCCGGACCCCGGCGCCCTCTGGCTGGAAAGCATCTCCGCAAGCCGCGGTCATTTCAAGCCCAAGACGGGGTGCGCGCCGGTTGACTCAGGGGGCCCACCCTTTTATTCCGGTCTGACGGCGGGGATCAGATCAGGGCAGAGGGGCGTAATCATGGCAAAGTTCGGTATCAGCCAGCCGGTTCGTCGGGTGGAGGATGAGCGACTCGTGACCGGCCGTGGCAACTACCTGGATGACGTGAAGCTCGAGGGCGTCGCCGCCGCCTGGATGGTGCGCTCGCCTCATGCGCATGCGCGCATCAAGTCGATCCGGACCGCGGCCGCCGAAAAGGCCAAGGGTGTGCTGCTGATTGTCACCGCCAAGGACGTCGAGGCAGTGGGCTATGAGCCCCATGCCTGCCTCGTTCCGATGAAGAATCGCGATGGATCGAAAGGCCTCGATCCGGCCCACCCCGTGCTGTGCAAAGACGTTGTCCGCCATGTCGGCGACAGCGTCGCCATGGTGGTGGCGGAAACCGTTGATCAGGCCAAGGATGCGGCCGAGCTGGTTGAGGTCGACTACGAAGTGCTGCCCTCGATCACCGATCTGCGCGGCGCGTTGAAGCCGGGCGCGGCCCTCGCCTGGCCGGCGCTCAAGAGCAATCTCTGCTTCGACTGGGAGAGCGGCGATCGAGCCGCGACCGAGGCCGCGTTCGCCAAGGCCGCCCGGGTGGTGAAGCTCGATCTGGTCAACAATCGCGTGGTCGTGAACTCCATGGAGCCGCGCGGCGCGATTGGCGACTACGACACCAAGTCCGGCCGCTACACGCTCCATTGCTCGACCCAGGGCGTGCATTTGCACCAGAAGCTGATCGCGCAGCAGATGAAAATTGACGTGTCGGCGCTACGCGTGATCACGCCTGATGTCGGCGGCGGCTTCGGCATGAAGATCTTCATGTATTCCGAGTACCCGCTGGTCCTCCTGGCCGCGAAGAAGCTCGGGCGCCCGGTCAAGTGGACCGGTGAGCGGAATGACGCGTTCCTGAGCGATACCCAAGGCCGCGACAATTTGACAACCGCCGAAGTCGCGCTCGACAGGGATGGACGCTTCCTCGGCATTCGTCACACGACCCTGGCCAATTTGGGCGCCTATCTCTCGACCTTCGCGCCCTTCATTCCCACCATTGCCGGCACGCGCATTCTGCCGACGGTCTACAGCGCGCCGGCCGTCTATGTTCAGATTCTGGGCGTGTTGACCAACACGACGCCGGTCGATGCCTATCGCGGCGCCGGTCGACCGGAGAATGTCTTTTTGCTCGAGCGTGTGATCGATGTCGCGGCCGCCGAGATGGGCCTCAGCCGCGAGGAGATCCGCCGGCGCAATTTCGTGCCGCAATCAGCCATGCCCTACAAGATGCCGATGGGCCAGACGATCGACAGCGGCAATTTCGCCCACAACATGGACGAGGCGTTGAAACGTGCCGATTGGGCAGGGTTCAGCGCGCGCCGGACGGAAGCCGCCAAGCGTGGCAAGCTCCGCGGCATTGGCCTCGCCTACTACCTTGAGGTCTGCTCGGGCGGCGATGACGAGACCACGGAAATTCGCTTCGAGCCGAGCGGCGATGTGACGGTGCTGATCGGCACGCAATCGAATGGCCAGGGCCATCAGACCGCCTATGCCCAGGTGGTGGCGGATCGCCTTGGCGTGCCGTTCGAGAGCATTAAGGTGGTGCAGGGTGACACCGACACGATCGCGACCGGTGGCGGCACGGGTGGCTCACGCTCGATCCCGGTCGGCGGCTCATCCACGCTGGTCGCCGCGAATGCGGTACTCGAAAAGGCGCGCGGGCTTGCGGCCCACAAGCTCGAGGCGGCGCCTCGAGACCTCGAGTTCGTCGACGGCTCATTCCGGATCGTCGGCACGGATCGGCGCATCGGCCTCGTCGAGCTGGCCAAGATCGCGCGCGACAAGAATCAGCTTCCTGAGGGCATGGAGCCTGGGCTCGACCAGAAGGGCAATTTCAAACCGCCGGCCAACACCTTCCCCAATGGCTGTCACATCTGCGAGGTTGAAATCGACAAGGAGACCGGTGCGGTCTCGGTCGCGCGCTTCCTTGCGGTCGACGATTTCGGCCGCATCCTGAATCCGATGATGGCGGCGGGTCAGGTCCATGGCGGTGTCGCGCAAGGGATTGGCCAGGCGCTGCTCGAGCAATCCGTCTACGATCCGGACTCAGGGCAGCTCGTGACCGGCACGTTCATGGACTACGCCATGCCGCGCGCCGACGACCTGAGCTCGATCGAGTTCAACTACAACGAGTTTCCCTGCACGACCAACCCGCTTGGGGCCAAGGGCGCCGGCGAGGCCGGCTGTCTCGGCGCGCCGCCGGCCGTCATCGGCGCCATTGTCGATGCGCTCAAGGACTACGGCGTCAAGCACATCGACATGCCCGCGACACCCCAATCGATCTGGCGGATCATCAACGGCGCGCGCAAGCAGGCGGCGGACTAGGTTTTTCCCGCCTGCTATAGTGGGGCCTTCAAAAAAGGGGCACCGGCGATGCGTCCAGAAGTCATTCTCAGCCACCCGGCCAAGGTCTTGACCGCGGAGCAGCGCCGATTCTACTTCGCGAACGGCTACCTCCACTTGCCCGCCTTCCTGGGTCGCGCATGGCTCGACCGATTGGACAAGGTGGTCAACGGCTTCGTCGAGGAGAGCCGCGCGTGGACGACATCGGATTCCAAGTTCGATCTCGAGACCGGCCATAGCGCCGAGCAGCCGCGCCTGCGGCGCCTCTCTCAGCCCGTGGCCCATCACGAGACCTTCTGGGAGCTGACCGCCAACTCGCCGATTACCGATCTGGCGGCGGACCTGCTCGGGCCCGACGTCAAGTTCCACCACTCAAAGCTCAACTTCAAGTGGGCCGGCGGCGGACAGGAGGTGAAGTGGCATCAGGACCTGCCGTTCTGGCCGCACACCAATGACAGCGTGCTCACCATCGGTGTTTATCTCGCCGAGGTCGACGAGACGATGGGGCCGATGGGCGTCGTGCCGGGCAGCCATCGGCGCGAACTGTTCAGCCTGTACGACACAAAGCACCAATGGACCGGCGCGCTCGATGCGTCGGCGCTTGACCGTGCCGGCCTCGAGCGCGCGGTCTATCTGAGCGGCCCCGCGGGCTCGGTCACCATTCATCATTGCCGGACGATTCATGGCTCGCGCCCGAACCGCCACCCGACGCGCTCGCGCCCCCTTCTCCTCCAATCCTATTCTTCGGCTGATGCTCTGCCGGTGACGCCCTATGTCATGCCGTGCCGCTATGACGGCGCGATCGTGCGCGGCCACTACGCCCGCACGATCGAATTCGAGGGCGGCCAGGCCGAAGCGCCGCCGGATTGGTCGGGCGGCTACAGCTCGATCTTTGCGCTGCAGCAGGGAGATGAGGCGGCCGGCGCCTATCGCGGCTAAGTAAGGGCTGAGGAAGATTCGGGATGGCGAGCCTTCAATTCGGCATCACCCAGCTCAACGTCCTCCACAACGACCATGAGCCGGCGCCCGACGTCGACACGACGTTCCGCATGGTTAAGGCGGCGGGTGTCTTCGACTACCTCGACAAGACCCCGCCTGATGACGATGTTCCCGCCTATCTGAAGGCCTCGGAGAAGTACGCGCTGCCGGTGCTCGCCGGTGGCTGGTTCTACGCCATTGGCAGAGATGAAACGCTGATCGAAAAGAACCTGCGGCTGGCCCAGGCACTTGGCAGCCGGGTGCACAATGTGCAGGTGCTGACCAACCACGCCGATGGCCACCCGGTGAGCGACCAGGAGGTCGCAGACTGGTATTTGCGCGCGCGCGATATCGGGTTGAGGCTCGGCGTCGAGCCATGCTTCGAGGTTCACGTCAATATGTGGTCGGAGGACTTCCGACGGGTTGAGCGCGTCGCTACATTAGTCGAGGCGCGCGGTCAGCCCTTCCGCATGACGCTCGATCACTCGCACGTCATCTTCAAGATCGACAACCCGAAGGAACAGGAGATCGGCGACATCCGTGCTGATGTCGAGGCGGGCCGGTTCGTGCTCGACCCGCGCAAGCCGGGCAATGTCACCGACCGCTGGATCGAGGCCGGCTATGTGTGCCACGCCCATGCACGCGCCGCCGTGCCCAACAATCCGAAGAACACGTTCTATCGCTATGACGACGGCCGGCCGGGACGGGGCATTCAATACCCGATTGCGCGCCCCAAGCCGGGCACCTGGTTCGACGCGTGGGACGAGAGCCTGCTCGAACCCTGGAAGGAGGTCGTGCGCCGCCTCTTCCGCTTCCACGCGACCTCGCCGAAGAGCTGCCTTGGGCAGATTTCGAGCGAGTTCATCAGCCGGCCGGACTATGGCTCCGGCTGTCGCTACTCGATGTTCGAGCAGGGCGTCGCCTGCGTCACCTGGTTGCGCGAGGCGTGGCGTCAGGCGCAGGCTGACAGCGCGCGCGCCTGAGCGATTGCCTCAGCCCCCGCCGGCGAGCGCCTTCGGCGGCTTGGTCTTGCGCGAGAAATCGGTCGATGGCGGCCGCCCGCCGAGCGTGAGCTTCGACTCAAGCTTCGCCGATTCCGCGATGACCTTGCCGCGCCGGACAACGAAGAGCCGCGGCGGACGCAGCCGGATCGCCTCGCTCACCGAGCCCGCCTGCATCACCACAAGATCGCCATGGCATCCGACATTGAGGCCATAGCCCTGAAGTCCGAGTGCGCGCGCCGCGTTCTCGGTAACTGCGTTGTAGCAGAGCGTCAGCTGATCGTGCCCCGCCATCTGACCTATGTGTGCGCCCATATAGGCTGCATCTAGCATATCGCCACCATTCAGCGGGCCCCAGGGGTCCATCGCCGAATCCTCGCCGAATGACACATTGACGCCGGCCGCCATTAGCTCCGGCACGCGCGTCATGCCGCGGCGCTTCGGATAGGTGTCGTGGCGGCCCATCAGAAGGAGGTTGGCGGTTGGGTTGGCGACCACGTGGATCTTCGCCTCGGCGATCAGTGGGATGAGCTTGCTCGCATAGTAATTGTCTATCGAGTGCATGGAGGTGAGATGCGAGCCCGTGACCCGGCCCTGCAGGCCGAGCCGCACGGTCTCGGCCGCGAGCTTCTCGATGTGGCGCGAATGTGGATCGTCCGTCTCATCGCAGTGTAAATCGACACGCAGGCCCCGTTTTGCCGCGAGCTCGCACAGCAGGCGCACCGATTCATCGCCCTCGGCCATGGTGCGTTCGAAATGCGGAATGCCGCCCACGACCTCCATGCCCATGTCGAGGGCCTTTGCAAGGTTGGCGACGCCCACCGGCGAGCGCAGATAGCCATCTTGCGGAAAGGCGACGAGCTGAAGGTCGACATAGTCCTGCACCTTCTTCCGGACCTCGACCATCGCCTGCGCACCAATGAGCTGGGGGTCGCAGGTATCGACATGGCTCCTAATCGCGAGAAGCCCGCGGGCGACCGCCCAGTCGCAATATTCGAGTGCCCGATCGACAAACCATTCATAGGTCAAATGCGGCTTCATCTCGCCCCATAGCTTGATGCCCTCGAGCAGCGTGCCGCTGCGGTTGTAGCGCGGGTAGCCGACCGAAAGCGTCGCATCCATGTGGAAATGCGCGTCGACGAAGGGCGGCGAGACGAGGCATCCCGTGGCGTCGATCTCGCGCGCGGCCGTGGCCTTGAGCGCCGGTTCTACGGCTGCGATGCGCCCGTCCTTGATGCCGATGTCGATGGCCTGACGGCCGTCGGGCAGATTTCCTCGCCTCACGATCAGATCCATGACGTTCCTCCCCCTCGTTGTGTTCTACTCAAAGACGACGCGCGGCAGATAGCAAGACACCACCCAATTGGGCTGATCGACGATTTCGCTGATCCGCAAGTCCGCGCAGACGCTGCACAGCATATAGGCGTGCGCCGGGTCCATTGCGTGCGTACGCCCGAGCCAATCGATCATGCCGCGCACGGCGTTCTTGGACGCCTCCATAAGGTCGGGCCCGATGCCGGTGGTCACGTCATAGCCCTTGGCATCGAGGTGGCGGGTCACCGGCCCTGGCGTCTCGTAACGCGGAAAACGCAAGGCCTCGCCCTTCACAAGCTCGAGACGCGCGGTCACGCTCGCGATTGATTCGATCGCCGTGCCGCAGACCTCCCCGTCGCCCTGCGCGCAGTGCGGATCGCCGATCGAGAACAGCGCACCCTTGACCTGTACCGGCAGATAGAGCGACACGCCGAACGTCAGATCGCGGATATCCATGTTGCCGCCGGTCGCATAGGGCGGGATGGTCGAGAAGCTGCCTTGTGCCGCCTGGGCCACGCCGACCGTGCCGCAAAACGGCTTCAAGGGCACGCGCGCGAAGCGGGAGAGCGCCGCGGGTTGCTTGAAGCTCGTGTCGTACGCCCAGATATTCAGCGAGGCCTCCAGGAAATCCTCGGCCAGCAGGCCGAAGCCCGGCACGATTCCGGTCCACGCCCAGCCGACGCCGGCGAAATCGAGCAGGGTTACCTTCAGCGCGTCGCCGGGCTCGGCCCCATCGACATAGATCGGCCCGGCGACCGGGTTGACGCGCGCGAAGTCCAGCGTTGCGAGCGCCGCGGCGGTCGAGTCCTTGGTGAGCTGGCCGCACAGCGCATCGATGTCCTTGAACTCGACGACATCGCCGGGCGCCACGGTCATGGCGGGCGGGCGGGCATTGTCCCAATTGAGGTGTTGATGCCGCGCATGGATCGTGTGATTGCGGCCCTTGGCAGCGCCGGTCTGGTTCATCCCGTCCCTCCCCCGAAACCCGATGACCCGCGAGCCTAGCATCGGCCGCCGGCGGTTTGTAGGATGCGAACCAGCCAAACCGAGGGCTCCATGCGACGCACACCCCGCCTCTTTCCGAATGAAGATGCAACGAATGGCTGGAGCCGCATTCTGCCGCCGCGGGCCCCGAGCCCCGCGCTCAAGGGCGACATCAAGGCTGATTGGCTGGTGATCGGCGCCGGATTCGCGGGCCTTTCCGCCGCACGTCGCCTCGCGGAGAACCGCCCTGGCGAGCGTATCGTTCTGGTTGACGCGCACGAGGTCGGCGAAGGCGCGTCGGGGCGCAATTCCGGCTTCGCGATCGACCTGCCGCACAATGTCGGCGGCGAATTTGGCGAGCTTTCAGGGTCGCAGCGCTATATGCGCCTCAGCCGCGCCGCCATCGCCTCGCTCGAAGAGATCGTCACGAAACGGGGCATCGCCTGCAACTGGCGCCGGGTCGGCAAGTACCACGCCTGCTCCGCGCTATTGGGGCGGCGCAAGGTGCTCGATCCCTTCGCGAAGGAGCTGGATGCGCTCGGCGAGCCCTATCGTTGGGTCGAAGGCGCCGCGCTCGCACGCGAGCTTGGCACCGCCTATTTCCACAGCGCGCTCCACACCCCGGGCTGCGTGCTGGTCAATCCGGCCGCCCTGGTGCGCGGGCTGGCGGCGAGCATGCCTCCCAATGTCACGCTCCATGAGCGCACGCGCATCACCGCGCTGGAGGACGGCGCCACGGTCAAAGCGACGACCCCGGACGGGAACATCACGGCAAAGGGCGCGATCCTCGCCGTCAATGGCTGGGCGCGAAGCTTCGGCGTCTTCAAGGGACGGATCGTCACCCTCGCCGGCTATGGCAGTCTGAGCCGGCCCCTGACCGAAGATGAGCATCAGTCGATCGGCGCGGTGCAGGATTGGGGCCTGACCCCGGCCAACGCCTTTACCGGCGTCACCATGCGCTATACGCCGGACCGGCGCATTCTCGTGCGGCACCACTTCGCCTATGCGCCGCAATTCACGCGGCCGGCCGACGAACCAGCGCGCGTGCGGGCCGGCCACGAGCGCATCCTGCACGAGCGGTTCCCGACGCTGAAGTCGGTCAACATCGAGCACAGCTGGCGCGGCTTTCTCTGCTTCTCGCGCAACTCGGCGCCGGGGTTTGGCCGGGTCGGCTCGAACCTTTTTGCCGCTGTGTGTCAGAACGGCGTCGGGGTCACCAAGGGCACGATTGGCGGTCTATTGGCCGCTGACCTTGCGACCGGCTGCGACAATCCGCTGATCGCAGACATGGAGAGCCTTGGCACGCCGAATGCTCTGCCGCCCGGCCCCTTCCTCGATCTCAGCGTCCGGGCTCGGCTCGCGCTTGAGAACATTCGCTGGCGAGCCGAGCGATGATGCGCTTGCCGGAGAGTGCCGCGGAGGCGCGCGAGCCTCAAACCCGCCTCACCATTGGTGACATCGTACCGCCGTTCAGCCTGCAGAAGCCGGATGGCGCCGCGTTCGAGATTGGTGGCGACGAGGCCGCGGGACATTTCCGTGTGCTGGTCTTTACCGGTGCAGTGCAGCCGACGCAGGCGGTGAATGACGCACTGGGCCGGCGGCTGGCCGATATGCGCAAGCATGATGCCCTCGTCTTCCGCGTTCAGGCGCAACCCGAGGGGTCCGGCAGCACCAACATCCCGGTTCTGATCGATCAGGGTCGGCGCGTGGCCGAGGCCTTCCGCCCTGATGGCGCACCTATTGATGCACCGCTGATCGTCGCCCTGTGCCCCAATCAGCATCTGCTGGCGGTGGCGAGCGACGCCGGTCGCGAGCTCGACGCGCTGGTCTCTGCGATCGGGCGCGAGGCCCGGCACTATCGCGCATCAGAGGGCGAGCGCCACGCACCCATCCTGCAGATGCCGCGCGTGCTGAGCCCTGATGACTGCCGTTACCTCATCAACAAGTTCACGATCGAGGGCAACACCTTCATCGAGCCCGGTCACGGGAACCAGAATCTCACCCACGACTACAAGATGAAGATTCCGGAATATGGCCGGAACGATCGCATCGATCATTGGGTGATGAACCCCGCGACCGTGCGCTTCATCGACGAGAGGCTCAAGCGACGGCTCCTGCCCGAGGTGCGCAAGGCCTTCGCCTATCGCATCACCAAGCACGAGAATTATCGGATCACGAAATATGAAGGCGCGCGCGGCGGCGAGCTGCATGGCCACCGAGATGACAGCGAGCCGCGTGTCGCGCACCGCCGCTTCGCGCTCTCGATCAATCTCAACAGCGAGGAGTTCGAGGGCGGCGGCATCCGCTTCCCCGAATATGGCGGCCAGGTCTATCGGCCGGCGAGCGGCGCGGCGCTCCTATTCTCGTGCTCCATCCTCCACGAGGCGCTGCACGTGACCAAGGGGCGCCGCTTCGTCCTGCTCGGTTTCATGTTCGGCGAGACCTGAGGCTATGCCTCCCTATTTCAGCGCTTCCGCCTTCTCGATCACCACGTCCTCGACCGGCACGTCGTCATAGCGCCCGACGCGGTGGGTCTCAGCCGCCTCGATCTTGCGCACCACGTCCATGCCCTCGACCACCATGCCGAACACGGCGTAACCCCATCCATCGGGGCTCTTGCCCCTGTGGTTGAGGAACGCGTTGCTCGCGGTGTTGATGAAGAACTGGGCCGAGGCCGAGTGCGGATCGCTCGTGCGTGCCATGGCGAGCGTGCCGATCTCGTTCTTGAGTCCGTTGTCAGCCTCGTTCTTGACCGGGGCGTTGGTCGGCTTCTGCTCGAGGCCTGCCGCGAAGCCGCCGCCCTGGATCATGAAGCCCTGGATCACTCGATGGAACACGGTCCCGGCATAGTGGCCGCTCGCAACATAGGCGAGGAAATTGTCCACGGTCTTCGGCGCCTTGTCCGCGTAGAGCTCGACGACGATCGCGCCATAATTGGTGGTGAGCTTGACGCGCGGATTGCCAGCGGCCGATGCTCCGTCGCTGACGGGGGCGAACAAGAGGCCGGCGGCCAGCGCCGCAATGAACGGTCGAACCATGGGTCCTCCAAGGCGGTAGGGTTGATTGTGCCGAACTAGGCCGGATGCGGTGATGTCAGCGGTGGCAATGCGAACTCTGTGATGACGGCCTCGCCCTGACTGTACCTATCATGAAGTCGGCGTTGTTCCGAAGTCATTTGGCCGGCGCGCATGAACGAGCCGAGGCGACGCGCATGGTCGACGATGAAGCGGCCGAATTGCAACCGCTCGTTCTCATAGGCTTGGAGCGCGCGGCCTAGATCGCCCGGATTAGTCCGGATCGCGCGCGTCAGCGCCATCGCATCGCCCGCCGCCTTGGTTACGCCCATGCCGCAATGGGGCCGCGCCACGAAGGCGGCATCGCCGATGAGCGCGACGCCCGGGGCGACGATCTTCGATGATTCGAGATCGACGATCGGCTGGAAGAATGGCTGCTTCGTGCGCGCTGCCACCTCAGCGAACTCGGGCGACACCAAGCGCACCGCATCTCTGCGAAGTGCCGCGACATGCTCCGGCCGAATGAGCTGTGGCGGAATGCCGTCCGGATGGCGCTTGCCGCTCGTGTCGGTCAGCAGGTCCTGAAGCGCGCCATCCTCCGCCGCTGGCCGATACCAGACCCAGTTGTAGCGCCGCTTGCCCGGCATCAGGCCATCCTCCGGCCCCGCGACCGGGTAGCCGAGAAACTGCTCGCCATTGAGCAGGCAGAAGGTCAGGTCGTGGAACAGCTCGGCATGGGCGCGGGTCGAGAATTCCGATTCCTCCATCATGCCGCGCCAGCCGACATAACCGGCGTAGCGTGGTTTGTCGTCGGGGAAGAGCTGCGCGCGGATCGTGGAGCGCACGCCGTCAGCCGCAATGACGAGTGAGGCGCTGGAGCTGGCGCCGTTGGCAAAGCGTACGCATGTAGTGTCCGTCCCGGGTTCGATCGCGATCACCTCATGGCCGCCCATGAACCGCTCTTTCGGAAACGCCTCGCGCAAGAGCCGGTGCAGATGGCCCCATGACGTGACGATCTGAGGTAGCGAGTACGCCGCCGTCACCTGCCCGCTCGGCGCGATGGCGCGTCGGCCTGGAATCCGAATTCCCAGGCTGTCATCGACCGTGACACCGCTCGCGCGCAGAGCGTCGTGCAGCTCGTCATGGGTGACGATGCCCGCACCACGGCCCGCCAATTCCTCGGGCACGCGCTCATAGACCAGCACATCGCAATTCGCCCGATGCAGCATGTTGGCAGCGAACAGGCCGCCGAGCGAACCGCCCACGACGACAACTCGCAGCCGGTTCGTCACCCTCTGAACGTCCCCATGAATCGCATCATCACCAATGCCTGACGGCGTCGCAGCCTATGCACCGGGTTTGTCGAGTGTGGCGAGATAGTCGGCAACGTCAAATACCTCGTCGCGGAAGCCATAGTCATAGGTGCCGCGCTGCACCGATTCCCAGATCTCGTCATATTCGAGTGGGCTGACCGAGTAGTAGCGCAGTCGGTCGCCGGCGCGGAGCAGCACGCCGTCCTCCGGAAAGTCCTTGTTGCGCGGGATGGGCTCATACAGGTTCACGGCCAGCCGGCCGAGCAGCTGATATCCGCCCGGGCTCGCGACCGGATAGGGCCCGGTCGAGAAGCCGGCGAGCGCCAGGCATCGCGCCGGCGTATAGCTCCGCGGCACTTTGTACTTCGGTGCTGTGATCCACTTCGAGGGGTCAAGCACGCGCGAGAAATAGCAACCCGGCGTAAAGCCGACGCAGACGATCCAGTAGTCGGACGCCGTGTGCGTTTCGATCACCTGTTCGATCGTCAGATTGTTGCAGCGCGCGATGAAATCGATGTTCTTTTCGACCTTGTAGCGCCGGGCGATTTCAGCGCTCCAGGGGTCGTCATACCAGACCGGCAGGCGAACATGGCGTGAGCGCAGCGACTTCGGGTCGCGTACATGTGGTAAGAGCGGCTTGATTGCGTTTTCAAGACGGCGATGTGAGGTACGGTCGAAGTCGAAGACAATCCCAAGCTCGCGCAATGATGGGATGAGCTCAATGACTCCATCGATCGCCTCGGCCTCAAGGGCCTCCTGCAGGGCGATGACGCGAAAGTTGAGCAGCAGGTTCGCCTCATCGCCGAACTCGACCGCGAGATAGCGGTCACCCAGCGGCCGGAATACGGGCTCGTCATAGATCATGACCGCATCTCCTTCGCGGCACGCTTGAGTGCGGCCCATTGCCGGCGCGCGATGTCGGCGGCGTCGGCCGCTTCGATCGCCCTGAATCTGAGGCTCGATCCGGGCGTCAGCTGGCCTATCTTGCCGAGATCGCTCGAAATCACGGTCGCGATCTTGGCGTAGCCGCCGGCCGTCGGATTCTCGACACCCATGACGATCGGCTCGATCCCACCCGGCACCTGGATGCCGCCGACCGGAATCACGTCATCGACGATGTCGGCCGGCCCCGAGCCGGCGTCGCGCACAAGGTGGGCTGGCCGTTCGAACAGATCGAGCTTGGGACCGATCAGGCGCATCCCCATGCGGTCGGACACCGGCGAGAGCTTCCAGTCGACGGCGAGAAATGTCTCGATGCCCTTGGGCGTGAACATGAAGTCCTGGGGTCCAAGCACGACACGAATGGTGTTGGGTTCGTCGGGCCAGGGTGCCAGCGCGGATGGGAGCCGGCGGCCAGCCATTTTGGTGAGCGCCGCCGATGCGCCGAGTTTTAGCCGATCGCCGGCCTTGAGCGCACGGCCTTCGAGACCGCCCTGGCTGCCCCGGATATAGGTGGCGCGGCTCTTCAGATAGAGCGGCACGTCGATGCCGCCTGCGATAGCGAGGTAGCCGCGCGCGCCGCGCTTCACATAGCCGAAGGCCAGCACCTGACCGGCCCGAACCAGTACGGCCTCGAGCATTGGCACCGGCTTACCATCGAGGGTCGGAGCCATGTCGGCGCCGGTGAGCGCGATCGCCGCGTCCGTCGTGAAGCGCAGGGTCGGGCCGCGCAGGAGCATCTCTAGACCGGCGTGGCCCGGCGGTTCCACCGAAAGCGGCGGCGGCGTCAGATCATTGCCGACCAGGAGATTGCCGAGCGCGAGCGCGTAATAGTCCTGCGCGCCGGCCGGCGGAATGCCGCGCGACAGATGACCGGGGCGGCCACCATCTTGGATCGTAGTCTGAATGCCACCCTGGATAACCTCAATCATGGCGCCTCATCTCTCCGCTCGCCACTTGGCGTGAATAGGCGAAGGGCGTCAGGCGCCGCGCTGAGCTCGAGCTCGGTGCCGACCGGATAACGCACGCTCGCCTCGGTCTCGAACTGAATCGCATCCTGCTCATGCAAACAGGCCGTCCCGCCGACGGGATGGCACACCACGAAATTGTGGCGGCCGAGATGCTCGGTCAAAGCGACCTTGACCGCAAGCCCGCCCTCGCCCTTTCGCCCGACCTTCAGATCATGCGGTCGTACACCGATGAGAAGCGCCTCGCCTTCCTGCAAGCGCGCGTCGGCGGGTACGGGCAGCGCAGTACCCTCACTTTCCATGACCAGCCGCCCACCCCGCACGGACGCCCGAAGCAAATTCATCGACGGGCTGCCGATGAAGCGGGCGACGAAAATGTTGGCCGGCCGGGCATAGACCCGGTCGGGCGGCCCCATCTGCTGGAGCGTGCCGCCGCGCAGCACCGCAAGCTCGGAGGACAAGGTCATCGCCTCGGCCTGATCGTGGGTGACGAACACGACGGTCACGCCAAGCGCCTGATGGAGCCGACTGAGCTCGATGCGCATTTGTTCGCGAAGCTTGAGATCGAGGTTCGAGAGCGGCTCGTCCATCAGGAAGATTTGAGGCTTGCGGATCATCGCGCGCCCGAGCGCGACACGCTGGCGCTCACCGCCCGAGAGCAACGCCGGCCGCTTGTGCAGCAAGGGCTCGATCCCAAGGATCGACGCAGTTTCCGCCAGGCGTCGCGCAATCTCGGCCTTCGGCACGCGGCGGTTGCGCAGATTGAACGTCATGTTCTGCGCCGCCGTCATGTGCGGGTATAGCGCATAGTCCTGAAAAACCATGGCGATGTCGCGTTCGCGTGGCGAGAGCGCGGTCACGTCGCGCTCGCCGATGAAGACGCGACCGGCGCTCGGATACTCGAAGCCCGCGATGATGCGGAGCAAGGTCGTTTTGCCGCAGCCGCTCGGGCCCAGGATCGAGAAGAACGCGCCCGCGCGAATCTCGAGGTCTATCGTGTTCAGCGCCGCGACGTTGCCGCCGGCATAAGTCTTGGAGACGCCTTGCAGCGTCACGCCGACGATCTCGCTCATCTCAGCGAAGGGCCCCCAGGCTGACGCCGCGCACCATCTCACGCTGCAGCAGGAAGACCACGACAATCAAGGGGGCGAACGACACCACCGCGCCGGCGGTCAGAAAGCCCCAATCGGTCTGAAACGGCGTGATCGTGCTGCCGAGGCGCACCGGCAAGGTCACCCACTTCTCTTTGGTCAGCAGGAAGGCGAACAGGAACTCGTTCCAGGCAAACACGAAGGTGAAGATGGTGGTGACCGCAATACCGCCCTTGGTCAGCGGCATGATGATGGTAAGGAGGATCTTCAAGGGCTTCGCGCCATCGGCGGTGGCGGCCTCATCGATCGAGCGCGGCACCTCGGCGAAAAAGCCCTGCAGCATCCAGATCGCAAAGGGCAGCGAAAATGAGAGATAGACGAGAACTAGCCCGGGATAGGTGTCGAGCAGCTTTGAGCGGCTGAGGATGAGATAGAACGGCACGACCACCGAGACCGGCGGGAGCATGCGCAGCGACAGGATCCAGACGCCGAGCTGCTCCCGGCCGCGGAGCGATGAGCGCGCCAGGGCATAGGCCGCGAGCGAACCGAGCGCGATTGAGACGATGGTGGTGCCACCGGCGATCGCCAGGCTGTTGAGCAGGAACGTGCCGTAGTTCTTGTCGCGGAACAGCTCGACGTAGTTCTCGAGCGTCGGTGCGAAGGCGAAGCTCGGCGACAGCCCGGTCAGACCACCTTCGGGCTTCAACGAGGTCATCGCGGTCCAGGCGATCGGGAACAGCCAGGCGGCGAGCACGATGAGCAGGGGTAAGAACCAGAGTCAGGTCGAGCGCCGCTGCATGGCTCAGACTCGGTATCTTGCCGGAGCCTCATCCTTCGACAGGCTCAGGATGAGGCCTAACATTGCGACCTCATGCTGAGCTTGTCGAAGCATGAGGGACACACGGCGAGTTGGGCAGCGCGTACGAACGCAACTCATTCACCGCCTCCCCTGCCCTACCACGCCCTGACGCGAGATCGCGCGAATCAGGAGCGTGATCACGATGGTGACGATGACGAGCAGAACCAGTGAAGCCGCCGCCGCGTCGCCCATCTGGAAATTGACGAAGGCCGTTTCCCACACCAGGACCGGCAGGGTGTACGACGCATCGCCCGGCCCTCCTTGCGTGGTTGCGACGATCACCTCGAACGCGCGCAAGAGGTCGATCAGCCGCAGCAGCAGCACAATGACGAGCACGCGCTTGAACCACGGAATCGTCAGGTGCGTGATTTGGCGCCAAGGGCTGGTCCCGTCGAGCTTGGCCGCTTCATAGAGCGAGCGCGGGATGGCGTACATGCCGGCGAGCACGATCAGAAAGACGAAGGGCGTCCACTGCCAGACGTCGATCGCGATGATGGCGAAGAGCGCGATGTCAGGATCGGAAAGCCAACCGGGCTTTGGGATACCCACGAGCCCGAGGATGTAATTGATGACGCCAAAATCCGGCTGGTACATGAAGCGCCACATGACCGCTGCCACGATCGGCGCCACCAGGATGGGCGTGGTCAGAAGCGTGCGAACGATCGCCATGCCCGGCAGGTCGCGCAACCGATGCACCCAAGCTGCGAGCACGAAGCCGAGCACGAACTCGGCGGCCAGCGCGGTGACCGCAAACACCAGCATGCGGACCAGCGCGACCTGGAATTTCGTCGAGATGAACAGATAGTAGAAGTTGTCTGCCCCGACATAGCGGGGCGGCGTCGTCTGGAACAGGTTCTGGCGGTGGAGCGCTGTGTCGATCAGGAAGACGAACGGGCCAATGACCAGTGCCAGGAGAATGACCACCGATGGCGCCAACATCAGGGCCGGCGCCAAACGCTCGCCGCGGTAGACCCGGCTTTGGCCAGAGCCTACCGCAGCCAACTCGGTTGCGCGCCGCCGGCGCAGCCTCATCCGCACGACAGCGCTCTAGCGTGACGCGTGCTTAAGCGTTGTAGCCGCCACGCTCGAGCAACACCTCGACGTCCTTCTTCATGTTGACACAGGCCTGCTCGGGCTCAGCCTTGCCGGTCACCACGTCGCCCGCGTGCTGCGTGATGAGCTGGAACAGCTCGGGCCCCTCGGCGAATTGCGCAAGATGGTGGCCATTTGCGATGCCCTGCGCGATCGACTTGAACACCTGATATTGCGGCTGCTCGCCCCATTTGTTGAGAAGCGACGTATTGGACGGCTGTCCGCCCGCCAGAATGAAGTTCTCGGCATTCTCCGGCCGCGTCACGAACTTGGCGAAATCGACCATCAGATCGATATTCTTCGAGGCCTTCGGTATGGCGAGGCCGAAGCCGCCCTTCATGCCGGTTTTCGATGCGTCGTTGTTGGTGCCGCCGAGCGCGAAATCGCGCGAGACCAGCTTGTCGTGGAAATTGGGGTTCTCCTTCGGGTTCTGCAGGATCATGAAGCCCGACCACATGATCTGCTGATGCGACACGTCGTTCTTGAACGCCTCGGCGTTCTCGAACTCCTGCGCATTGAGCGAGGCTTCGTTCCACACCTTGGAGAGATCGCGCAGCATGGTCATGGCCGCGATGTTCTCGGGTGAATCCAGCGTCACCTTGCCGGGCGGGTTATCCTTGCTCAGGCGGCCGAAGCGCTCGGGCGAATCATTCTCGTACCACTTGCCGCCAAAGCCCCACATCATGCCGGTGTAGGTCATGCCGAGAAACCAGGCATTGCGCGCGGCACAGGTCATGAAGCCGGCACCGGGTTTCTTCTCGTTCAGCTTCTTCGCGTTCTCGAGGATGGTCTCGAAGCGTGCAGGTTCCGCGAGGCCGGCACCGGCAAACACGTCTTTGCGCCACCAAGTCATCATGCAGTTCGCGTCGTGCACGATGGAGTACGGCACGCCGTCCCAGTCCCAGCTGCCGCGATAGAAATAGGGCACGCCGTTGATGTAGTAGTCGCGCCACTCCGGGTCCTTGTCGAAGTGCTCCTGAAGTGGCAGCAGCTTCGGGTAGGACTGTCCGATCAGCACCGGGTCGAACAGGTGCGCGTCAAAATCGCTCGAATCTTCGATCAGGCTGGTGCCGATGCGCTGATAGTGCTCGGCATAGGGCGAGACCAGTACTTCGATGGACACGTCCTTATTCTTTTCCATATAGGCCTTGGCACTGGCTTTGAGCGCCATCTCCCAGCGCGGCCCCGGCATGGTGGTGACGACGAGTTTCTTGCTCTCGGCAATCGCGCCGCGCCAAGTGACGGCGCTCGACGCCGCGGCGATGGCGGCACCAGCCGCTGCACCCTTGAGAAAGCCACGCCGCGACACGCTCGGAGCGTGGCCACGCTCCGCCGCCCGCTGAACAGTGCCGCGATCGAATTTCGCATCGGTCATCGCACCCTCCCGGTTGGATTTGGCTCAATTATCAAGGCTCTTGATAATTGAGCCGACGGTAGGCGCCGTCACGGGGTGAGTCAATGGCACGCCCAGGCGCCATGACCGCGGCACCAACGGCCTGGCGGCGAATAAAATACACAAAAAATATGACACAAAATATTACATAACCAATGTGTACTGTAAAATTACTTGACCTACACAACGCCACGTCGTACCTCTCTTCAGTGTCCACGGATAGGCGGTCGGAGGCACCGGGTCGAAGTCTTGCCCCCGGCGAGCGTGCTCCGGTTCTGAAAAACGAAAGCTCGGTCATGCGTTATTTCCCGCTGTTCATCGACATGCAAAACACTTCGGTGCTCGTGGTTGGGGGCACGGAGCACGCGACAGCCAAGCTTCGGTCGCTTCTCAAGAGCGACGCGAATATCGTTGTTATCGCGGAGCGTTTTTCCGATCAAATTTTGGCTTGGGCGAAAGCCGGCCGACTCGCGCTGGTTGAGCGGGATTTCCAGCGTTCGGATGTGGCCGGCTACCGCCTGATTGTCGTTGCGACGGACGATCCCACCCGCAATCGCGAACTAGCGACCGCCGCGCGCGTGCAGGGCGCGCTGGTGAATGTCGCGGATGATCTCGCGTCATCTGACGTGTTGTTTCCCGCGATCGTCGACCGCTCCCCCCTGGTGGTCGCGATCGGCAGCGAGGGCAGCGCGCCCGCCCTGGTGCGCGCAGTGAAGGCCAAGGTCGAAGCGCTCCTCCCCTTCGACCTTGGCACCCTCGCGCGAATTTCCGCGCCCGCGCGCGACGCAGGCCGCAAGCTCGGCGCAGGCCGCTTCCGCGACGTGTTGGCACGGTTCTTCGACGGTGAAGGCGAGCGCTCGCTCTCAGGCCACGGCGCATCGGCTGCGCGTGATCTGCTCGAGACCATGATCCATGAAGCCTCGAATGATCATGCGCCCCGAGGGCGGGTTGATCTGGTCGGCGCGGGCCCCGGCGATCCCGAACTTCTGACCTTGAAAGCCCGGCGCGTGCTCGACCAGGCCGACGTGGTGCTCCACGATCGGCTGGTTGATGCCCGCATTCTGGATCTCGCGCGCCGCGAGGCCACGATCGTCGAGGTCGGCAAGACCGCGCGAGGGCAGAGTTGGTCGCAGAGCGAGGTCAATGCGCTCATGGTGCGCCATGCCCAGCAGGGCGCCCGCGTGGTGCGGCTCAAGAGCGGCGATCCCCTGTTGTTCGGCCGTGCCGATGAAGAAATCAAGGCGTTGGAAGGCGCCGAAATCCCCTACGCCATCGTACCCGGGGTGTCGGCGGCCTTCGCGGCCGCGGCCGGTGGCGGCTTCTCGTTGACTCGGCGTGGGCGCAATCGCGCCGTCACTTTCATCACCGCTCATGACGTCGAGGGCTTCGCCGATCACGACTGGCGCCACCTCGCGCGCAAGGGCAGCGCGGTCGCGATCTACATGGGCGTGCAAGCCGCGCGCTTCGTCCAGGGTCGTCTGTTGATTCACGGTGCCGACGCGTCCACGCCGATCACCATCGTCGAACGCGCCAGCCGGCCGGATGAAAAGAGAGTCATCGGCACGCTCGGTCGGCTTGCGGCGCTGATCGAGGATGCTGCGATCGAAGGGCCTGCGATCATCTTCATCGGTCTTGCACCCAACGACGCGTCAGCCGCCTCGCGACCTGAGCTTTACACCTCGCGACAGCCGGCTCATGCGGGAGGCGGCGCGTGGTGAAGGCCCCCGCTCCCCGCATCCTGACCGCCAACGATCTGCTCGAGGGCGACGTCCTGTTCCTCGGCCATGACGGCTGGGTGCGCGACTATCGCGCCGCGCGCGTCGCCACGACCGCGAGCGAGGCCGCGGAGATCGAGGTTCTGGGACTTGCCGCCAAGGACGCGCGGTTGATCATCGATCCCTACCTCGTCGACGTTGCGCTCGAAGCTGATGGCACGCCGGCGCCGGTGCGCTTTCGCGAGCGCTTGCGCACGCTCGGACCAACGGTCCGTCCCGACCTCGGCAAGCAGGCCGAGCGGCGCTCCTAGGGGCCGGCGATGTATCGCTATGACGAATTCGATCATCGCCTGGTGCAGGAGCGCGTCGCGCAGTTCCGCGATCAGGTCGCGCGCCACCTCGCCGGCTCCTTGAGCGAGGAGGAGTTTCGCCCGCTCCGGCTGATGAACGGCCTCTACCTCCAGCTCCACGCTTATATGCTCCGCGTTGCCATCCCCTATGGCACGCTATCGTCGCGTCAGATGCACCGTCTGGCCGAGATCGCCAAGCGCTTCGACCGCGGCTACGGCCATTTCACCACGCGCCAGAACATTCAGTACAACTGGCCGCGCCTGAAGGACGTGCCCGACATCCTGGCAGAGCTTGCCGATGTCGAGATGCACGCGATCCAGACCTCCGGCAACTGCATTCGCAACATCACCGCAGATCCCTTTGCCGGCGTTGCGGCCGACGAGGTCGAGGACCCGCGCATCACGGCCGAGCTGCTGCGCCAGTGGTCGACGCTGCACCCCGAGTTCAGCTTCCTGCCGCGCAAGTTCAAGATTGCGGTCACCGGCTCGGCGCACGATCGCGCAGCGATCAAGGTGCACGATATCGGGCTTCGCCTAGTGCGTAGCCCGGCCGGCGAGATCGGGTATGAGGTATGCGTCGGCGGCGGCCAGGGGCGGACGCCGATGATCGCGCAGGTGATCCGCGAGTTCCTATCGAAAGACGCGCTGCTGCCCTATCTCGAAGCGATCATGCGCGTCTACAACCTGTTCGGCCGACGCGACAACAAATACAAGGCGCGCATCAAGATCCTGGTGCACGAGATCGGCGTCGCGGCCATGCGCGATGCGGTCGAGACTGAGTTCGCCCGGCTCGATGTCGCCGCGATTGCGGCGGATCAGGACGAGGTCGCGCGCATCGCAGGCTATTTCGCGCCGCCCGTCTATGAGCAGCTCCCGAAGGATTCGAGCACGCTTTGTACCGCGCGCGCGCAGGATGGGGCGTTCCATCGCTGGGTCGAGACCAATGTCGGCGCGCACAAGGTGCCGGGCTACACAATCGTCACCGTCTCGTTGAAGCCGATCGGCGGCGTCCCGGGCGATG
>Ga0194132_10000738_pt1 | contig 66464 bp, 55 predicted proteins | sample TA2KigOf80mmetaG_FD_148612 | JGI IMG/M metagenome (GOLD analysis project Ga0194132, IMG submission 148612) | Freshwater microbial communities from Lake Tanganyika, Tanzania - TA2015054 Kigoma Offshore 80m | ecosystem: Environmental > Aquatic > Freshwater > Lake | place: Tanzania: Lake...
GCCTCCTCAACCGGCGTGCCGGCGTCCGAGCTTCGCGATCGGGGTGTCAGTACCGCCGTGGTGCGGCGCCTCGTGACCGGAGGACTGGCCGTCATCCGGCAGGAGCGCGACGAGCGCGATCCCTTCGAGGCCTGCTCGGTTGCCAACGATGGAGAAGACGGCACGCCAAGGGTGCTCACGGCCGAACAGGACCATGTGCTGTCCACGCTGGGTTCCCTCGCCGAGGCGCGCCAGTTCCGCGTCGCGCTGCTGCACGGCGTCACGGGCGGCGGCAAGACCGAGGTCTATGAACGTCTGGCCGGTCAGGTGTGCGCCGCGGGGCGCCGCGTCCTGATCCTGGTTCCCGAGATCGCCCTCACCACGGCGATGGTCGCGCGGTTCCGCGCCCGGTACGGGCGCCGGATGGCGGTGCTGCACAGCGGGCTCGGTCAGGGGGAGCGGCACGACCAGTGGCACCGGATCCACCGCGGCGAGGTGGACGTCGTCATCGGCACACGGTCGGCTGTGTTTGCGCCGGTCGGGAACCTCGGCCTCGTCGTCGTGGACGAAGAACACGACAGCTCCTACAAGCAGGAAGAGTCGCCGCGCTACCACGGTCGAGACGTGGCGATCATGCGCGCCAGCCGGAGCGGCGCTCTCGTCGTGCTGGGATCCGCCACTCCGTCGATGGAGTCCTTCCATCACGCGTCCTCAGGCAAGTACACACTCGTGACCCTCACGCGCCGGGTCCACGACCGCCCGCTTGCCCGTGTGCGGATCGTGAACATGCGCGACGAGATGACAGAGGCGGGTCCCGACGTCGTCTTCAGCCGCGCGATGGCTGACGCGATTGCCGACCGGCTGGAGCGCCGGGAGCAGGTCGTCGTCCTGCTCAATCGGCGCGGCTACGCCACGTCGGTGTTCTGCCGTCAGTGCGGCGACACGCTGGAGTGCCCCAACTGCAGCATCTCCCTGACCGTGCACCGGTCGCGCCGGACGCCGCCGGGGACGACCGCCGGGCAGCGGGGGGGCGTCACCGACGACGCCGTGACGCGCGGACGCGCGCGGTGCCACTACTGCAACTACTCGACGGCCGTACCCGGCCAGTGCCGCGTGTGCGCCGCGCCGTACCTCGACCTCGCGGGATTCGGAACCGAACGCGTGGAGCGGGAGCTCCGCGAGCGGTTCCCCTCTGCCCGCGTGGGGCGCGTGGATCGCGACTCCGTGCGGCGGCGTGGCGCGCTCGGATCGCTGCTGGGGGCGTTCGCCGCGGGCGATCTCGACGTGCTCGTCGGGACGCAGATGATTGCGAAGGGTCACGATTTCCCGCGGGTGACGCTCGTCGGCGTGGTCTCAGCCGATGCGGGGCTCGGCGTCGCCGACTTCCGGGCCGCGGAACGGACGTTCCAGCTGCTGACGCAGGTCGCCGGGCGTGCCGGACGCGGCGATCGCCCGGGCGAGGCCATCGTCCAGACGGTGTACCCGGAACACTACAGCGTCAGCCTGGCCTGCCGGCAGGATTACCAGGCATTCTTTGCGAAAGAACGTGCGTACCGGCACGGCCTCCACTACCCGCCGGTCGTGGCACTGATCAACGTCATCGTCCGCGGGCGGACGTTCGGAGAGGCGATGGAGACCGCGCGGGACCTCTCGCGTCTGATCGACGTGTCCGGGCCTGGCATCACGCTGCTCGGGCCGGCGCCGGCGCCGCTCGGCCGCCTGCGAGGCGAGCACCGCGTCCAGGTGCTGCTGAAGGGCCGGCGCAGGGCCGCGTTGCGCGAGGCTCTCGGTGCCGCGCTCGATCAGAGGCCGGACATCAGGCGGAGGGTCACCGTGGACGTCGATCCACAGAGCGTGCTCTGAGCCGGCGGGCACGCGTGCGCCATCCGCTCCTGACGGCGCTGCGGCTGCTGCGGGCTCACGAGATCCAGCGGCTCGATCGGGGCCGGCGTGAAGCACAGGCCGAACATGACGAGGGCGAACGCCGCCAGCCAGCGGCGGCCCCGGTCCAGCGGCACGTCTTCGTCCACCGTGCGTGGATGCCTCGGACCGAACGCGACCAGCATCGCGATCGTCAGGACGGTCCAGACCATCCACGAGGTGGAGACGAAGGTCAGGCCGATCAGGCATGCGACGGTGCCGAAGGTGACCAGCGTGGACCGCCGCCCGAACACGGCGTACGAGATGTGTCCGCCGTCGAGCTGCCCGATCGGAAACAGGTTGAGCGCCGTGGCGAGCAGCCCGAACCAGGCCGCGAACGCCATCGGGTGCATGTTGATCGAGTAGCCCTCCGGCGGAGTCCCCCAGGTGAGCCACGACACGAGGCGGAAGAGCAGCGGTTCGCCGAGCTCCATGCCCTGGAAGTCGGGCGGGACCATGACGACCCTGGACATCGCAACCCCGATCACGAGCAGCGGCACGGCCACGACGAAACCGGCAATCGGTCCCGCGATGCCGATGTCGAACAGCTGGCGCTTGGTGGGAATCGGCTGCCGGATGCGGATGAACGCGCCGAGCGTGCCCGTGAGCGGCAGCGGCGCCGGCAGGAAGTAGGGCAGCGACGCGTCCACGCTGTAGTACCGGCACGCCAGGTAGTGCCCCATCTCGTGGCAGCCCAGGATGCCGAGGATGGACAGGCTGTACCACAGGCCGTTCAGGTAGAGTTCGGCGGACGACAGCGGCAGCGGGCCGCTCCGGAAGTCCTGGACCCACGCGGCGTAGTGCAGGCCGCCCACGACGGTGGTCGTGAGGAAGGTGGCGAGGAGCAGGAGCGCGTACTTGGTGCGACGCTCGGGCTCCTGGAGCGGCAACCGCGGATACGGGTATCCGCCCGGGCCGTGGGGCCCGGAATAGGGCGGCTGAGGTGAGGACAGGGGCGCTTCCGGCAACTCGGGTGGGGTGGCCATGCTCGGCGATGCCCGCGGACACGCGCGACTAGCCGAGATTCTGCAGTTCCTTGCCTGGCTTGAATCTGATGGTACGGCCGGGAGGAATGCGAACTTCCTTTCCCGTCCGCGGGTTACGGCCGATCCCGCGCTTCCGCGGCTTCACCTGGAAAACACCGAACCCCCGCAGCTCGATACGGTCCCCACGCTGCATGGAGACCCTCATCGCGTCGAAGACCGCCTCCACGGCGACTTCGGCCTTGACCTTGGTGATGTCGGCCGCCTTCGAGACCTCGTTGACGATATCGACCTTGATCATGGGTCGGTCCTCCCGGGCCGGGAGCCGTAACTACTATAAAAATAGTCACTTAGGCTGTCAACTGTGTCTGGAACCGCGCGCACGTGCGTTCACGGGAGCGCACCCGCCGGCCAGACGGCCCGCCGAGCTGGGGCATACTGCTCTGGCAGACAGGACATGCGCCGCTCACACCCATCGGTCGTTCTCCTCGGTCGCCCGAACGTCGGCAAGTCCACGCTGTTCAATCGTTTGACGCGAACCCGTCGCGCGATCGTCACCCCGGTTCCCGGCACCACGCGTGACGTGATCGCCCAACGGGTCGAACTGGGTGGCGCGTCGATCGATCTGGTCGATACCGGCGGCATGTTCGGCGCCAGCGAGGATCCGCTCCAGGCCGAGGTGGTCCGGCGGGGACAGCGGGCCGTGTCGAACGCCGATCTCCTTGTTCTCGTGGTAGATGGACGGGAAGGGGCGGTGCCGGCCGACCAGGAGGTGGCGCGCGTGGCCCGGAGCGCCGGCGTCCCCGTGCTGCTCGTGATCAACAAGATCGACGATCGCCGGGCCGGGGCCGGAGCGATGGAGTTCTACCAGTTCGGTTTCGACCACGTGTTCGAGATTTCGGCCGAGCACGGGGTGGGCGTGGCCGACCTGGTCGACGCGCTCGCCGCGCGAGTGGGCTCTCGAGAGCCGCAGGGAGATTCGGGGACGCCTGCGCCGGTCGAGCCGGCCATCGCCGTGGTCGGGAGACCGAACGCCGGCAAGTCCTCGCTCGTCAACCGGTTGCTGCGCGAGGATCGGATGCTGGTCAGCGACCTCCCAGGCACGACCCGCGATGCGGTGGACAGCGTAGTGACCTGGCATCGGCGCCAGTTCCGCATCGTCGATACCGCCGGCATCAGGCGGCCGGGCCGGGTGGCCCGTGGCGGCCAGGTCGAGACGGTCAGCGTGCTGCTGGCGCGGAGGGCGATCGAGGCCGCAGACGTCGTGGTGCTCGTGGTGGACGCGGCCGAAGGGGCGACCGATCAGGACGCCGCGATTGCCGGCGAGGCCGACAAGGCGGGGTGCGGCGTGCTGGTGGCCGCGAACAAGTGGGACCTGATGAAGGGGCGCGGGGAACGAACCGCGCGCGACTTCGACGAGGCGCTGCGACGCCGGCTCAAGTTCCTGGACTACGCGCCGATCCTGCACCTGTCGGCGGCGACGGGCGAGCGGGTGTCGAAGGTGCTGGAGACGATCGACCGGATCGCCGAGGCGCGCCGCCGCCGGATTCCCACGGGCGAGCTGAACCGGTTCGTCGAGCGCGTGACGGCCGCCCATCCACCCGTCAGCCCCGGCCGGCGGCACGTGCGGGTGCTCTACGCCGCGCAGACCGGCGTCGCACCGCCGACCTTCGTCTTCTTCACCAACGTGGCGACGCGCTTCCACTTCTCCTACGAGCGCTTCCTCATCAACCAGCTCCGCTCGGAATTCGGGTTTGCGGGCTCGCCGATCCGGCTTCACGTCCGCAAGCGCGGGTGACGGCCGCCCCTTCCCCTCCTGCTATACTCGGTCGCATGCCGCAGCGGCTGTTCACCGGTTCCGAGGTCTGCGAACTGGCGCGGCTGCAGCCGTACGTGCTGCGGTCCTGGGAAAAGGAGTTTCCCGGGATCGGCGTCGAGCAGGAGGACCACAGCCAGCGGGTCTACCGCCAGGCGGACGTCGATCAGGTCCTCCGCATCAGGCAGCTCGTGTTCGGCGAAGGGCTGACGCTCAGCGGCGCGCGCCGCCGGATGGAGTCGGGCGACGAGGCCCCGGCCAGGGTCGAACGTGCGGGGTTTCTCCCGCTGGGCCCGCTGGACGACGAGGCGCGAAAGCGGATCGGCGCTGTGCGGGAGGGTCTGCGATCGCTGCTCGAGATGCTCGAGCAGCAGGTGCACGCTCCGGCGCCGGCCACGTCACCTTCCGCAGCGGCCGGATCTCGGGCGGAGGGAGCCGCACGCCGTGAGGCGTCCGGGGCAGGGAAGCCGAAACGGTCGAGATCACGCAGCTGAGCGTGCGGGAGTCGAGAGCGTCGGGGCGTAGCGCAGCCTGGTAGCGCACCTGAATGGGGTTCAGGGGGTCGCTGGTTCGAATCCAGTCGCCCCGACCAGTTCTTCTCTCCCCCCTAGATCCGGCCGGCTGCCGTCGGCCTCGCTCAGGCCAGGAAAGCCGGCCGCCACGAGTGTTCCGGTCAGCGGCGTCCTTCCCTCCAGGCGCGCCCGAACCTCGGCGCCGCCCACAGCACCCACGGCACGAGCAGCGCCCCGGCAATCAGGTCCACGACGTAGTGGTGCCGGAGGTAGACCGTCGCGGTCAGCAGGCCGCTGACGACGACCAGCAGGATCGGCACGTACCAGCGCAGGTACCGCCACGCGTAGACGATCGTCAGCAGGCTCACGGCCGCGTGCAGGCTTGGAAAGGCCGCGCGTGAGGCTTCGTTCGGCATCATCGAGATCAGTGCGTTCTCGAACGCCGTGATCCCCATGCCGGTGCCGCGCAGGTCCACCGAGAAGTAGCCGAGCGAGGCCATGTAGAGCCGCGGTGGCGCCGCCGGAAACACGAGATACAGGACGTAGCCGGTGTAGAAGCAGATGATCGTGCCAAGGAGTGTCGCCCGCGCCTCGGCATGGCGCCCGGTGAGCAGGAGCAGCAGCACGAGCGACGGCGCGATCATGAAGAAGGAGGCGTAGAAGGCGCTGAACAGCTCCGTCCGCGCCGGCGTGATGAACTGCTCGGCCCACACGACCGGCTGTCCCCCGAACATCCACGCCTCCAGCGCGACGAGCCACGCGTGGATGTCGTGCGGGTGTTGTGACTCCTTGATAATGTCCCCTCGCGGACTCGTTAGAAATGTCCCCCTAAGCTGACGACCTCTGAGGAGGTCGTGAATTGGGGCGGACGGCGATGAGTACGACAGAGCTACGGCGTGCGGGCATCTTGGCGCGGGTCGCCGCGGGGACCTTGAAGGTGGGATCGGCGGCCCTCTTGATGGAGGTGAGCTACCGGCAGGCGAAGCGCGTGTACCGGCGCTACCGCGCCGAGGGTGCGAAGGGCCTCAAACATCGGAGCGCCGGACGCGCCTCGAATCGGGCGACGGACGCGCGGACGCAGCGACGGGTGCTGGCGCTGATTCGCGAGAAATACGGCGGGGGCGTGGACGAGCGCTTCGGGCCGACGCTGGCCGCCGAGCATCTGGCGAGTGAAGACGGGATCACGGTCGATCACGAAACGCTGCGGCGCTGGATGTTGGCGGCCGGCCTGTGGAGCCGGGCGCGCAAGCGCAGTCCGCATCGCCGTCGTCGCGCCCGCATGGCGCACTTCGGGGAGCTGGTGCAGCTCGACGGCAGTTTCCATCCGTGGTTCGAGGACCGCGGCCCGCACAGTTGTCTCCTGACGCTGGTCGACGACGCGACCGGGCGCAGCCTGGGACGCTTCGGGGCGCAGGAGACGATCTGGGCGGCCGTGGAGATCGTGCGCGCGTGGATCGGGCAGTACGGGATTCCCCGGGCCCTCTACACGGATTGGAAGAATGTCTACGTGCGCCGGCCGAATCAGGAGGAGCGCGAGACGGGCGCCGCACCGTTGACGCAATTCGGCCGCATGTGTGCGGCGCTGGGCATCAAGATCATCCCGGCGAGTTCGCCGCAGGCGAAGGGCCGCATCGAGCGCAACCATGGGACGCAACAAGACCGACTGGTGAAGAAACTGCGGCGGAAACGCATCGCCGAGGTCGACGCGGCGAATGCGTTTCTCGCCGCCGAATATTGGGCCGACCATAATGCGCGCTTCGCCCAGGCCCCGGCCTCGGGGGAAGACTTCCACGTGGCGGTCCCGCGGCGGGTGTCGTTGGACCAGGTCTTCCGGCTCGAGCAGAAACGGACGGTCTCGAACGACTGGGTCGTGCGGTACGACAATCGGCTCTTGCAGCTCGAGCGGCAGAGTGGGCGGCCGCCGGCGCGCAGCACGGTGCTGGTCTACGAGACCAGCGATGGCCAGGTGGAGATTCGCTATCGCGATCGCGTGATGCGCTGGACCGAACTCCCAGCGCTGCCGCCGAGCGAGCCTGTGCCGCCGGCGGCGGCCCCGGGCCGACCGGACCGCCCGCGCGTGATTCGGCTGAAGCCGAAACGCGTCTGCGACGATCATCCGTGGCGCCGGAGCGTCGAACAGTTCCGGATCGATCAGCAACTGGCCGCCGATCGCAAGGCGTACGACGCGGTCAATCCGTGAGGCCGCCTGTGGAAGCTGCCCGAGCCGTGGACGCGAAGCGCACGCGCCCACCGCTCGTTGGAAAACTACAGAACAGTTTTCCACAGCTACCACCGGCATCATCAACCAGGGGACATTTCTAACGAGTTAAGAACGGGGACATTTCTAACGAGTCTTGACACGGTCGGCGCCCGGGCTTGTCACCGGGCCCCGAACCTGTGCTAAGGTTCGCGTACGTCACGCCGATGACACACCTTCGGTAGCGCCAACGAGGAGGGGCGGCCTATGAATGCAGCCGAATCTCAGCACGTGCGCAGCCACCTGCTGCAGACCGACGACCAGTACCGCCAGCTGGCCACTCGGCATCAGGAGCTCGAATCCCGCCTGCACGAGCTCACCAACAAGCACTACCTCACCGCATCCGAAGAACTCGAAGAAGTCACCTTGAAGAAGCGCAAGCTGGCCCTGAAGGACCAGATGGAAGCGATTGCCAGGGGAGCTCACCGCTCGCCGTAGCCGCACGCCCGCGCCGTGCCGGTGCCCGGTGCGCGTGGCACCCCGCGGCCTCGCTAGAATGTCGGCATGCTGATCGATCCGGCCGGGCGGCCTTTCGTCATTGGTGCCGCGGTCGCGGCGCTGGCGCTGGGTGCCTGGGGAGGCTGGTGGATGTCCGTGCCCGGGCTCCTGCTGGTCGCGCTGTTCCTGTTCTTCTTCAGGGACCCGCACCGGGGGGCACCCGGCGTCTCGAAGCAGACCGTGGTGTCTCCAGCGGACGGGCGGGTGCTGATCGCGGGCGACGCGGTCAGCGAGACGCTGCCGGACGGCGAGTGGCGCCAGGTCAGCATCTTCCTGTCGCCGCTGGACGTGCACGTCAATCGCATGCCCCTGGGAGGCCGCGTGACCCGCGTCTCCCGCCACCGCGGGCGCTATCTCCCCGCGTACCGGCGTGACGCAGGCGACCTCAACGAGTACGCCGAGGTTCACCTGGACCACGACGGGCAGACGGTCATCGTCCGGCAGGTGGTCGGTCTGCTGGCGCGCCGGGTGGTGTGCCGGGCGGCGGCCGGCGACGAGTTCACGGCCGGTCAGCGGTACGGGGTCATGAAGTTCGGTTCGCGCATGGACGTCTTCCTGCCCGCGGGGAGCGCGATCCTCGTCAGCCCCGGTGACCGGGTCACCGGGGGCGTGACGCCGATCGCAACCCTGGCGGTGGCTGACTGATGGTGTCTCACGACCACGATCTGCGGTTGCGGATCCTGCCACGCCGCCGGCGCGGGGGCGTGGCGGACCATCTGCCGCACGTGCGGCGCGGCGTGTATCTGCTCCCGAGCCTGCTCACGATGGGCAACCTGCTCTGCGGGTACGCCTGCATCGTGCTGGCCATGCGCGGAGACTTCGCGGTCGCTGCCGTCTTCATCGGCATCGCGATCGTGCTCGACATGCTCGATGGACGCGTGGCGCGGCTCACGGGCACGACGAGCGCCTTCGGCATCGAGTTCGACTCGCTGGCCGACGTGGTGTCGTTCGGGCTGGCGCCGGCGATCCTCGCCTACGCGTGGGGCCTGCAGCCGCTCGGGCGGCTGGGGTGGGCGGCCGGCTTCGTCTTCCTGGCCGGTGCCGCCGTACGCCTGGCCCGGTTCAACATCCAGCAGGCCACGCAGGACAAGCGCTACTTCGTCGGGATGCCCAGTCCGGCGGCGGCCGGCGTCCCGGCCTCCACCGTGTTTGCCTACCCGGCCGGGTTCCACACCTTTCCCGAGGCGATTCCCGTCCTGGCCCTGGTGCTGGTACCGGCGCTGCTCATGGTCAGCGCGTTCCGCTTCCACAGCTTCAAGACGTTCGACCTTCGCGTGCGTCGCCGCTATCCCGTGCTGATCCTGGTGGCGGCCGGGTTCGCGCTGCTGGTGGCTCAACCGGACCTCGTACTGGTCGCGCTGGCCTACGGGTACCTCCTGTCGCCAGCCCTGACGGCGGCGGTCCAGCGCCTCCGACGACGGCCGCCGGCAGCCGAGGCGGATGGGGGCGACGAGGAGTCCGGCTCTCCTGTCGAGCCGCAGGCGGTTACACGGCCACCGGCAGGGTAATGGTGACCGTCGTGCCCTGATCGGGAACACTGCGGATGGCGATCCGGCCTTCGCACAGCTCCACGTTTCTTCGGGCAATCGGCAGCCCCAGGCCGGTGCCGGCCGCCTTCGTCGAGAAGTAGGGTTCGAACGCGCGACCGGCGGCGGCGGCGTCCATCCCCTGGCCGGTATCGCTCACCTCGAGACGGACTACGCCGCGCCCCTGGCCGCTCGCATCGGCCTCCGTGGCGGCCTGCACCAGGAGCCGGCCGGTTCCCGGCATGGCGTGCAAGGCGTTCTCGACGATGTTGACCAGCGCGCGCACGATGAGCGTGCGGTCCACGTGAGCCGGCGGCAGGTCTGCGGGCACCTGCACGTCGAGGCCGATCCGGCCCGCCAGCCCTGCGCGGTACGGCTCGATCACCTCCGCGACCAGTTCGCCCACGTGGACGGGAGCAAGTGTCGCCACCGGCGCCGACGCGAAGCTCGAGAACTCCGAGGCAATCTGCCGCAGGAGGCGCACCTGTCCCAGGATCGTGTCCACCGACTCGCGCAGGACGGGGCCCAGCGGCTCGCCGCGATCGGTGTGCACCCGGCGCAGGTGCTCGGCGTTGAGCTGAATCGGCGTGAGCGGGTTCTTGATCTCGTGCGCCACCTGCCGGGCCATCTCGGCCCACGCCTCGAGACGATGGGTGCGCTCGAGCGCGTCGCGCTGCCGCTCGAGCTCGTCCGCCATCGAGTTGAAGTCTTCGACGAGGCGCCGGAGCTCGTCCGACGACGTCGCGGTGATCCGCGCGCCGAGATCGCCCCGCGCGATCCGCCTGGTGGCCCGCGTGAGCCGGTTGACCGGATCGGCGATCCGCTCCGCCATGGAGTACCCGATGCCCGCACCAGCCAGCACGAAGACGAGCACGGCCAGCAGGACCCGCCGATCCAGCGTGTCGACTTCCGACTCGACCTCCTGCTGCCTCAGCGTGAGGGGCACCGTCAGCAACTGCGTCGAGCCGGCGGGCTTCATGGAGGCGCCGACCACCATGTACTCGAGCCCGCCAATCCGGTCGCGTGTGACCGTGGAGGCACGCATCCCGAGTGCAAGGTCGCGGTACACGTCGGCCGGAGTCCGGGTGGGGAGGAGCCCCGACGCGAACAGGTTGCGTTCGCTGGTGGCGACCAGGCGCGGACCGGCGAACACGTTGACGTCTTCGCCAATCAGGCGGCTGGCCCACACGGTGAGGTTGTCGTCCACCGGGAGACCTCGCTGCTCGGCCTGGGGCGCCGCCAGATCCTCCACCACGCGCCTGGCAGCGGACGCGGTCCGCAGCGCTTCGAGCTCGATCGACTCGCGGATCTGCGCCGCCACGTACGCGCGGGTCACGAACGCCAGCGCGACCACCGGGATGACGGCCGCGGCCACGAACGCGAGGAACAGCTTCCGGTAGAAGCTGGCGCGCATCTCCCGGAGCAGGGCGCGCCCGCTCCGATTCCGACGCCAGACGGCACCCGTCGCCGCAGCGGCCATCAATGCCAGCACGTAGGTCAGGCCGGCCAGCGCGGTCACCTCGCCCAGGTTCACGACGTGATCGAGGGTGGTGGGCAGCGGCACACCGAGCGCGTGGATGCCGCCGCGATCGTTCAGCATGAAGACCTCGAAGCGCTGCGCCCCATTCTCCAGCCGCGTCCAGAACGGGCGCCGCGAGGCGGCGGCCCCGTCGAACGCCGCGTCGTCGAGCGTCCAGGCCGCCGATCGAGAGGAGTACAGCGGCATGCGGCTCCAGCCGTACACGGCGTACTCCACGTCGCGGCCGAACACGTCCTCGCCACGGGCCGGATCGTCGCGCCGGAGCAGTGCGGCGTACGGACTCTGCGACGCGATGAACGGCAGGTCGCCGTAGTCGAGCATGGCGTGCACGACGATGGAACCCTCGCGCCGGCCGCCTGCGTCACAGAGTGCCCGGCCGGCGTGGAGCACCCGCCGCTCCTCGGCGAAGAACGGCGACACCTCCTCGTAGACGTCCCAGCCGCACGTCGGTTCCTCCCGGCGCCGGACAGCACTCAGGTCCTCGGGCAGGTTGAACGCGAAGCGGCTCTCCAGCACGCCCGTCGGGCCGTAGAGTTCGATCGACGAGGTCAGGGGCACCGACAAGCTCGTCCGGCGCCAGAGCGAGAACGCGCGATCCGTGTCCGGCACCCCGGCCGGCTCGTCAGGCCGAGCGGCCACGAGGGCGTCCAGGCCCGCCGTTGCATCGATCTGCTCGATCGCCTCGTCGAGCGCGGTCTGGATGACCGCCCGCTGAGCGATCGCCTGGGCCGCGAAACGCGACTCGATGACGTCTGCCCTGGCGTCCCACGCGATCTGGAAAAGGGTAGGGTAGAACGCCAGCGGTGGGAGGATGACCACCATGGCGCCCGTCGCCAGCCTCATCGCCTGCGACCCGCGCCGGAGGCGGGTGGCGAGCCGCGGACCCACGAGCACGCCGGCCGCGACGAGCAGAAGCGGAAGCGCCAGGCCAATGACACGCGGTGCATCGGCCCGCGCGACCAGGGCCCACACCATGAGCGGCGTGACCCAGCACGCGATCGCTCCCGCACGACGCGCCCGACTCCGTCGAACGAGACCGAAGGGCAGGCTCGCGAGGCGCAGCAGCGCCAAGGCCAGCGCCGCCACCGCCACGTGGCCGATGACCAGGCCCGCCTGCAGGGCTACCCCCTCCGCACTCCAGGGATGGAGGGAGAAATGCAGGGGATCGAGCGGCGTGCTCGCGAGGACGTCCACCAGCAGCGTGCGGTACCCGCGCAGCAGTCGGGCCAGCACCTCACCGGCGGCGACCTGCACCGCCACGAACGCGACGATCGCTTCGGAGTGCGTGGGAAGCCGGGGGACCAGTCGCCGAAGCCGCAGCCCCTCGACCAGCGCAGCGCACGTGGCCGCCACTCCGGCCGCGGCAGTCGCGGTCATCAGGAGGTCGAACGGCGAAGCCAGCAGTCCGAATGCCCGATCGGGAGCCGGTCCGGCCGGTGCGAACAGGGACCACCCCGCCCACGACTGCGGAGTGGCGAACCGAAGGACGCCGCGAGCGACGACGATCACTCCGGCGATGGCGAGCGCCGCGCGCACGTGCGCACCACCCGTGCGCGCGCCACGCCGCCAGTCGAGCAGCGGTCCTGTCAGCCAGAGCAGAGTGAGGACGAGCGCCGAGAGCGCCGCCGCCCGCACTCGCTCCTGCCAGCGCTCCCTGGCCCGGCTCACATCGCGACCCGCCAGGACCGCCGTCCCCAGTTCGCCGCCGGCAGGGTCCCGCACGATGAACGACGTGTCCTGGTCGCCGATCGGCGGCACGCCGCCCGGGAGGTGGATCGTGACGGGTGCCGCCGCGGCCTCCCAGGTGAAGGATCGCTCGGTTGACACCGGCAGGTCTGTCGGCGCGTTGAGCGCCTGCTCGGCTGTGACCGTTCCCAGGCGCCGGCCGTCGCTCTCGTCCGCCACGGCCCGCACGTAGGCCAGGCGTGGCCCGAGCTGGTTCGCCACGACGAACCACGTCTCTCCGGCCTCATGCTGCGCGAACGGCAGCTCGGCTGGGCGCCCCGCCCACACGATCGGCTCGCCTCGTGGCGAGTAGACGGTCAGCGACACGTCCGCTGCCGGCGCAGCGATCTCCCGGGAAGCCGCGAAATCGTCGAGGGCCGACGCCGCCCGGGCGAAGAGCCGCTCCTGGACGCCCGGTTCCCGGGCGGCGGCCCGCAGGGTCTCCGCGTCGGCCAGGGCGGCCGCCAGATCCCGAAGGCCGAGCGCCATCGACTCGACCTCGCGGGTCACCTCCGCGCGCACACGTTCGCGGGTGGCGGCCTCGTCGGCACCGAGGATCGCCCGGGCGGCGAGCAGGCCGGCTCCATACACGAGGGCCGCACAGACAACTCCAATGGCGGCGATCCGCAGGAGCCGTGTCACCGGGAACGATGCTGAAGCGGGGCCCGGAAGGGGCACGGGGACAGGATACCCTTCGACGTCGCTCCCCTCGACGTCGCTCAGGGCTGCCGTTCGGGTTCGCGGCAGTCACCCGCTGCCACGCAGCCCCGGGTACGTCTACCATGGAGCACGACGTCCATGTCACCGCTCAAGACCGCGCTCAAGCGTGGGGCCCTTCTGGCCGCCGCCAACTGGCAGGTGGCCCTGATTCAGTCGATTGCCGACTCGCTGTTCAAGCTGCTGATCGCGGTGCCGGTCGTGGGCGGCGTCTTCCTCGTCGTGCTCGTCATCGGCGCCGAGCCTCAGGGGATCCTGGCGCTCGAGTGGCGCGAAATCCTCACCACGATCCTGGCGGCGCTGATGTCGCAACCGGCCGTCCTGACGGCGTTCCTGCTTGCGCTGGCGGTCGTCGTCCTGGGCGGCTCGCTTTTCCTGTTCCTCGTCAAGGCCGGCACCGTGGCCACGCTCGTGGCGGCGGATCGGCGCGCCCCCGGCATCGAACAGCCTCCGCTCCACCTCTCCACCATGGCGCGCGCGGGCGCGTTTGCGGTGGACGACTTCATCGCCAGCTCTGCCAGGCTGTTCCCGCGATACGCCGGGCTCGGCATGCTGCTCCTGGCGCTCTACGTGATCTCCGCGGTCGGGTTCGTTGCCGCGGCCACGCTGACGGCTCGCACCGTCGGCCTGGGTGCGGCGGCGACGCTCACCGCACCGTTCGTCGCCTGGATCACCTTCGTCAACCTTCTGTACGTGCTCGCCCAGGTTGTCATCGCGGCAGACGACTGCGGCCCGACAGCCGCCATCCGGCGCGTTGCCGTGTTCCTTCGGGCCGATGTCCGCGGTGTGGCCGCGGTGTTCGGGGTGGTGCTGGCGGTCGTGGTCCTGGGAACCGGGGTGTCGATCGTGGCCATGGCCGCCTTGAGCCTGATCGGGTTCGTGCCCTTCTTTGGGCTCGCGGTCGTGCCGCTGCAGCTCGCCGCCTGGCTCTGCCGGGCGGTCGTGTTCCAGTACATCGACCTGACGGCGGTCGGTGCGTACCTGCACCGGTATCGGGGCACCCCGGATCGCCGGTCGCGGGTCGACGTGGCCGTGGGGCCGCCGTCCGGAGACGCGGCCTGGACGCGACTGGCCGGTTCCGGGTCGTAGAGCAGCGACCGCGACGTCGTCCCCTGCACGCCGGGCGGGCCGGCTGCCTTCGGCTCCGCTCAGGCCAGGAAAGCCGACCCCGACATGCGTCAGGACCGAGAGCGAGCCCCGACCGGTCCGCGCTGCACCAGTCCTGACTCAGGGCCGCGCGACCGGTTCCGGCTCGCGGGGCAGCCGGCGCCCCGGCAGGTCCGTCAGGGGAGAGGTCTGGGGCTCGCGCATCATCATCCCGACAGGCCGCAGGGACGACACACGGCCGTCGCGGGTCACGACGATCATGGCGGACCGATACGGACGGAGCACGCGGTCCACGAGCGGCACCCCTTCCAGATCGCCGGCCGCCTGATGGGTGCCCTGCCCGGTGCCCGTGTTCCCGATGTAGGCGTCCACGCGCGGTGCAACCCCGGCGGACACGACCACGCCATCAACGGCGATGGGTGGCGCCGCCGGGCGTGTCTCCAGCGCCTTCTTCCATCGCTGGTTGCCGTTGCCGCGGTTGAACGCGCGGAGAATGTTGTCCAGTGACGAGACGTACACGAAGTCCTCGTCCACGTCGGCGCCCATCACATCCCCGCCCAGGCGCCACCGCCACACCTCTTCACCTGAAGACGGGCGGAGCGCGAAGAACAGGTTGGTCGTGGAACCCACGAAGACGCGGTCGCGGCCCACCGCCGGCTGACTGAGCGTCCCCTCGAACGTCCGCGTCCAGCGGCGTGCGCCCGTGGCCACGTCGAGCGCGACGACGCGGGCAGACCCGGTCGTCACGACCACCACGCCGTCTCCCACCGCCGCCGGGTGGGTGGCGACGCCCTCCACCGCCTGATCCCACCGGACGCCGCCCGAGTCTGTCGCCACCAGGAGCACACGCCCGTCGGTGGTCGCAAGGATCGCCCCACCGGGCGCCCCGACCGGGGCGGCCGCGGCCGCAACAGCAGGCCTCGTCCACCGGACGAGGCCCGTCCGGGCATCCAGACCCACGACGGTGTCGGCGCCTGCGACGACAACGACGCCGCCGGTGACGAGCGGGGGCAAGCGGGTGTCAGCCCGGCTCGTCCAGAGCACGGCGCCGGTCTCGCGGTCGAACGCCGCAAGCTCGCCGTTCTGCAGCGGGATGTACGCGCGCTCGCCGTCGATGGCTCCTCCGGCCGACGGCAGCACCGTCAACGTCAGCGTCCAGAGCGCTTCGGCGGGGAACAGCGGAGCCGGGTCACGTTCGGGCGTGGACGCCGCTTCGCCAGTGCGGGCCGCCGCCAGCACCAGCCCCAGGACCAGGAACAGCGCCGGCCCGCGAGGGGTGATGCGCGTCAGACCTGATCCGGAGCGCGCGACCGTCGCCATGTCACGATGAGGCCCGCGACGTCCGGTCCACTGCACGCGCCGACCACTAGATATTGTTGCGCCATGGCCAAAGACCACGCCATATAATAGCGGCACCGCGCGCGTGGCGGCCACCGTCTCACCCGGACTTCCTGTGCACCAGACCGTCCTTGTCCTCGATTTCGGCTCGCAATACACACAACTGATTGCCCGGCGTCTCCGCGAACTGGCGGTCTTCTCGCAGGTCGTGCCGTTCGACACCCCCATCGGGACGATTCGCGAGAAGCGTCCCGTGGGGATCATCCTGTCGGGGGGGCCCCGGAGCGTCTCGGACGCCGCGGCTCCCCGGTGCAGTGGCGACGTGTTCGCGATGGGCGTGCCCGTGCTGGGCATCTGCTACGGCATGCAGCTGATGACCACGACCCTTGGCGGCGGCGTCGCCCGATCTTCGCAGCGCGAGTTCGGCCATGCGCAGATCTCGCTCACCGCCAATGGTGCGGCGTCGAGGCTGCTGCGCGGTGTCCCGTCCACAGTTCGCGTGTGGGCAAGCCATGGCGATGCGGTGTCCGCGGCGCCGCCGGGCTTCACGGTGACCGCCACCAGCGCCAGCGTGCCGATCGCTGCGATGGAGGCGCCCGAACGCGGTCTCTATGCGCTGTTGTTCCATCCCGAAGTGGCCCACACCGACTCGGGGCTCGACATCCTGCGGAACTTCGCCTTCGGAGCCTGCGGCTGCACGGGCGACTGGACGGTGTCGTCGTTCGTGGAGGAGACGACCGCGCGGATCGCCGCGCAGGTGGGTGAGGGGCGGGTGGTCTGCGCGCTGTCCGGTGGCGTGGACTCGACGGTCGCGGCGCTGCTGATTCACCGCGCGATCGGCGAGCGGCTGACCTGCATCTTCGTGGACAACGGCCTGCTGCGCTGGGAGGAAGCGCGCCAGGTCCGGCAGCGGTTCGCCGACAAGCTGCGCCTGCCCCTGGAGTTCGTCGACGCGACGGAGCTCTTCCTGACGCGGCTCGCTGGCGTGATCGATCCGGAAGAGAAGCGCAAGATCATCGGGCGGACGTTCATCGACGTGTTCGAACAGCGGGCCGGCGAGCTGGGCCGCTTCGACTTCCTGGCGCAGGGCACGTTGTACCCCGACGTCATCGAATCGGCCTCGGTCCTCGGTCCTGCGGTGGTCATCAAGAGCCACCACAACGTCGGCGGGCTGCCGGAGCGGATGCGCTTCACGCTGGTCGAGCCATTGCGCGACCTCTTCAAGGACGAGGTGCGCCGGGTCGGCCAGGACCTGGGCCTGGATCACGCATTCGTCGTGCGACAGCCCTTTCCCGGTCCAGGCCTGGCCGTGCGGATCGTGGGCGACATCACGCCCGAGCGGCTGGAGCTGCTGCGGCTCGCGGACAAGGTCGTGGTGGAGGAGATCCGGAAGGCCGGCTGGTACGAGGAGTTGTGGCAGAGCTTTGCCGTGCTGCTGCCCGTGCAGAGCGTCGGCGTGATGGGCGACGCCCGCACGTATGAGTACACTCTGGCGGTACGGGCGGTCCAGAGCGTGGACGGCATGACCGCCGACTGGGCGCGGCTGCCACACGACCTGCTCGCCTCGATCTCCTCGCGCATCGTCAACGAGGTGCGGGGCATCAACCGGGTCGTGTACGACATCAGCTCGAAGCCGCCGTCGACGATTGAATGGGAGTAGCCGCGCCGTACGCACATGGCTGAGTTCGTTCACCTGCACCTGCACACCGAGTTCTCGCTGCTCGACGGCGCCTGCCGGATTGACGAGCTGCTGGACGAAGCCGTCAGGCTGAGGATGCCGGCTCTCGCGGTGACCGAACACGGGAACATGTTCTCGTCGGTCGTGTTCCACGATCATGCCCGCGCACGCGGGCTGAAGCCGATTCTGGGCTGCGAGGTCTACGTGGCCGGCGGGAGCCGCTTCGACCGCAGCGGTTCGCAGACCGAGACGAACCACCTCGTGCTGCTGGCCGAGACCAGCGAGGGCTACGCGAACCTGATCAGGCTGGTGTCGGCCGGCTACACGGAGGGGTTCTACTACCGTCCGCGCATCGATCGGGAGCTGCTGGCTGCGCACGCGAAGGGGCTCATCGGGCTGAGCAGCTGCCTGAAGGGCGAGGTCGCCAGCGCCCTTCGTGTCGATCAGTACGCCAGGGGGCTCGACGCTGCCGCGCGGCTCCGCGACATCCTGGGGCGCGAGAACTTCTTCCTGGAGATGCAGTACCAGGGGATCGACGAACAGCAGATCGTGAACCGGCATCTGGTCCCCATGGCCCGGGACCTCGACCTGGACCTGGTCTGCACGAACGACGTGCACTACCTGCGGCAGGGCGATCACCAGCCCCACGACATCCTGCTCTGCATCGGCACGGGCAAGACCGTCAGCGACGCCCAGCGGCTGCGCTATACCGGCGACCAGTTCTTCCTGAAGACCGCCGAGCAGATGGCGGCGGTGTTCGGCGACATCCCGGACGCGCTGAAGAACACGGTCGCGATCGCCGAACGCTGCAACGTCACGATCCCGTCGGGCGAGAACCACCTGCCGTCTTTCGACGTGCCCGAAGGCGTCACGCCGGAAGCGTATTTCGAGCAGGTGACGCGCGAAGGATTCGCCGCCCGCCTCGATCGGCTGCGGCACCTGGCCGCCTGCGGCCGGCTGCGGCACACGATCGAGGAGTACGAGCGCCGGCTCGACTACGAGATCGCGATGATCAAGACGATGGGGTACCAGGGGTACTTCCTGATCGTCTGGGACTTCATCCGCTACGCGCGCGAGCAGGGGATTCCCGTGGGACCGGGCCGCGGATCCGCGGCCGGGTCGCTCGTGGCCTGGTGCCTGCGCATCACCGACGTCGATCCGCTCGATTTCGAGCTCATCTTCGAGCGCTTCCTCAACCCCGAGCGCGTGTCGCTCCCCGACATCGACGTGGACTTCTGCGAACGCCGCCGAGGCGAGGTCATCGAATACGTGACGCGGAAGTACGGCCGCGAGAACGTCGCGCAGATCATCACGTTCGGCACGATGAAGGCGAAGGCCGTCGTGCGCGACGTCGGCCGCGCGCTGGACATGCCGTACGCGGAGGTGGATCGGATCGCGAAGCAGATTCCGGCGGCCCTGGACATGACCCTCGACAAGGCGCTCGCCGAGAACCCTGCGCTGCGCGAGATGGCGGAGCGGGACGCGAAGGTGAGGGAGGTCCTCGACATCGGGCGCCGGCTCGAGGGGATGTCCCGGCACGCGTCGGTCCACGCCGCCGGGGTCGTGATTGCGCCCGGCCCCATCACCGACTACGCGCCGCTCTACAAAGGACAGCGCGACGAAATCACGACCCAGTGGAACATGAAGGAGGTCGAGCGTGTCGGCCTTCTGAAGATGGACTTCCTGGGGCTGAGCACGCTGACGCTCATCCGCGACGCGCTGGACGAGATCCGGCGGACCGAGGGCGTGGACCTCGACATCGATGCGGTGCCGCTGGACGACCCGAAGACCTTCGAGGTCTTCGGAGAGGGACAGACCTACGGGATCTTCCAGTTCGAGAGCTCCGGCATGCGCGAGCTGCTCCGGAAGGCGAAGCCGACGCGCCTCGACGACCTCATCGCCCTCAACGCCCTCTACCGGCCGGGGCCGCTCAGGAGCGGCCGGGTCGACGACTGGATCGCCTGCAAGCAGGGGCGCAAGGCGGTCCGGTACGAGTTGCCGCAGCTCGAGCCGATTCTCGCCGACACGTACGGCGTCATCGCCTATCAGGAACAGGTGATGCACATCGCGCAGGTGCTGGCCGGATTCTCGCTGGGCCAGGCCGACGTGCTCCGCAAGGCGATGGGCAAGAAGGACCCTGCCGTCATGGCGAAACAGCGCGAGAGCTTCATGGAAGGGGCGAGCGGGCAGGGTATCAGCGCAACGAAGGCCGCCAAGGTCTTCGAAGAGATGGAGCACTTCGCCGGCTACGGGTTCAACAAGTCGCACTCCACGCCGTACGCCCTCCTCGCCTACCAGACGGCGTACCTGAAGGCGAACTACCCCTGGCACTTTGCGGCGGCGCTGCTCACCATCGAATCGCAGAACACCGACAAGCTGGCGATGTACCTCGGCGAGTGCCGCGAGCGCGGCATCCCGATCCTGCCGCCGGACGTCAACGAGAGCCGGCTGCGCTTTTCGGTCGAGCCCGGTCGCGGCGTGCGCTTCGGGTTGACGGCCATCAAGGGACTCGGAGAGAGCGCGGCGGCCGCCATCCTCGACGCGCGTGGCGCGCTCGGCGGGCGCATTCCCGCCCTCCATGCGCTCTGCGAAATCCTCGACATGCGGATCGCCAACAAGCGGGTGTTCGAGGCGCTGGTCAAGGCCGGCGCCTGCGACTCGCTCGCTCCGGACGACGGCGCCGCGCCCCTCGGCCTGCGCCGGGCCCGGTTGCACGCCGCCATCGATCCGGCCTGCGAGCACGGGCAGCGCACGCAGCGCGATCGCGCGCTGGGGCAGTCCGACCTCTTCGGCGGCGGCGCGGGCGTCGAGGCACGGGCGGCGAACGTCCCGCTCCCCGATGCGGGTCCCTGGAGCGAGGTCGAACTGCTGAACTGCGAGAAGGACACGCTGGGCTTCTTCCTGACCGGCCATCCGATCGACCGCTGGGCCGCCGACCTCCGGGAGTTCGGCGCGCGATCGATCGCCGACCTCGGCCTGCGGCGGGAGCCGGAAGCCGACGGCGCGGCCGAGGATGGCGCGGCCACGGACGGCAGCCGCACCGGAGGCCCCGAGTCCCGGCCTGCCCCGGCCATCCGGCGGCCGGCCGTCGAGGACGTCGCGGTGGGCGGCATCGTCTCCGGCGTACGCCCGCTCCGAACGCGCAAGGGCGACAGCATGTGCGTGTTCGTCCTCGACGACCGCGACGGCAGCATCGAGGTGATCGTGTTTCCCGACGCGTTCTCCACCTTCGGCCGCATCGTGGAGAACGGAGCCGCCGTGATCGTGAAGGGACGGCTCGAGCGGGACGCCGAGTCACCGCGGCTGGTCGCCGCCGAGGTGATGCCGATCGAGTCCCTCCCCGAGAAGCTGGCCACGACGGTGGCCATTCGCCTGTCCACGCCGCCTCACGGCCGCTCGACGTTCGAGCAGTTGTGGGACGTGCTGGCGCTCCACAAGGGCGATCGGCGCGTGGCGATCGACCTGACCGATCGTGAACGGGATCTGCGCGTGCGCGTGGACGTCAACCCGACCATCCGTGTCCGGCCGTCGGCCGAGCTCGTCTCGGAGGTGGAACGGATCTGCGGGGAAGGGTCGGTGTCGCTGCGATGACGCGACCGGCCTCGCGCGGGGCGGCTGAGGGAGGCCATGCCACCTGACACGCTGGACTTCGAGGCGCCCATCGCCGTCCTGCTCAGGGAGATCGAGGACCTGTCGAAGCTGCCCTCGACGCCCGAGCGCGACCGCGCGATCGAGGACCTCCGCACCCGGGTCGAGTCGATCCGGATCGATCTCTACGCACACCTCCGCCCCTGGCAGCGCGTGCTCGTCGCCCGGCATCCGGCGCGACCGACGGTGCTCGACTACGTCAGCCACCTCTTCGCCGACTTCATCGAGATCGCGGGCGATCGCCGGTTCGCCGACGACCGGGCGATCATCGCCGGCCTCGCCACGTACAAGGGGGAACCGGTTCTCGTCGTCGGCCACCACAAGGGGGGAGGAGACACGGCGCAGAAGATCCAGCGGAACTTCGGGTACGCGCGGCCGGAAGGATACCGGAAGGCGCTGCGGGCGATGAAGCTGGCCGAGAAGTTCGGCCGGTCCGTCGTGGTGTTCGTCGACACGCCGGCGGCGTACCCGGGCGTCGAGTCCGAAGAGCGGGGTATCGCCGAGGCCATCGCCTACAACCTGCGCGAGATGGCGGCCCTCACCGTTCCGATCGTGGTGGTCGTGCACGGCGAGGGGGGCAGCGGCGGCGCGCTCGGCATCGCGGTGGGCGATCGGATCCTGATGCACGAACACGCCGTGTACAGCGTGATTCCTCCGGAGGGCTGCGCGGCGATCCTCTGGCGGAACGCGGAGCGGAAGGTCGAAGCCGCCGAAGCCCTCAAGCTGACGGCTCCCGATCTGCTGCGCCTGGGCCTGATCGACGAGATCGTGCCCGAGCCGCCCGGTGGGGCGCACGCGGACGGCGCCGCGGCCGCGGCCCTGCTCGACGAACCGCTCGAGCGCGCCCTGCGCGACATCGGCGCCCTGGACCCGGACACGCGCGCCGAGCGCCGCTATCAGAAGTTCCGGCAGATGGGCAGCGTCGGCATCACCGGCGAGTGACGTCCGGCACGGCGCGTGCAAGGCCGAAGAACGTCCGATGACCTCCCGCATCTGGCACAGTGCCCCCTGCGATGACGTGGCCGCCTCCCGGCTGGCCGCCGAGCTCGGTGTCTCGCCGATCACGGCCCGCCTGCTCTGCCAGCGCGGGCTCGGCGATCCGGCAGACGCCCGGCGGTTCCTCTCGCCGTCGCTCGACGACCTGCACGACCCGTTCGCGCTGGCGGACATGGCGCCCGCAGTCGAGCGGCTGCTCGCCGCCATCGAGCGGGGGGATCGGGTCGCGGTACACGGCGACTACGACGTGGACGGCGTCACGTCCACCGTCATCCTGCGCCGGGCACTCGAACTGCTCGGGGCCAGCGTCGTCCACTTCATCCCGGAACGCCTGAAGGATGGCTACGGCCTGCAGCCCGCGGCGCTGGAGCGCCTTCACGCCGAGGGCGTCCGCGTCGTGGTCTCGGTCGACTGCGGCATCCGCGGTGTCGAGGCCGCCAAGCGGGCGCAGGACCTCGGGCTCGATCTGATCATCACCGACCACCACGAACCGGACGCGGAGATCCCGGATGCCCTGGCCGTGGTGAACCCCAAGCGCCGCGACTGCCGCTACCCGGACAAGAACCTGGCCGGTGTCGGCGTGGCGCTGAAGCTGGTCCAGGCCCTCTGCGCCAGGTCCGGGCGATCGGCCTGGCTGCCCGCCTTCGTCAAGGTGGCTGCGATCGGAACACTGGCCGACGTCGTGCCGCTCGTCGGCGAGAACCGGGTGATCGCGAAGCTCGGGCTGGAGATGCTGTCGCAGGGCCCCAACAAGGTCGGGTTGCGCACCCTGATCGAGGCGGTCGGGCTGACGGGGCGAGAGCTCGACAGCTACCACATCGGGTTCGTGATCGCGCCGCGCGTCAACGCGGCGGGCCGCATGAGCACGCCCGACATCGCCGCGCGGCTGCTGCTGGCATCGGACGAGTCGATGGCCGGCGAGGCGCGGGCGCTTGCGGAACAGCTCAATGCCGAGAACCTGCGCCGGCAGGAAGAAGAGGCGCAGATCGTGGCAGCGGCGCGGAAGGCCGCCGAACGCGACCCGGAGATCGGCGCCCGCACCGTCCTGGTCGTGGCGGGGGAGGGCTGGCATCGCGGCGTGATCGGCATCGTCGCGTCGAAGCTGGTCGACACGTTCCACCGTCCGGCCATCGTCCTGTCGATCGACGGGGACACCGCGCACGGCTCCTGTCGCAGCATCCCCGCCTTCGACATGCTGGCTGGGCTGGAGGCGTGTGCCCCGCTGCTGACGCGGTTCGGCGGGCACCGCCAGGCCGCCGGGCTGACGATGCCCGCCGATCGGATCCGCGAGTTCCGTCTGTGGGTCAACGAGCACGCCGATGGCAGGCTCGAGCCCGACGATCTCCGCCCGAGGCTGCGCGTGGACGATGCGTTGCCGTTCCGTGCGATCACGGGACAGGTGGTCTCGGAGATCGAGTCGCTCGCCCCGTTCGGGGCGGGCAACCCCAGACCGGTCTTCCAGGCCAGCCGTGTGGCTGTCGTGGACGGGCCCCGGCTCGTGAAAGACCGCCACCTGAAGGCCGCCTTCCGGCAGGACGGCCGGACGCTGCGCGGGATCGCCTGGAGGGCCGCGGAGCGCGAGGCCTTCGTGGCCACGCACCGCGACGCGATCGACCTGGCGTTCTCGGTGGCGCACGACACCTGGAACGGCGAGCGCCACGTGCAGCTCACGATCGAGGATTTCCGGGCACCGGACGCCGGGTGACACCGCGTCCGCCTTTCCGTGACGCTGCCGGTGGACCAGGTGAAGGGCGGTCCGCGGGCTGCTATTCTGAGTCGTGAGCATGCGATGGCAGCAGCGCGCGCGACTCGGGATCGCCCTGGCCGGGGCGGGCTTCGCCGGGACGCTGTACTTCGCCATCGGCGAGCGGCAGGCCCGCGTGGCTCCGGCGCCACCCGACCGGCTCGACCCCACGGCCATCGTGGAATCATCCGGCGCCGTCGCGCGGCAGATCCGCGGCGTCAAGGAGCACTACCGGGTCCAGGCCGAGCACCAGCTCAGCTACGAAGGTGGCTCCTCCAGGGCCATCAACGCCGAAATCACGGTCCGCGCTCGCGGTGGCCGTGACTTCGTGATCACCGGCCGGGAAGCCCGCGTCGGGGAAGACCAGTCCTCGATCGAGGTTGGCGGCGACGTCACGCTGGCGGCCAGCGACGGGTTCCGCATGTCCACCGGGGCAGCCGCGTTCACCGAGAGCGACGGCCTCGTCCGGGCGCCCGGGGCCCTGACGTTCGGGCGCGGGCGCATGTCGGGCAGCGGCACCGGGATGACGTACGACAAGAACGGCGATGTCCTCAGCATCAGCGAAAGCGTGCACATCGCCTTCACGGACGAGGCGGGCGCCGTCACGATGGAGCTCGAGGGCGGGTCGGCTGTCTTCCACCGCGGGCAGCACCTGGTCGAGGCCGCGGGCGGCGTGCGGACGCTCCGCTCCGGGCAGACGATCGAGGCAGACGCCGCCACGGCGATGCTGAACGAGACCGACGAGTTCGTCGTCGGCATCGAACTCCGCGGCGCGGCACGTGTCGTCGGGGGATCGGGCACGTTCGACTCGATGCACGCCGATGCGATCACGCTCGACTACACCGACGACGGCGCGGCCCTGGAGCGGGTGTCCCTGGCGGGCCAGGCAGCCGTGGCGCTCCTCGGGCCTGACGGTGGTCCCGGCCGACAGATCACCGGAGAGCGACTGAACGTGACCGTGGCCCCCGACGGGGCGATCACCGCCCTCGATGCCAGCGGTGGCGTCCGGCTGGATCAGCCCGGGTCCGCGCAGACCGTCAGGCGCACCATCACGGCTGGAACGTTGCGCGCCACCGGCGAGCCCGGCGCCGGGCTCACGCTCGCCCGGTTCGACGACGCCGTCGAGCTCAGGGAGGCCGCGGACGCGCCGGGTGTCCGCCCCCGCGTCGTACGGGCACGCAGCCTCTCCGCCTCGCTGACCGGCGATGGCATGTCGGGCGCGGTGTTCACGGGCACGGTCGTCGTGGACGACGAGAACCTCAGCGCGGCGGCGGGCCTCGCCGACTACGATCCTGTCGCGGGATCCCTCTCGCTGAGCGGCGTGGAGGCAGGGTTGCCGCCGCGCGTCGAGGACCGGCTGGTGTCGGTCACGGCCACCACGATCGACGTTGCGCTCGAGACGCATCGCATGGCGGCGTCCGGCAACGTGCGGACGGTGTTGCAGCCGAAGGCCGAACCGGGCGACCCGGATCTGCCAGGCCTGCTGTCCGGCGAAGGCGCCGTCAACGTCAACGGCGGCACGCTGCAGTACGACGGTGACGCCGGCCGGGTCCGCTATGCCGGTGACGTGCAGCTCTGGCAGGGAGACACCACGATCAGAGCCGATCAGCTGACGCTCGATCGCGCGTCGGGCGACCTGCTGGCCGCCGGCAACGCGCGGTCGACGTTCCTCCTGGACGGGGCGGCGGCGATCGGCCGGGCGGAGCAGATTCGCTACGCGGATGCCGAGCGACAGGTCGAGTACGGTCCCGCTCCTGTCGTGGCGCCGGCCGGAGCGGCGGTCACGACCCCGACGGCGCCCGCGTCACCGGCGGGTGCGCCCACCACTGTCCGGTCGCCGCTCGTCAAGGCGCCGGCGGCGGCCGCAGGGGCTGGTGCAGGCACCATGGCGCGCGTGAGCACGACGCACGGCGATCTGCAGAGCGATCGGATCGTGCTGGCGTTGCACGCGAGCGACGCAAGGCTGGATCGGCTCGAGGGGTACGGCCGCGTGCAGCTCACCCTCGAGACCCGCACGGCCGGCGGTGGGCGGCTGACGTACTTCGCCGCTGACGAGCGTTACGTGATCTCCGGATCGCCGGGCGAACCGGTGAAGGTGGTCCAGGGCTGCGACGAGACGATCGGCAAGACGTTGACCTTCTTCAAGGCCGCCGATAGGATCGTCGTCGACGGCGGCCAGGAGATTCGCACGCAGACGAAGAGCGGCGGAACGTGCCCGCAGGCCGGTTCGCCCTGATGTCCACGCTGCGCACGAGTGAGCTGACCAAGTCCTACGGGGGGCGCACGGTCGTCAGAGGCGTCAGCCTCGATGTCGCCTCCGGCGAGATCGTCGGCCTGCTCGGGCCGAACGGGGCGGGCAAGACGACGACCTTCTACATGACCGTCGGGCTGACGTCGCCCGATTCCGGACGGGTGCTCCTGGACGGCGAAGACCTCACCGATGCGCCCATGTATCTCCGGGCCCGGAAGGGAATCGGGTACCTCCCGCAGGAACCGTCGATCTTCCGCGGCCTCACGGTCGAACAGAACATCCTCGCGATTCTCGAGACGCTGCCGCTCGGCCGCGCCGAGCGGCGGGAGCGCGCGGCGGAACTGCTCGCCGAGCTGAACCTGACGCCGCTCGCGAAGGCGCCGGCTCACACGCTGTCGGGTGGTGAGCGCCGCCGGGCCGAGATTACGCGGGCGCTCGTGATCGCCCCGCGCGTGATGCTCCTCGACGAGCCGTTCGCCGGCATCGATCCCATCGCCATCTCGGAGATCCAGAAGATCATCTTCCAGCTCCGGGAGCGCGGCATCGGCGTGCTGGTCACGGATCACAACGTCCGGGAAACCCTCCGCATCACCGATCGCGCCTACATCGTCCACGACGGGGTCATCTTCAGGAGCGGCACACCCGGGTCGCTGGCAGCCGACGACGAGGTACGCCGGATCTACCTCGGCACCGAGTTCCGGCTCGACTGATGGCGTGGTTTCCGGCCGATTGGCGACAGACCGCGGTGGATTGTCCCGCACGTCCCGCGGCAAAACCCCCTAGAATGGGGCTGGGCTCCGGCCGTGCGGAGCCCCGCTGACGCATGGCCATCCAGCAGAAGCTGCACACGAAGCTCGTTCAGAAGCTGATTCTGACACCGTCGCTCCAGCAGGCGATCAAGCTGCTGCCGATGTCGACGCTCGAGCTGTCGGAGCTCCTCAACCAGGAGATGGTCGAGAACCCGATGCTGGAGGAGGTCCCCACCGAAGACCTGCAGGCCACCGAGACGCCCGCGGAGAAGACCGACGAGGAGGCCAAGCCGGCCGAGCAGAAGACCGACACGTGGGACGACCAGGACTACGAGTACTTCTTCGGCGACTACCTCGACGACGGCTACCGTCCCAGCACGCCAACCGAGGTCAAGGACCTGCCGCCGATCGAGAACACGCTCTCGACTTCCACCTCTCTCGCCGACCACCTGCTCTGGCAGCTCTCGATGCAGACCACCGAGCCGCTGATGCGGGAGATCGGCGAAGCGATCATCGGCAACCTGGATGACGATGGCCAGCTCGTCGCCACCATCGAAGAGATCGCCTCCATGGGGCCCTGGTCGACCGAAGAGGTGGAACGTGCGCTCGCCCTCGTCCAGGCCTTCGATCCGATCGGCGTCGCCGCCCGCGACCTGCAGGAGTGCCTGACGCTGCAGATCGCCCACCTCGGCCTGTCGGGAACCCCCGCCGAGCGGATCGTCACCGAACACCTCCGGCTCCTGCAGAATCACCAGATCCAGGAGCTGTCTCGGAAGATGGGGATGAGCATCGACGAGCTGCGCGAGCCGATCGAGATCATCCGCCATCTGGATCCCCGGCCGGGCAGCCGCCTCAACCCCGCCGCATCGCAATACGTGATTCCGGACGTCTACATCGCGAAGGTCGAAGACCAGTACGTCGCGATGCTCAATGAAGAAGGGCTGCCGCAGCTCCGCGTCAGCCCGGTGTACCGCCGCCTGCTCGAGAAGAACGCCGAGTCGTCGGACGAGACGCGCGCCTACGTGAAGGACAAGTTCCGTTCGGCCCTCTGGCTGATCAAGTCGGTGGAGCAGCGCCAGAAGACGATCCACAAGGTCGCCACCAGCATCATCAACTTCCAGCGCGATTTCCTGGACAACGGCATCGAGTACCTGCGGCCGCTGGTGCTGCGTGACGTGGCCAACGACATCGGCATGCACGAGTCCACCGTGAGCCGCGTCGTCACGAACAAGTACATGCACACCCCGCAGGGCGTGTTCGAGATGAAGTACTTCTTCCACAGCGGCATCTCGAGCCATTTCGGCGAGCAGGTCTCGTCGGTCACCATCAAGCAGCGCATCCGGAAGATCATCGACCGGGAAGATCCGCGAAAGCCGCTGAGCGACTCGAAGATCGTGAACATCCTGCAGCGCGAGGGGCTCGAACTGGCGCGTCGCACCATCGCCAAGTACCGTGAAGAGCTGAAGATTCCCACGTCGAACCAGCGGAGAGTGCTGTACTAGACGACCGCCGCCGACCCGCTCGCATGCGCCTCGAACTGACCGCCCGACACCTCGACCTGCCGCCCGGGATGCGCCGCGCGGTCCAGGCCCACCTGGCACGACTCCAGCGCGTGCTGAACGACAGTGCGCTGTCCGCGCAGGTGGTGCTCACGCGCGAGCGCACCCGTCTCACCGTCGAGATGACGCTGCACGCGCGTGGAGAGCACTTCCTGCACGCCCGGGCGACGGGACGGGACTGGCAGACGGCCCTCGATACGGCCGCCGGGAAGGTCTCCCGGCAGGCCGCCCGGTTGAAAAGCCGGTGGAAGGAGCGCAAGCGCCGCGGTGTGCCGGCATCCCGCGTGACCGCGGCGCCTCCGGGGGAGAAGACGCCACGCCGGCCGCCCGGGACACGTTCGGGCGATGACGTGCGGGTGGTGCGCGCGCGGACGTATTCGGTCCGTCCGATGTCCGTCGAGGAGGCCGTGCTGGAGCTGCAGGACGGGACGAACGCGTTCCTGGTCTTCCGCAATGCGGCGACCGACGCCGTCTCGGTGCTCTACCGGCGTCCCGACAGGCACCTCGGCCTCATCGAACCGGAAGCCTGACCCTCCGAACCATGACGGCGCCGGGAATCAGCGTCGGCGACCTGCTGAGCGGCCGTCCGGACGTCGCCGGCATGCAGACGTCGCTGCTCGCGGGCCGCGCCGGGCTGTCCCGCCGGATCCGGAATCCCCACGTGCAGAAGACCGGCCTGGCGCTGGCCGGGTTCGACGAATACCTGAAGCCGGGGCGCGTGCTGGTGCTGGGCGAGAGCGAAGTCCGGTACCTGCAGAGCCTGCCCCCGTCCAGCCGGACCGGCGCCCTCGATCGGGCGCTCGGGCACGACATCCCGTGCATCCTCGTCACCGGGGACCTCGCGCCGCCCCGGGAACTGCTGGATGCGGCCGATGCGCACGCCGTGCCGCTGCTGTGCACGCCGATGACGACGCCGCTCGCCATCGCCCGGCTGGGCGCGCTGCTCGACGACGTGCTGGCGGTCCGTCAGACCATCCACGGCGTGCTCCTCGACGTGCTGGGCCTCGGCATCCTCATCGTGGGGGAGAGCGGCATCGGCAAGAGCGAATGTGCCCTCGACCTCGTCGCCCGCGGCCATCGGCTGGTCGCAGACGACACCGTCGAAGTCCGGCGCCGGAGCGAATCGAGCGTCATCGGAGCGTGCCCCGCGCTCACCCGCCATCACATGGAGATCCGCGGGCTCGGGTTGATCAACGTCCGGGATCTCTTCGGGGTGGCGGCCACGCGCGCCGCCAAACGCGTCGAGCTGGTCGTCCAGCTCGAGCGCTGGGACCCCGGACGGGAGTACGATCGCCTGGGCCTCGACGAGCGGACGTACGACCTGCTCGGCGCCGCCATTCCGCTGCTCAGCATGCCCGTCGCGCCGGGCCGGAACGTGGCGATCCTGGTCGAAGTCGCGGCCCGGAACCAGTTGCTCCGCGCGCGCGGTCTGAACGCCGCCAGGGCGCTTGCGGAGCGGCTCGAACGGCAACTGGACGATGCCAGTGACCTCGAAGACGACGAAGGCTCCGAACCGGCGGACGACGACTGATCGGTCTCGCCGGCAGCCGCGCCGCCGCGCGGCCGACCGGGGCCGCCGGCGGTTCATCATCGTCACCGGGCTGTCCGGGTCGGGAAAGTCGCACGCCATCCGGGCCCTCGAGGACCTCGGGTACTTCTGCGTCGACAATCTGCCCGTGCAGCTCATCCCCACGCTCGCCGAGATCCCGACGGGGACCGGGGCAGGCGCCGATCGGGTCGCCATCGTCGTGGACATCCGCGAGGGGAACTTCCTGCGGGACTTCCCCGGCGCGTACCAGGCGCTGCGGGAGATGAGTGGCGTGGACTCGATGCTCATCTTCCTCGAGGCGAGCCACAGCGCGCTGGTCCGCCGCTTCAGCGAAACACGCCGCCCACACCCGCTCGCCAAGGATCGCTCGGTGACCGAAGGCATTCGCGAGGAACGCAGCCGCCTGAACACCATCCGGCGCATGGCCGACCTGATCCTCGACACCTCGAACCTCACCGTGCACGAGCTGCGGGACGCCTTCATGCGCCTGCTGCGCGACGGGCCCCACCGGACGCCGGTGGTCGTCACCCTGCTCAGCTTCGGCTACAAGCACGGGCTCCCCCTGGATGCCGACCTCGTCTTCGACGTCCGGTGTCTGCCCAACCCGCACTTCGTGGACGACCTGCGCGATCTGACGGGCCGCGACCGGCCCGTCGTCGAGTACATGCGGCGCCATCGCGGCACCCGGGACATGATCACGCGTCTGGCCGGATTCCTTTCGTTCCTGCTGCCGCAATACGTCGAGGAGGGGAAGAGCTACCTGACCGTCGCGATCGGCTGCACGGGAGGCCGCCACCGGTCGGTCATGGTCGCCGAATCGCTGAAGCGGGCGCTGGCGCGGGTGCCGGACGTGCGCCTGCGGGTCAAGCACCGTGACAGTTGAGGCGCGCACCGCCCGTCGGGCCGGTGCGGCCTCTGTGGAGCCTTCGGCATGATTGGAGTCGTCGTCGTCACGCACGGGCAGCTCGCGGTGGAGCTGCTGAACACGGCCGAGGCCATCGTCGGCGACCTCCCGCGGTTCCTGGCGGTGTCGATCGGGTGGCACGAGGACGTGCAGGAGGCACGGGATCAGATCGCGGCGGCCGTTCGCCAGGTCGGCGCCGACGGGCACGGCGTGCTCGTGCTCACCGACATGTTCGGTGGCACGCCGGCCAACCTCGCCATCACGTTCCTGGAAACGGATCGGATCGAGGTCCTGACCGGGGTCAACCTGCCGATGCTGATCAAGCTGGCCAGGCTCACCGAGCCGGCCGGACTCCTGGACGTCGCGCGCGAGATGCGCGAGCACGGTCGCAACGCGATCTGGGTCGCCTCCGATCTCCTCCAGGGCAACCATCCGGCGCCCGGCACGCCGGAGACCACCGAATCATGACCAGCCGGAACGCGATGGTCTGCAACCAGCTCGGGCTGCACGCCCGGGCCGCCGCACGGTTCGTCCATCTCGCCTCACGCTACCGGTCACGCATCCGCGTCGCCCGCGATTCGAAGGTCATGGATGGCAAGAGCATCCTCGGCATCCTGCTGCTGGCGGCGGCCAGGGGCACGACCCTGACGATTTTGGCCGACGGCGCGGACGAGCAGGACGCCGTGAACGCCCTCTGCACGCTCGTCGAGTCCGGATTCGGAGAGACCCCGTGGAACGCCTGAGGGGCACGGGCGTCTCCACCGGCGTGGCGATCGGGACGGCGCTGGTTGCCGTCCAGCGCACGCAGGTCATCCGCTACCAGCTCGCTCCCGAACGGGTGGCCGACGAGCTGGCCGCGCTCGAGCGCGCCCGCCAGCGCTCGCGCGAGCAGCTGCAGCAGGTCCGCAGGCGGCTCGCGGCGCTCAGGGGACGCGAGCTGGCCGCGATCTTCGACGCCCAGATCCTGCTGCTCGACGACCCGATGCTCGCCACCCGCGCCTCGGCCCTTGTGCGCGACGAGCGGGTGAACGCGGAGTGGGCCGTTCAGCACGCCTTCGACGAGGTGGCCGCGCTGCTCAACGACCCGGCCGAGCCGGCCCTGGGCGAGCGGACCGGGGATCTCCGCGACCTCGCCCAGCGGCTCCGCGCGAACCTGCGGACGGAGCAGCGCGGCCGGTCCGGACCGTTCGAGCAGCTCGACGGCCCGTGCGTCGTCGTGGCGGACGAGCTGACGCCATCAGCGGTGGCACAGCTCGACTGGACGAGGATTGGCGGGTTCGCGACCGACATCGGCAGCCGGACGCACCACACCGCCATCATGGCGAGATCGCTGGGCGTACCTGCCGTGGTGGGGCTGGGCGACGCCAGCCTCCGCGTCCCGGCCGGTGCGACCGTCATCATCGACGCGGACTCGGGCGAGATCGTCGTGGATCCCACGCCCGCGGTGCAGCGCGAGGCCGAGGCACGTCTCCGGCTGTCGAGAGCGCGCAGCCTCGTGGTCGCCCGTGCGCCGGAAGGGCCGTTGACGACGGCAGACGGCCTGCGGATCACGTTGGAAGCCAACCTCGATCGTCCCGAGGAGATCCCCGGCGCACTGGCGGCCGGAGCGGAGGGCATCGGGCTGTACCGATCGGAGGTGCTGCTCGCGGGTTCCCGGCCCGAACGGGCGGGCGAGGCGCACCAGTACGCCATCTACCGGCGCCTGCTCGAGGACATGCGGGGCCGCCCCGTGACGATCCGCACGTTCGACGTGGACGAGCGGCCGCCGGGCCGGGACCTGGGCGGCGGGAGCCTGCAGGCCCCGTGGCTGGGGGAGCCGGACACGCGCGACGGACACGCCGGGCTGCGCGGCATCCGCTTCGCGCTCGCAACGCCCACGATCTTCCGGACGCAGCTCCGTGCGCTCCTGCGCGCAGCCTCCCATGGCTGGCTGCGCATCGTGTTTCCCTTCGTGTCCGGCGTCGAAGAGATGCGAGCCGCCCGGCGGCTGGTGGACGACGTGCGCCAGGAGCTGGCGGGTGCCGGGCAGGAGGCCCCGCCGGTGCTCCTCGGCGCCATGATCGAAGTCCCGTCGGCGGCCCTCATGGCGGCCGCGCTCGCCTGCACGGCGGACTTCTTCGCGATCGGCACCAACGACCTCATCCAGTACACGCTCGCGGTCGATCGGGCAGACGAGCGGGTCTCCGCACACTACCAGCCGCTGCACCCGGCGATCCTCCGCCTCATCCGCCACGTGCGGCGCAGCGCGGCGCGCGAAGGCATCCCGGTGTCCGTCTGCGGGGAAATGGCGTCGGACCCCGTCCTCCTGCCGCTGCTGATCGGGTGCGGCCTGCGCACCTTCAGCATGACGCCGGCGGCCATTGCCGCCGCGCGGGCCGTCGTGGGTCGGACAGACAGCCGGGCCCTGGCGCGCGTCGCTGGCCACGCGGTGCGCTTCGGCACGACGGAGGAGGTGGAACGATACCTGGCTCGGCTGGAGGTGTCCGCAGTCGCGGCGGACCCGGTGTGATGCAGCGCGGAAGAGCGGGTCAGTGCCCCGGCACGCGGCTCACGCGGCCGTACCGGTCATCGAGCCGGACCACGTCGTCGAGTTCGGGCGTCGAGGCCTCGAGCACGTCGCAGTCGTCGATCGCCGTCATGCGGTGCACCGTCATCGGCGTCACGCGGATGCTGTCGCCCGGCTGCATCTCGATCCGGACCAGCTCGCCGTCCTCCTCGATCTCGTAGAGCAGCCGGCCGGAGTGCAGGTAGATCGTCTCGTCCTTGCGCTCGTGGTACTGAAGACTGAGCGCGTGGCCCGCGTTGATGTGCAGGATCTTGCCGACGTACCGGTCCGTGTGGGCCCAATGAATCTCGTAGCCCCACGGCTTCTCGACGCGCCTTACCTCGTTGTCCACGCGTACACCCGCAGGCGAAACGAGCGGCAGCGGCCGGGCCGCCACCGGCCGTCAGAAGGGAATGTCATCGTCCGTGATCGGATCGAGCGGGGCCTCATCGTGGGGAGACCCGCCGCCGCTCCGGTCACCGCCGCCCGACCGGCCACCACCACCGCCGCCGAGGAGCGTGACGCGATCCGCCTTGACCTCTGTCGTGTAGCGCTTGTTGCCGTCCTTGTCGTCCCACTGGCGCGTCTGCAGACGGCCCTCGACGTAGATCTGCTTGCCCTTGGTCAGGTATTCCTGCAGCGACTCCGCCTGCTTGCCCCACAGGATCACGCGGTGCCACTCGGTCTTCTCCTGCCGCTGACCGTTCTTGTCGTTCCAGATCTCGGTGGTCGCCATGTTCAGGGTCGCCACGGCCGCGCCGCCCGGCGTGTACCGCAGCTCCGCGTCCCGTCCCAGGTTGCCGACCAGAATGACCTTGTTGACGCTGCCCACGTCACGTGCTCCTTCGCCTACGGTTGGCGCGCAGCCAGGCGATCGAGCCCCTGCTGCGCCAGCCGGCCGGCGTCGCTCTCCGGGAAACCCTTGACGGCGAGCTCCCAGGACTCGCGCGCCGCATCGACGTTGCCCTGCCGCTCCATCGCCAGCCCACGTTTGTAGTACGCGTCCGGAGCCGCGTTCGAGCCGGGGTAGAGCCGAATCACCTCATTGTATGCGTTCACCGCATTGGGGTTCCGGCCTGCGGCGTAGTGCGCTTCCCCGATCATGAACTGCGCGTCGTCAGCCAGATCCGTGCCGGGGAACGTCCGGAGGAACGCCTCGTAGCCCTGAATCGCCAGCACGTACTGCCCCGAGGTGTAGTCCGCGAACGCCTGATCCAGCATCCGTCTCGGGGACAACCCGGCCGGGGAGGGCGTAGCCGGCACCTGAGGGATCGGCATGACGGGCGCGGCCGGAGGCGTTCCGGCCGCGGCCGCCGGATCGCCCGCGGCCGACGGATCGGCCGGATCGAGCGGCATCGGCATCGGGGGCGGGTAGATCGGGATCGACGCCCTGAGTGCCTCCACCTCCTGGTCGAGCGCGGAGATCCGGACATTGGTCTCGCTCGAGCGCTCGCGGATGATCCGCAGGTCGTCGCCGATGCTGTCGAAGAGCACCTTCTGATCGGCGAAGGTCTTGCGGTCCGCGTCGACCTGCTGGTCGAGGCGGGTGTTGATCAGGCGGAGCGCATCGGACAGCGTCGCCACGGCGATCGCCAGCTGCTGCGCCTGCTCCTGCAGCATCCGGATGTCCGCCATCATCTGCTGGTGCTCGCGGTCCGCCGCCTGCACCGGCGACGCCGCCAGCGCACCGATCAGCAGCACGCTCCCCGCCGCGATTGTCCTGCGCATGGCCAAGTCTCTCATCTCGAGGTGATCACGAAGTGCGCCCGGCGGTTCTGCTGCCAGGCCGACTCGTCGTGGCCCGGGTCGAACGGGAACTCCTTCCCGTAGCTCACGATACGCAGCCGATCGGGGGCCACCCCGAGCGACTCCAGGTACCGCCGGGCGGCCGCGGCCCGTCGCTCGCCGAGAGCCAGATTGTATTCGGCCGTGCCGCGTTCGTCACAGTGTCCTTCGATCGTGACCGTCCAGGTGGGGTAGCGCCGCAGTACGTCCGCGTTGCCTCGAACGGCCAGCTGGGCGGCTGCGTTCAGATCCGTGCTGTCGTACTCGAAGTACACCGGGGCGAGCGGGGAGTTGCGGTTGAGGTCGTCGAGCGAGCGGCTGCCCACGTCGTCGGCCGCCACCGGCTCCGGCGGCGGCAGCGGCACCGGCTCCTCGACCCGCTCCCGCACGACGGGCGCCGGGGCCGGCTCGTCCATGGCCGGGGGTGGCATGGGCGCTTCCACCACGGGCGGCGTCTTCTCGCCGCACGCGGCCGCTGCCAGGGCCACGAGCGCCAGCGCCCCGAGGGCTCGATTCTTCATGCGCATCGCTCTGACGCCTCCATGGCTACTGCGACCAGCTGGGGGTGAAGTTGTTGCCGTCGCGCGTGATCTGGCGGACGTCCCGGCCATCACGCGCCACCGTGAAGATCTGGGCCCGCCCCGCGCGGGTCGACGTGAACGCCAGATGACGGCCGCTCGGCGAGAAGGCCGGGCTCTCGTTGCTCCCCTCGCCGAAGGTGATCTGCCGGGTCTGGCCGGTCGAGACGTCGTAGATCTTGATGTCGTACCCGGGGCCGGTCTGCGCCGCGAACGCAATTTCGTTGTTGGGCCCCGAGGACCAGGTCGCACGGTCGGCGTACTGCTCCCCGATGCTGATCCGCCGGGGTGTCCCCAGCCCGTCCGCGCTGACGACGAAGACCTGTGCTCGGCCCGCCCGGTCGGACGTGAAGGCGATCTCGGTCCCGCTGGGCGACCACGTGGGCGTCACGTCCCCGGCAGGGTGGTTCGTCAGGCGCCGGACGCCGCTGCCGTCGGCGTTCATCACGTAGATCTCCGGGTTGCCGTCGCGACTCGACATGAACGCCATCCGCTTGCCGTCTGGCGACCAGGCGGGCAGGAAGTTGCTCCCCCGGCCGGCGGTCGGATTTTCCGAGCGCCCCTCGTAGATGTACGCGACGAGGATGTCGGGCACGCCCTTGCGATAGGACGTGTACGCGATCGCCCGGCCGTCGGGCGACCAGACCGGCGTGATGTTCAGCGTCCGGTTGACGGTGATGCGTCGCTGGTTGGCACCATCGTAGTCCGCGATGTAGACCTCCTTGACGTCGCGATCCTGGACCGTGCCGCCGACCTTCTCGCGGTTGCGGTCCGACGAGAAGGTCAGCTTGGTGCGCGCCACGCCCCGCAGCGCCCTCTGGTGCTGGTGGATCTCGTCCGAGATCGTGTGGGCGTACACGCGGGGGTTGCTCGCCGAGCCTCCGTACTCCCGCGCGAACACCGACTGGCGCGACCGCACGTTGAACAGCCGGACCTCCACGCGCACGTCGTTGCCGGTCTTCGACACGGTTCCGAAGACGACACCGTCGGCACCCAGCTCCCGCCAGGCGTTGTAGGGAATCTGGCCCGGCGCACGTGCCTGCGGCACCGTGGTGTAGGTGTCCCGCGGTATCAGATAGAACTCCCGCTCGAAGTTCAGATCGTCCCAGAGCACGGCGCTGACGACCTTCGCAACCTCCGCCGCGTCCGGCGTCAGCGCCACGAACTCGGGGACGGCGAAGCGGGGAGGGGTTCCCGGGTCACCCGAGATCGAGAGTTCGACCTCGCTCGGCTGACGCTGGCTCGCGGGTGGCGCCTGGCTTGCGGGGACCTGCGCTGCGGCCGGCGGTGGCGCGGCGACCGGCTGCCGGCCGGCCACCAGGCCACCGGCCACGACGAGGGTCAGGGCAGCGACGGCTACGTGCATCGGGGTCTGTGTCATCAGCGTTGGTACTCGAACCACATGTGAACGGTGAGCGTCGAGTTCGAAAAGGCCGCCGGGAGTTCTGGCACGGTCTGCGTCAGGAGCAGGGCCCGCTGCGCCGCCATGTCGAGTGCCACGAAGCCGCTGGGGCGCTCCACCAGCACCTTCGTCAGCGCACCGTTTCGTTCGATCGTAAACTGCATCAGCGTCTTCGCCGTGACGTTTTGCTTCGAGTTCCAGTTGCGCTGGATCGCCTGCACGACCGCCTGCAGGTACTCCGGACAGCAGAAGTCACCCACGTCGAGATACGCGCCCGATCCCGTGCCTCCGCCGCCGGTCAACCCGAACCCGCGGCCGCGCGCTCCCGTGTCTGCCCGCGCGCTGCCTTCACTGACCTCTTCACCCGTGGTCGGCCGCTGCCCCCTGGCCTCCGGCGTCCGCGTCGGAGCGGTACTCGGCCTCGGGGCCGTCCGTGCTTCTTTGGACGGCAACGTCATCTCCGGCGGTTTGGCCGCCGGAGGCGCTTCGGCCCTGGGGCGCGGCGCCTCCTGCGGTGCCACCTGCTGGACCGCCCGGCCCCCGATCGCGGACAGTCCACCTGCCGGGCCCGGGCTGCCCCCGAGGCTGATCGCCATCACCAGCCGCGGCTCGTCGTCCGGCCCGGCCGCTGGCATCAGGATGACGCCGGTCACGAGCAGGGCGTGCGCCACGATCGAGGCAGCCACGACGGGCCCCCAGGACTCGCGCGTGGCGGCGCGGGACAGGATGGCGGCCGTTGCGCTCTCAACCATGGCCGTCATCTCCGGTCGCCGCGCTCACCGCTCCCCGGGCAGGGCCGTCACCAGCCCGACGTTCTCCACGCCGCCTTCCTTGAGCGTGTCGAGAATCGTCATGAACTCATCGTACCGAATGCCCCCATCGCCGCGGAGGAACACCTGCCGATCCGTCCGGTTCAGCAGCGTCTGGCGCATGCGCTCGGCCAGCGCCGTCAGCGGCACGGTTTCCTCGCCAAGGTACACCCGCGTGTCCTCGCGATACGACAGCGGGATCGACACGAACAGCCGCTCGCTGGCGATTTCTTCCGAGCGCGTGGCCACCGGCAGCTTCACCTCCACACCCCTTTGCAGCATCGGTGCCGCCACCATGAAGATGATGAGCAGCACCAGCATGACGTCCACCAGCGGCACGACGTTGATCTCGGCCAGGGTGGGCGTCACGCGCCGGCCTCGGCTGTGCCGGCCGCCGGCGCCGGGTGCCGCGGCTGCAACCTTCGGCATCGATCTAGGTGAAGTTCCGTTCCGCGATGTTCAGGAACTCGAGGGCGAAGTCGTCCATCGCCGCCGACAGTTCCTTCACGCGGTGGGTGAAGTGGTTGTAGAAGAGCACCGCCGGGATGGCGGCGAACAGCCCCGCGGCCGTGGCCAGGAGCGCTTCGCTGATGCCGGGCCCCACGACGGCGAGGTTCGTCGAACCGGTCGTGCCGATCCGCTGGAACGCGATCATGATGCCGACCACCGTGCCGAACAGCCCGATGAAGGGCGTCACGCTGGCCGTCGTCGCGAGGAAGGTCAGGCGCCGTTCGAGCTTGCCGACTTCGACCGTGGCCGCGCGGATGAGCGCGCGATCCACGGCGTCCAGGCTCTTGAGCAGCGGGCGGCTCCCGCCGCCGGGCGACGACTCCTGTCCGGCGCCAGCCTGCCGGAACTGGGCGTTGATCTCCGCGAAGCCCGCCTGAAAGACGCCGACCAGCGGCGTCTCCGGCAGCGTCGGGCAGACGGCCTGGACCTCGGAGAACTTCTTGCTCTTGTGGAAGACGTCGAGAAACGTCCGAGTCTGGCGCTCAACCGCGCGATACGCCAGCAGCTTCAGCAGGATGATCGCCCAGGACGCGATCGAGAAGATCACCAGGATGGCGAGCACGACCTGGTTGATCGCCGTGCTCTGGGCGATGATGTGCGCGATGTCGCCGGTCCCAGCAGCCGGGGCTGCGGCCGCGTCCTGGACCTGGAGGGCCAGGACGAAGCGGGCAAACGTCTCCAACGAAACCTCCGGTCATCGATCGGGCGCCGCTGGGACAGCGCAGTCGTCGGAGCGTAGCACGGGCTCTGAAAGCTGTCAAACGTTTGATACCATGGAAGTTCCGCTGACATGCTCCGAGCGCTGCGTATCCGGAATCTGGCGGTGATCGAAGCCGCGGAGCTGGCGTTCGCACCCGGTTTCAACGTCCTCACCGGTGAGACGGGCGCCGGCAAGTCGATCCTGATCGAGGCCGTGGGCCTGCTGCTCGGCGCGCGCGCATCCGGCGACATGGTGCGTACCGGCGAGGCGGAAGCCGTGATCGAAGCCGAGTTCGACCCGCCCGCTGGAACCGGCCCGCTGGTGCTCCGTCGCGAGATCACGGCGCAGGGCCGCAGCCGCTCCTTCATCGACGGCGAGGTGGCCACGGCAGCGGCCCTTCGCGATCTCTCGCACCAGCTCGTGGAGATTCACGGGCAGCACGAGCACCAGCTGCTCCTGAACCCGGTGACGCATCTGCCGATGCTCGACTCACACGCGGGCCTGGCCGCCGAAGCGGAGGCCGTGGCCGAGGCATGGGCGGCGCTGCGCGCGCTGGAGACCGAGATCGAACGGGCCCGCATGGACGAGCGCGAGAAGGCCGCCCGGCTCGACCTCATCGCCTTCCAGCTCGGGGAGATCGAGCGCGCGCGCCCGCAGCCGGGCGAGGACGAGGAGCTGGCCGCCACACGCCGCGTGCTCGCCCGGGCCGATCAGCTCCAGCGCCTGTCGCAGCACGCCTACGCTGCGCTGTACGAATCCGATCACTCGGCGCTCGCAAGCCTCGGCACCGTGTGGAAGCGGCTGGAGGAGCTCTCGTCGATCGACCCGCGCTCGGCCCCGTACCTGGAGATGCGGGACGCCGTCCGCGGCCAGCTCGACGACCTCGCCCTCTTCCTGCGCGACTACGGACTGGGCATCGACGCGTCGCCCGAACGGCTGCAGCAGGTCGAAGACCGTCTGGCGCTGCTCGAGCGCCTCAAGAAGAAGTACGGCCCCACGCTGGCAGACGTCATCGCCCGCGGCGCACAGCTCGCCGACGAGCGGCGCCGCATCGAGACCGCCGGCGCTCGTGCCGCCGAGTTCGAGGCCGAACACCACGCGGCCCGGGAGCGCTTCCGCACGCAGGCGGCGGCGCTGTCGACAGCACGGCGTGCGGCGGCACCGGCGTTCACGAGCCGGCTCGAGACGCTGCTTGCACGGCTCGCCATGACCGATGCCCGGGTCGAAGTGCGGTTCAACGCCAGCGACACGCCGGACACACCGTGGAGCGAGCGGGGGATCGACGAGGCCGAGTTCTACGTGTCGCCCAACATCGGCGAGGATCTCCGCCCGCTGGCGCGGGTCCTGTCCGGAGGCGAGCTCTCACGGGTCATGCTGGCCCTGAAGACGATCGCCGTGTCCGACCGGCCCGGCCGGACGCTGATCTTCGACGAAGTGGACGCCGGGATCGGGGGGCGGGTGGCCGGAGTGGTGGGGGAGCAGCTCCGGATGCTGGGGTCACGGTTCCAGGTGCTGTGCGTGACGCACCTCCCGCAGATTGCCGCCTGCGCAGCCACGCAGTTCCACATCGACAAGACCGTGCGCGGCGCCCGCACGGTCACGACGGTGACGCCGCTGGACGAGGCGACCCGGGTAAGCGAGATCGCCCGTATGATCGGAGGCTACGCCATCACGGACGAAGTCACGGCCGGCGCGCGCGAACTGCTGCGCGCGAGCCAGGCCGTCGGCGGGACACCGCAACGGCGAAAGCGAAAGTGAATATTTGGCGAAAGCGAAAGCCGGACCTGGACACCCGAGAGCTCCCGTGGCCCCTCGCTACCTGATTGAAACCTTCGGCTGCCAGATGAACGTGCACGATTCCGAGCGGATGGCCGGTCTGCTCGAGCAGGCCGGCTACGAAGCCGCGCTCGACGAGCGTGACGCGGACGTCGTGGTCATCAACACCTGCAGTGTCCGGGAACACGCCGAGGACAAGCTGTACACACGCCTCGGAGAGATCCGGGTGCTTGGCGAGGAAACCGGCCACACGCCCGTCGTCGCCGTGACGGGCTGTGTGGCGCAGCAGGAGGGGGAGGCGCTGCTCGGCGCCACCAACGGTCGCCTGATCGACGTCGTGCTGGGCACCCAGCAACTCCGCATGCTGCCCGATCTGGTCGCCCGGGCGACGTCGAACCCGTTCCCCGAAGTGCGGATCGATCCGCAGAACGACGTCAGCTTTCCGCTCGGGATCGCCAGGCGGTCGGACCCCGTCAAGGCCTACGTGACGATCATCGAGGGCTGCAACGACCATTGCGCCTTCTGCGTGGTGCCGTCGACGCGGGGAGCCGAGCGGATGCGCCGGAAGGGCGAGATTCTCGACGAGGTGCGCGAAGCGGTCGCCTCCGGCCGCCGGGAAATCCACCTGCTCGGCCAGATCGTGAACCACTACCGGGCACCGGACGATCCCGGATGCGACTTCGCCCGGCTCCTGCACGAGGTCGACGCCGTTCCGGGCGTGGCGCGGATCCGGTTTGCGAGCCCGCATCCCCGGCACACCTCCCGGCCGCTCATCGAAGCGATCCGGGATCTGCCGCGGGTCTGCAAGCACCTGCATCTGCCCGTCCAGTCCGGCTCCTCACGGGTCCTCGCGGCGATGCGGCGGCGCCACACCCGTGACGACTACCTCCGCCTCGTGGACGACGTCCGCGAGGGTATCCCGAAGATCCAGCTCTCGACCGATATGATCGTCGGGTTCCCGGGCGAGACGGCGGCGGACTTCGAGGACACGCTGAGCCTGACCAGGCGGGTCGGTTTCCACAGCATGTTCTCGTTCAAGTACTCACCGCGGCCGAACACGCTGGCGGGGAAGCGGCTGACCGACGACGTGCCGGAGACGGAGAAGACGGCCCGGATCGTCGTCCTCCAGTCGCTGCAGCGAGAGGTGCAGACCGCGCTGCACGCGAGGGAGGTCGGCCGGGTGGTGGACGTGCTCGTGGATGCCGCCAGCCGGCGCCGGCGCTCCGACGTCTCGGGGCGCACGAGCGGGAACACCGTGGTCAACCTGCCGGGCGACCCCGGCTGGATCGGGCGGACCGTGCCCGTGCGCATCGAGCGCGCGGGCCCGAACAGCCTGTGGGGCGTGGCTGCCGGCTGAGGGGCCGGAGATCAGGGACGGGGCAGCGATGCTGATCGAGATGACGATCAAGGGGCTGATGGTGGATCCAATCACCAACACGCCGATCGTCCTGTTGAAGGACGCGCAGGGCGACCGTGTCCTGCCCATCTGGGTGGGGATCTTCGAGGCGAACGCCATCGCGCTGCAGATCGAGAACATCGCGATGCCTCGACCGATGACGCACGACCTGCTGCGGAACATCATCACCGACCTCGAAGGGAACGTCGACCGGATTGTCGTGTCGGACCTGAAGGACAACACCTTCTACGCCGTGATCCACCTGACGGTCCGTGGCGAGCGCCTGGCGGTGGACGCGCGCCCGAGCGACGCGATCGCGCTGGCGCTCCGGACCCGCGCGCCGATCCTGGTGGAGGAGGCCGTCATCGACAACGCCAAGCCTGTGGACCTGGTGACCGACCGTACCGATCCCGATCGCCTGCAGAAATGGCTGGAGAGCCTCGACCCGGACGATCTCGGGAAGTACAAGATGTGAATGTCGGCCGGCCGACATTGGCGGCCGGCCACCCGCCGTTTGACAGCAGCGCGCGGCGGTCCCTAGAATGGCGCCACTCCCTCGGCGCCTCCCATGATCGTCGCCATCGCCAACCAGAAGGGCGGGGTCGGCAAGACCACCACGGCGGTGAACCTTGCCGCTGCGCTGGCCATGCGAGGCCGGCCCACGCTGCTCATCGACCTCGACCCCCAGGCCAACAGCAGCCTCTCGTTCCTCGACCTGCGCGCGGTCGAGCGCAGTACGTACGACGCGATTGCCGACGCGCACACCACGCTCGACGACATCATCCTGCCGGCAGCGCTGGAGAACCTGTCGATCGCACCGGCCCGCATCGCGCTTGCCAAGCTCGAAGGACGCCTGGTGGGGGAGATCGACGCGCATTACCGCCTGAAGGACAAGCTGCGGCCGCTCGTGAGCCGCTTCGCGCACGTCGTCATCGACTGCCCCCCGGCCCTCGGCCTGCTGACGCTCAACGCCCTGGTCGCCGCAACGCACCTGCTCATCCCTATCCAGTCCTCCTACTTTGCCCTCGAAGGGACGGACGACCTCCTCGAGACGATCGAGAAGGTTCGCCAGCGGCCGAACCCGGCCCTCCAGATCCTCGGCGTCGTCATCACCATGCATGACAAGCGCACGGCGCTGGGGCGGGACATCCGGGAGCAGATCCAGAAGGTCTTCGGAGGCAAGGTCTTCAAGACCGTGATCAGCAAGAACGTCCGGCTGGAGGAGAGCCCGGCCTACAAGGAATCGATCTTCACGTACGCGCCCGACTCGGCGGGCGCCACCGACTACTACAGCCTGTGCGAGGAGGTGATCGAACGTGCCGAAGCGCGGACTGCCTGACACCCTGCGGATGCGGCATGACGAGCACTACGTCGAGGCGCTGACCGGAGGGGCCGGTGCGCCCGTCGGCCGGGTGCTGCCGATCGACCAGCTCGATCCGAACCCCGACCAGCCGCGCCAGGTCATGGGCGATCTGTCGGAACTGATCGCCTCGGTGGTCGAAAAGGGGATCATCGAACCGCTGATCGTCCGCCGCCGTGAGGGGCGCTACCAGATCATCGCCGGCGAGCGGCGCTACCACGCGGCGGTTCAGGCCGGCCTCCGTGAGGTCCCCGTCGTCGAGCGCGACAGCGACGACGCCGAAGTGCTCGAAATCGCGCTCATCGAGAACCTCCAGCGCAAGGACCTGACTGCCTTCGAGGAAGCCGAAGCCCTGGCCCAGTTGGCCGAGCGCTGCGGGTACACGCACGAGGAACTGGCCAGGCGGCTCGGCAAGTCGCGAACGGCCATCACCGAGGCCCTGTCGCTGAACGCCATGCCGGCTGATATCCGGAACCTCTGTCGGCTGGCCGACATCACCGCCCGATCCACGCTGCTCCAGATCGTCCGCCAGGGTGATGCCCGCAGGATGCTGGCCCTGGTGGAACGGCTCACGGCGCAGGGGGGCGGGGCGACACGCCAGCAGGTCCGCCAGGAAACCGCGACCGAAAAGGCCGGGAAACGACCTCGCCCCTTCACCTTCAACTTCAAGCCCTCCAGCAAGTCGTTCGCGCTCCGGATGACGTTCCGGAAGGGGCGCGTGGCGCGATCGGAGATCATCGAGACCCTCGAGCAGATCCTCCGGGAACTGCGTGCCGCTCGAGATTCGGACTGAGGCCGGACCGACGAGAGGGGGACGACCGCCTCCCGCGGCGCCGTACGAGGGCAAGGCCGTTCCGGCGATTTCTCGTCCCTTCACAACGTCGCATAATGTATGTTCTGTTAACTTATCCCTCCAGCGGTGCCCGTGGCGGCCGCGACGCCCGGTCCCGCCCGCGCCATAATTGACTGCTCCGCCACGAGCATGAAGACGACCCTCGACCGCTACGTCATCCGCCAGACCCTCCTGCCGGCGTTCCTCGGCCTGCTGGTGTTCGCCTTCCTGCTCGTCGTTGACGTCCTGCTGCCAACCGCCGAAGAGCTCATCGCCAAGAACGTCCCGGCCGGCATCATCCTGACGCTGACCCTGACGCTGCTGCCGCAGGCCCTCGGCCTCGCCATCCCGATGGCGCTGCTTTTGGGGCTGCTCGTGGCCTTCGGCCGGCTGTCCACGGACCGCGAATGGGTGGCGCTCCAGGCCTGCGGCATCGGCCTGACCCGGCTCCTCTGGCCCGTCGCGTTGCTCTCGACCGTCGCGTTTGCCGCGACCTCGTACGTCCTCCTGGTCGCCCTGCCGAACGCCAACCAGAACTACCGCGAGATCATCTTCTCGATCCTGTCCACCCGGGCCGAGGGCGAGGTCAAGCCACGCGTCTTCTTCCAGGAGTTCCCCAACCTGGTGCTGTACGTCCGCGATCTGCCGCGGTCAGGTGGCTGGCAAGGCGTCTTCCTGGCCGACTCCCGACCCGGCCAGCCCCAGGCGATCTACGTCGCCCGGCAGGGCCGTGTCGTCATCAACCGGGACCTGCGCCGCGTCGAAATGGTCCTCGAGGACGGCGGCAGCCACATGCTGAGCGACGCCGGCTCGTATGAGATCTCGAGTTTCGACCGGACCATCCTCAGCGTGAATCCCGAAACGGTCTTCCCGCGCATCGGACCCGGCAGGGGCGAACGCGAGATGGCGATTCCGGAGCTGCGGGAACGCATCGTGGAGCTGGAACGGCAGGGGCTCTCCACGGTCACCCCGCGGGTGGAGATTCACAAGAAGTTCGCGATCCCCTTCGCGTGCCTGGTCTTCGGGCTGATCGGCCTCTCGCTCGGCGCGAGCACCCGCCGTGAGGGCCGGCTGGCGAGCTTCGTCGTCGGCATCGTCGTGATCTTCACTTACTACGTCCTGCTGGAGTCTTCGTCGAACCTGGCGCGCGGCGGCTTCCTTCCGCCCTGGCTCGCGGTCTGGCTCCCCAATGTCGTCTTCGGCACGCTGGGGATCTGGCTGTTCGTCCGCCGGCTGCGCGCCATCGGCCGCTCCTCGCGCTGGGCAATCGGCCTGGCGGCGCTGCAGGCCCGGCTGCCCGGCCGCCCGGCCCGACCGGCGGCACCGACACTGCTGGGCACCCGTCTCACCTTCCCGCGGCTGCTCGACCGCTATGTCATGCTGCTCTACGGGCGCATCTTCGCGATCGCCGGCGCTGCGCTCGTCGGGGTGTTCCACCTCTCGACGTTCATCGACCTGTCCGACGAGGTACTCCGCGGAGACGCGACCTGGTCCCAGCTCGGCGGGCACGTCTGGTTCGCCACCCCGCAGGCGCTCTACTACGTCCTTCCGATCTCCGTGCTCCTCGCCACGCTGACCACGATCGGCATGCTCACGCGCCACAGCGAGCTGGTCGTCATGAAGGCGTGCGGCATGAGCCTGTACCGCGTGGCCGTGCCGCTCGTCCTGACCGCGGCCGTGGTGTCCGGCGTGCTGTGGCAGCTCCAGGAGCGGCTGCTGGGCCCGGCCAACTACCGCGCCGAAGGCCTGCGCCACGTGATCCGTGGCCGGTCGCCGGAAACCTTCGACGTGCTGAGCCGGCGCTGGGTGACCGGCACCGGAGGGGAGATCTACAACTACGACTTCTTCAACCCCCGGGAACGCGTACTCGGAGGCCTGTCGGTGTACCGCCTGTCCCCTGACATGTCGCAGGTGGAGGGACGGACGTTTGCCGAGCGCGCCTCCTTTGCGCCGGATGCTCCGGCCGCCACCACCGTGTGGCACGCAGAGCGCGGGTGGGCGCGCGACTTCTCGGGTCCCGGCGTGAGCTACGAGCCGTTCGACGCGATGGCGCTCGACCTCGAACCGGCGGACTACTTCTCGACGCAGGAACCGAACCCCGACTTCATGAGCTACGGCCAGCTGCGCGACTACATCGCCCGGCTCGACGCGGGGGGACTGGACGTCATCGAACAGCGCGTGGCGCTCGAGCGCAAGGTGGCGTTTCCCCTCGCCACGCTCATCATGACGCTGATCGGCGTCCCCTTCGCCGTCACCACCGGCAGCCGCGGCGCGATGTACGGCATCGGTGTCGGGATCGTGCTCGCGTTCCTCTACTGGGGGGCGATGAGCGTCTTCGCGGCGCTGGGGACGGCGGGCCTGATGGAGCCGGCGCTGGCAGCCTGGTCCCCGAACGCCCTGTTCGGCGCAGGCGCCGGCTATCTCGTCCTCACGGCCCGGACCTGACTTCCCCGCCCAGCCCTTCGATCCAGAACAGGCCGCTCGAACCGGAGGCGGTGTTGACGGTGTCCACGACGAACAGCAGGTCGCGCACCAGGTCGAGGGGCGGCAGCTGCTCGCTCGTGTCCTTGAAGGGCCGCAGGTCGTCCAGGTCGATCGACACGTCGCGGGTGACGTCGGCCACGTAGACCGATCGCTGCCAGCGCTCCCCCGTCTCGCTCGCGGGCACGCGGAGCTGCACCGACACGCGCATGGGGCGATCGGCGCCAATGCGGAACCGCAGGCGGGCGAACCCGGCCAGTCCGTCCGGCAGCGGAACGGCGGCCGCAGCGTAGGGGTGGCTGCTCTCCGCGCCTGAGATCGCGTACCGGATCTGCGCCTGCACGCCTCCCGACAGCCCCCGCCCTTCGTCCAGCGCCGCGTCCGAGCCCTCGCTGTGCTCGATCGCCCATTCCGCGATATCCGCCCCGAGGGGCGTGACGGCGCCGCTCTGTTCGGCGCTCGCCCTCGGCTCTGCCTGGCCGGATGGGTCCTCCCGGCCGACGTAGATCGGGTTCGACAACATCCACGGCACCGGCGGCTGCCCGGGCGCCCCAGGCAGCTCCACCTCGACCCGATAGACCGCCGGCACGGCCTCGACAACACGGTCCAGCCAGGTGCCGGCAACCGGTTCGAGGCGCCGGCCATCCTGCACCAGAACGATGCGGGCCGTCGAAGGCGCGTGGATGCGTACCTGCAGCCGCACGGGTCCGTCGATCGGCAGCGCATCGCCGGCTGCGGCGGTGAGGTTGCCGCTCGACGCCTCGAACCGCAGGGCCCCCGGCGTGGCCGCGGCGTCGATGACCGAGTACACGCGGCCGGCCGTGAGCGCGCCGAGGACGGCGGCGCTGTCGGCGGCGGCGTCGCCGGACAGCACCGTCCCCTGCAGTCCGATCGAGAACGCGCGGAAGACCGCCTCGTAGCCGGGGACGCGCAGCGCGAGCGCATCGGTGCGCGACGCCTGTGCCCCCTCCCCCACCAGCCGCAGGCGGGCGTGCGCGTCGCTTCCTGCCACCGCCACGATCCGGCGGGCTGCGGTCAGCGCGTCCCACCGCGCCAGCGTGGCATCCGGCCGGTCGAGCACACGCCCCAGGGACTCCGGTGATCGGAGCAGGTACGTCAACGCCAGGCGGGCGATCTGGCTGCGGGGCTCGTCCCGCCATTCGCTGTCCCCGTTCAGCCACTCGAGCGCGTCGATCGGCTGGTCCCACGCGCTCCATCGGAGCGAGCGTCTCGCCGAATCCGGATGGGCGGCCACGGCGAATCCACCGAGGCGGTGCACGTCCTCGACGACGTCGCGCCCGTCGCCACCGAGCCGGTACGGCGCCTCACCGAGGCCGAGCGCGACCAGGTGGCCCTGGTTGGTGCTGATCTCGACGGCGTCGATGACCAGCGCGCCGGACCGGTAGGCCGGCGGCTCGGGCGGTCGCGTGCCGTCGCCATGGTCGGTGACCACGACGAACTGGAGTCCGGCCCGCGCGGCGGCTTCCGCCACGTCGTCGATGGAGCCACCGCCGTCGGAACGGTCCGTGTGCACGTGAAACACGCCGTGCACGGGGCTCCCGAGCGGCGGCGGCACCGAGCCGAGCTGCCGCGCCGGCGGCGGCAGGAGCGACCAGACACCGGTGAGGCCGGCCAGCAGTGCGATCCCGAGGAGGCGCCGGGTCATGTGGTCATGATCTCGGATGAAAGCGATCGTAGACGGCCCGCAGGCGATGTTCGAGCACGTGCGTGTAGATCTGCGTGGTGGAGAGGTTGGCGTGGCCGAGCATCATCTGGATAGCCCGCAGATCCGCGCCCCGCTCCAGCAGGTGCGTGGCGAACGAGTGGCGGAGCACGTGTGGACTGAGGGGAGACGAGATGCCCGCGCCCCGTCCGTACGCTTTCAGGATCTTCCAGAATCCCACGCGCGTGAGACCTGCGCCGCCCCGGGCATTGACGAAGAGCCGGGGACTCGTCCGCCGCACCAGCAGCGCCGGCCGGCCGTCGCGCGCGTAGCGCTCGACCCACCGGCCTGCTTCATCACCGATCGGCACGATGCGCTGTTTCGACCCCTTTCCCGTGCACGTGAGGAACGACGACTCGAGGTTGACGTCCGCCGGGCGCAGCGACACCAGCTCTGACACGCGCATCCCTGTGGCGTACAGGAGCTCGATCAGCGCGCGGTCGCGCAGGCCGCGCGGCGTGGACACGTCCGGCTGCTCGATGATCCGATCCACTTCCTCCACGGAGAGGAAGCGCGGCAGCGTCTGCCACGCGCGCGGCGGCCGGAGGTCGTCGGCCGGACTGGCCGCGATCCGTCCCTCGCGCAGCAGGAAGCGATAGAAGCCGCGGAAGCAGGCCACCGCCCTCGCCACCGATCGCGGCGAGCGCCCCGCGGCCATCAGATCGCGAACCAGGGACTCGAGGTCAGGCCGGGCCAGTTCCACGAGCGGTGTCGTACGCCCCGCGGCGAAGCGCGCCAGCAGCGTCATGTCCCGCCCGTAGCTCTCGACCGAGCTGACGGCGAGCCGCCGCTCGACCGTCAGATGTGTCAGGTAGGCGTCCACGTCGTGCCACGGCGTTCCGTCTCGTCGGGACTCTCCAGTAGGAGCCACGGTCGGAAAGATTGTAGGCTATCCCTCAGAGAGCCCGAATGCCGCGCCGCCGCTCCAGGTTCGAATCGCTCCCCACCGAAGCCATCAATCCCGCGACGCTGGCGATCGACAAGCTGTCCGCCGACGAGATCGTGGACCTGATGATCGCGGAAGACCGCCGCATGCTCGCCGCGGTGCAGAAGGAACGAGCGCGCATCGCGAGCGGCGTGGACCTGGTGGTGACTGCGCTGCGCAAGGGTGGACGGATCCTCTTCGTCGGCGCCGGCACGAGCGGGCGGCTGGGCATCCTCGAGTCGGCGGAGATGCCGCCGACGTTCAGCACCGACCCCAGCCTGGTGCAGGCCATCCTGGCCGGCGGGCGCGAAGCGATGCTCGGCACCAAGGAAGGGATCGAGGATCACTTCGAGGACGGCGCGCGCGCGATGGCCCGCCTCGCGCCGACGCGGAAGGACATCATCATCGGCGTCTCGGCGAGCGGGATGACCCAATACGTCCGTGGCGCCATGACCGCGTCCCGCAAGGCCGGAGCCCGCATCATCTTCGTCACCTGCGATCCTGCGGCCGAGATGGAGACGTTCGTGGACCTGATGATCGCGCCGGCAGTCGGGCCGGAAGTCATCGCCGGCTCCACCCGGCTCAAGGCGGGCACCGCCACCAAGCTCGTGCTGAACATGCTGACCACGGCGGCCATGGTGCGCACAGGCAAGACCTACGGGAACCTGATGGTGGACGTGCAGCCGACCTCCGAGAAGCTGCAGGAGCGCGCCCGCCGGATCGTCAGCATCGCCACCGCCCTGTCGCACGACGAGGCCGACAGGCTGCTGCGGAAGGCGCACTGGAACGTCAAGGCCGCCATCGTGATGCACAAGGCCGCGCTTTCCTACACCAAGGCGCTGGCGCGCCTCCGCAGGGCACACGGCTCGATGCGGGAAGCCGTCGGCGAAGACATCGAGGGACGCCTCCGCGAGGTCCTCGACGATCACCACTGAACCCCTGGCGCCCCGGCCGATGTCGTTCGACGCCCCGCGGCGGGTGATAGCGGAGGCCGTGGCCGCCCGCGCCTGTCCCGCCGCGGTCGTGGACGTGGGCGACGCCACCCGCCCGCTCTGGCGCGAGGCGTTCGGGAGGCTGACGTTCGAGGTCGATGCGCCCGCCGCGACGCCAGACACGATCTTCGATCTCGCCTCCCTGACCAAGGTGCTCGCCACCACGCCCATCGTGATGCAGATGGCCGAGCGCGGCACGCTCTCGCTCGACGATCGCGTCGACGGCCTCGTGCCCGGCTGGCGTGGCACCGATCGCGCGGAGGTGACGATTGAAGACCTGCTGGCACACTGCTCGGGGCTGCCTGCGTGGCGTCCCTTCTACGAATCGTGCGTGGGGCGGGAAGCGTTCGAACAGGCGATCGTCGACCTGCCGCTCGAATACGCGCCGCGCAGCCGCTCCGAGTACAGCGATCCCGGCTTCATGCTCCTCGCGTTCATCGTCGAAGACGCCGGTGGCATCAGGCTCGACGACCGCTTCCAGACCCTGCTCGCGCAGATGGGCGTGGTGGACCGGATGCAGTTCACGCCCCCCTCGCGCTGGCGGCCCGACGTCGCACCCACGGAATACGATCCCTGGCGCGGGCGGCTGCTGGTCGGCGAAGTCCACGACGAGAACGCGGCGGCCCTCGGCGGAGTGGCCGGGCATGCGGGGCTGTTCGGGACGGCGGGCGCCGTGGCCGCCTGCGCCCGCCATCTGCTCCAGATCGCGGGCGGCCGGACGGGCGCCTTCCAACCCTCCACGCTGGCCCACTTCACCAGCCGGCGCACCGGCGTCCCCGGCAGCTCCCGGGCCCTCGGCTGGGACACCATGCTGCCGACGTCGTCGTGCGGGACCCGCATGTCGCCGCGCGCGTTCGGACATACCGGGTTCACCGGCACGTCGCTCTGGATCGATCCCGACCGCGGGATCTACGCCGTGCTCCTGACCAACCGGGTCCATCCCACCCGCGCGAACGACCTGATCCGGGCCGTGCGGCCGGCGTTTCACGACGCGGTGATGGACGCCCTCACGTGACAACTGACCCGGGAGAGAACCAACCGGGTTGGATGTTCGTGAGATCGTGACTCGAAAACCAACCCGGTTGGTTGTTCGGCCAGTGCTGAATACTCGTTACACGTGACATACGTAACACGAGGATGAGCTATGGGCGAACGGACGCGACCAGGTCGGGTGAAGGCCACGGAGGCTGCCAAGCATTTCGGGGCACTGGTCGACCGTGTCCGGCAGGAGCGGACCACGTACGTCGTCGAGCGGGGCGGCCAGGCGGTGGCCGAGCTCCGGCCGGTGAGCCAGAGGCAGTGCTCAGTAGCCGAACTCATCCGGCTGCTGGACGAGGTGGGACCGTTCGATCGAGGGTTCGCGGATGCCCAACGCAGACCCTGCGCCTCCGAGCCCCCCGGACCGCACACCTCCGAACCCAACTCAGACGCTGCGCCTCCGCAGACGCGCGCCCCGGTCAGACCAGGGTGCGCGTCTTCACGTCCCAAGGTGCGGGGCCTCGCATGGAGCGGTGCCAGGCAACTTGGGTTCACAACCGCGAACGGTTACGATGGGAGCCGAGAACATGGCTGCCCGGTGGGGATGGTGCGCGTGCCTGGTGGTGGCAGCGGTGTCTCTGGCGGGCTGCGACCGGATCCCGCTGCTCGCCCCCAGCCAGTCGACGATCTCGCTCAGCGCTCCTCTTCGCATCCTTCCCCTCAACGGCTCCACGGAGCTGACGGCCGTCGTCATCGAACAAGGCGGCACGCCGGTCCACAACGGCACCGCCGTGCGGTTCACGACGACGCTCGGCAGGGTGGAGCCGGCTGAGGTCCAGACGCGGAACGGCGTGGCAACCACGACGTACTACGCCGGCGAGTCCTCGGGAATTGCGGAAGTCCGGGCGATCTCCGGAGCCGCGGGCGGCGGCACAGACACCGCCTCGCCCTCCAACGTCATCTCGATCACGATCGGCGCAGCGGCGGTTGAAACGGTCACCGTCCGCGCCAATCCGGCGAGCGTCAGCGCTGCCGGCGGCACGGTGGACATCATCGCCGGCGCCCTCGGGGCGAACGGCCGTTCGCTGCCCGGGGTGCCGGTGACCTTCAACGCGGACAACGGCACGCTGAGCGCCTCGTCGGCCCTGACCGACGCGAACGGCGAAGCGACCGTGCGCCTCACGACCAACGTGACCACGATCGTGACCGCGGCCGCCGGTGGCAAGACGCCGGCCACCGTCACGGTCTCCGTGCGATCCGCCCCCGCCGTGACACTGACCTGCCGTACGGGTGATGGGACTGCGGGCAACAGCTGCACGGCCGTCACGGGCACCAGCATCATCTTTGCCGCGGCCCGCGCAGAGGGCTCCGCGCCCCTCACCGGCGCCACGCTGGAGTTCGGTGACGGCACCGCGACGGCGCTCGGCACGCTCTCGAGCGGGTCGACCGTCGCGCACACCTACGACACTCCCCGGAACTACACGGCCACGCTCCGCGCCACCGACGTCAACGGCACGACGACGACCGCGACGGTCGCCGTGAACATCACCGGCGGCCAGCTCGCCGTCGAACTGAGCTGCGCGGGTGCGACTACGGCCATCGGGGTCTGCAGCCAGATCGCCGGACAGCCGGTATCCTTCACCGCACAACGCGCCGCGACCAACACCGCGACGCTCTCCGGGGCATCGCTGGCGTTCGGCGACGGGAGGTCGGCCACGCTCGGGACCCTGTCCGGCCCGGCGTCAACGCTCCACACGTACGGCGCGGCCGGCACGTACGTGGCCACGCTCACGGCGACGTCGGCCACGGGCGCCACGACCACCGCCAACGTCGTCGTGACCGTCACGGCGCCAACTCCGCTCACCGTCACCCTGGCGGCAGCGGTGGGGACGGCGACGACCACGGGACAGCCGGTGAGCTTCACCGCAACCGCGACGGCTCCCGCGTCGTCTCCCGTGGAGTCGTTCACCTGGGACTTCGGCGATGGTGTCACGACCACGACAGCTGGCAACACCACGACGCACGTATACGGGCCGGGCAGCACTCCTCCGCCCAACGCCGTCACGTCGACCACCTACACCGCAACGGTGACCGTGCGGACCACCGACGGTCGGACGGCTACCACCAGAACGGAGTTCCAGGTCCGCCTCGCGCCGTAGACGCAGCGCCCATCGAACCCGTCACGCCCGTCGAGCGAGCGTGTGAAACGTGATCCTCTTGTTGAGATTCGGTGTCTGGGATTCGGCTTGGGATTCGGGTTTCGGGCTTCGGGCTTCGGGACTTGAAACGGTCCCCGAGGCCGCCGCTCACCAGTCGCGGTAATTCGATCCGTCCAGCGCCGCCCCCTCCGCCCCGCTCTTCACGTCGTACACACCCGGCACGTCCGCGGGGTTCGTGGGATCGAACTCCGACATCTCGGTCACCCACGTGTCGGCGCTCTGCGTGATCGGATCGGCGGGCACGGCCCGGAGGTAGCTCTCCGTCACGAGCTCTTCGAGCGACGACGGGTACTGGTTCTTGTCGGCGTGATACTGGTCGATGGCGTCGCGCATCCGGTACAGGTTCTCCTTCAGCACAGCCTCCTTCGAGCGGGTCACGCTGTTCGAGTACGTCACCAGGCCGACGCTCGCCAAGATCACGATCAGCGACATCACGACCAGCAGCTCGATGAGCGTGAAACCGGACCGCGCACCCAGCACGCGTCGCAACCCCGGCCCGGCCCACGCGTTCGGCATCACGTCCTACCAGTCCCGGTACTTCGTCCCGTCGAGTCCCGTGCCCTCGCTCTGCGTGTACACGTCGAACACGCTGTTGCCACCCCAGCTCCGGCTGTCCGGGTCGTCGGAGTAGGCGCGGAGCCCCCAGTCCGCCCCGCCGGTCATGGGATCGATCGGAATCCGCCTCAGGAACTTCAGCGTGCGTCCGGACGCGTCGCCAACGGCGGGAACGCCTTCGACGAGCGTTTCCAGGTCCGGCGGGTACCCCTCGCTGCCGGTTTCCACCTCGGTGGTCGCGATCCGGCCCTGGTCCACGGCGTCCTTGAACTCGTCGATCGCCGTGCGGATCTCGCGCAGGTTCCGGCGCAGCTCGGCCTCACGCTGCCGCTGCATCGTGACGCGCGTGAGCGGCAGGACGGCCGACGCGAGGATGAGCAGGATCGCCGAGACAACGACGAGCTCGATGAACGTGAACCCGCGCTCAGCAGCGCCACCATGCCCGGCCAGGAGCCGGCACCGAACCCGCTGGACGGCACGGCGAATCGGACGCGGGCGCATCGCTGGGCGACCCGCTCACCGGACGGTCACCACCGCCGGCACGAAGGTCAGCGGCGCCACGGTACCATCCGGCAGCGTCGCCGAACCGGTCATGGTGAAGTTGCCGAACCCTGGGGCCGCCGCATCGAACAGAATCGCCGACAGCAGTCCGGAGCCGGAGGCCCCCGCGGCATCGCCCGTTCGCACGATCGCGATGTCGATCCGGCCGACGACCGGATCGACCTGCTGCGTGAACTGGACGTTGGTCCCGCCCTGACGCATGAAGCTTCCCTCCTGGATGCTTCGCACGCGCAGGACCGACGGGTCGAACGTGAGCGTGATCGACACCATCGACAGCCGAGACGCGTTCGACACGGAGATCGGCACGGTATACGGTCCACCGCCGACCTGCAGTTCGTTCGCCGGAGCCGTCAGCAGGATCTGCGCCGGCGGCACGGGCTGTCGCTGGGCCGAGGGAACCGGCGTGCCCCCTCCGGCCGGCTGCGTCGTACCCGGCACGGTGTTGCTGCCGGGAGGAATGACCGGTTGTGCCGCCGGAGCGCCGGTCTGGGGCGCGACGGCCGGCGGCGGAGGCAGTGCGTCGGTTGCCGGCGGCGTACCTGGAGGCTGCGGCGTTGCCGTCCCCTGCGGGTCGGGCAAACCGCCCGGCCCGATCGTCGGGGGCGGGCCACCCAGCGCCAGGTTCTGCTGCGAACCGATGTAGATGGGCGCCACGTCGTCCTGCGTCAGCTCGTGCGTCCGCACGAGCCGTGGCGTCAGCAGCATCACGATGTCGGTCTGCTCGACCCTATCAGAGGTATTCCCGAACAAGTTACGAATAATCGGCAATCGCAAGAGCCCTGGGAAACCCTTGGCGGACGTGCGTTCTCTCTCTTGGAGCAACCCTGCTAGCAAGTTCGACTCGCCGTTGCGTAGTCGGAGCCTGGTGTTCACCTTCCGGGTGAAGAACGAGGGCAGGGTCTGGGGATTGTCGGTACTTCCGATGACAACACCAGGCCCTAGGGAGCTACTCTCCACCGATAGCTCAAGGATGATCTCGTCCTCGAAAGTGACGCGCGGGGTCATCTCCACCACCACGCCGACGGTCCGGTACGTGAACGATGTCAGCGGATTCACGTTCACGCCGCCCTGGGCGAACGGCGTGAACACGGTCGAGGGAACCGGGACCTCGTCGCCCAGGTTGAGCGTGATCAGCTGGCCCTCCTGACCGCGCAGCTGGGGCTTGGCTATCAGCTTCGTCTGGTCATCGTTCTCCAGAAAACTGACAATGGCTGACGGAATCGCCAAGTAGAAATCGCCTGTGTTGACACCGCGTGTAATCGTGTTCAGGTTGAACGTATCAGTCGCATCTTCCGCTGCCGGGTTGCGTTCCGGTGAGAACACACCTCGTACCGCGTAGCTACTGAGGTCCAGGCCGAACTGCTTGGCACGGCTCCGGTTCACCTCGAGGATCTGCACGTCCACGACGACCTCGGCGCGCGGGTTGTCGTTCTGCTCGATCAGCTTCTCGACGATCTCGACCACGTTGGCCGAGGCGCCGACGGTGATCGTGTTGGCCGCCTTGTTCGGCACGATCCGCGGCGGCACGGCCATGCTCGGCAGCCGGATCACCTGCACCAGCAGCTGCGCCAGCTCGGTGGCGTCGGCGTGGGAGATGAAGAACGTCTGGATGACCTGCTCCTCGTACTGCGCCCGCTTCTGGTTGGTGTCCGGAACGACGAGAATCGTGCGGTCGTTGACGACCTTGTAGAAGTACTGGTTGACGGTCAGGATCTGGTTCAGCGCGTCGTTCAGCGTGACGTCGTCCAGCTCGACCGTGTAGCTGCGATCCTGGAAGTCGCGATCGTAGGTGACGTTGATGTTGGTGGCGTCACCGATGAAGTTGAGGATGTCGCGGACGCTGGTGTTGACGAAACGGATCGTCGGCAGCGTCGACTCGAGGTTCAACAGCGGCTGGGGCCCCTCCTGCCGCGCCCGCTCCCGGAGCTGGTCGATCGTCGGCTTCGGGAGCTCGGCTTCGAGCTGCTCCCGGATCCGGCGCTCCAGCTCGCGCACCTTGTCGGCGATCGATCGGCTGACCGGATCGAACTCGTTCGCCCGCCGGTACTCGCGCAGCGCCTCGTCGAGCTGGCCGCGCGCTTCGAACACGCGCGCCTGATCGAGGTGACGGCCCGCGGCGTTGATCATCGCGCGTTCGAGCGCGATGCGGTACTCCGCCCGGTTCGGTTCCTTCTGGACGGCCTCCCGGAAGTGCAGGACGGCCGCATCCCAGTCGCCGTTCCGTCCGGCCTGGTCGCCGCGTCCGTACGCGCGGCTCGCGCCGCATCCCGCCGCGAGCACGGCGGCAATCAGGAGAGACGCCAGCGCGGTCGCACGTCGCCCCTGCTGGCCGGGCCTGTCGCGTCTGGACACTCGGCTCGTCATGCTGATGGGTGTGGTCACTGGCCCGTCAGGCGCAGCACCTGGCGTCCATGCCCGTCGGCATGGGTGAGCTCGGCCGTGTCAGCGCCAACGCGTACCAGGCGATACCGTCCGTCGATGATATCGCCTTCCTTCCCATGGAACACGTTCCCGGACCCGTCCGCCAGCACCGCCAGCCGTCCACCGGTTCCCGCGCCCTCGACCAGCCCGATGAACTTCAGCGGGATCGGGGGCACGGACGGAGGCGGAGGTAGCCCGCTGCTCACGGGGGGCGGGGGCCGGGGTGCCGGTGGAGGCTCCAGGTCCGGCACGTCCTTTCGGGGCGTCGCCCGCGCTTCGAAACGGAACGGATTCCGCGCGGCGGGCTCGAGCGCCTCGCGCGCCTCGCCGAGACGCCCGAGACGCAACCCGTCCTGCAGCGCGGATGGCACGGTGTTCACCGGAGCCCCGGTCGATGCAACCGCCGCCGTGGGCGCCACCGCCGTCGCGGCATCATCACCGCGGAAATACCGGACACCCGCCACACCCAGCAGGACGACCAGCACGCCAAGCAGCACGCGCTGCCTCATGACGCCGGGGTGTGGAAGTAGGTGGACAGCTGCAGGCTGAGCACCAGCTCTCCCGTCGCCTCCGACCCCTGCGTCAGTCTGACGTCGTCCACGACGACGAACTCCGGTGCCGTTTCGAGGCTGTAGATGAAGGCCCGCATCGCTCCGTAGGTGCCGCGGAGCACCAGTTCGCTGCGCACCCGCGTCAACGCGCTGCCGCGCACGCTCTGCGGGTCGAACGTGTACCGCTCGTAGTCCAGCCCCGCCTCGTCGGCCAGTTGCGCCAGGCGCGGGTGCGTCAGGCGCCGGGCTGCGGGCAGATCGACGGGCAGCACCTTGCCGTAGAACGTCTCGAGCTCCGATGCCGCGCGCTCCTTGCCGTTGAGCGTCCCCTGCGCGGCCTCGAAATCGCGTCTGGCCACCGCGAGGGTCTGCTCCGCGGCCCGGTCGCGCTGCTCGATGTTCGCCACCCGCTGCTGCAGGGGATAGACGCCGAACGCGAACACGCCGGCGTTGAGCGCGACGACGACCGCCAGTGGCACGAGGACGCGGCGCCACTCCGACAGGATGCGCGCCGCCAGGCCGGCCCGGCTCATGGCTGACGCTCCGGCACGGCGTAGACCCCCTCGACGATCGCCTCGATCAGCCCGTCGGCCTGCACGCTCTCCTCGACCGGCTTCACGTCCCGGAAGGTCCCCGTCTGTTCGAGCGCCTCGATGAACTCGTCCACGTCGTCCACGCCGCGCGCCTGCGCCACGACCGCCACGGCGAACGTCCCCTGATTGAGGCGCGGCTGCACCGCCTTGATGCGCACGTCTGGCGGCAGCGTCGCCTCGAACTGCGCGAAGAGATCCGTCCACGAAAAGGCGCGCTGGTCGATGATGGCGTTCGCCTCACGCGCCGCCGCGGCGACCGACTCCAGCTCCCGCGGGTCGATCCGCGTGCGTACGGCGGCCGCCTCGACCCTCAGGCGGCTGGCTTCCGCCTCGGCTTCCTCGGCGTGCGTGCCGAGCCGCGACTGCGCCGCCGACAGGCGGACGAGTTCCTCGACGTTGAAGAGCGTGAACGCGACGGCCAGCACGGCGGCCACACCGATGCCCAGCCGCACGGCGCTCTCGTTGTAGAACGGCCGGGTCGCCAGGTTCGTGTGCAGCATCAGGCCGCCTGCTCCGCGCGCAGTCCGCGCAGCGAGACGCCGACGAGGGGCGCGAGGACATCCATCAGGGCCGGCGTCACCGAGATGCGGTCGGCAACGGCGGCGAATCGCGTCGGGTCGATCGGCTCGACCGCAAGGCCCAGCCGATCCTCGACGCTCCGCCGCGCGTCGTCGAGCGTCCCGCCGCCGCGGCCCGACCCGCCCACCAGGACGCGGACGAAGCCGCTGCCGGCCAGCCGATCCTGGTAGTACATCGCCGTCCGGTGGACGAGGTCCGCGAGCCCGCTGTCGTCGTCTCCCCCCTGCGTCCGGAGGTAGATCACATCGGTCCCCCGGAGGATGACGATCGTGGTCGCGTCGCCGCGCACGTGCACCAGCAGCCAGTCGCCATCGGGCACCGGGGCCGACAGGAACAGCTCCAGCAGGCAGACCGTGGACACGTCCACGAGGCCGGGGTACGCGGACGCCCGCTCGCAGACCGCTTCGTACGCGCGCACCGTCTCCCGGCGGGCCACGCTGACGAGGTATTCACGTCCGCCGTCCACGCGACGGCCGGCCGCATAGCTGACCAGGGCGTCATCGACGGGGAACGGCACCGACTTGCGCGCCTGCCACCGGATCAGCCGGTCGAGATCGTCGCGTCGTCCCGGCTCGTGTTCGAAAGGCACGATCGAGACGCGCGCGGCGGCATCGGGAATCACCAGCGCCACGCGCTTCGGCCGGGCCGGCAGCCGGCCGAAGACCTCGTCGATCGCGTTCGCCACGGCGTCCGGATCGGCGATGTTCTCCCCCGCCAGCACCGGTGTGACCACGCCGGGTGGCAGGGGCACGGTCGCATGGGCCGCGACCACCGGGGCGGCATGGCGCTCGCCGATGACGGCGGCCGAGACCCGATCCGCCGCGATCTCGACGGCGGCGTCCGGCGGGCGGCTCCGCAGCCACGAGGGGATCACCGTCGCCTCCCCGTCATTCGACGAACGTCACCTTGTTGATCTCGCGGAGCGTGGTCATGCCCCGGAGGACCTTCTCGACCGCGCTCTCGCGGAGGAACCGCATCCCTTCCTCGTGCGCCGCCTTCTTCACTTCGGAGTTCGGCCGGCGCTGCAGGATCATCTCACGGATGCGATCCGAGAGGTCGAGCAGTTCGCAGATCGCCGTGCGCCCCTTGAACCCCGTTCCGCCGCAGTCGATGCACCCGGCGCCCTCGTAGAACGCGTGCCGCTCGAGCAGGGCGGGATCCATCCCCGATTCCTGGAGCTGTTCCCGCGTGATGGCGGCCGGGCGCTTGCACTGGTCGCAGATGAGCCGGACGAGCCGCTGCGCCAGCACGCAGTTGAGCGCCGACACGAACTGGTACGGCTCCACGCCCATGTTCAGGAAGCGGCCCAGCACGTCCACGACGTTGTTCGCGTGCACGGTCGTGAAGACCAGGTGCCCCGTCAACGCCGACTGGATGGCGATCTGCGCCGTTTCCGGGTCCCGGATCTCGCCCACCATGATCTTGTCCGGGTCGTGCCGCAGGATGGACCTGAGGCCGCGCGCGAACGTCAGGCCCTTCTTCTCGTTGATCGGGATCTGGGTGACCCCCCCGAGCTGGTACTCGACCGGATCCTCGATCGTGATGACCTTGTCCTCGATCGACTTGATCTCCGAGAGCGCCGCGTACAGCGTCGTGGTCTTGCCGCTGCCCGTCGGGCCGGTGACCAGCACCATGCCGTACGGCTCCCGGATGTACTTCCGGAACCGGCGCAGCTCGTCCTCGGGAAACCCCAGGATGTCCAGCCTCAGTTCAGTGAACTGCTCGCTGATCGACTCCTTGTCGAGGATCCGGATCACGGCGTCTTCGCCGTGCACGCTGGGCATGATCGACACCCGGAAGTCGATGGTCTTCCCGGGCATGCGCACCTTGAAGCGGCCGTCCTGCGGCACGCGCTTCTCGGCGATGTCCAGCTCCGCCATCACCTTGATGCGCGAGATGATCGGGCTGTGGAACTGCTTGGCCATCGGCCGCATCGCGGGCTGCAGCACGCCGTCGATCCGGTACTTCACGTGGACGGCGTCGTCGCCCGTCTCCACGTGGATGTCGCTCGCCCGCCGCTGGATGCCGGCGAAGATCAGCGAGTCCACCAGACGGATCACCGGGCTGGTGTCGCTCGTGAGCCGCTCGACCGTCAGACTCTCGTCGCCACCCTCGTCGTCCTTCAGGACCTGGAGCTGGAAGCCCTCCGTGGCGTCCTCGAGCACGCGCTGGGAGCTCTCGCTCTTCTTCAGGATCGACTGGATCGCCGAGGGCGCGCCCACCGTGACCCGGAGCGGCGTGGCGAGCACCGTCCCGAGCTCGTCGATGAGCGGCAGATCGGTCGGGTCCGACACGACGATCACCAGCGTCCGCCCCTCGCGGCGGTGCGGCACGAACCCGTAGCGGAGCATCAGATCGGCGGGAATGCTCCGGAACAGCTCCTGGTCGATCCGGAACGCCTGCATGTCCACGAAGTCGAGGCGGTACCGTTCGGCCAGGGCACGCGCCCGTGCCACCTCGGCCGCATGGTCCTCCACGACCGGTGGCAGATTCACGGCGTCTTCGACGGGACCGGCCATGGCTCTCCCCTGTTATCGGACGACGGTGCTCAACTCGAACAGGGGGAGGTACAGGGCCAGCACGACCGCGGCGATGACCACCCCCATCAGGACCAGCAGGATCGGCTCGATGAGGGTGATGTAGCGGGCCACCTCCGCCTCCACCTCCTCGTCGTAGAAATCGGCCAGGCTGTTGAGCATCTCCTGCAGCGCCCCGGTGGACTCCCCCACGTCAACCATCTTGACGGCCACGTCCGGGAACGAGCCCCGGGCCCGGAGGGCGGCGCCGAACGCCTCCCCTTCCCGCACCCGGCGCCCCACCGTTTCGACTTCTCCGGCGAGAAAACGGTTGGTCATGGACCGGGCGGCGGTTTCCAGCGCGTTCACGAGCGGGATCCCGCCCCCGAGCAGCGTCGCCAGCGTCCGCGCGAGCTGCGACGTCGCGAGCTTCCGGAACGTGGACCCCACCCAGGGCAGCGACAGCACACCCCGGTCGAATCGCTCCCGCTGTCCGGCCTGGCGCAGCCACCAGGCCACACCCATGGCCCCAGCCGCCAGCGCCGCCGCCACCAGCAGGATGTTGCCGCGCACGAAGTCGGACAGGGCCACGATGACGCGCGTGGACGCCGGCAGTTCCTGCCCGAACCCGGCGTAGAACTCCGAGAAGGCGGGCACGACGCGCAGCACGATGATGCCGACCAGGGCCACCATCATGGCCACCAGGATGGCCGGGTAGATCAGCGCGGAGATCGTGCGGCGGCGGACGGCGCTGATGACCTTTTCGTACGCCACGTACCGCCGCACCACCGAATCGAGTTCGCCCGCGCGCTCGCCGGCGGTCAGCGTCGCCGCGTAGATCAGCGGGAAGAGGTCGCCGTGCGCCGCGAACGACTCGGACAGCGCGGCGCCGGCCTTGACGCGGTCGTGCACGTCGTCCAGCACCGACTTGAACGTCGCGGACTCGATGCGCTCCCGCAGGATGTCCAGCGACTGGACTAGCGGCATGCCGGCCTTCAGCAGGGTCGCCAGCTCCTGGTTGAAGGCCAGGAACTCGCGCTGCGGGATCCTCCGCCGCCGGGCCGGCAGGGACAGGCTGGGCAGCCCCAGTCCTCCCTTCCGCTGGAGCGAGAGGATCAGCAGCCCTTTCTCTTCCAGGTCCCGCCGCAGGCGCGCCTCACTCTCGGCGACGTAGGTGCCCTCGACGATCTCGCCGCCGGGGGTGCCCAGCCTGCAGCGGAACTCCACGCTCAGCGCACCTCGAGAAACGCGTGAAAGACGCGCACGCCCAGCTCCCGCGTGTCGCCACCCGCCATCGACGGCACCCTGGCCGGCACGAACGTGCGGTCCACGGTCATCTGCAGCTCCACGACGTCCCCGTCGCCCAGGAGGCCGGCCGACAGCGGAATCCGCCGGAGATCGGCCTGCCCCGGGGCGAGGGTGAAGGCGTCGACCTCCTGGTCACCGAGCGTCAGCCGCACCTGCTGCGGCTCCGGGATCGCATCCGAGCGGTCGAGCTGCAGGAACAGTCGCGCGTCGCGCCGCGGATTGCGGAACGCGAGCGTGGCCGCGCCCGTGGACCACTGCCACTGCCGCATGCTGCCCTCGGCCTGCTCCACGTTGTGCCACCCGTCCTTGAAGACGACGAACACCGCGTCCGCCTGCAGGCGCATGTCGAACGTGGCCACGCGGTAGCCGCGCTGCCCGATCGCCTCCCCTTCGAGCCGCATCCGCTGGCCGGTCGACTTCGACATCAGGCCGATCTCGACGTCGGTCTCCCCCACGTACGGGATCTTCGGCACGAAGACCGTACGGGTGTACTCGATCGTCTGGCCGGGCGCCCAGAGCGACATCGGCGTCGGCGGCTGGTGGTCGTCGGTCCACATCATCTCGCCGGCGGTGTCCAGAAAGTGCACGAACACCCACCCGTCCTCAGGAAACGGCGGGGCGTCGGCGGCCACCTCGAAGCGGAACTGCATCTCGAGGGGACCGCCGATGACCGCCTCGCGGCTGCCGAGCGTGAGGGTGGGCGTGGCCGCTATCACGCCCGTGTCCGCGGCCGGCCCGCAGGCCGCGCCCAGGACGGAGAGCAGCAGGGCGCACAGAAGACCCGGTGAACGATTCGTCGATGCTGGCATGTCAGTCCCCAATTCTGCTACAGTCGCTGCCGAAGCGCGACGTGGTCACCGGCGCGTGTGGGACGCGCCTGCCGGACCCGGTTTCGGCGCACCCGACCAGCATGCCTCCGGCTGGAGACAGCCCTCCCAGGGGAACCGACCGCGATCTGGCCTCCATTGCCGAGGCCCGGGCGCTCGCGCGCACGGCGCGCGCCGCGCAGGACGCCCTCGCCGAGATCTCCCAGGAACGGATCGACGCGATCGTGACGGCCATGGCCCAGGCGGTGACGCCGCACGCCGAGGCGCTCGCGAGGCTCGCCGTCGAAGAAACCGGATACGGGGTCGTCGCCGACAAGACGCAGAAGAACCTCTTCAGTTCCCGACAGGTCTACGAGTTCATCAGGCCCATGCGCACGGTGGGCGTGATCCGTCGCCTCGACGATCGCCGCGTGGTCGAGATCGCCGAACCCTTCGGCGTCGTCGCCGCCGTCGTGCCCTCGACCAACCCGACATCCACCGCCATCTACAAGGTGCTGATCGCGCTGAAGGCCCGCTGCGCCATCGTGGTCAGCCCCCACCCGTCGGCGGCCCGGTGCATCACGCGCACCGTCGAGATCATGGCCGAGGCGGCCGCCCGCGCCGGTGCGCCGGCCGGCAGCATCGGCTGGATGACGCACGTCACGCTGGAGGGCACGCAGGAGCTGATGCGGCAGCGCGAGGTGGCCGTCATCCTGGCCACCGGCGGCATGGGTCTGGTCCGCGCAGCCTACAGCGCCGGCAAACCCGCGTACGGCGTGGGACCGGGCAACGCGCCCGCCTACATCGAACGTTCGGCCGACCTCGGGAAGGCGGTCCGCGACATCGTCATCGGCAAGACGTTCGACCACGGCGTGCTCTGCTCGTCGCCCAACTCGGTGGTCGTGGACGAGGCCGTGGCCGAGGAGGTGCGCCGTGCCTTCGTCGCCGAGGGCGGCTACTTCCTGAACGCCGAAGAAATGGCGCGATTGGCCGCGAAACTGGTCACGCCCCAGCGGCTCCCCAACCCCGCGCTCGTCGGCAAGCCCGTCTCCCACATCGCGACGGAAACGGGCCTGACCGTACCGGACGGCACGCGGGTCCTGCTGGCCCCGCTGACGGGGGTCGGCCGGGACTACCCGCTGTCGATCGAGAAGCTCTGCCCCGTCCTGTCCTTCTACACCGTCCGCGACTGGCGCGAAGGCTGCGAACGCTGCAAGGAGATCCTCCGCTACGGCGGGATGGGCCACACGATGTCGATCCACTCCGAGAACGAGCAGATCATCCTGGAATTCGGGTTGAAGAAGCCGGCGTTCCGGATCTGCGTCAACACGCCCACCACGCACGGTTCGATCGGCCTCACCACCGGACTGGATCCCGCCATGACGCTCGGGTGCGGCGGCTGGGGCGGCAACATCACGTCGGACAACATCACGCCGCGCCACCTGCTGAACATCAAGCGGCTGGCGTACGAAATCCGCCCGGCACAGCCGTCCGCCACGCAGGCTCGACCGGCGGCACCCGCCGCCGCCCGGCCCGGCGTGCCGGCCGCGCTCCTGGCCGAGCGGATCGACCGGTTCCTCGCCTCGAAGGGGATCACGGGCTCGCCCGCTCCGGCGGCATCCGCGCCTCCGGCCCCCAGGGACTCCGGGACCGCCAGCGCCGCCCCCCGCCAGTCGCCCGCCGAGTTCGTCTGCGAAGACGACGTCCGCGCCGCCATCGAGGCTGGTCGCACCATCGTCATCGGCGCGCGGACGATCGTGACACCCTCGGCCCGCGAGCTCGGCGACGATCGCCGGGTGTTCGTCCAGACCCCGGCCGGCTGACGCGGCGGTCATTCCCGTCGCGATCGAGGCGGCGATCGTGTTTTTCCTTGTCACCTGAAGCAGCAGATCCGCCGTAACTGCAGATTCTGAAAGCACTTACCTGTTGACGCTCCCGGATCCCGATGCTACAGTTGGGCGCCGTGCGAGCCTTGCGATCGACCTTCGCCCTGCTGATGCTGGCCGCGGGTGCCTCGGCCTGCGCCGTGAAGCCCTCGGCGATGAATCTTCCCGCAGCGGGCCCCCTCGTGTCGGATGAGGCATCTCCGCCGGCACCTGCGGTCGATGGTTCGGACCTCGTTCCGATCCCGCTCACACTCGCCGAACTGGTCGATTCTCCGATTCTCCCCGACACCATCGGGACGGACAGCCTGTTGGACGGCGGAGAGACCCCCGACGGGGTTCTCGCCCTGGCCGGCGGCGAGGACGGCGATCAGGCCGTGGTCGGGATCGACATCCCGCTCAACAACCGGGTGCTGGCCTACGTGCAGTCGTTCACCGGCAGGCTGCGGACGCACGTGCAGGACGCGCTGGCCCGCGGCGCACAGTATCTGCCGATGATCAAGGACGTGTTCCGCGCCGAGGGGCTGCCGCTCGAGCTCGCGTACATCCCGATTGTCGAAAGCGCTTTCCAGCCGGACGCCGTGTCGCGCGCGCTGGCCACCGGGCTGTGGCAGTTCATGGGGCCGACGGCCCGCGAGAACGGGCTCGTCCACGACTGGTACATGGACGAGCGGTCGGAGCCGT
>Ga0194132_10000740_pt1 | contig 66390 bp, 57 predicted proteins | sample TA2KigOf80mmetaG_FD_148612 | JGI IMG/M metagenome (GOLD analysis project Ga0194132, IMG submission 148612) | Freshwater microbial communities from Lake Tanganyika, Tanzania - TA2015054 Kigoma Offshore 80m | ecosystem: Environmental > Aquatic > Freshwater > Lake | place: Tanzania: Lake...
ACGGGTTCGGTGGTGAACCCCACGTCATGGACGTCCAATCCCAGAGGATGGCCTAGTCCGTGCATGAAATAGCGTTTGAACGCCGGCTGTTCGGGCGATTGTTTACGGATGTCGGAGGCGGTGATGAGGCCGAGGTCGAGGAGTTCCTTTTCCATGTGTTGTTCAGCGTTTTTTTGCCATTCCTTGATTTTTCGGCCGGGGCGCAGGTCATCGATCGCGGTGCGCAGCACTCGGAGGACAGCGCGATAGACCTTTTTCTGGCGCGGGGTGAAACGGCCGGAGACTGGGATGGTGCGGGTCATGTCGGCGTTGTAATTCGCGTAGCACGCGCCGACGTCGAGCAGGAGCAATTCGCCTTTCCGGCAGGGGGCGGAATTGTCGTTGTAGTGCAGCGCGCAGGCGTTGGCGCCCGTGGCGATGATGGGGTTGTAGGCGAAGCCTGCCCGGTTTCGAATGAACTCGTGGGCGAATTCCGCTTCCACCTCAAATTCCATGACGCCAGGGCGGGTGAACTTGAGCACGCGAAGAACGGCGGCACGGGTGACATCGCACGCTCTTTGCAAGAGAGCCATTTCGGCCGCGGATTTTTCGATGCGCAAGGCATGCATCAAACGGGCGAGCCGCAGGTATTGATGGAGGGGGTGGCGTCGTCGGCACTCGTCGATGAAGCGGGCATCGCGGGATTGGACTTCGACGACGGCGCGGCGGTGCTCGTTGCTGTTGAGATAGACGCCTTCGGCCTCGCACATCAGGCGATGGAGGAGGGAGGGAAAGGCGGAAAGCCACTGGATGTTGCGGATGCCGGTCGCCTTGCGGGCATCCTCCCGGGTGAGTTTACGGCCTTCCCAGAGTTGCACCTGCGGGGTCGGTTCGCGCAAGAAGAGGATTTCACGCTGCGTGGGATCGTCGGCGTCGGGGAAGAGCAGGAGGATGGATTCCTCTTGATCGACTCCGGACAGGTAGAACAGGTCGGAACTCTGTTTCAGGGGCAGGGTGCCGTCGGCGTTGGTGGGGAGGATGTCGTTGGAGTGCACCACCGCGAGGCTTCGGGGGGACATGAGGGCGGCCAGCCGCCGCCGGTTTTGGACGAAAAGCTGGGGGTCGATTGGATCGTAGCGCATGGAAGGAGTGATCGTTGTCGGTTTGGAGAGGGAATTCAATCCCGGTGCATCAGCAAAAAATAGGCTCGCTTGCATCCGGGGCCGGGATAGCTTCCGGCATCCCTATGAAACCCATTTCATTCCAGTCCCGGTTCCGGCCTGGATCTGGTTTTACCCTCATCGAACTCCTGGTGGTGATCGCGATCATCGCCATTTTGGCGGGCATGCTGCTGCCTGCCCTGTCGAAGGCGAAGACCAAAGCCCATTCGATCAAGTGTGCCGGCAATCTGAAACAGATCGGGCTGGCGAACTACATGTATTTCTCGGACACCGGAAAGCCCGTGAATTATGACAATTGGCCGGACCTCTGGATGCTGCGTCTTCGCAGTCATTACGCCGCCATCGACCAAGTGAGGTATTGTCCCACCGCTCCCGAGCGAACCGACGCCCAGTTGCGTCGGGACCGTGGGGCGAGCGGGACGGCGGTCAGGGCATGGCTGGTGGATGGGGGACGCACCAATTACCAGGGCAGCTATGCCATCAACGGTTATCTTTATACGGACAGCCCCTATGGGGAGAAGAAAGACATGTTCCGGAATGAGAGCGACATCCAGCAGCCGTCGAAGACCCCTTATTTCGCGGACTCGATTTGGGTGGATGCCTGGCCGACGATGAGCGGACCTCCGGCGCGGAATTTGTTCACGGGCGATGATTTTGCCGAAGGGGGGATTTCCCGCATGGCGATTCCTCGTCACGCGTTTCCAGCGAGCCAGGCTCCGAAGAACTTTGACCGCAAGAACAAGCTTCCCGGCTCGATTAATCTGTCCTTCGCAGACAATCACGTTGAGACGGTGCCTTTGGAGAATCTGTGGAATCTCTACTGGCACAAGAATTGGGAACCGCCCGCGAAACGCCCCGGACGTTGAAATCCGATTCCTTTGATTTCGAGGATTCCACGATGAAGCGCCGTCAATTTCTTGGCGCTGCCGTCGGTGGAGCGGCCGCGCTTGGTTCCGACCTTTCGGGGCTTGCGCAAGGCGCTGTTGCGCCTGTTGCGAGACGCATTCCCATTGGGTTTCTCGGAGCCGTGCATAGTCACGGTTTGCCAAAACTCCGGCTGGCTTCAAAATCGCCTGACTGGGAGGTGGTGGGCGTGGCGGAGCAGGATGCGGCGACGCGGATGGCGTGCGAGAAGCTCGGCGTCCCGCTCCTGAACCAGGCGGAAGTGATCGAACGTTCGGAAGTCATCACGGTGGAGTCCGCGGTGCCCGATCATGCCCGGCACGCTTTGCTGGCCTTGAAGGCGGGCAGGCATGTGCATGTCGAGAAGCCTCCGGCGGAGACCTTGGAGGAGATGCGCGAGATGATTCGGCTCGCCCAGCAGGCCAGGCGGGTATTCCAGCCCGGCTATATGTGGCGGAACAATCCGGCCTTTCAAAAGATTTTTGAAGCGGCGCGCGCGGGCTGGCTGGGTTCCATTTATTCCATTCGAGCCCACATGAGCAACGCGGCCTCGCCGGGTCAGCGGCGGGAATGGGGCCAGTTCAAGGGCGGTTCGATGTTTGAGCTCGGTGTGCACATGCTGGATCCCATCGCGCGCCTCCTGGGGAAGCCCGTCAAGGTCACACCCTTCCTGCGGACGGATCACCCGGTTCAGGACGCGTTTCGCGACAACAATGTCGCGGTGCTTGAGTTTGAGCGAGGGGTGGCGGTCCTGTTGAACAACTCCTTGCAATCATCAAGATTACCCGTCCGATCTTTCGAGGTGCTGGGCACTGGGGGTTCGGCTTCGATCCGGCCCATCGAGCCGCCGGTGCTGGAAATCGACTTGGCGCAGGCTGCAGGCCCGTATCAGGCGGGGCCGCAATCGGTGCCCCTTCCGCGTTACGAGCGTTACGTCGATGACTTGGCGGAACTGGCCCGCGCCGTGCGGGGCGAGCGGCCTTTGGGCGTGACCCTTGAGGAGGAATCGCTCGTCCAGGAGGTCATCCTCATGGCGTGCGGGATGGCGACCTAGCCGCGCTGGCAAGCCGTTTTCAGGTGGAGGTTGCCCGAAGTTTCTGAGCTTCATGTCCGCACTCAAGCATATCGAACTGAGGCTGCGCACCGTGGATCAGTTGTTCAACACGATGGATCCCTCGCCGTTTCATGAGCGGGATTTAGACGATGACGCGGCGGATTTCATCCTGAGCTGGGCACAGGAGTTTCCGCGGCATGAGCCGGTGGATTTGATTGTGCATTTGGAGGAAGCGCCGAAAGAAGCCGGAACGAGGTCCACCTTGGGGGATGCGGTGCATCATTATTTCGCGTATCGCGCGAATCTGAACGATCTGGAGTTCAAACGATTGTTGAAACACGGCCGCATGAGTTTGATGGTGGGTTTGTTCTTCCTGGTCTCGTGCTTCGCCGGGATTGAGTTCGCCTCCGCTTGGGCGGAGTCCACCGTCGGGAGTTTTTTCAAGGAGGGGTTGACCATCGCGGGTTGGGTGGCGATGTGGCGTCCGCTGGAGATCTATCTTTATGAGTGGTGGCCGCTGCGCCGGAAGGGAATCATATTGCGAAAGCTGAGCCGGATGCCCGTGGAAGTTCGCGTGCCGGAGACTGCTCGTCCGCATGGCGAACGGGGTGGGACCCGTCAAACAGGCTAGGAACGCACCGCAATGGGGGCCCCGATTCCGGAGATCTTCGCGGGGATGAGCAGTGCCATCGCACTCTGGCAATGGGGCACGGCGGCCCGATTCCCGCTGCACGTCCGCACCCGTCCGGGACAAAGTCCTGGCGTTACCGTTTTCAAGCCCTTGCGAGGGGCGGACGAGCGAACGGCGGAATGCCTGCGTTCCTGGTTCGAGCAGCGGTATGGTGGAGTCGTGCAATTGCTTTTCGGAGCGAGGTCGGAGTCAGATCCGGTTCGCGAGGTGGTGATGGGGTTGATGAGGGAGTTTCCGGAGGTTCACGCCGAGTGGGTCACGTGCGGCGAGGACTGGGGGACGAACGGGAAGATTTCGAGTCTGGCGCAAATGGAGGCTCGCGCGCTTCACCCTTTTTGGGTGGTGAGCGACGCGGACGTATGGGCTCCGCCGGATCTGCTGGAGCAACTCGCGGCGAGGCTGAATCTCGCCGCGCCGGTGGTGTGGACCTGCTTGTATCGGTTGCAACCGGGAAGCAGCGGTGCTTCGCGCTGGGAAGCGTTCGTGGCCAATACCGATTTCTGGAGCCAAGTTTTGCAGGCCAGGGATCTGCGGCCGCTTGATTTTGCCTTGGGGGCGGTCATGGCGATGCCCCGGCACGTGGCGGGACGGTGCGGAGGCTTCCGGGCGTTCTCGGATTATTTGGCGGACGACTACCAGCTTGGTCAGCGATTGGTGCGGTCGGGTGGTGCGGTCGAGTTGTGTCCGGTGGTTGTGGAATGCCGGGGGGGCCGGTTGGGGTGGGCCTCGGCCTGGCGGCATCAGTTGAGGTGGGCGCGAACGATTCGCGTGTGCAAACCGGTTCAATACTTCTTGTGTTTGCTCGCCAACACGACGCTTTGGCTTCTGGTGTGGATGGCGAGTCATTCCGGGGGAGGCGTGGTTGCGACCGGCCTGGCGCTGTTGATGTTGCGGGGCCTGGGTGCATTGGATTTGGAGGCGAGGCTGGGGCTGGGAAAAGTTCGTTGGTTCGACTGCTGGAAGGTTTGGGCGAAAGATCTGGCTCAGGCTGGGGTCTGGCTGGCTGCCCATTGCGGGAGGACCGTGGAATGGGGCGGGGAACGATTCGTGGTGGCGGCGGACGGCTCGATGCGGAGGGAACATTCGGGCAGTGGGGGCGGGGGCATCACCTTGACGCGGTCCCGTGCCTCGCGCTAGGTTCGCGACCATGAATCGATGGTTGTTCCTGGCGTTCTTCGCCGTTCTGCTGGCTTTTCCGATGACGTGTCCGGCACCTTTGACTTACCGGCCCGGGGAGGGATGGGTTTACGAGTCCGTCGGCGGCGGTGGCAAATGGGTGCGCACGCGGGCGAAGGATCAGTTGGAGGTGGCGCAAGCGGCCTACGACAAGGGGGATTATGGAACGTCGCTGAAAGCGGCGCGCCGCACGGTCAAGGTGTGGCCGCTTTCGGACTACGCCCCCAAAGCGCAATTCCTCCTCGGCCAGACCTATGAGAAGAAGCACCAGGACGAACTGGCGTTCAAGGCGTATCAGACGCTCTTGGAGAAGTATCCGAAGCTGGACAATTTTGAGGAGGTGGTGGCGCGGCAGTATGAAATCGCGAATCGATTCCTGGGCGGGCAGTGGTTCAAGCTTTGGGGGTACGTTCCGTTTTTTCCGAACATGGACAAGACCGCCGACATGTATGAAAAGGTGATTCGCAACGGGCCTTTCACCGAAACGGCACCGCAGGCGCAGATGAAGATCGGGTCCGCTCGCGAAAAGCAGGCGGATTTTCCTCTGGCTGTGAAAGCCTATGAACGCGCTGCCGATCGCTATCACGATCAGCAAACGGTGGCCTCGGACGCGCTCTACAAGTCTGGACTGGCGTATCACAAACAAACTTTGAAGGCGGAGTACGACCAGGGCACCGCCGAGAAGGCCATGTCCGCTTTCGGCGATTTTACGGCCCTTTATCCTGAGGATCCCCGAGTGCCGGACGCGCGCAAGAAGATCTCCAACTTGAAGTCGGAACAAGCGCGCGGCAGTTACGAGATCGCCCGATTCTACGAAAAGAAGAAACGCTGGGATGGGGCGCTGGTTTATTACAGCGACGTGGTGGAGATTGATCCCGATTCGAAATTCGCCGAGGAAGCGCGGAAGAAAATCGAGCAACTGCGGCTCAAGGTCCAGAACCGGCCGGTTCCCGATCCGGTTCAGCCCGATCCGGCGGCCGCGGTCCAACCTGCCCCGAAGGCCAATCCGTGAGCAGAGCTGTCATCTGGATTTGGAGCCTGGCCTTGCTCGGCGGGTTCGGTTGGGGATGCGCCGGGTATCGCGTCGGGCCCACCAACGGCGTTCCCGCCGGCTCGCGTTCGGTCCAGGTTCATCCTTTCCTGAACAAGACACGCGAACCGCGACTGACGGATGCGGTCACCGGGGCCCTGCGCAAGCAATTGCAGAAGGATGGGACTTATCGACTCGAGACCCGGGGGCCCGGGGACATTGTGGTGACCGGCTTCATCTCGAAATTCGATCGCTCAGGGGTGACGTTTCAGCCTCGCGACGTGCAGACCGTCCGCGATTTCAGCATGGCCATCGTGGCGGTGGTCTCAGCCCAGGATCGCGGGACGGGCAAGTTTCTCTTTGAGAATCAGGAAGTCGAGGGGCGCACCACATTGAGAGTGGGGGCGGACCTGTCGAGCGCAGAACGCCAAGCGGTGCCCCTGATGGCTGAAGAATTGGCCCGGCGTGTGACGTCCCTCATCGCCGAGGGGACTTGGTAGCGTTCTTCCGAAGGAGGGGCCGAGATTCCATGGCGGGATGGAGGAGCCTTATTTGGAGGCGGCCATTTGCTCCACCTGGGCGAGGGCATCAAAGGACTCCAAGGCGAGGCATTGCATGGCGGTTTCGTTGAGACCCAAAGCTTCAGGGACTTCTTCGTGGGCGCGCACGGCAAAGGAAGACCAACCGGGGGTCGAGCCCGCACCATGTGCGAGAACATTCGCCACGTGAATGACGGAGGACAGTTTGGGGTGTGGATGGATGACGGGCGCGTGGTGGTTCGCCACCGCTTCGATGACGATCTCAGGCAGCTTCCATAGCTGCAGCAAGTGAGCGCCTACCTCTGCGTGGTCCGTTTTCAGCACGGCACGCTCAGCTTCGAGCAGGGAGAGGCCCTGGCCTTCGATGATCTTCTGGATCGCCTCCTTGGTTTTGTTGTCCAGCGCCTGGTTCATCAGGATTTTGCCGATGTCGTGGATCAGCCCAGCCGTGTAGGCGACAGAGGGTTCGAAGTTGGAGCGGGGCATGGCTTCGATCACCTTCGAGGTCAGTGTGCCGGCCAGCAGGGAATGTTTCCAAAGATCCTGTCCGTCGATCGCGTAGCCTCCAAGTTTTCGGGTCAATGAGGGTCCGAAGCTCAAGGCCAGGACGAGGCGATAGATCACCTGGGAACCAAGGTAGAGGACGGCTTGATCCAAAGATCCGACCTGGCTGGAGAGTCCGTAGGCGGGGCTGTTGCAAGTGGCGAGCAGTTTGCAGCACAACACGGGATCCTTGCGCACGACGGCGAGGATTTCGTCGTTGTCCACCTCGCTGCGATTGAGAAAGTCGAGCAGTTTGACCACTGCAGGGGAAGGAGCGGTCAGCTTCTCGGCCCTCTCGATAAGACTCCTTGGGTTCATATTTTCGAGGGGGGTTTGCCTGGGACATCGAGGAGGAGTTCGCCGGTGGCGAGGTCGAGTCGCAAGGTACGGCTGTCTCGCCCGCCGATGATTCTGGCAGAGGGGATGACACCGTCTCGGGAAAGCTGGGCAAGGGCCTGGTCGGTATTTCGTTGTTCGATATTGAAGACCTTCTTTTCGTCGAGGAATTGAGCTCCTCCGGCCAGTTTGACCGTGAGCCGGCTCTTGACGCCGCCGAGGGAATAGACGGCTTGGAAGAGGGCGGGCAGCCCGGTGTCCACGAACATGTGGGGTTTGATCAGGGCGCGGGCGGGATTGATGGTGGAATCGGGCAGCATGGCGTGGAGCATGCCTCCGACCTTCCTCACCGGATCGTAGATGACGATACCAACGCAGGAACCGAGGGAGTAGGTGACCAACTGGGCGGAGACGTCGTTGCTCGCGATCATGTCGGCCATGCCCACCACGAGGGCTTTGCGCGCGGGCTTGGCGACCCATTTCATCGGAGCCGTGGATGGAGTGCCCGGCATTCTAATACTTTCTATCCGCGAGATGAAGTTCGAATTGAGTGTAGGGTGCATCGGTAGGAACTTGCTGATCCTTTACGAATTTTCGCGCGATTTTTCATCAAACGCAGCCCAGGAACACCGATAAGACCATCGAGCCCTCGCGTGGTTGGCACCTTTGAGCCTGGAAACGGCCATGGATCAGCATCGATGGATCACCTGTGGATCCACCTCAAATTTCGGCAGGCCTCTGAAGCTCAAGCCTTTGCGCATCTTCGACACGCTCAACAGCTCCGTTTAGGTTGAAACGGATCCGGCGGGAAGTCAGACCTTGGGAGGGCACGAGTTGGCGGTGCATCCAGAGTTTGTCGTTGACCGGGTTGTCTTGGTAACGCAGACAGCCCTGTCTGCTGTGGCGCAGGCTGCCCAGCCTGCGGGGCGACGAAGGGAACCAGGCGCGTGGAGAGCATCGAAGGGCCTCGTCCCTCACCCGCCGGGCCGACTGGCAGTCGGCGATACGGCAGGCTGGGCAGCCTGCGCCACACTACACACAACTTCGGGATGCACGGACGAGTTGGAGCCTCGCGCTTTACTTGGAAAGACCAAGGACGTTCTGCATCGAGTAGAGGCCGGGTTTTTGCCGCACGACCCAGAGGGCGGCTCGGAGCGCGCCGTGGGCAAAGGTGTCGCGGCTCGAGGCTTTGTGGGTGAGTTCGAGCCGTTCGCCGTTGGCGGCAAAGATGACGGTGTGATCTCCCACCACGTCACCGCCGCGGAGGGAGTGCATGCCGATTTCCTCCGATGTGCGTTCACCGACGATGCCGTGCCGGCCGTGGCGGGCGACGTTTTTGAGCTGGGATTGTCGGACGGAGGCGAGGATCTCGCCCAAGGTTTCGGCGGTGCCGCTCGGCGCGTCCTTTTTGAGCCGATGATGCATTTCGACGACTTCAAGATCGAAATCGGGTCCCAGGATTTCGGCGGCCTGGCGGGTCAGCCAGAAGAGCGTGTTCACACCCGTCGAGTAATTCGAGGCCCAAACCATGGGGATGACAGAGGCAAGATCCTGGATCGATTTTTTGGCGGTTTCGTCATGCCCGGTCGTGCCGATGACCAGGGCTTTGCCGAGCGAGGCGCATTTGAGCGCGACTCCCAGGGTGGCGGAATGGAACGTAAAATCGATCACCACATCCGCGGCGGGAAGGGCCTCATCGAGTGAATCTCCGAGGTCCACCTTTCCCGTGATTTCGGCATCCGGGATTCTGGCGGCGCCTGTGATGAGGGCCTGGCCCATGCGGCCTTTGGAACCGTGGATCAGAATGCGAGTCATACGCCGGGGCTCTTGACAATGCCTGCCGCTCGGAGTGTTTGCACGAGTGATTCGCGATGTTTGGGCGTCATGGGCACGAGAGGAAGTCGGTATTCTTCCGCCAGGAGGCCCATCTCGGCCAGCGCGGCTTTTACCGGGATGGGGTTGGTTTCGAGGAAGAGGTCTTTGAAGACCGGATAGAATTTATGATGAAGCTTGAGGGCGATGGCCGGCTTGCCCAGGGCAAAGGCGCGAACCATGTGGGCCACTTCCCTGGGAATGATGTTGGAGGCTACGCTGATCACGCCGTCGGCGCCCACCGCCATGAAGGGCAGCGTGAGGGAGTCATCCCCGCTGAGGATGACGAAGTCTTTGCCCAGTGAAGCTCGCAACTGACTCACGCGATCGCAACTGCCGCCCGCCTCTTTGATTCCAACGATGTTCACGCTGTCATGGGCCAGCCGGTTGACCGTGTCCACCGCGATTTCGATGCCGCAGCGTCCGGGAATGCTGTAGAGGAGGATCGGGAGCGTGGTGGCGCGCGCGATGGCGTGGAAATGTTGAAAGAGGCCCTCTTGCGTGGGCTTGTTGTAGTAGGGGGCGACCTGCAGAGAAGCGTCGGCGCCGACCGACTGGGCGGCGAGGGTCAGGTGGATGGCTTCTTCCGTGCAATTCGCTCCGGTACCCGCGATGACGCGGATTTTCTTGTGGGCGAACTTGACGGAGAGTTCGATGACCCGGATGTGTTCCTCGACGGAGAGGGTCGGAGATTCTCCGGTGGTGCCGACGGGGACGATGCCCTCCACGCCCTGGCGAATCTGAAACCGGATGAGTTTTTCCAGAGCCGCCTCATCGAGTCGTCCATCTCGGAATGGGGTCGCGAGGGCGGTGTAGGTTCCGTGGAAAGCGCGGGCGGCTGTCATGAGGTATGGGGGACGGTTTGGACTCGAACGGCGGGGTAACTTTGACGGGGTGGAAGGGGACTGGCGAGAGCAGAATTCCCGGAGCTCTGTCAGGTATAGATTTCGGGATGCAGCTCCCCGTGCCCCACCCGGGTGACGGGACCCGTCATGAGGATGTCGTAGTCAGGGCTGATTTCGATCAGGAGCTGGCCGCCGGGCATGTGCACGGTCACGTGTTCGTCCACGAGACCAAGCTTTTTCGCGACGGCGGCGGATGCGCTGCTGCTGCTGCCGGAGGCGAGAGTGTAGCCGGCGCCGCGTTCCCAAATCTCGATCCGGATGTTACGGCGGTCGAGGATTTGGAGGAACTGGACATTCGTTCGTTTGGGGAAAAGGGAGTGAGTTTCGAGCCCGGGACCGTACTGGCGGGCGAGCGATTCGTTCACTTCGGGCAGAGGGATGACACAATGGGGGTTGCCCACGGTGGCGGCGCAGAACGTGAACGTGCGTCCCTGGACCGGGATGGATTCTTGCAGGACCTCGCGCGATGGGCCGGCCACGGGGATGAGGTCGCTTTGGAAACTCACGCGGCCCATTTCGACCCGCACTTCGCGGCCTTGCTGGCTGACGGTGGATCGAACGCGTCCACCCAGGGTATCGAGCGTGAATTCCTCGCCTCCGACCCGGCCCGTGTCGAAGAGGTAACGCGAAAAAATGCGAATGCCGTTGCCGCTTTTCTCGGCTTCGCTTCCGTCTGGATTGAAAATGCGGAGGCCGAAGTCAGCCTGGGTGGAAGGGAGCGGTCCCAGCAGGATGCCGTCGGAACCGATGCCAAAATGGCGATGGCAGATGCGAACGATTTCGGCGGGCGTGAGTTCCGCGCTCCCTTGGGAGGGGTCGATGACCAGGTAGTCGTTCCCCAGCGCATGGTACTTGCTGAATATCATGGGCGTGAAAACCTAAGGATTGGCGGCCAAGTTGCAATCTTGAAACCGGGTTGACAGCCGTGTATCCCGATGTTGTTGGTAGGGCGAGCCTGTCCCAGGCCGCCGCCCACTGGATGCAAAACATCATGCTCCGGCGGCGCGCCGGGACGGACGCGCCCTACCTGCATCACCGGCAACATCGGGATGCACCGGGTTGACCGGGACCTCAATTCCACCACGAGGAATAGACTGGGCTCACGTCGATGAGTCCTCCCGCGAAGTAGGAGTTGGGAGCCATCGAAAAGCGTTTGAGTTCGGGATTCCATCGCAAGGAAAGGGGTTCGCGAGGTTGGTTGGGGTCGTAAGCGAGGATGGCTTCCAAGCGTCCATCTTTTTCGACCCTTTGGTAGGCGAGGACGGCGTGATTGATGGTGAGGGCGGGGAATTTCAGGATATGAAGAGCCACGAGTTCTTGCCGGGCGAGGCGGAGGGTTAGTTTTCGCGCCGTTCGCTCCTGCTGCCGTCCGGTAAAGGGGAAGACCATGCGCCAATGGCCGCGTTGCAGGTATTTTCGCCAGGCGCCTCCGCAGACGGATCGGACCTGTTCAGGGCAGGCGGCGCTGAAATCATGGAACCCGGCAAAACCGGGGACCTCGATGGTTTTGGAACTCGAAGCGCATGGGCGAGTCGCGCGCGGAGAGCGCGATCGAACGCGGCGCAGGATGTCCCCGGCTTCTTTCGGCGTGGGGGCGGGGGCGTCGGGGTTGAAGCGTGCGTGTCGATGAAAGAGCAGGGTCAGCCGGGCGAGGGCGTCCCGAGCGAGAACAAAGTCTTTCGCCGAGAGCCATCCGGGAGCGAACCAGGATCCGAGGAGGACAACCAGCCAAGCCGCTCGCGCTCGTTTGGAGATCCACATGGTTCGCTTCTTGCCGGCAAGACTAGGGGTGGGATAGCAAAGGCGCAATGCTCTACGAACGATGGTTGGAGACGGTTGACCGCCAGCGGTCAAAACTGGCGCTCATGGAATTCGGCACCGGACAGAGCTGGACGTTTGAAGCATTACAAACGGAGTGTGAGCAGTGCGTGAGGGAAGGTGTGCAGGAAGGGTCTTTGGCGTCCGCGACTGGAGGCGGGTTGGAATTCGTCCTGGGGGTGCTGAGGGGGTGGCGGCTGGGAATTCCGGTGTGTCCGTTGGAAAGGGGCCAAGCGGCGCCGCTGGGAATGCTCGCTCCGAAGGGAACGGCTCATGTGAAATCCACCTCCGCGACGACTTCCTCGGCACGTTGGGTATGCTTTACGGAGGCTCAACTGGCGGCGGATGTCGACGCTTTGGTGCCGGCGATGGGCTTGAGAGGTGACGCGCCGAACTTGGCGGTCATTTCAATGGCGCATTCCTATGGTTTCTCGAATTTGGTGATGCCGTTGCTTCTGCATGGCGTTCCACTGGTGACGGGCGTGGAGAGGCTGCCGGGCGCGCTCGCCCGGGCGTCGGCTTGTTTCGAAGCGGTGACGTTGCCGGCGGTGCCGGCGCTCTGGTCGGCGTGGCACACGGCGGGGGCGATTCCTGGAAACGCGCGAGTGGCCATCAGCGCCGGGGCGCCCTTGCCTCTTCCGCTCGATGAGGATGTCTTTCGCCAATACGGGCTGAAAATCCACAATTTCTACGGTTCCACCGAGTGCGGTGGCATTGCCTACGACGATTCCCAGCGACCGCGCGAGGATCCATGGGTGGTGGGACGGGCTTTGCCCGGACGGACGCTGTCGATGGGCGAGGCTGGGAACTTGGTGGTGGAAGGAGCGAGTGTGGGGCTGGGTTATTGGCCTGAAGCGCCATCCGCCATGGGGATGGGCCGATTTGAGACGAGCGATGCTGTGCGTTTGGAACAAGGCATCGTGCGCTGGCTGGGGAGGCTCAACGACACCATCAATGTGGCAGGCCGCAAGCTGCATCCGGAGGTCGTGGAACGGGTGCTGGCGGGATGTCCGGACGTGCGGGAGGTCGCCGTGTTTGGGGTGACGTCCCTGCATGCATCGCGTGGGGATGAGGTTGTGGCGTGCTGGGCAGGGGGTGAAGGAAGCGATGAACTTCGGATCAAGGATCATGCCACCCGCCAACTGGAGGACTGGCAGGTGCCACGCCACTGGGTCAGAGTCGGGCGATTGCCCGTGAACGAGCGGGGAAAGATATCCCGGAGCGAACTTCGAGCGCGTTGGCAGCGTGGGGAAAGTCTGGAGGATTGAGCGATGGCGCGTTTCGGAATTCGGCCAGGATTATTCCAATGCAAGCCGGCCCCAGTCCTCGGGTCGCCCCATCACTCCCGGGCGGGGCGCCCAGGCGATGCGGGATTCATTGATGTTTTCTCCGACGGCGGCGTCGCGCTTGTCGCCATCATAAATGATGATGTTGAATCCGAGCTCCTTCTGGCCTTTCTTCAATCCGATTTCGGAAAAAGGAATGACCGCGCGAACCCGATAGCCGTTGGGAGTGCGCGAGGAGGCGATGCGAGTTTCAGGCGCGGTTTCTTCCACCGGTCCCTGGCTGGCATCTGCGTCGCGGGCGGCGCGGACGCGTCCGGTGAGATCGAAGGGGAAGATGCCAAGCTTGTAGCAGCCCAGCGTGTGCTCGGAGCCGGGCCGGGGATCGAGGCAGACTTCCACGGAGTCTGTCCGCCAATGCCCGCGAATGTCATTCGGCGCGATGTTCGTCACCACCACGTCATCTGTCACTTCGACATCGATCCAGAGACGGCGTCCGTCATGGGCCAGGCGCACGCGGGAGCTGCTATCGGCCTCGCCATCGGTCTTGCCTTGCGCCAGTTGTTTCGAGGTGATGGCCAGACGGGCGGTCTGGAACGCGGGTTCGGGATCGAGATCGATGGATAAGGGCCGCCGATGCTTGGGCACACGGGCGGACGGGACAGGGTGAGCGATGGCCGAGACGTTGGTGCTCCATTCGGCGGAGGACCAGGAGGCGGTGAGGGTGGCGTCCGCGGTCGTTCCAGGTGGAGCGATGACTTGGAACGAGGCGGTCTGCTTTTGTCCGGCGGGCAGGGTTAGGTTGGACGAACGGGGACGGACTTGCCATCCCGAAGGAACCTTCATCTCGAGTGTTCCACGCAGGGGCTGTGGCCACGGGTGGGAGACTGAAATCTTGACTTCGGACGGTGTGCCTTCGATTACCGGAAGATCGGCTTGGTAACGTTGCGTCCAGTGCTCGAGGCGGTGGCGCCGAGTCCAAGCCTGGTATCGTTGAAAGGCCGGGCGGGGAACGAACTGGAAGTCGAAGGATGGCGCCGGAGGTTGAGCCAGGGCGTGTTTGGAATGCAGCAAAGAGTCGGCGGCGGGCAGGCCTTGAAGCAAATCATCGCGCAACTCCTCGGAGGGAACCCAGGTTTTGACCAGGGCGAAGCGTTGAGGCCTTTGCAGCCAGGGGGCATTGACCATGGCGCCAAACCCTTGGGAGCGATGCTGGGACAGCGCGTTTCCGGCGATCTGGGCGGGAGTGAGTTCGTTCGGTAATCGATGCGTGACCTCGAGGGTGACTCCAGGCTCGCCCGCGCCGGAATAGAAAAGCCGCCGAGGCTGCCACGGCCTGAGTCCCTCCTTTGAGAGTTGCAGCGAAAACCGCGAGGCATCGGCCGCGGCGTCGAAGGCTTCCGTCGCCAGAATGCCAGCCGCCTGATGATGTCCGTGCTGGCCGGGAGTCGGGGCCGGATTCATCGTGAGGATGATTTCCGGACGGAAGAGACGGATCAAACGAACCAGGCGTTCCAGGCTGATTTCAAGTCCCCATTTCTCCAGCGTGGCGGCGGCGCTTTCGGTGTAGGCCCAATCGAGCTGGTCGAGGAAGCGGACGTGGCGAACTCCAAGCCTTTGGAGGCACTGTTGCAATTCGGCTTCGCGCAAGGCGCCGAGAGCGGGCCCGGCGTGGGTCCCCACCATGTTTCCGCCGCCTTCGCCGCGCGTGCAATAAACGTGGGCGATGCGGGCGGATCTTCCCCAGGCATAGTGAGCCAGGGTGGCGGCCATGCCTGTTTCGTCATCGGGATGCGCGAACACGGCCAGGATATCGGTCTTCAGCATGTTCTCACCCTGCTCGCCGGCCGAGGCGTGAGGCAGACAAGCCAGGCCAAGAATCAGTCCAAGGATGGCGCGGGAAAGCATGCAAACTTCTGTCCTGAACCGAGGCCGTTGTCGAGTCGTGAGGGATGAGTCGAGGCGTTTGGAGGACCCTCCCAGACCGTGGGGCCGGAAAAGAAATGCGGACGGGCGCCGGGGCTCGTGGGAGTCCGGACTTGATCCGAAAATCGCTTGATCCCTTGTCGCTTTCCACGCAGTTTTTCGCCTCTCGAAAACAGTCGGCCCGAAAGGCCTTGCATCCCATGAAGCGATTCGCAATGTCCATGGCCCTCGCGGCTTCTCTTGAATCGATGACCGGCAGGAAGCGGCGGGCGGCCGGGCGTTGAACAGCATTTTGATGTGAAGATTCCGCCGCAAACGTTTTTCAACTTTTGCGCTGGGCATGTCTCCCTGCTCCGGGCCTTGGTGGAGCGGGAGGGCGAGATCAGCGAAGCGGAGGCGCGCCGCTTGATCCGGGCGCACGCCTCCGAAGCGGAGGAACTGCCGGAAACGACCTGGAGGAGGCTGCGGGAATTGCAAATCCTGGTGCCGGTCGAGGCGGGCAGTGATTTTCATTATCTGGCGGATCCGGTGCGCCGGCTTCTGAACTATCTTTTCGACGAGGCCCAGGCGGCGACACCGGAGATGATCCGGGGTTACATTCAATCGTTGGAGGCTTTGGGCAAGCAGTTGTCGCGCGCCATTGATCAGGACGACATGGCGATGGTGCAGATCGCGCTTGGGGAAATGCAGATTGCGCTGCGGCGGATCTTCGCGGATTTGGACGAAACCCACCGCTCGATTTTAGCGGAGGTGGGCCGGTTCAAGACCCAGCGGCATTCGATCTCCGTGCGGGACAAATTCAGGCGCATTGTCCATTGGATGGAACGATACGTCGATCCCATGGTGGAAATCGTTCGGGCTGATGGCCCGTTGCGGGCGACCTTCGAAGAGACAGAACGGCTCTTATTGAAGGCCCGCCAGCACGGATTGTTCAACGATCTGCCGGCCTTGGAGAGAAACATCCGGCAGTTGCGCCAAGTGTCCCGCCACGCCTTGAGAGTCTTTCAGCAGTGCCGGAGAGAATTGCAGCCTCTGTATGAGTCGTTGCGCCGATCTTCGTTCATGGCGGAGGGGGCGGCCCTGGCTCTTGAGCGACTGCAGCGGGAGGGCCTGGCCGGATGGGCTGACCGGCATGCGGTCCGCGTCACCTCGTTGCGCTGGCAGTACGTGCCCTCCGACCGCGCGTTGTCCCGGGCGGTGCGTAATGTGGCCTTGCATCCACCCGAGCCTCCGCCGGTCCTGGAGCTGAATGCCGGGCAGGCTGCTCCGCCCGGTTATCTCCGTTTGCTTTGGCTTGAGTCGCTCTCGGAAGCCGCCCGGGCGGAGTCGCCCATCGAGGACCTGTTGAGGTGGGTCATGAGCCGGCATCCCGAGCGGGATCTGGCCGACGCGCTGGCCGGTTTCACGAAACTGGTGTTTCATCCGGATTTCCAGGCTGAATTTCGAGGGGGAGAAGTCCAACATTACGTGGCGCCCGCGGGAACTCTCGCGGCTAGTCCGGTTCGATTGACACGCGTATGAACTCGTTGCCGCATTTGCAGGAAATCTTCGACCGATTGCGCCGGGGCGGCCACTTGTCGCCGGAGGACGAGCCCGCGTTTTCCGCGCTGTCCGCCGAGGTTGACGCCTACACCCGTTACTTCGAACCGCTGGGGTTGAAACTGGTGCGCCATCCCCGCGAATTTTTCTATTTCGAGCCCGAGGGTTCGGAAGGTTTGGCGGAAACTTTGCCGCGCATCGCCATCTTCAGCTACATTCTGGTCGATCACGCAGCCAACAGTGGTTTGCCGGTGGAGGAGTATCTGTTGAGCCAGCCCTTCCTCATTTCCAAGCTGCCCCATTTTTCTTTGGACCGTTATGTCTCGCTCCTGCGGCAGGTCGAGATTGAGGACGCGCAGGGGTTGAGGCTCGTCTTGAAGAGCATGGAGCGCATCGGTTGGGTGAAGTTCCTGGGAGAAGACGAGTTCAAGTTGCTGCGTCCCTTCCATCGCCTGCTGGATCAATGTCTGGCGCTCTCGGAGGAACTCGCGACGGCGACGGCCGCCGCGCCTTCCCGAGAAGGTTCACCCGAATCACCCACGCTCGAATAAGGCAGCTCATGGCGAATGGACCCAAAAAACTGATCGTGATCCGGGCGGGCGTGTGCGATTACGCCGAGGTTGAGCTGCGCGGGACTTTGCAGATCGTGGGACCGAACAATACCGGCAAAACGACCCTGATCAACACGCTGCAATTCCTCTATTTGGACGATCGGCGGCACATGGACTTCGGTACTTACACGCCGGAACAAACGCGAGATTATTACTTTCCCGGTCCCTTCAGTTACGTTTTGTTCGAGTGCCAGGGCACCCGGGGTGATTTGGTGCTGGGCTGGCGGGGGCAGAGCCGCGCGGCGGGCGGTGAGCCGGAGCGGTTCATGTATGAAGGCCCCTATGATTCGCTGGATTTTCTCACGGAACAGGGCGAAGTGCGCGAGGCGAAGGCGGTGAACGCCCGGCTGGCATTGAAGCAATACACCGTCTTGCGATCAGCCCAGGAACACCGCGAACTTTTGTTGCAGTCCACCAAAGGCGAGTCGAAGGGAGAAGGCCTCGTGGTCTTGAGGGACAACGACAAGTATCCCCAGTTTCGCGAGACGTTGAAGAATTTGCTCTGCCTGAGCGCCATCAGCCAGGATCAGATGAAAGGCCGCTTGCTGATGCTGGCGGGGCTTCCGACCGAGCGGTGCGCGCTGGATGTCAGGGAGCTTTTTGGGGACGATTACGAGCGCATCTTGAGGAACAAGCAGAAACTGACGCTCTTCAAGAAACACGAGCCCGAGGTGAAGCGGCTCCTGCAGGCTCAGGCGGCGCGCGATCTGGCTCGTGGAGAGATGGCCTTTGCCTGGGCCGATTTGCGCGAGAAGCGCGTGGCATTTGAAGCCGAACACCAGGCTCAGCGGGAGGCGCTGCGGTTGCGATTCGCGGAGTGTGAGGAGCGATTGCGGGTATGGCAGGCGGAAGCCCAGGATCGCATGGCCGAAGTGCGCCAATTCTCGGAAGCCCGTGGCGCGGCGCAAGCCAGACTGGGCCAGGTTGAGGAGCAGGGCCGCGAGTTTGGGGAGTTCGTCGAGGAATTGGCCCGGGCGTCGCTCAAAAACGCGGAATCCGATGTCCGCCGATTGGAGCATCAATTGGGAGAGGCCGAACGCGAGCAGCGCGACCAGGCCGAGAAGAAGGTTCGGTTCTATCAGGATCTCACGGAAGAACGCCGGCGCAGGCTGTCGCATGAGGGCCGGGCTCTGATGGGGGAATTGCGCCGGGATTTTTCTGAACCGGAGCTGCGCGTGCTGGCGGGTTTGTTCAACCTCGACCTCTTTTCGTTGCCGGTGGGGGATGACGGAGTCCGGATCCTGGACCGGGAATTATGGAAGAACACGCTGCGCAAACTCGCGGCGCGTGTGGAGGGCGGGTGGTACCGTGACGGGATGGTGACGCTGCCGATTCCGGAATCCGCGCACGCGCTGGCCTTGATCGCCGATCCTGCGAGCATGCGCGAGCAGTTGAAGGAGGGAGAATCGATCCTGGCGCGCTGGCGGGGGATTTTGCACGCCATCGTGGAGCGGGAGTCGATGGAAGGTTCATTGCGCGCCCGGCGGAACGAGGCCGAATCCCTTCAAAAGCAACTGTTGCGGTTCGAGCAGTGGCAGCTCGCCCGCGGGGAACTGCCCCGATTTCGCGCCGAATTGGCGAAAGTGGATCAGGCCCTGGCGTCCGCCACCGGACGGTTGTCGCGATTGGAAGACGAGCTGCGCGAGGAACGGTCGCGAGTTCAGCGCATCGAGCGGACCAAGATCGAATCCGAAAGCCGGTTCAACGAGGCAATGGGGAAGTTCAACCAATGCGTGTTTCCGGAGACTTCCGCCAGGACGGTGGCTCCGACGGACCCGATTCCGGACCGGTTCGAGGAGGCGGCGGAGGTTTATTTGCGGCGGCAAGGCTCGCTGGGTTTGATGGAGCGGGAGGTCGAGTCGGGTTTGCGCCAGATTGAGGCCAAGCTGGGAAGCGACTTTTCGGGCGCGGAGGAATCTGAAACGCTGAAGACATTGCGCGAGGAGTTGGAGGCTTTGCCGGAAAGGGAGCAAGCGCTCGGGCGCGACTGGGAGCATCAACTGCACCAACTGCGGGCGACGTTCGATGAGGTGTTGCGATCCTTGGGGGATATCAAGAGCGCCGCCGACCGGCTGAATCGCTCGTTTGCCGCCGTGCAGGTTTCGAATTTGAAGTCCTTGCGGATGGAGGTGGTCGAGCATGCCGAGATCGTGGGAGCGATGCGAAGATTGTCGCAGGTGGATCAGCCCGGGCTGTTCGAGGAGAGCGCGGCCCTGGAGTCCGCGGTGAGCGGGTTCCGCCGCAAGTTCGAGAGCAATCCGCTCCTGCGCTACGACGATCTGTTCGCACTCTCGTTCACGGTGACCGGAGGCGATGGCAAGACGCATCGGTACAGCGACTTTCGCCAGGTGGAGTCCCACGGGACCACCATCACGATCAAAGTGCTGTTTAACCTGGTCGTGCTGCGCAGTTTGTTGCGGGAGGACAGCCATAAGAATCTCCATTGCGAAGTGCCCTTCTTTCTCGACGAGGTTCATTCTCTGGACGGCACGAATCGGCACGCGATTTTGACCATGGCGCGCAAGCTCGGCTTCATTGCCATCACCGCCGCTCCAGATTCCGTGAGCGAGGTGGATGCCCTCTACTTCCTGCAACCTCGCCAGGGTCGTTTCGTGCTGCGACACGCCCATCGCATCGGAGTGAAAACACGATGAATTCGCGGCTGGCCCAGGGACGTTCCAAAATCGAGTCCTTGCTGGCCGCCGGATTTCTTCCCGGCAGAGCCTGTTCTAGGGCTTTTTTTGAGTTGATCCGGCCGCTGGTGGACGCGGGGGTGCTGGTGGAAGAGAGGTCGGGGAGCGGCCGCCGGATGGTGGTTAAGGACGCGCCGCGTTTGCGCGCGTTTTTGGAGCAGCGTTTTCCCGAGCGTCCGGCCACGCCGGTGGCGGCGGGTCGAGTGGCCGCGTTGTCCGAGTTTCGGGATAGCAAGGCCAAGCCGGGTGCTACCCCGGAAATGGTGTTGCTCCGTGTGTGGTCCATGGACCTCTTTCTCTCCCGGTCGGATGGCGCTCAATTTGTGGAGTGGACGAGGCGCCGGCGTGTCGCGTCGATGGTGCTGGAGGAAGCGGGGGAGGTCGGATTGGGCGGGGTGCTGGCGGTGGTGGAAAACCCCGCGGTTTTTCTTGCCGCAGACGTCCTTGGTGAATCGATCATCGCGGACGGAGCCCTCTACGCGGGAGGCAAACTCTCCCGTCGTGTGCTCGGGTGGTTGCGAGGGCAGACGCACCCGCGCTTCTCGGTCTTGCACCTGCCTGATTACGATCCTGCCGGGTTGACGGAGCATCTGCGGCTGAAGAAGGCGTTGGGCGAACGGGCGCGTTTGTGGACGCCCGCGAACTTCGAGGCGTTGTTTGAACGCTTTGGCAACCGGCGATTGCTCATGAAGCGCGGGCAGCAATCGATGCTGGCGGAATTGCGGAAAAGCCAGGATACCGGGGTGAGAAAAGTGGTGTCGCTGATGGATCAATTCAACGCGGGGCTCGAGCAAGAAGCGTTGTTGTTGAGCTGGGTTTAACGCCGAAGACGGATCTTTGCAACCTGCCGGAACCAGGATGGATAGAACGGTCAAGCATGGATGACGGGAACCGGTTCAACCTGGAACCGGACCCGTCAACATGCGGGGACGGATGGAATCCATCGGAGGATGGTTCGAGATTCGGGGGCAGGAAGCCGGCGGTGTGATTTTTGTTAGTTTGCCCACGCAGAGCAGCCTGCCCAACCTGCGAGGGGTTGGGGATGAAGACGCGCATGTTTGGAAATCGACGCGTGTCGAGTCAACGACGTCACGCTCGATCTACGGGCAAGGGAACGGACTGAGGCGGCGGACGCGGTAGAATCGATGGGGGTTTTGGGCGGAAGGTCCCGAGTCCTGAAGGAACGTGGCGGCGCCAAATCGGTTTTGAATTTGGCCGGCCAGGATCCAATGGCCCATGTCACTGGACTGCTCGATATCGTAATCGCCGGGCGGACCCCAAAGATCGAAGCCAAAGTCGACCTTCGACGATACGGGTTGAGATAGAGTGACTTCCGCCGGGTAAAGTCGAACGGCCACCCCTTGTGACTGGTAAGAGTCCAGGTCCCGTTTCAGTCGATACGCGGCCGCTTGTTCACTGACAACCAGCCGGGTGACATTGAGCGGATCAACCCATAATTTCAGCAAATTCGGCAGCTCGGGTCCGATTTCGATTTCGGAATGTTCATTTTCCCAGACATCGGCGACCACGAGTGATGGAAGCCGTCGGCTGGCCCGGATTTTGGAGATCGCGTTGCCCAGCGAGGAGAAGTATTCCAGATATTCGAGCCCGCAGGGAATCGTGGCGTTGGTGAGCCCCGTTTCCATGAAGAAGACGGTCTTCAGCGAGGGCATGCGGGAAAGGGAGGACAGGTCTCTCGCGGGCGTTCGGATCAGGCTCAGGTTGGCAAGTTGCCTTGCAACTCCCTCGGGGAGGTCGAATCTGCCCAAGGCGCAACTTTCGAGGGTTAGAGTGGACAATTTGGAGGCTTGCCTGAGGAATGACCAGTCTCCCCGTGAGTAATCCTGAAGAGTCAGTTGGGTCAATGTCGCGGGCAGCATGGGAATCGCTTGGGGAGCGTCCTGAAGGCTGATAAACAAATTGGTCAGTTGCACCAGAGGTGCGAGCACCTGGGTCAAATTGGAATTGTTTGAAGGCAGCGCAAGCGAGGTCAGCCCGGACAGTTTGCGGAATGCTTCGATGGATTCGAGTCGTGAGATGTTGATGTCCAGATATCGGAGCCGCGGCAATTCTCCCTCGATTTCAAACCGGACCAGCGGATTTCCGCCCGCATGGAGTTCGATCAAACGGGTCATGTAACGGGGAATGACGAGAGAGGAGATTCCGCACTCCCTGACCACGATGTTGGTTGCCGTCGCGAGCGCCAGCGAAAAATCGAAGTGCGGGAGATGAGCTCCCTCTAAGGAAAGGTATTCGAAACTGGGCAACGAGGCCGGCAGATCAAGGCGGTCGAGTCCGGTGAAATCCAACAACAGTTCCTTCAGTTTGGGGGCTTGCGCGGGCAGTTGAAGCCGGCGAAGTGGATTGCGCCGAAGGCTGATGGATTCCAGGAAGGGGGATGCAGCAGGCAACACCACTTCTGCTAGCTCGTTGTCCCACATCGAGACCCTGATGAGCCGGTTTGCCCGGTCATCGATCCGGAGCAAGGCAATTTGAGTGTCTGAAGAATGGATCCGTTCCAGTTTGGGCAGAGCAGTCCCCGAGAGATCGAGCGAATCCAAACGGCATTTATAAATGTCGAGTTCCTCAAGCGCCGGTAACTCCTTGGAAAGAGAGAGTTGCGCGAGCGAGTCCCCGGACACCTGGATCAATCTCAATTTCGGATAAGTTCCCGGAAGGACGAGTTCGGACAGCTTGGTTTCTACCAAAGTCAATGCTTCAAGGGATGCGGTTCCAGCGAGGAAGACCAGATTGGTGATCATACAATCCCAAGCGATGAGGGTGGTGAGCTTGGTGAGTGTGGCCGGAATGACGATGGAGTCCAGAGGGTTACTGACGAGTTGGATGGATTCGAGTTCGGTGAGTTGATCGAGTCCGTCGAGGCTCCGAATTCCGCGATCGGTCGCCTGGAGATGCCGGACGTGCCGGAGCACCGAGTGAGGCAGGGGGTCGGAATCTCCGAGGCCCAATGCGCCGCGGACCGCGGCCGCCAGTCCAGGATCAGGAAACTCGGCCTGTTCTGGGACTGTCGCGTGACCCGTCAGCATGATTCCCGCGAGGAGGGCCAAGTGAGCGAGAGCCACGCGGCCGGGCACGAGACGCAGCCATTCGAGCAGAGGATCGAGGTTCGCCAGCTTCCGTGATGATTGAAGCTTGTGAGGGGCGTCGCACGTCGCGTTGAATGGGGCATCGAGCTCCATTCGATGGAACTGAAAGCAGAATGGGGTGAACTGACAGGATTGTTCGAAAAAATGGTTGGGTCAGCCACAGGGTGGTGTGGCCTCTGACAACAATTCTAACTTTAACATGGAAACGGGAATTGATCAGCATCGATCTCTCGCAAGATTGTGCGCATCTCAACGCCGCTGAATCACCGTGACGGCAGCGCTGCGCCTGGACGCCTGAAGGGCGTTTCTCCGTGGCTTGGCCTCCTTGTGAGAGCCCAAGTTCGGATCCGCAGAAAACACTTTCTCGCGGGGTCGACGTTCTGATCAGTTGTCGGCTTGGGCTTCGCCGACGCGCAGGTCGTCGAAGCGAATGGGGGTATTTGCGAAGGGACTGCCCCACAGCGAGGCGCGCCCGGGAATCGGTTCTTCCTTCTCCTCCCAAGCGATGCTCCACGCTTTGGGTTCCTCGGAACCTTCGGTCCAAACTTTGCCTTGGACCTTCCACGTGGCGGGTGTTTCGGCCTGTTTGCGGATCTGCAGTTTGAAATGAGTCCATTTACCCGACTGCCAGTCGAATGGAGAGGACGCGCAGGCGTGGTCGCCCTTGAACAGTTCGATGGCTTTCTTGGCGGGACTGACCTGGAGCCGGTATCCTCCGGCCCCGTTCAAACCGAAGCCGAAGGTGGGAAAGCGACGCCCCTTGGACGTGCCCAAGCCGCGTCCGGAAACCTGCAATCCTTCCTTTTCCGTCATGCCGAAGAGCACTCCGAAGGTGTCCAGTGGGGCGCCCGGCAGCTCAAGAAAGCGGTTTCCGTTCTCTTCCTTGACGCCGAACGTTCCGTTGAGGACGAGGAAGTCGTCAGGAATTTGGTCCACGGCGGTGGAGGTGAAATCACGTTGATAAACTCCTTTGGAAAGGGCGAACGCGTGCCAGGCGGAGGCGAGAGCGAGCGCGGTGGCGAGAAGGGCGGGCGCGATGGGGGAGCGTCCGGAACGTGAGGGGAAGTTGAGATTCATAATGAATTCCAGGGAGAGGAGGCGGCGAATTTAGACTTGGCGGCGGAGAGGTTCCAGAAGTTCCCCGCGGGTTCCGCTTCGGGCCGCGCACCAGACCCAAAGCGCACCGTTGACGGCGATGAGGGCAAGCGTGGCGGTGATGGAAGCGAGGGGAAATTCCGAGGCTGGCTGGGTCAGAGCGGGATAGACGGCCACGGCGGATGCCAGCGTGCCGATGGCCATGCCCCAGAGGAAAAGAGTCAAGTGTTCGCGCAGCATGAGTTGGCGCACCGCCGAGGCTTTCCAACCCAGGGCCGAGAGGAGGGCGAGTTCAGCCCGGCGTTCCAGGATGGCGCGCAGCACGACGATGCCCACCCCGAAACTGCCAAGCAGAAGGCCCAGTCCACCCAGGACCTGGAAGGTGTTGAGATAAGTGTTTTGCACGGCGTTGTAGGCGGCCAATCGTTCGACCGCCGGCGTGACTTCCAGACCCAGATCACGCAGGACCTGCGAAAGGTGCGTGCGCACGGCACCTACCCGGTCAGACGGGGCATCGACGAGAAACATTCGATATCCAGTGGCGGAAGGGAAACGATCGAGAAAGTGTTTCTCGGAGATGACGAGCTGGCCTTGAAGGATCGATCCTGAGACCGCGCCGACGAGCAGCAGCCGGAAGGGCCGGCCTTTTTCATCGGTCATTTCGAGAGTGTCACCCAGGCTCTTGCCGAGCGCCCATTGAATGGAGGCGGCGTCGCCGATGGCGGGCACCAAGGCGGGGTCCGACGTGGAATCCAGCAGGCTTAGCCACGGGGCGTCGCGATGTTGAGCCTCGAGCAGCCGCGAAAACGTGAATGCTTTTCTCGATTGCAAAAGGGCGGGATCAACTCCGAGCAACCGCGGTTCTTGCGCGCGGTTCAGATTCAGGCAGCTCGCATCTTCCCCTTCCCGTACTCGGAACGGGACGAAATGGACATTCGTCAATGCTTTGCCGTCCAGGTTGTGGAATTCGCGGCCTTCTTGGGCGTTGAGATCATGAACCACGGGATGGCTGCTTTCGGCGAGGAGGGCAAAGCCACCCGTTCCGGAACCGCGGTCCTGGGCATCGCGTCCGGCATCGAGGCGATTCGCGCTGACGGCCACGATCATGAAACCGCCACAGGCGAGCAACCCGGCCACCGCGAGGCTTCGCTTGGGACGCCGCGCCAGGTTGCGCGCGGCCAACGCCGCGGAATGAAGGAGGTCATTTCCGGCATGATCGAGTCGGCCCAGGATGGAAGACATCGATCCCAACCCGGCCACGAGCAGCAGACCGCCTGCACCGAAAAAGAGCGCGGGCGCGGATCCCGGGCGGGCCAATCCCATTCCCGCCAGTGCAAGGCCGGAGAGTCCTGTGATCCAGGCTATCGAGGTCGCGGTCGATTGTTTCCCGGGTGCCGAACGGGAGGGAGGCAGCGCGGCCCATTCCACGTCTTGGGGGGAGAGCAATTCGCGAGCGGGGCGTCGAGCGGTGCCGTGGATGGCGAGCCAAAGCGTGGCTGCCGCCACGAACCAGCCGGCCAGGTGGCCGATCAACATCGTGGAGGGTGAAGCATGAAACTGAAGCGAAGTGGTCCCGACCGCGTCTTTCCAAAGATTGGCGAGCCCCCATAACATGAGACGGGCATAGGCGACGCCGCCGAGCAAGCCCGCCACCGACCCGATCCAGGCCAGGACCATGCCTTCGCCGAGGAGCATTTGTCGCACCCGTTGGGCAGGCCAGCCAAGCGCGAGCAGCAGTCCCATCTCGGAGACTCGTTGCTCGAGTCCGAATTGGAACAGCAGCGAGGTCAGAAGGAGCGCGGATAGCACGAGGAAAAAGCTGAAGCCGATGAAGAGCTGGCCGAAGTCTTGCCCTCCCGTCGCGGCCGCGAGCGCCGGGCCCCGCACCTCTTCAAAACGCAATCCGAGGGACAACGGTGACAACGTTTGAAGGAGTTGAGTTGCGAGCGTGTGGGTGGACACTCCTGTTTCGTGGAAGCGGATCGAAGTGAGGTTGCCGAATCGATTGGACCAGAGCCTTTGTCCAGTCTTGAGGGTGACGAAGGCCTTGGGGGTGCCGCGTTTCTGTTCCCAGTATTGATTGTCTTTCGTTCGAATTTTGTCGAAGTCGATGGGGAAGCCCGCATCCCATTCGCGGCAGTTGTTGGCGGTGGCGAGACCGGGAAAATCGGGCATCAGGAGGGGGTCATCATGCGGGCCCTGCGCGGGGAGGATGGCGCGGACGGTGAAGTGGGTGGTTTGTTCCTCCAGTTTGCGCATGGCTCCCACCACGTAATATTTTAGGGAAAGGCGGGAACCCGGCTTGAGTGCGAGATCATCGGCCAGCCACGGGGTAACCAGGATTTCATCCTCGCCCAAATCGGGTGGCATCCAAGGCGCGTCCGTGGCGGTGACCATCGAGTAGGGGGTCTGTTGATCCCCCGAGGCCAGGTCGTTGACGAAGTAAGTGAGGACGCGGTGTTGGGCGGCGGGGAGCCGCAGGGCCGCTTCGATAATCGGGGCGTCGAGGAAGACGCGGCTGGAGCGGAGTTCGGGAGGCCGGTTGGATTCGGCGGGCCGGAGGGAGAGGGCGGCGTCGTCGAGATTCCAGGTTTGAGCCAGCACTTGGTTGGCGAGTTGAACCGTGTTGGAGCTCGATCGCGCGGGAAGGGGGGATTCACTTTTCCCATTCGAGGTTGAGGAAGTCCGGACAGCGTCATCTGGAGCTGCGGCCAGGTAGAGATTGGCTTGGCCGGGGGTGTCCACGCGTGATTGCAGCCAAGCGCGGGAGACGAATGCGTTGAAGGGTGGGACCTGGCTGGCGCGCAGGCTGAATCGTCCGAATTGCGCGTCATCGAGCACCTGGACGACGCGGGCGCGCAGCGCGACCGTGGAATCTTCCTGCGGGGAAATGGGGGCGTCCCGGGAGAGTTGGGAGGGTTTGGCCACGCGGAGCACCACGAAGTCGCCGGACTTGGCACCGAGTTGCGCGGCGAGACGGAGATTGAGGAAGACCTCTTCGGGCTGAGGTGAGGCGGGGGGCGACGAGCCGGGGGCGAGGGACCAGAAATCGGGCGATACTCCGGCGACCTGGATTTGGTTGGCGCGGGCGGATCCGTCGGAATGGGCGGCGGCTCCTGGCAGCAGGAGCACGGCGGCGGCGGGTGTGCCAAGTTTGGCCTGGATTTCTCCGGCCAACGATTCACGCAACAGGCGGTCATCCGCGCCGAGGGCGATCTCAGTGCGGCCCAGCCGTGAAAGCGCCATTTGCAGCAAGCTGTGACGCACCGAATCACCGACGACGAGGGCGCCGGTCAACACGGCCGAACCGATGGCGGCGCCGAGCACGACCCCAAGGTGATTGCGGGCGAAATGGACGAGGCTGCGCAGGGCCAGCGTGCGCCGGTTCATATCAGGCGGGAGTGACGGGTTGAAGTTTTCCGTCGCGAAGTTCGAGAGTCCGGTCCATCCGCCGCGCCAGTTCTAGCGAGTGAGTGACGACGAGCAGAGTGACGCGGAGTTCGCGGTTCAACTCGACGAGCAGATCGGTGAGATTGACGGCGGAGGGACGGTCCAGTGCTCCGGTGGGTTCGTCGGCGAGGAGGAGCTTGGGTTCGAGAATCAGGGCGCGGACGACGGCGACGCGCTGGCGTTCGCCCCCGGACAATTGGGCGGGGCGATGATGGATGCGGGATTGGAGTCCGACGCGGGTCAACAACCGTTCGGCGCGCCCGGCCAGCCGGGATTGATCTTCACGGGAGCGGGGAGAAGCCAGGGTGGGAATGAGCACGTTTTCGAGCGCGCTGCATTGAGGCAGGAGGTGATGCGATTGAAAGACGAAGCCGATTTGGCGGTTGCGAAACTCGGCGAGAGCGTCCCCGGCGAATCCGGACAAGCTTTGCCCTTCGAAAAGGATCTGGCCGGAAGTGGGAGTGTCCAAGGAGCCGAGGAGATGCAGGAGCGTGCTTTTGCCGGAGCCGGAAGGGCCGATGATGGCGGTGGAGGTTCCGGCCTCGAGGGTGAAATCGAGATCGCGCAGGATGGTAACGGGAGAGGCGCCTTCCGCGGCCGGGAAGCTTTTCGAGACGCCTTGCAGTTGGAGCAATGAGGGCATGGTTAGAGATCGCCGTGATGAATCCAACGCCGGGCTTTCATTTCATAGCGCGGCAAGGAGCCCCTGGATTTCGCGGCGACCGGAATTCGGAGTGAAAGGGCGCTTTCGAATTGCGTCTCCAGACGGCGGGCGAGTTCCGCGGAGGCTTCGGGGGCGGCGTCGAATTCGACGTCCACCGCCAGTTCTTGGAGTTCCCGGTGGCGGGAGACATGGACTAGGAATTCGAGCACGGGTCCGGAGGATCGAACGAGCGATTCGATGGCGGTGGGGTAAATATTCACACCGCGGACGACGAGCATGTCGTCGGTTCGGGAGAGGATGCCCCCTTCCAGGGCCAGTTCGATGGAGCCGCAATCGCAGCGTTCGCGTGGACGAGGTTTGACGATGTCTCCGGTGCGATAGCGAAAGAGGGGCGAACCGGCGCGTTCGAGTGTGGTGAGCACCAGTTCGCCCGGTTGTGATTCGGAAACGGGCTGGCCGCTGTGGGGATCGATGATCTCGGCGAGGAAAGCGGACTCCATGACGTGCAGCCGGCCGGCGTGTTGGGGGCATTGGTAGGTGACGGGGCCGGTCTCGGTCATGCCGTGGTGATCGTAGACGACGCTGCCGGGCCAGGATTGTTCGATGCGCTGCCGCGTGGCGGGAATGCTGCCTCCGGGTTCGCCGGCTACGATCCATTTCGAAACCCTGGCCTTCGACGTTTGGACGCCTTCCTCCCGAGCGGTCTCGGTCAGGCGCAGCGCGTAGGATGGGGTGCAACAAATCGTGGTGATCCCAAGGTCGAAGATCAAACGGAGCCGGGCGGTGGTGGAGAGACCGCCGGCGGGAACACAGCAGCAGCCCAGCCGGTGGGCTGAATCGAAGGCGAGCCAAAATCCAAGAAAGGGGCCGAATGAGAAGGCAAAGAGGACACGGTCGGCGGCGGTTGTGCCGGCGGCTTCGAAAATGCGGGTCCAATGCCGGGTCATCGCTTCCCAGCTTTCGAAAGTGTCGAGCCAGCGGAGCGGTTGGCCGCTGGTGCCGCTGGTTTGATGGCAGCGCGTGTAAGCCGGGAGAGGAAAATTAAGCGCGGTACCGAAGGGGGGTGTGGCCTGCTGGTCGTCGCTCAGTTCGGATTTGGTGGTGAAAGGGACAGCACGGGTGAATTCGGCGAGCGACGAAACTTCGCGCAGTCCGCCAAGGGATGCCCACTTTCCCTGGTAGAAGAGATTCCTCCGCCGCGTCAAGTCGAGCAAGCCGCGGAGCTTGTCCCATTGCGTGGACGCCAGCATGTCGGGTTGAACGCACGTGGGATCGAGCATGGACGGCGGGCGTTCGAGTTAACCTGCGGAGGGAGTTTTGGGTGAGGCGGGAGCTGACGCGCTGGGGGCTGGTTTGGCGGCGGGTGGATTTGGTTTGTAGAAGGTGACGAGGCAGCCTCCGACGGCGGCGAGGACGATTCCGAGGTAGAACTGGGGTTTGATGCTGTTCAGACCGCCGGCGGGAGGGTGGAGAGCGATGGAGACGAGGGCATTTACGATCGGTGCTCCGGCGAAAATGATGGACATCACGGTGGCGGGAACGCCTTTGGCGCCGAAGGCCAGGAGGACACCGAAAGCACCGACGGCGCCAACGATGCCGGCGATGAGCGACCACCACATGCCTTTGGGGGGATAACTCCAGGAGGCACCCTTGGCTATAAGGAGCGCAAGTGGGGCGAGGACCGCGGTGAGGAAGTAAGCGATGCCGACGAAAAGGAAAGCTTTGTAGCGACCGTTGACGGGATCGCTCATGCCGATTTGGCCGGTGTGGAGGAACACGCCATAAACGCCCCAGGAGGCGACGGTGAGAAGAGAGTAGAACAGCCAGGCGAGGCCGGGTTGGGAGGCTTGTTGCGCGAGCATCATGGGCCGAGTTTAGGTTTGGATACGAAGTCCGGCAATGGAATAACCAGTCCCGATGGGTGGAGCGGTGCCTCCGCAAGCGGACGGTCATTGGGCCTGCTGTTGACGTGCGATGGCCGAGTTGTTCCAAGGGCTGGACGGCTCTCACGGAGGCACCGAGACACGGAGAGAAAGGATCCGAAGCCGAGATCGATGTCCCCAGCAAACTTCCCCCCTGCTCCAATCTCCTCGGTCCAACCACGTCGTCACGCTGTCCACGATGAGGCGCCGTGAACGGCGGGTCCGGGGATTGCGGTTTCACGCCGGGGGAGTGGTTTTGTGCGGCTCCATGCGCTTGGCGAAGCGACGCGATCGACCGGCAGCAACGTGGATTCATCGGAGTTGAAATTTGGCACTCAAAAATTCTGGCTTTTGAAGCGCGTTCGAGGCATAAGAGGCATGGAGGTTGTCCCCAGTCTAGCGAAGGCATAAAGCCCGTCCCTGTGGGCATCCTATTGTACCTGATTATGACCAAAGACAAACCTGTACACGAGGTCCGGATTGGCACCATCAAAGCGGCCATCTGGAAGAACGAAACGACCGTCGGCCACCGGTTCAACGCCACCTTTTCGAGGATCTACAAAGAAAAGGACGCCGACGAATGGAAGTCCACCGATTCCTTTGGACGCGAAGATCTGCTGGTTTTGGCCAAAGTCGCGGATCAGTGCCACACATGGATATTCGGCCAGGCGCAGGAGGGTGGGGAGGAACGTCGGACGGCGGCGCCCCGCCGCGATTTTCGCGAAAGCCGGGATCCACGTTGAAGGCATAGGCTGGGCTCGACGGCGTGGAGGGCTGAGATTTATGCTCCGCGCCGATGTTCTTGTCTGTTCAACCCATGGTGATCGCGGGGCGGGAATTCCGGTCCCGGTTGATCCTGGGGACCGGTAAGTTTTCGTCTCCCCAGGCGATGCGCGACGCGTTGGACGCGAGCGGGGCGGAAATGGTCACAGTCGCCCTGCGCCGCGCCGACTTGTCGGGCACGGGCGATCCGTTTGCCGATATTCTGGAGCACATCGATCCCAAGCGGTATTTGCTCTTGCCGAACACGAGCGGGGCGATGGATGCGCGGGAGGCGGTGCGGTTGGCCAAGTTGGCGGCGGCGGCGGGGCTGCCCCGCTGGATCAAACTGGAGATTCATCCTGACCCGCGGTACCTGCTTCCGGACCCGATCGAGACGTTGAAGGCGACTGAGATTCTCGTGGGCGAGGGGTTCACCGTGCTGCCTTATATCAACGCTGATCCGGTGCTGGCGAAGCGGTTGCAAGAGGCTGGAGCGGCCACGGTGATGCCGTTGGGGTCGCCCATCGGTTCGAATCGGGGGCTGCTCACGCGGGACCAGATTCGCATCATCATCGAACAGTCGACGGTGCCGGTGGTTGTGGACGCGGGGTTGGGCGCGCCGAGCCATGCGGCCGAGGCGATGGAGCTTGGAGCCGACGCGGTCCTGGTGAACACGGCGATCGCGGTGGCCGGGGATCCGTCCGCCATGGCCCGCGCCTTCGCCGCGGCGGTGCAGGCGGGGCGGGTGGCCTATGAATCCGGACTGGGTCCGGCGAGCGGTGTTGCCTCGGCGACGAGTCCCCTCACGGGGTTTCTGGAGGCGGGGCTGGCGTGAAGAGCCTTCCAACAGCCCGCGTGGCCCAGTTGCTGCGCGCTTTTCGGAGGCGACGCGTGCTCGTGTTCGGGGATGTGATGCTCGATCAGTTCGTCCATGGACGTGTGCGGAGGATTTCCCCGGAAGCCCCGGTGCCGGTGGTGGAGTTTGAGCGGGAAAGTTTCATGCCGGGTGGGGCGGCCAATGTGGCTCGAAATTTGACGTCCCTGGGGGCGCGGGCGGAGATGGTTGGAGTGATCGGGCGCGATGCCGCGGGTGTGCAGCTTCGGGGCTTGCTCGAGCAGCACCGTGTCGATTGTTCGGCGCTTTTTCCTTCGCAATCGCGGATGACCATCAAGAAGACGCGCATTATCGCGCATCAGCAGCAAGTCGCGCGGGTGGATCGGGAGCGCATTCTGCCCCTGACACGGCACGAGCACGGGAGATTGTGGGACGCGGTGTCCGAGCGTTTGCCCGGCGTCGATGCGGTGATCGTCGGAGACTACGGGAAGGGGCTTGTGACCCAGGCTTTCTTGGATCAGTTGACCATGGCTTGCCGGGAACGAGGGGTGTGGTTGAGCCTTGATCCCAAGCCGATCCACGCGCTGGAGCTGGGAGGTTTATCCTTGCTGACTCCGAATCGGAAGGAAGCGTTCGAGTTGGCGGGACGTGTGGACGATCAGCGCCAGGCGAATCCTTTGGTGGACGCGCCCTTGCTGGAGGTTGCGGACTGTTTGTTGCAGAAGCTTAAGCCGGCCTTGCTTCTGGTGACGCTGGGTGACCAAGGCATGCTTTTGTGCCAGCGCGGTGAGCCGGCGGTTTATATTCCCACGGCGGCGCGCGAGGTCTTCGATGTTTCGGGGGCGGGCGACACGGTGATTGGGGCGTTTACGCTGGCGGTGGCGGCCGGGGCTTCGCCGCTGGAGGCGGCGATCTTATCGAATCACGCGGCGGGAGTGGTGGTGGGCAAGTTCGGGACGGCCACGGTTTCTCCCGGGGAGCTGGCCGCCCGGTTTCGAAGGAGTTCATGAAGAGGGCAGCCGTTCTCATTTTGGTGGGTAGGGCGCGTCACTCCGTGCGCGCCGCCTTTGGAAACACCTGGTTTCGGCGCGCAGCGGAGTGACGCGCCCTACCTTGATCAGTCAAAATGAGAACTGCTGTGAAGAGGGCTGTTTTCCTTGACCGCGACGGCACCTTGATCGTCGAACGGAATTATTTGAGCCGCCCGGATCAGGTGGTGTTGTTTCCTGACACGGGCCCTTCGCTCCGGCGCCTGGCAGAGGCCGGATTTCGTTTGTTCATCGTGACGAACCAATCCGGTATTGGACGCGGCTATTACACCTTGGAGGACATGCACGCGGTGCATCGCCGGCTTGGCGAGATGTTGCAGGAGCACGGAGTTCAGTTTGACCGGATCTATTTTGCACCGGAAGCCCCGGAGGAGCCGAGTCGCGGCCGGAAGCCATCTCCGCAGTTCTTGTTCGACGCGCGTGATGAGTTTGGCCTCGACCTGGCTCGATCCTATATGGTGGGGGACAAGTTGCTGGATGTTGAATGCGGGCGGAACGCGGGAACCCGGTTGAGTCTGCTGGTGAAAACCGGCTATGGAGCCGATGTGATTCGAGCGGGCGAGCCTTTACCTCGCGAGTCGCGCGTGGTGGAGAACTTGACCGAGGCAGCCGACTTGATCCTGGCCGATGCCGGCTAGTATTTTCGAAGCAGGGCGGCGGCAATGCCCGCCAGGACGACGAGGAGGAGCACGAAGAACACGATGAACCGGCGGCGTGCGACGCGTTTTTCGTAACGCATGGCACGCAGGCCATGGACGCTGCCCGCGGCCAGATAATTGACCAGTTGCGGGTTGGAAGGCGTGGAGGTCTTGAACAAGCTGGCGAGGCGGCTCCAGAGGGCGGGGAGGTCGTATTTGCGCACGCCCAGTTCATTGAAATGGGCGGGAGTGGTTCCCGCCTCTTTGCCTCCATGGAGTCGTTTCGGATCCAAGGGCTCGAAGATTGGATCATGTCTGAGCGGCTTGGCGGGACCTGCTGGGGCAGAGGGAGGAGTGTATGAGGTTGCGGGAGCGGGGCGAGTGTCCGGCGCCTTTCGAGCCGGCGTGGCGGGAGTTGCCGCTTTGGACGGGCCTGGAACCGTCCGTTGCTGCTCGATCGCGATTTGTTTCTTGATGGCGGCGAGCCGTGCTTCCACGGATCGCTGTCGCGAGTCGATCGGATTCGACTTGGAGTTGAAGATCCCCATGAGGCCCGAAAATCAGGAACGCTTGAGCAAGAGGGCCACCAGGGCCAGCAACACCAGCGTGGCGAGCACCGCGAGAGGCAAGGTGAAGGCCAAACCCAAACGGCAAGCGTCCCCCAAACTCAATCGATTCCAAGTTTCAACGGGAGTTCCTGGGGAAACGTTCCGGTTCGGATCCAGACCCGTGGCGTCGGGGGAGGCGGGGTTGAGCACGTCGAACTTGATGCGGGCGCCGTTCCATTCCATTCGGGCATTTTCGATGTCGGTGAGCGCTTTAGTCAGTTCCACCTGATAATTCTCCTCGCTCCATGATTGTTCATGAATCGTCTGGACCTTGGCCAGGGCGGCGCGCAGATCCGCAATGGACTTGGACATTTGCTCCGCGCTGCGTTGGGCCGAGAGCGTCTGTTCCTCAAGGATGCCGATGCCGCGGGTGAGATGCCGGATCATTTCCTCGCGGCCGGTTTCGAGTTCGACGCGGCGGCGGCGGGCTTCTTCGAGGGCGGCTCGTTCGCGTTCGAGCGCTTCCTGGGCACGCTTCAATTGGGCGAGTCGTTCCTGGGTTTCGCCGACTTTGCTCTCGAGTTCCTCGCGGGTTGGCGGACGGTGGACGCCAGCGGGAACAGCGCGCTGAGCGCTTTGAAAATCGCGGTCCACAAAGTCCGTGTCGTCGTATTCTGGAGGCATGGGCGAATGTAAGCCCGGTTTCCGCGTTCTGTAAACGCTTACCTGCGCTGGCTGGATGGGCTTGGGGAAAATCGCGCCATGACGAGTCCTCGACACCGCTGGGGAGAGTCGCCTCTCGAAACTGACGGCAAAGCAGCGCAGGCTATCGAGTCGACTGCGGAGCGCGGCTGGGTCGGAGACCCGCCGCAGTGCGCGGATCGGTCGGAACACTCCAGATTATTCAACGTGCGGCCGCTGGTCGAAGGACGACACAGCCGCACTCCGGGTCAAAAGGAGAACGACTGCGAAAGAAATCCTGCTTCCTGACAACCTCAGCTCAACGGAATGTCTTTCGTCCCTCCGGGCTGGGCCGTCCGTCAATTCCACCGAAAACAGCGAAGCACCCCTCCACTTTCGGCAGGCTTTTGACGCTCAAGCTTTGGCGCATCTCGACGCTGCCGAATGGCCGATTCCAAGTTTAAGAACGGATGAGGATCACAGGCGCTGTGCCGTGGCACTCAGCCTGACGGCGCAGTGTTTGTAGCTGGGTTGACGCGAGTGGGGGTCGACGGTTTGCAAGGTAAGGCGATTGGTTTCCGGGAAATGCATGGGCATGAAGAGAGTTCCTGGGGAGACCGTGGCCATGACTTGTGCTTTGACTTCCACCGATCCTCGACGGGAAGCGACTTGGACCCTGGCTCCGGGGGTGATGTTCAGCGCTCTCGCGTCCGCGGGGGAGATCTCCACATAGCATTCGCGTGGAGACAATTCCCGCAAGAGAGGGGATCTCCCCGTCCGCGTCAGCGTGTGCCATTGGGCGCTGGACCCTCGCCCGGTGAGCAGGACCCATGGATACTCGGAACAGGGCGGTTCGGCGGGTTCGCGAGGGGGTTCGAAGAGAAATCGCGCCTTCCCATCGGGCGTAAAAAAGACGCCGTCTTGGAACAGGCGCCTTTCGGGTTCCCGCGGGGTGCTTGAACCAGGCACTTTTTCGGGATCGGGATACGGCCACTGAATGCCGCCGGCCGCGTCGAGGTGGTCGTAACTGGCGATCCCCGAAAAATCGCAAGGCCTTCCTCGGCTTAGTCGTTTGAGAATCTGAAACGTTTGCTCAGGAGAAGACCACTCTTTGAACCGTTCCGAACAACCCCAGTACTCGGCCACGAGCTTGAAGATGTGGAAATCCGCCAGTGCTTGGCCTGGAGCCCGCCGGAGTTTGCGAGTGATGCCGATCCGCCGCTCGCTGTTGATTTGCGTTCCTTCCTTTTCCCCCCAACCCGCCGCGGGCAGGAGGAGGTGGGCTTGCCGGGCGGTGTCGGTGTCCCGGTAGAGATCCTGCACCGCGAGAAACTCGAGCCGTGCCAAGGTGGACCGGAGCCGGCTTTGGTCGATCCACGAGTGCGACGGATTGGTCCCGATGATCCAGAGGGCCTTGATGCGCCCCTCATCGATGCGGTCCAGAATCTGATCATAGGCAAGCGAGGCTGAGGTCGGAATTCGCTCCGGCGGAATGTTGAGCAGCGAAGCGACTTCGCGGCGATGCGCGGAATCCGCGAAATCGCGCCCGCCCAGGAGGGAAGTCGCGTTGGCGAAGAGGCGTGATCCCATCGCGTTGCATTGTCCCGTGATGCTGTTAGCACCCGTGCCCGGCTTGCCAAGATTGCCCGTCATCAAGGCCAAATTGATGATCGCTTGCGCGGTGCGGGTGGATTCGTGACTTTGATTGACACCCATGGTCCACCAAAAGCTGCATCGGCGTCCCGGTCGCAGTGAATTCCAGAAGGACTCCAATTGTATCGAGTTCAATCCGGTCTCCGCGGCGACCCGTTCGAGGGTGAAGGGAGCGACGAAGGTTTTGAACGCTTCGAATCCCGAAGTGTGCCGGCCGATGAATTCGAGGTCGAGACCGTCCCGCCGGACGAGTTCCCGGGCCGTTCCGTAGAGGAGGACGAGATCAGACTTGGGTTTGATGGGAAGGTGCAGTGTGGCATTCATCGCCGTCTCCGTCCGGCGCGGATCGATGACCACGATTTCGGGTGAGCGGCGATTCTTGAGGACACGCTGCCAAAGGATGGGATGGGCGACGCAGAGGTTGGAGCCGATCAGAACGAGGGTGTCCGATTCTTCGAAGTCGGTGTAGGAGAAGGGCGGCGCATCGAATCCGAAGCTCTGTTTGTAAGCCACGTGAGACGTCGCCATGCATTGACGAGTGTTGGAGTCTCCATGCATCCCGCCCATGCCAAACTTGAAGAGGGCACCCAGCAGCGCCATTTCTTCCGTGGTGATCTGGCCGGTGGACAAAAAGGCGACGCTTTCAGGTCCGTGGTCGTTGAGGAGGCGCTTGAACTTGTTGCAGAAAACGCGGAGAGCCTCGTCCCATCCGCAGGCGACGAAGGAATCCGACGATGTTCCCCGGATCATCGGACACAGGAGTCGCTCGGAGGTGGTGAGGGGCGCGAGGGCTTCCCACCCCTTGGGGCAGGCCGTGCCCGCGTTCACGATGGCATCGGGTGAGGGCGAAAGGTTGACGGCTTGTCCCTCTCTCAGGTGCGCCACAAGTTCACAACCGGTGGAACAAAATCCGCACACAGTGCGAACCAGAGTGTCCGGTGACTTGCCCGCCGGTATTTGCGATGGCAAGCCGGGGTGCGAAACGCGGTCGAGAGAGGAAGTCAGGGGTCCGGTCCATGCTCGACGCCATGTGTTGGACGGGGTTTCGGTCGAATTCATGGCGCGATCGAGCCCGGCATTTTGTCTGGCGCCGAGGCGGCGAAGAACAGACGCCGTTCGAGGAGTTCACCCGCCAGCGCCAAAATGAACCCCAGCGCTGGAATCAAGCTTGGAACAGGAGTGTGAGACGCGCCCTGCAACACTGGAAGGATCAGTCCGCCGAGGCTGCCGAGAATCCAACGCGCGATGAATGCGTTCCGCAACGGGCCTTGAATCAGTTGGGCGGCTCGATAGGAGGTTGGATTCGATATCGAATGGGCACTCCGCGCTGAGATCAGGGGGGCCAGTTCAACGGTCGCTTTGGCGGTAAAAGCGAGGAGGGCGGCTGAGGTCAACGCCTGACCGGCAGGAAAGACCAGCAGCAGCAGCGCCCCGAGGAGGAATGCGGTGAGCACGAACTTGGCAAAGGTGGGGACCATCCGCCAGGACCTCCGTCCGGTTGCCGCATAAACCATGGTTTGGGCGAATAGGCTCAGAACTCCGGAAAGGCACAATGCGACACTCCACGCCAAGGGAGAGTTCCAGCGAGGGGTCGCGACCTGCATGGCCAATCCCCCTGCGGCGAGGCACGCAAAGAGACCGAGAGCCATGGCTTCGCGGCTTAACCAGGACGTTCGCCAGCCCAAACCGATGCGCCAGGCTTTGAGCGGTTGGCCGAGGTGAAAGACACTGGCGGCCATGCCCAGGCAGAAGAGGCAGGTGCCGAGGAGGAAAGGATCTCGGCGCGAGGCGGCATCAAGCAGCCAAGACAGACACAGCGTGCCGATCCCGGCTTGAGTCAGAACCAGCATGAAGACCAACGGCCAGTGAGATTTCGCCACGCGGGTTTCATGATGGTCGGCCGCGTGCAACGGGAGTCCGGTTCTTCGTGTCAGGTACCTTGTCGTGGGCAGTGTGATTCGCGGATCGGGCGTGTCGGGCAACCAGGGATTGGGCTGCGAAGCCACGTCCAATGCGATCCGAACCTGCCGGACATCTTGATGCACGATGCGGATGGCTTCGTTGGGGCAGCCTTGGACGCAGGCCGGCGCTTCACCCTCCTCAAGGCGGCCGTGGCACATGTCGCATTTCCTAACGATGCCCAAAGCTTTGGAAAATTGGGGCACCTCGTAGGGGCATGTGAGCGTGCAATAACTGCATCCGATGCACTGGTCGTCCAGATGATGAACGATTCCCGTGTGGGGATCCTTATCGTAAGCCAGAACGGGGCATCCCGACAGGCAGCCCGGTTCCAGGCAATGGTGGCAGGCGGTGGTTACCGTCTGCTGCACGAAGCGGTGGTTCGCCGAGGGCCAGAGATGGTCCTCGCCAGCTTCCACGCTCGTCAATAATCCGACCGAACGCCACGTTTCACCGAACTCCAGTCCGTTGAGTGAATGGCATGCGGTGACGCATCCCTTGCAGCCGGAGCAACGGTCGAGATCGACTTCGAAGGCGAGTTGCTCATGGTCTCCGGGCGGACGGATGGGAATGAGATCCCGATACGTTCGCTGGGGTGATCGAGGAGCCCATTCTTCGTGCCAGAGCGAGAATCGCTGCGCGGCTCCCACGGAGCTTTGCTCCGCGAGCAAGGCGTCGATCAAGGTTGCAGGCTCGTTTTTCATGCGGGGCGGCAGTCCGTCTAGCCCAGGAGTTCTTGCAGGGTTCGAACATCATGCCGTGTGGTGAAGCCGCGAAACGATTCGCCTGGATGGCGATGAGCGAGGAACCCTTGGAGGATCTTTTCCATGGTGAAGGGCAGCATGGCCACACTGACGCCTTGAAAGAGCTGGCGTCCGACCGTGGTTTGGGATCCGAACCCGCCGCCGACAAAGATGTGATAACCTTCGACGGATTCGCCGTTGACCTTCACTTTTGCGCCGAGCAGTCCGAGGTCACCGATGTAGTGTTGTGCGCAGGAATTCGGGCACCCGGTGAGGTGGACGTTGACGGGCACGTCGAGTTGGACTCGCCGGTCCAGGTAATCCATGAGTTCCAGCGCGTGTCCCTTGGTGTTGGCGCCGGCGAATTTGCAGTAGCTGTTGCCGGTGCAAGCCACGAAGCCGCTCCTAAGATTCGATTGGCGGGTGTCGAATCCAATCTTCTTCAGTGCTCGCGCCACGGTCTCGATGAAGGCCTCGCGGATGTTGGGCAGGATGAGGCTTTGCCATACCGTGAGCCGGATCTCGCCTGACCCGTAGAGTTCGGCGAGTTCCGCCACACGCCGCATTTGCTTGGAGGTGAGCTGCCCCACCGGAACGGAGGCGCCGATCCAGAAGAGCCCCGCCTGTTTTTGGGGATGAATGCCGACATGAGGGTGAGGGCGCGGGACTCGTCGATTTTCTTCCTGATCTTCAAAGCCATGAACTCGGGGCAATTTGATTCCGAGTTGTGACTCCGTGGCTTCGAGGAATTGATGGAGACTCCAATGTTCCAGCAGATGTTTCAGTCGCGCCTTCTTGCGATCGGAGCGGTTTCCGTTTTGCAGATAGACGCGCAGCATCGCGCAAGCAGTGGCGACGAGCCGGTCGGGAGGGATGAGCACCCCCAAATCGCTGGCGAAGGCCTTGTGGCCGGTCGCCCCGCCCACCGCGGCGCGAAAATAGACCCCGGGGGGAACCTCCGCCGGCCCCGCGGGCACGCGCACCGCGCGAAACCCGATGTCGTTGGTCTCTTCCAAGGTGGGGATCGATCCGCCCCCGTGCAAAGCGATGTTGAATTTGCGGGGAAGGTCGTAGAACTCGCGCTGATGGAGAATGCAGGCGGCCAGCTCTTCGACGAGGGGCAGGGTCTCAATGAGTTCCTCGACATCGACGCCGCTCGTGGCATCGCAAGTGAGATTGCGGACATTGTCCGCGCCGGCGCCTCGAGTATGCAGCCCGATGGCTTGCACCCGGCGGAGAAACTCGGGCGCATCCTTGGGCTGGATCAACCTCATTTGCAGGTTCGATCGCGTGGTGATTTGGATGTAGCCGCTGGTCAATGTGTCCGCAATCGTGGCCAGTTCGCGAAGCTGGAAGGAGCGGAGCGCACCCCCGGGGATTCGAAGCCGGGCCATGAACCCCTCCTTGGTGGGAGACAGGTAGAACAAGCCGTGCCACTTGAATCGATAGGTGTTCTCTTTGTCCGGCGCTTGATGGGCGGCGGCGTGCTGGAGGAGGAGTGGATAGCTGTCCAGCGGGTGCAACTCGCGCTTGAGGCGTTCCTCGGGGATCAAGTCAGGTTCGGACGGAAGCGCCGACGGCATGTCGGGGATGGGGGCAAGATCGGAAAACCGGTATCCACGGTTCTTCAATCCGGCGAAAAACCCGTCGAGATAAGCTCCCTGTCCCTCGCTGAGCGTTTCGCCCGCGGCGGTGTGGAATGGGATGGTCGAGTCGGGCATGGGTCAATAAACGTCCTTCTCGTAGCGATGTTCCTGGCGCAATCGGTTCACGTAGTCGGCGGCCGCGGAGGGCGAGCGGCCTCCGGCCGTTTCCACCACTCGATGCAGGGCGCGGTCCACATCCTTGGCCATGCGTTTGGCGTCTCCACAAACGTAGAAGTGCGCGCCCGCATCGAGCCAGGACATCAGTTCTGAAGCCTGTTCGAGCATGAGATCCTGGACATAAATCTTGTGTTCCTGGTCGCGTGAGAACGCGAGGTCGAGACGGGTGAGAAAACCGCCCTCCCGCCAGGCCGTGAGTTCCGCCTCGTAGAGAAAGTCGTGGGCTCGGCGTTGATCGCCGAAAAAGAGCCAGTTTTTTCCCGTGGCACCATGGGCGCGGCGTTCTTCCAGAAAAGCGCGAAAAGGCGCGATCCCCGTCCCCGGGCCCACCATGATCACAGGGCGGCTGCCATCGCCCGGGAGGCGGAAATGCCTCGATGTTTGCACGAATGCCGGGACCGGTGTTTGGTGGGGAACCACCCGGTCCGCGAGCCAACAGGAAGCGACTCCCTTTCTGAGACGTCCGTGAGATTCGTAGCGGACCGTGGCGATGGTGAGGTGAACTTCGCCGGGGTGGGCCTTGGGCGAGGAGGAAATCGAGTACAAGCGGGGCTGCAACTTGCGAAGCAGATCCGGGAGCTCGTGAAGTTCCAGTCGCGAACCCGGACACGCTTTGAGCACGTCCACCAAGTCGCGTCCGGCCAGCCACGATTCCAGGTCCGCTTTGCGACTGGGATCGCGCATGGCCTTCAGGTCGCCTGAGGCGGTTCGTTCCAGCGCGGTTTGCACGAAGGCCTGCGTCGGTTGGGTGATGACGAGTTCGGACAAGAGGGCTTGATGGAGGGAAATCGTCTTTCCTTCACCCAGCGTGACGGGCTCTTCTCCCCGATAACCGAGCGCCGCCAGGAGCTCTTCCACCAGGACCGGACAATTGGAGGGAAAGACGCCGAGCGCGTCTCCGGCCTCGTAATGCAACGAGTCCGTATCGAATTTCAAGATGACATGGCGGGTGTCCTTGGCGGATTCGGCGTGATTGAGCCGAGCAGCCGAGACCAGGGAGCACGGCACGGGCGATGCTCGTGTTCCCCGGACCGGGACGGTGTTGCGGCCCGGCGGAGGGGCCAGCCTGTCGATCGAATCGGCGCTCGCGCCCGGGGATTCCGCGATGGATGTCGGGAGGGTGTCCCGGTTTGGCGGGGACGATGGGGCGGGACTCAGGGCAAGGGACTGCAAGGCCGGCCACAGCGAATCCGCCCAGGCTTGCGCCGCAGACTCGTAGTCCACATCGCAATCGACTCGTGCGGTGAGGCGGCGGCCCCCCAAGGCTTCGAGACGTTCGTCGAATTTGCGTCCCGCCCCGCAGAAATCCGTGTAATTGCGATCGCCCAGAGCCAGCACGGCGAACGGCCAGTCTTGAAGGATCCTGCCGGCCTCCGAACTCAGCCACTCCCATCCTTGCGCCGCGTTGTCCGGAGGATCCCCGTCTCCCCAGGTGCTGGTGATGATGAGGAGCGGTGCCGGCGGAATGGCGGAGGACAGTTCGTTGAGGGGGCGAACGGCAGGCATGAAACCGCGCGTGCCGGCGTCCTTCGCCAGCCGGCGGGCCAGTTGTTCCGCCGTGCCGCTTTGGGAACCGAAGAAGACATGGACCGGCGGTTTGAGCGTGAAGACATTCGAGGAGAGATGAGCGGACGGCGATTCCGAGGCTTCATTGAAAATGCCCGCAAGGAACCCATTAATCCAGGCACGCTGTCGGGGCGTGAACGGGGCACTTTCGGGGAGCGCAGGAATGGGCAGCCGTCCGCTCATCTGAGATCAGAAGTTGATGGCCAGTTGGAGGTAAACATAGTTGGCATCCTGGGATCCTCCGGCCCCTTGCAAGCTGCTGTCGATGTAGCTTCCCGTAAAAAAGTGGCCGTAGCCGGCTTCCAGTTGCGCGAACCGGGTGAGGGCGAAGCCAAGAATCACATCGATTTCGGAGCCGACGTAGTTGCTGTAGGAAGGATTGACGCCATAACCGGCGGCGTTGGCGGCTCCACCCCCTCGCGGAAGCCCCGCGACGTTGTAGAAATTGTCCTGAGTGTCCGCCAGCCAGAAAGCGTGGGCCTCCACCGCGAGACTCAGCCGCGCGTGGGGCTTGATCTGATAGATGGCGCGAACGTTATGGATGTTTTGCAGGGACACAAAATCCATGTAGCCGTAAAACTTGTGGTTGGTGGGGAAGAGGTTCTCGAAAGTGCCGTGCTCGTCGTCCGCGGGGTTGCCGTCCCCGGAAGCGTGGGAATACTCGAGGCCGAGGCGCGGACTCCCGGTGCTCTCGGTAAAGGTGTAGCCCCCTTGCAGGGTGAACGCGTAGGCCAAGTGTTCCTGGCTGCGGGTAAGGATTCCCGCTCGTGTGTCGTTGAAATGACCGAATTGGCCGTTCGCTTCCAGCGTGTAGTCGAAGGGGCCGAACTGACCGGGCGCCGATTTCAATCGAGTCCCCACGGTGTAAATATCTCTCGCACTGGGTTGGGGGGCTTGGGGTGAGGGCACGGCCAGAGCCGCTTGAGCATTGGCATTGCGCGCGAGGAAATAGAAGTCGAGCGAGTGGTTTGGAATTTTCGGAGAAGTGGCGTAGAGGCCGGAGAACCAGTCGTAGTCGTTGGCGACGTTGAAGCGACCGTCCTCCGGGATGACGACGCGGCTGCCAAACAGGTCGGCGCCAAACCATTCGTTCTGCCAGCGCAGTTTGGCGGCGTCGAACACCCGCCCGATATTATTCCAAGCGAACGCGCCGACCAGCCGTTCGTCCGCGTAGCTCAATTCCTGCCGTCCGACCTTGAAGGACAGGGGAAACTCCTTGTGGTTGCCCAAGGTGAAATAGGCCTGATGCAGGTCGATCGAGTCGGATTCGGGGCCGCGGCCTTTTCTCGGCACCGGTCCTGCGGAGGCGAACCGGTCATCCTCCTGCGCCAGGCTGCTGCGGCCTTCGGCCAGCACCGACCACCACTTGTCGCTATATCCGGTGCGAAAGCGAACTCTCTCCAAAAAGTAGGTGTTGTCGGTGTCCGCACCCTGGCTCCGGAAATCGAGTGAACCCGGGGATCCCGCGATGCCTATGTTGTCTTTCAATTCGTAACGAAAGCGAGCGGACCCCCCGATATCCCAGGCGGCCATGTAAGGATCGTCTTTCCGAAGCCACTCGTTGATGAAGCCCGGGAACGGACGGAGCGGAGGGGGTGGCGAGTATTGGGCGAGAACGGTCGGGGCTCCAAGGAGGGCGGCGAGGCCGAGCGCATTCGCACACTTGGGCACGCGGGTGATGCCTGCAAAAGTGCCAGGACGCGGGGCGCGTGGAGGGGAGAGAGGAGAGATCATATTTGGGTGTGAAGGTGGATCTGCGGGTTAGAGATGAATGGCGGGAGCTCTCTGGAGGCGCGGACTGGGCGATAATCCGGGTTGAGAGGGAGCGGTGGCCGGGGGTGGGGGTGTCTTTTCTCGAGGACGCCGATGGGCTCGCTCGTTGAGGAAGGACAGAACGCGTTCTCGCAACAGATCATACTCGGGGTGATTCATGATCTCTTGGCGGGTGCGAGGCCGCGGGAAGCGCACGTCGATGATTTCACCCACCCCGGCCTCAGGGCCATCCGTCATGCAGACGATGCGATCGGAGAGATAAATGGCTTCATCCACGTCGTGGGTGACCATCAAGGCGGTCTTTTGATTTCGCTTCCAAAGATCGAGCAGGATTTGTTGCAGCTCGTACCGCGTCAGGGTGTCCAGCATTCCGAAGGGCTCGTCCAGCAACAGCATTTTGGGAGACAGCGCGAAGGCTCGCGCGATGCCCACGCGTTGGCGCATGCCTTGGCTCAATTCCGCGGGACGCTTGTCCATGGCGTCGGCCAATCCCACCAGGGACAGGTAGTATTCCGAGATCTGCGAGCGTTCTTGCCTGCGGGCGGTGTAGAAGGCCTGATCCACGCCCAACGCGACGTTCTCGCGCGCGGTCAGCCATGGCAGGAGGCTGGGAGATTGAAAAACCACGCCGCGGTCGGGACCTGGACCCGCCAGTTCCTTGCCGGCCAGGATCATGCCACCTTCCGTGGGATCGCTCAGTCCGGCCACCATGGCCAGGACGGTGGATTTTCCGCAACCGGAGTGCCCGATGAGACAAACGAACTCGCCCCGCTGAACCCGGAGGTCGAACTCCTTGACGACGGTGACCATGCCGCCGGGCGACGGGAAAGCCTTGGAGAGTTTGTGGATTTCGAGATAAGGGCTCATGGGGCGGATGTGGTGTCCAGTTCGACCGCTTCACGGTGGATTTCTCCGCGGCGCACCGGGCGTCGCCGGCCCCCGATGAGCGGGGGTGGAACGGTGAGATCCTCGGGCTCGATATCGGGTAGTATCAGGGCTCGGGAGATGACGGTCTTAGTCTGCGACCGGCTGGACTGCAAGGTGTCGAACACGCGTTGACGGAGCCGCTTGAAGGCGGGCGACGAGTGGAGCGCCTTGCGGTCGCGCGGCCTCTCGAATTCGACGGGGATGGATTCTCCCAACGTCGCGTCGGGACCTGCAGTCAGCGGGACGATGCGGTCCGCGAGGTAAATGGCTTCATCGGGATCGTTGGTGACGAGGACCACCGTCTTTTTTCCCTGTTCCCAAATCCGGGAGATTTCGTCCTGCAGCGTTCCCCGCGTGAGGGCATCGAGGGCGCTGAGCGGTTCATCGAGAATGAGGATCTGGGGATCCATGGCCAGCGCGCGGGCGACGCTGACGCGTTGTCGCATGCCGCCCGAAAGCTGGTTTGGACGTTTGTCGCGAGCGGCGGTGAGGTTGACCATTTCGATATGGCGGTGAATGTGCTGGTCCTTTTTCGCGGGGCTCCAATTGGGGAAGACTTCGTCGACTGCCAGGGCGATATTTTCGAAAACGGTGAGCCACGGGAGAAGGGAGTAATTCTGAAATACAATCCCGCGATCAGGGCCCGGCTGCGTGATTTCAAGATCGTTCAATGTCAGACTGCCCGCGTCGGGGCGGATCAATCCGGCGATGAGCGAGACCAGGGTGGTTTTGCCCGAACCGGAGTAGCCGACGATGGCGACGAATTCTCCCTTCTCGATGGAGAGGTTGGCCTCCTTCAAGACCCGCGTCCGATGCCTTTTCGAACCATACCCTTTGCTGACGTTGTTCAGTTCGAGAAAACCCATAGCGTTAGACGGGGGTGGAACGGATGCGTCCTTCCAGCAGGCTCATGAGGCGGTCCAGCACGAACCCCACCAGGCCGATGACCACGATGCAAAGGATCATCTGGGAGTAGCTCGGCGCGTTGTAGGCCTGCCAGAGGAAACCGCCCACACCGGGGCGGCCGGTGAGCATTTCCGCCGCGACGATGACGAGCCAGGCGATGCCCAGGCTCAATCTGAATCCGGTGAACATGTAAGGCAGCGTGGCGGGAACGAGCACTTTGCGAAGGAGTTTGGTGCGCGACAGTTTTAGGACTTTCGCGACATTGAGGTAGTCTTGAGGGATCGAGCGAACGCCGATCGCGGTGTTCAGCACCGTCGGCCACATGGCGCACACTGCGATCGTGAAGAGCGCCCCGAGTTCGGAGGCGTTCTTGCCGGCACTGATGAAGAGCACCATCCCCAAGGGAAGCCACGCCAAGGGCGAGACCGGGCGCAGGATCTGAATCAACGGATCCACCGCTTTGGTGAAGGTCTTGGACAGGCCGAGCAGAAAGCCCAGCGGCGTTCCCACGAGGAGCGCGATGGAGTAGCCTTTGGCGACCAGGACCAGCGAATACCACGTGAAGCGAAGGATGCCCTGATCCATCTCGCCTCGTTTTTCAAAGGGCTTCAGCACGTAGTCCTTGCTCTCCGCCCAGGTGGTGGCGGGCGAGGGCAGTTCTTTGGCAACGGTCTGACTGATGACGTGCCAGACGAGGAGGGCCGCCACGAAGCCCAGGCAAGGCAGAACGAGCCAGTCCAGTTTGAAGCGAGTTTCCATGGATCAACCCTTCAGGCTCTTGACGGCGAAAGCGGCGGCGTACTTTTCGGGTTCGCCGGGATCGAAGCGGCCGCCGTCAAAAAACGTTTCGACGTCGTTGTTCTTTCCGCTGTGAGCATGGCCGATCTCCTTCATCGCTTCCTCGTAAAGGTCGGTTCGCATGACCTTCTGGGTGATGCCTTGATAGTCAGGCGCTCCCGTGGTCATACCCCATCGCCGGAACTGGGAGAGCCACCACACGCTGTATTTCGGCTGCGGATAATTGCAGTTCCGCTGACTGAAAATCATGTAGTGCGGATCCTTGGTTTTGCGGCCGTCCCCGTAATCGTACTCTCCGAGCAGACGGCCGAGGATGATTTCCTTGGGGCAGTTGATGTAGGAAGGCTTGCTCACGATGTCGGCCTGCTCGGGGCGGTTGTTGAGGTCGTCCAGCCACACGCTGGCCTCGTGCAGGCCCTTGAGGACCGCTTTGACGGTCTTCGGATTCTTTTCGGCGAATTCGGCGGTGAACGCGCAGACTTTTTCCGGGTGATCCTTCCAAATCTCCTGGGTGGTGATGGCGGTGTATCCAATTTTGTCATGGACCGCGCGCGCGTTCCACGGCTCCCCGACGCAGAAGCCATCCATTTTGCCCACCTTCATGTTGGCGACCATTTGCGGCGGTGGAATGGTGATGAGGGCCGCGTCTTTGTCAGGATGAATGCCGCCCGCGCCGAGGAAGTAACGCATCCACATGGCGTGGGTTCCGGGAGGGAACGTCATGGCGAAGGTGAGGGGTTCGCCGAGGTTTTTCGCCTTGTCCACGAAAGGTTTGATGGCCGTGGGATCGGCCGCCACTTTGCCCTTCCACTCCTGCTTGACGGTAATGGCCTGGCCGTTCCGATTGAGGATCCAAGGCACGATCATGGGTTTCTTCGCCGAGCCCGAGAGCCCCATGGTGGACGCGATGGGCATGCCGATGAGCATGTGAGTGGCTTGGTTGTCGCCGCTTGCGAGGGCATCGCGGATGGCCGCCCAACTCGCGCCTTTGGCAACGGTCGATTGAATGCCGTACTTCTTGAACCACCCCTTCTCGTGGGCCAGCACAATGGGCGAGCAGTCCGTGAGCGCAATGATGCCGAAACGAACCGAGGGCGCTTCGGGACTGTCATCCGCGAACACGGATCCGATCCAGCCCTTGGGCAGGCCACCGAGGAGGGACGCCACGGCGGTTCCTCTTGCCGCCGCACCGAGGAACTGCCGCCGCGTCGAGGTGGCGGGGTTGGAAGTCTTGAGAAGAGAATCACGGTCGGATGCGTCGTTCATGCCACCGAGGCCCAAGCGACCGTCATGCCAACCCCTTGAATGTTGGCACGACAATTTCTTGGGGATGCGCATGAACTTCGTTCATAGCACGCGGCAACCCCTGGACATCCGCCAATTGCGAGCCTTTGTGGCGCTCGCCAAATCAGGCAGTTTTACACGCGCCGGCGCGGAGCTTTGCGTTTCTCAATCCGCCGTCAGCCACAGCATCAAGGGATTGGAATCGGACACGGATTGTCGTCTTTTTGACAGGCTGGGCAAAAAGGTGCATCTCACTCCGGCGGGGGAGCATCTGCTGCATCATGCCGAGCGCATCCTTCGGGAGATGGCCATGGCGCGGCGCTCTTTGGAGTCACGGGCTTCCTGGGGCAAAGGGAGCCTGCGAGTCGCGGCCGACGGATTCATGCTGCGACAAGTGATGCCCGCAGTCATTGGAGAGTTCTTGCGGGAATTCCCTCAAGGCCGGGTTTCACTGGAGGCCTCTGATCCCGCCAAATGGCCTGAACTTTTTCGAGAGCAACGCCTCGACCTCGCCTTTGGCCCCTTGCTGGACCGTTCCGAAACTTTGTCATTCACGCCTCTCTTCACCGAGGAGTTGGGATTGTTCGTGGGCGCGAAGCATCCCTGGGCGGCTCTGGCGCAGGTTCCCCTGGAGGAGTTCGAGGAGCAGACATTGCTCGTGGATTGCCGAACCTCCGCGGGAAGCCTCGCCTTGCAGAACTACCTCAATCGCGAGCGGGTCCATCCCGCGAGTTGGGTGGAGTTGGGTTCCGTCGAAGCCGTGATGACGATGGCGAGTCTGGATTTGGGGGTGGGGGTGATGCCATGCGGGCAGGGGCGGACCGAGGGGGAGGCTCGCAGGCTTGGACATGTCCCGTGGGGAAGGCGCAAACCGAAGCAAACGTGGGGTGTTTTGCGCGGCTCGGAGCGAATTTCAGGCTTGGCCGAAACCGCCTTTTTGAGGTTCCTGAAGATCGAGTGCAAGAAACGCGGCGGAATACGCGGCGAACTCGTGACAGCAGCCACTGACGCGGAAGCGCGCCTCGCCACGAAACTGAATTCGCTTGAAGCTGGACCTCAGACCTCCACCGTCTCGGACTGACTCATGGATTTCAAGGTGAGGAACCCCAGGCAGCGAGCTGCCGCGCGAGTCTCTTCGCGGCGGGCTGGGAAAGGCGGAGGAAAGGCATGTCGGCTTGAAGTTTTTGGAGGGTTGGCACGGCGCCCCATGCCGTGAGGGAAAAGACCTCCGTGGCGCGTCGATGATTCATGCCCAGGTCACGATTTTGACGGATCACCCGCTCTCTCAACGTGCGGTTCCAGTCCTCGCGAGAACCCGGTTTCGACATGGAGTGGCGTCCGACCCACGGCAGCCACTCTGAAATCTGCGATTGGTGGCACCAAGTGAGGCTGGCCACGAGGTCGAACACCGGCTCGGTTTCAATCGCCAGGTCGTAGGCGTTGGCCCCCGCCATATAGGCGTCGTAGGTCGTCAGAATGACCGGGACTGTTCGCGGGCTGGCCATTCTTTCCCGGGAGGGAAACTCGGGAGTGAACGCCTGAGGCACGTTGATGAAATAGGCAACCTTGCGAACGGCTTCCGCAACGACCCAGTGGTCCGCATGCACGCCTGCCCGGGGATCGGCTGGCAAAGGAGGCGCAAAGAGATAATCAGGCTCGAAGTCACGAATGGCCTTCCAAAGCGACGCCAGCAATGGCCGATCGGCAACCAGGCAGCCTTCGCGCGGCGTCCGGCCATTCGGGAGGACCAGCTTCTCGCAGGCGTAATCTCCGAGGACGGCGGAGCGAAGTTGTTCGCGCCAGCGAATCCTGGCGGTTTGAGCACGGGAGTGAAGGTGATGCCCCGCCGCTCCGTCGGTGCAGACCACCAGTTTTCCCTGAAACTCCGATCCCAACGCCTTTTTCCAAAGTGAAAACGTGCCCCCGGCCACGAATTCAAAATCATCGAAGTGGGCATGGATGCACAACGCTTTCATGGCAGTTTGGAACGTGGGGAGGTTTCGGAAGGATCTCGCGAACAGGGTGGATCACGGCGCGACGGCCTTGGACACCGCGTTGGTGCTGAACATCACTCGCACGAAACATTCCGGGATGTGGGAGTCCCAGATCCCGTGGCGAGTCCAGACCCAACCTCCGGAGTCCTTGGCGGGCGGAGCTTCTTTGTAGGTATTGAAGCGCGAAAAATCCATGGCCCACACGTCCCCCTCCTTCGGGGGCAAGGATCGTTGCTCCGCTTTGGCGAGCCACTCCAACCCCCGCCAGGGGAAAGCGAGTTCCACGGTCCATCCCCGGTCGCGATCCTGATCTTGATTGAGGGTGCCATCGACATGAACCGCCGTGCGCATGCCCGGGAAGGACCAATCGAAATGGCCCAGCCTTCCGCCACGGGGGTGGGTGGTCAAACCGACACCGTTGAAGGGCCTCAGTTTCTCGCGGCTGAACTCGGGTGACGCGGCGAATCCCCCTTTCTCGTAGGCCTCGCTCCAGATGAAAAAAACTTCATACGTGGTGTTAAACGCATTGAGCTCGAACTCGTAGTAGGCGTCGCGTCCGGCGATGAAAAACTCGATATCGTTGTCGTAGTAGATCGGGTCGTTGCGGTTGGTGTACTTGGCGCGCACCAGGGGTTCCTCGACGCGGTAGGCCAAATAAAGGTTTTCCTGGTCCCAAACGACCTGGACGCGGGTGTCGTGCTGCGTGGGTTCGCCGGTGATGATGTCGATAAAGCGGGGCGATTGCAGCGCGTGAGCCCAGACAGGCTCGTCCAGTTTGCCGTCGATTCGGATTGGGGCCTCTACGCGCTGTGCCGTGTAACGCTTGATTTGATCCTCGGGACACGGGAACGGCCACGCGACAGGAGCGGCTTGGAGTCGCCACGAACATTGCAGGAACAGCAGAGCCAGCAGAAAAGACATGCGCATGTCCCAGTGTGGAAATACGAACGGCCAGGGAAAAGGACAAAACGCGTCTCGTGTTTTGATGCGGCGCCTCCGGAAGTTGTCGGGGCGCGCCGTTCACGGCGCTTCCGCTCGCGCCCACCGTCCGCGGCAATCTCCTGCCGCTCCATGGCCCGCCATGGGTGGATGCCTTGGCCCCCGGCAGCCCCCTTGCCCCTGTGAAGACACGCCTCAAAGCCCATGGTCGGCAGGTTGCGAAGGCACGGTGATGGATTATCCGTTCGCATTTCAAAAGTGGGTTCACATCTCACCCTTCAACAATTGGACCGCGTCGACCATGAAACCTGTTCCCCGGACTCGAGCCACGCCACGCTTGGCAAGCGCTGTGGTTGCGTCAAAATCCCCTCCATGGCTCGAACCTCAAAAGGTCCTCCCGGATTCAACCGCATCCAATGGACGGCATGGTTCGTTCTCGCATGCCTTCCCATCAACGCCGCTGAATTCCGAATCGGGGCCGCATCCCTTTCGATCAATCCTCCCCCGGGGATTGGCTTGGCTGGTTATTACCACGAGAGGGGGGCCGAAGGCGTGTTGGATGACCTGATGGCCAAAGCCGTTGTGTTGGACGACGGCAAGACGCTTGCCTCGATCGTGGTGTGTGACTTGATCACCATGCCGAAGTGGATCGTCGCCGAAGCCCGGAAACGCATTGAGTCGCGGACCGGCATCCCCGGCCATCATGTGATGATCGCGGCCACCCACACGCACACAGCCCCCGTGCTTTTCCGGGACTGGAGCCGGGATGAAACCGATGGTGGAAGCAAAGGAGTCGCCAAGGACTACAGCCAGACGCTCCCTCTTCGCATTGCCGACGCCGTGGCCAAGGCCCATGCCAATCTTCAACCCGTCCGGGCGTTCGCCGGCAAGGAAACCGAACCCGCGCTCGGAAAGAACCGGCGTTTTTGGATGCGCGACGGCTCGGTGGGATGGAATCCGGGAAAATTGAATCCGGAGATTGTCCGTCCAGCAGGCCCCATCGATCCCGAGGTTGGAGTGTTTTACGCTGAAACGATCGGGGCGAAAGCCACGCCCATCCTGACTTTCGTCAATTATGCCATGCACCCGGACACGACCGGTGGCGTTCGCATTTCGGCAGACTTCCCCGGTGTCCTGTCGAGTGCGCTCGCGTTATACAAAGGTCCTGGCATGCTCACGCTCTTTGCCAATGGCACCTGTGGCAACATCAATCACATCGATGTGCGATGGGGAGGGGCCCAAAGCGGTCCGAATGAAGCGGTCAGGCTGGGATTGATCCTCGCTGCCGCGGCTCTCAAGGCGTACCCACGGTTGCAGCCTGTCTCCACCAACGGGCCTCTGCGCGTCCGTTCTGAAATCGTCCAACTGCCGCTGCCACCGTACACCTCCGAAGAATTGACCGCCGCGCGCTTGGACGTTCGCACGGCCAAGGACAGCACTCGTGAGGGATTCATGAAGCTCGTGCGCGCCCATCGCGTGCTCGATGTTGCCGCCAGGGAAGGCAAACCTCAGGAAGTTGAAATGCAAGTCATTGCCTGGGGCCGCGAGGTCGCTTGGGTCGCATGGCCGGGCGAGATCTTCGTTGAACTTGGCCTGAGCGTGAAGGTGGGATCGCCTTTCGCCCATACTTACAACGTTGAATTGGCCAACGGCGCCATCGGTTACATCCCGAACAAGTCCGCCTATCCCGAGGGTCATTATGAAGTCGAGAGCGCTCGCGTTGCCGAAGGCGCCGGTGAAATGCTGGTGACCCGCGCTTTGCGAATGTTGAAGGAGGTTTTTCCCTCGCCATGAGCGACGCGCGGCCTTCGACGATTCGAGGACTCCTCGCCGCCGCGGCCCTCGGGGCTGCCGGTTGGGTTTCTCAGGCGAGTTCGAGTCAAACGATTTTGATTTTCGACCAATCCCCTTTCGGTTTGGGCCATTCCAGTTTGAGGGCTTGGATCGCGTCCACGACGGTTTGAGCAATCACAAAGTCCCGGTACCAGTTGCGGTCCGCGGGCACGATATGCCAGCGTGCCTCCGGATGGCTCGTGGCGTTGATCATGTCCTCATAAGCTTTGATATAGTCATCCCACCGCTGCCGGGTCTTCAGGTCGGCATGGGAAAACTTCCAATATTTGCGTGGATTCGCGAGGCGCTCGCGGAAACGCTCCGCCTGTTCCTCTTTGCTGATGTGCAGGTAAAACTTGAGCACGACCACGTTGTTCTCCACCAACATCTTTTCAAACTCGACGATTTGCCGGTAACGGCGTGACCAAACCTTCCTGGGTACGATTTCGAGGACGCGTTCCGCGAGCACGGCCTCGTATTGGGAGCGGTTGAACACTCCGATGTTCCCATAGCGCGGCACCAGCTTATGCACGCGCCACAGATAATCGTGTGCCCGTTCCTCATCGCTCGGCACCTTGAAATTCGCCGTTTCGACTCCGGCGGGATTGACGAACTCCAACACGCGCCGCACCGAGCCGTCCTTGCCGCTGGCATCCATGCCTTGAAAGATGAGCAGAACGGCGTGGGTCGAGTTGGCGTAAAGGAGTTCCTGCAACGCTCCGATGCGCTGTCCCAGCGCGGTTGTTTTCTCCTTCGTTTCAGCTTTGTCCCGATCGCCGGCAAATGCGGGATCGAAGTCTCTGAGGCGAATCTTGCGGGTAATGGCCACGGGTTGTTTTTTCATGAGCAGTCCTTTCCATCGATCAAATGGCCAGCCCGCCTGGTGACCAGTCCACCATGACCTTTCGCCAGCCCCATCGTTTGTGGAACAGGCGGGCTAACCCGGATAATTCATACTGAGCTTGAATCCGCGACAGTGTGCCGCGTGAGGGCACGCGGCCTACAATCGCGCCTGCCTCTGTGATTGTAGGCCCGGTGTCCTCACCGGGCGTCCCGTGCATGAAATAGGCGGGCTAAGGCTTGGTCTTGGCGGTGTCCAAGTCCCAAGCCGGGCGATGCCGTTGAATTTCACTGCGAAAATCACCCAGGCTCGACCAATACAACCGCTGTCCCAAGTCCACTTCGGCCACCGCCACTTCCCCCCACTGTTTGGCCTGGGCGAGCACGCGTCCTTCCCTATCATAGATGGCCGAGATCATCCAATTCGACGCGGTATCCGAGTAAGTGCTGCTCACCAAGAAGACGTGGTTTTCGCACGCGCGAGCCGCCGCCAGCATGGGGTTGCAACCCGCCACCGGGAAGGCGATCAACTCCGCTCCGCGCAAGCTGAGCTGTCGAGCCGGTTCGGGAAAGAATCCGTCATAACAAATCATCATCCCGATCCGGCCCAGCTTGGTTTCAAAAACCGGATATTCCGATCCGGGCGCGATGCCCGCCTCGATTTCCGTTCGCGGCAGCGTGACTTTTCGATACTTCCCGATGAGTTCGCCCCCGGGCCCCAGCAGGACGGCCACATTGTAAATCAAATGGGCGTCGCGCTCGACCAAACCCACGACCAAATGGATCCGGTGCCGGCGAGCCAACTCCGCGAAATAGTCGGTCGAAGGCCCGGGCACCGGCTCGGCCGCCTCCAGATAACTCAATCCGTTCCCGGTCGCGGTCAAAGTTTCGGGCAACACCGCCAAATCAGCCTTCTGGGCTGCCGCCTTCGCCACCAGTGATTCAAATTGCCGGCAGCTATCCAGCGCCGTTCGCCCGCCCTTGGGAACATAATGAACCGTGGCGACTCGAACTTTCCGGGTTGGAATAGAATCGATTGATTCCAGTCGGACGTCACGCCACTCGACCTTCGCGCCGGACGCCCATCGCAAATGCAGTTCCACGTGCGCCCATCTCGCCGCCTTGGGCGCCGCATACTCTCCCGCAACTGTCACCCATCCCGCTTGGTCCGCTTGCCCGTCTTGCGGATATTCAGGCTCCGCTTGCGGCGCCACGCCTGGCGCATAACTGTGCGCGCCCGGTGCGTCGTGGCGCACCGGATGTCCGCGCTCGTCCCGCCAATGAATGCGGACCAGGACGGAACGGTGAGGGTGGGGCACTCCCTCCGTCTTCCGCAGCGCTTGAAATCGGTACGCCTTACCTCCTTGGACCGGAAACCGTTTCGCCCAATGTCCGTCCAGACCTTCCCGTCCATCGGTCTCAATCCGCAAGGCGCCTTCCTCTCCCTTGGAAAACTTCGGACGCACTTCTTCCCGCACAGACTTTCCGACCCAATCCTCTGCAACACCTTTGGGAAAGCCAGGCGGTTCCTGGCGCTGATTCGCGGATTGACCCTTCGGAAGGCCAAACCGCCACAACTCCGCCCTCGATCCGAAATAGACCGCACCTCGTTCAAGGGCAAATCCGCAATCGATGCGGGTCGGACTCTCGTGGAATTCCAGATGCTCTGGCCGCTCCAGATCCAGCAGATAAACGCCACGTGATACCAGGCCGACCAGCCGCCGATCCCACAGACCCAGGCTGATCTCGACCTGCGCGCCGGGAAGTTTCCACCTTCGTTCGACCTCCCGCGACTGGCCGGACAACCGTATCAACTCATGTTGGGTCGTAACATAAACGCTTCCCCGGTCCGCCACCATGGCAGGATAGCGCGAAACTCCCGGGACCAGCGCTTGCTCGAAAACTTTTTTCCTCGTTCGCGGGTCGAACGCAAACACGGAAGCCTCCTTTGCCAAAGCTTTCGTGCCTCCTCCGCCAAAATTCCCACTCCCTCCAAAAATCAATCCCGATCCAGGTTCCCAGGCGAGGGAGACCACGCTCTGATTGGTGACGATGTGGCGATAGTTCTCCAAGGTTCGGTTGACGGAGGGATCCCAGACGCCGAGAGCTCCACCCCATTCGCCATAGGGCGGTTCGCTTCCGATATAAATTCGCCCCTCCGGACCCCTCACCATGGCGCGCGGACGCAGATGTCCGTCCCCGATGCCGCCAAACGTTCGTGGATTCGCCTCCGGTCCGGGTCCGAAATTCCAGCCGGGCCGGGCCGGATCGTACAAGTTCATCACCGCACCGCCGTAATAGCAGAGGTACAGTTTCGACTCCTGCGTCAGCATGGAATAGACCTCACCCCCCGGCATCGACCCCAAGTGCTCGCTCGCCTTGGTCGAGGGATCGAATCGAAAAACTTCCAGCGGCATGGCCGTGCTGCCGTAGACCATCCCGTCCGGCCCGTTCCCCACGACGAAGATCCGGTCTCCGGCCCCCGCGTATCGAAACCGGTGCTCCTTCTTCAAACCGGTTTTCGGGTCCTCCACCACAAACCGTCCTCGCTCGAAGTGGGAAATGATCCGGCCATCCCGGAGCGTTAAGGGTTTCGGACCGGGGTACTTTTCGACCCGGGCCGCCTTTCCATTCTCCAGACGCATGACGTTCGTCCCAAACTCGGCATACACGTGGCCGTCGGACCGTTTGGAAACCCCCACCGTCTTCCATCCCTCGGTCCCTCGCGAACCAGCCGGCAGGATGCTTTGCGCTTGCCGGGTTGCCGGATCGTAGGCGACGAGATCGCCTTGGCCGGTTCCGATGCCGACATAAACGAACCCGTCGTTTCCGACCGCCAGGCTTCGCGCGTACATCTCTTCAGGATGCATCCGTCCCAGATCCTCCATGACACCGGTCTCCGGGTTGAAGCGGACCAATTTCGCCGATGGATACGTGCATCCATAAACCCAGCCGTCCCCGGCCTGATCGAATTGCCACAAGTAACTTTCGGAGGGCGAAGGCTTGCCCAGCACCTTCAAACCTTGTTCGGGATGGCGTGGATCGAAGCGCAGAACGAGGGCGCCATCCCACGTGCCGAGATACACCTTGCCATCCGCCGCCGCCAACAGCGCCCAAGCGCCCGGACCGTCCGGCGCGTCGAACTGCTTCGCTTCGCCGGTCTCCGGGTTCACTTGCACCAGAAACAGCTTGCCGCTGAGTTGATTGAAATTGAAGTAGAGGGCTTCTCCTCCGCGTCCATCCGATCCCACGACGCAGCCCATCAATCCACCTGCCCGGACCGGGATCCCCAACTTTTCGAAGCCTTGAGCTCCGGTGGAGGCGAAGCAGACCTTGACCCAGAGCGCCGCCGCCAGTCCGAGCCGGAGTGCGCTCAGAATGCTCCAGGGATTGAATGACTTCATGGCGGGGTTTCCACCTTTACGATCGTCTTTCCCGGATATCGTCCACGATTTTCCCGATCACTTCCATTTTCGGCTTTGCCCCTTGGGGTCCGCCGTGATGGAGCCGGACACTGACCGCGCCGGCCTCCACGTCGCGTCCGCCGATCACCAGCATGGTGTGAACGCGCGCCTCCTCGGCGTTGGCGATTTTTGCTTTCACGGGCGTGGCGCTGAAGTCGGCTTCCACGCGCACCATGTGAGCCCGCAGCTCGTTCACGATGGGCTGCGCGTAGGCGAGCAGCGCCGGATCGTCGTTCAAGGTAATCACCCGCACCTGCTCGGGAGCCAGCCAGAGGGGAAAGTTCCCGGCGTAATGCTCGATCAAGAATCCGATGAACCGCTCGTGGGTGCCCAGCGGGGCGCGGTGAATGCACAGCGGTGTCTTGAACGCGTTGTCCCGGTCCTTGTACTGCAGGCCGAACCGGGCTGGCACGGCGAAATCTACCTGGTTGGTCGCGATGGTGAACTCGCGTCCAATCGCGCTCCACACTTGGACGTCGATTTTCGGTCCGTAGAAGGCCGCTTCGTTGGCCACCTCGACATAGTGGATCCCGCTTTCCTGCAACACGCGGCGGACCATGTCCTCGGTTTTGAGCCAGAGCTCGGGATGATCCACGTACTTCTTGCCCAGGCCCTCCTTCGAGTGGGTGCTGAATCGCATCATGTATTTTTCCAGCCCGAAGATCTTGAAATACTTCAGATACATGTCGTTCACCGCCTTGAACTCGGCGGCGAACTGTTCCTCGGTGCAATAGATGTGGGCGTCGTTCATGTTCAACGAGCGCACCCGCATCAACCCGAAGAGCTCTCCCGACTGCTCGTACCGGTAGCAGCACCCGTATTCCGCCAGCCGCAAAGGCAGGTCACGGTAACTGCGCGGCTCCGCCGCGAAAATGCGGTGATGATGCGGGCAGTTCATGGCCTTGAGGTAATAACTCTCCGGCTCGCCCAGCCGTTTCAACTCCGCGCGCAACGCGGACCACTCGTTGAACGCCGCCGCCACGTCAGCCGGCGCGGTGCCGGCCTGGACGGCCTGTTCCAACGCTACGAAATCTTCAGTGTTCATCATGAAATTCAGAGAGCCCTCTCCGCGGCATTTCCGGGCTGCAACGTTCGCATCGCTGCGATCATTTCCGGTTCAACTTCGATGGACGGATTCGCTCCCATGGGTTCAGCCGCAATCCAGTCTCATCACCCGGCATGGACCGGATGCCGGGTGAGCCGTTCAAGAACGCCACGAAATCCTCGCGCTTGGCGTGGCGGGCGCGCTCGCCTCCATGCTCCCCCGTCAGCATTGCGCGCCGTATCTGCGCGCCGTGGGCGGGCGACTCGTTCGGAGAATGGGATGGTCAGCGTACTCATGTATTTTCGCTCACCCGATTCAAAAAGACCGGCATGGCGGAAATAATAGCTGTCCATAAACTGCGATGAGATCTCAAAGCTGCGCTTCACTCCCGGTATCCGTCGCGTCCCATGAGCGCCTTGCGCAGTTGGGTCTCGGTGACGCGCGGCCATTTCAGTTTTCCCAACCAGCGATTGACTTTCGCCAGGTCGAAGGATTCGGCGTTGAAAGTTCCGCCAAGCCATTCCTTCATGGACTCGTGCTCGGGGTGTTTCGGGTTCTTGAGGACCTTGAGCAGTTCCGCATACCCCGGGAGGCCGCCGCAATCCTCCGGCGGACCAGCGCGGGCGCCGTCAAGGCAGAGCGCGGTCGTGGCCGCTGACGGCGGTCCGGGCAGGATTTTCTCCACGGTGATCTCGTGTTCCCAAGAATCTCCGAAATCGTACTCGTAGCCGAACTGCGCGCCTTCCTCCGGCGCGACTTGGGCCAGCGTTGCCTTCGACTCATCCCCATCCGGCTCCTCGCCAAAGCCCGTGTCCTCGTTATGGCTCGGATCGGTGTAGCGGCCTTCGGCCGTGAGGAAATGGTGCAAGTGGCTGTTGGTCCAGCCCATCGTCACCTGGAGGGCGGCGTGCAGCCAGGCGAGGCTGGCATGATCCGGCACTTGCAGCCTCCGCCAGACGGGTGACTTCGAGCCGAGGAGGACGATTTTGAGCTGGTAGATGGGGGCGTTGCCCTTGCTGGCGGCGGACTCTTTTGGTGGGATCATGGTGGGCGGGGGATTTTGAGCTGCCGGGTGGGACTGGCACAGACGGATTGCGGCAGATGGAGCGGGCCAGATAGTTTCTGATTTCGTCGTGGCGGGGAAGGTTATTTTGCTTTCCCCGCGTAACCGGCCAACTGTTTCTCCAGTTCGGCGATGCGGGCTTCTAGTTTCTGGCGGTCGGCGCGGTGTTCGTCCATTTCCATTTTCGGGAACATGCTCTCCGCGTAGTAGGGGAGATGCCCGGAGGTTTTATACATCTTCTCCTTCGCCAGGTGCGGCGTCCGCACGCGCACGTAACCGGCGGCGAACTCGGTTTCCTTCGCCAGCTTTTCCAGTTCTTCCACGAGGACCGTGCCCTTGGGCAGCCAGAGCGGCATGCCCGGCCCGACATACTCCGTGTCGATCGCAAAGAGCCCCATCTCCGCGCCGATCTTGCGATGGTCGCGGCGCTTGGCCTCCTCCAGCATCTTGAAATACTCCTCCAGTTGGGTCTTGTTTTTGAAGGCCGTCCCGTAGATGCGCTGCAACTGGGGATTCTTCTCGTCTCCCTTGTAGTAAGCGCTGGCCACACTGGTGAGCTTGAACGCGCCGATGTTGCCGGTGCGCATCACATGCGGACCCGCGCAAAGATCCACGAAATCCCCGTTCTGAAAGTAGGAGATGGCTTCTCCCTCCGGAATTTGCTTCAGCAAATCCAGTTTGAACCGGCTCGCGTTGCCTGGACGTTCGGACAGCCCGCCCAGCCGCCCGCTGTGGGCGTCCGCGACCGCATGCTCGCGGGTGACCATCCGCTTCTCGAAAACGTGGTTCGCTTTGATCTCCTTTTTCATCTCGGCTTCGATCTTTTCGAAATCCTCGGGCGAGATGCGATGGGAGCACTCGAGATCGTAGTAAAAGCCGTTCTCCACCGGCGGGCCGTACGCGAATTGCGAGTCCGGCCAGAGCCGCAGGATGGCAGTGGCCATGACGTGGGCGCACGAGTGCCGAATCCGCTCCAGTTCGGTCATTTTCTCGCGATCTTCGAGGGATTTGCGTGGGTTCGATTCAACAGGTTCAGAAGGCATGATGTCTCAGGATTTCGGAATTCGTCCGCCTCGGTTCAAAGTTCAGGACGCTGCACCCTTCGAGAAAGCCTCGAAGGTGCCGCCCATCAGAGCCCGGATGTCGCGCCGGATCTCCGCGTCGGCGGGCATCCAGCCGGTCCGCGCCAGATCTTTGTATTTCTCTTCGAGCACGAGGGCGATGATTTCGCGGGAGTGCTTCCATTTGTAAAGGATTTGATCGAGCACCCGCGCGTCCGAATGCTGCGGGGTGAACGACAACCCAAGCAATTCCACCCGCATGCGGGTCATTTCCTCGATGATCGACGGAATGTTGGTGAACCACCAACACCCAAAGATGTGCAGATTGCGAAACTTGCGGGCGAGGACGCAAAGTTCGTGCTGGTTCTCGCGCGAAAGCACCGTCGCAGCAAAACGATTGTCGGGAAACGCCGCGCAAAGGTTCTTCAAGAACCCCAGGTCCGCTCTCTCCATGCCGTCCCCGGCCATGGCCAATAACGGGTTGACGGCCCGCCTCACGCCGGGCATGACCGCGAAAGGCAGCCCGAATTCCCGGCAATGCGGCAAGACCGCTTTTTCCAACAACCACGCGGCATCGCCTCGGCCGGGATATTGAAAATCGGGTGGCAACGAAATCATCACGTAGGCCGGCTCCATCCGCCGGGTCCAGTCTGCCAGAAACCGGCGCACAGCGTCCACGGTGCGTTGATTCAACGCTCCCGAAACGTCATAACCCCACGAAGACAGTTCCTTTCGCGATTGCTTCCAGTCCAGCAAGAGCGGATCGATCCGCAAGGCCGCGCGAAAAGCCGGATCCCGGGAAAACCCGGCCTCCCACACCGGCCTCTCCAGCGGATCGAACGGCGAGTTGGTCATGCAGATGGAACGGACGCCCGCCAGTTCCAGGCAATGACTCGTGTAATCGCGAGGATTCCACTGTTTGAACCAGGATCGCAGCTTCGGCAAATCCCGCTTTCGCACATCGAGTCCGAGGGTCTGCATCGTGGTCAAAACCCCGCGGCAGGCCTCGGAAACGGGCGAATGGTCCAGGAAAAGGGTTTGCCACACCCAATCGGCTTGTTGGGTCTTGGACAATTTCCAGAACGACGCGTAAGGCAGCGTCACGTTCCTGAAGGTTTCCGCCACCAAGTAATGGTAAACGAGCAAGTCGTCGATGCCCCAGAGCAACAAGCCGCCGAAGGCCGGGTCATACAAATGGGTGTGAATATCCGCCACCGGCTCAGCCAGCACCGCGCGCCGCACTTTGTTGGCCAGGGCGTCCAATTGCCCCGGCGTCACAGCTCGTTTCATGCGCCGGATGTTACCGGCGCCCCGCCCGAGGTCGAGTCGGAACCCGTAGCGCCACTCGCGGTCGGTGCCTCCTCCTGGAGTCGGGGCGCGCCGTTCACGGCGCTTTGGCTCGCGCGCATCGGCCGCGGCGATCTCCTCCCGTTCCATGGCCCGCCCAGAGCGAATGCTTCGCCCTGGTAGCACCCTTGCCCGTTGAAGCTGCCATGCCCCTTTGAAGACACGCCTTGAAGCGGCGTGAACGCCGCGTCCCGGCGCTGCCGCGAGCATCACCGACAACCTGTGGATACAATGACCCGGGCTGAGTCTGCGCTCGGCATCATGGACGGTTACCACCGGCTTGGGTCGCCGAGCGCCCTTGCCGCCAGCGAGAGGCGAATCCCCAAGCTCCCAGCAAGACCGCTCCGGTGACCATGGTGATTTCCTCAGGCTCCGGCACCGCGGAATACGCGATCGAAAAGTTGTCGATCCCAAAGGCATGGTCGCTCCCGGTGTCATCGGCGTCGGTCCAGCGCAGGAACAACTCCTCGCCTGGATTCAAGGTCGCACCGGTCAACCCCACGGCCAGGAAGGATTGCCGGTTGGCCGCTGCGTTGCCGTCCAATGCCCCCGAGGCCGCAAACTGGGGACTTGCAAAATTCAGCCCCGCCAATCCCACCCAGCCTCCCACACCAGGCGCATGGGCCGGTTCCGGTGCGGTCAATGCAGTGGAGCTGATTTTGTAACTGAATTCCAGAGTCTGGACGGATGTCCGGCTGTCCCTCCACTGTTCGGCGTGATAACTGAGGACGAATCCGCCCAGCGTTTGGCCGCTGCCGTTTTGCAGCCGCACGCCGTAAGCAAAGCCTCCGGAGCCACTGGAGGCGAGGGATCCCAACGCCCGATCGGAACCGGTGCCGAAACTATACAAATCCCCGGTGGTCGAGGTGCCGCTACCCGCCCGATAATCACCACCAAATCCCGAGGTCGAGCCGGCATACCATCCAGGGATCGTGGCATGATCCGACCAAGCGTTGCCGGTGCCGGTTGAGCTCAGGCCGTCGAAGTTTTCTGAATAGGCCGAACCGCTGAGCACAATCTGGGCTCGCGCCTCGAAGAGCGAACAGACCACACCGCTCATGACGAGTATCCATCCTTGATGTCGCATAACAGTCTCCTTGTTGCGTCCAAGGATGACCGCTTCATCGATAGGTAAGCGCGCGAGTCCCCACTCGCAACGTGAACGAAACAGCTCCTTAGACGCGCTCATCCTCCGTCCACCCTGGCAAGCGGGCAAGAATTTTTCACTTTGCTTTGAACCTTTTGGCGGCTCGTGCATTCCTCTCTCTGAACATGCATTCCGGGCCGACCTTCTCATGACGCCAACCCGCGCCGAACTCGATCGCACGCTGCCGGTGAGCGCGGCCCGGGCCGGGGACGCCTCCGCCTGGGATAAGCTCTTCCGGCGCTATCAGTTGCCTCTTTTCGCCTTTGTCTGCGAACACTTGGCGGACGAGCAGATGGCTCTTGAGGTGGTTCAAGAGGTCTTTGTCAGTGCCTTTCGTCATCTCCCTCAATTGCGCTCGAATGAACGGTTCGGTTCCTGGCTGTTCGCGATCGCTTATCAGAAGAGCCTCCAGAAAGCTCGATTCTTGCCTCGCGAAGAGCCCGTGCCGGACAACTTCGACCTGGAATCTGCAGCGCTCGACGAGACTGATCCCGCGCGCGAGTTGCTGAGAAAAGAGGATCAGGAGGCCTTTCTCTCCGCCCTGGATCAGCTTGCTGAACCCCACCGGTCGGTGCTGGTTCTGCACTACCTTCAGGAGTTTTCCCTCGATGAAATCGCTGAGATTCTGGCGATTCCCTCCGGCACGGTGAAGTCGCGCCTCCATCATGCTCGCGCCCAACTCAGGCTCCATCTCAACAACCCCTTTTGCCCTCGCCATGAAAACGCCCCGTGACCTCCTCTTGGATCGGCGCCGCCATCGCGTGCCCGACCTGGACCAACAGCGTGCCGCCGCACTCGGACGCCTCACTTCGCCAGCCTTCAGCCTCGAAACCCAGACGGCACCGAATCGTTCCTGCTGGGCGTTGCTCTGGCTGGAATGGGTTTACCCCTGCCGTCGAGCATGGGCCGGTTTCGCCGCAGCCTGGCTGGCCATTTTCATTCTGAATTCCCTGTCCATGGACAGCGGCAAGACCACGTTGGCCGCCGCTCCTCCTCCGCCCAATCCGGCCTGGGCTCAACTCGTCCTCGCCCGTCGCAGTGATTTATGGCAGTGGCTCGAGAGCGGCGATTCCGAGCCTGCCCACACGCGGTCGGCGCCACCGCTCCATCCAGCCCCGAAACCCCGGAGCGAGCACCGATCTCAACAACACGAGTCCTTGAGGATAGTATGAACTCTCACGATCCCACTTCAACGGATCCGAACGCCGATCAGCCCCGCCCCTCTTTTTGGATGAAGGGCTTTCGCTACCTGTTCCTGGGAATCCTGGGCCTCATCACTCTCTGGGCGCTGTTCTGCGCGGTCGAAAACTTCCGCGGCCACCGGGCCTGGCAGCAAACGCATGCCGCGCTTCTCGCCCAAGGTGAAAAACTGACGATCGCCGAGCTGGTCCAGCCTGTGCCTGACGATCAAAACCTCGCTTTCACCCCGCTGTTCAAACCGATGAACGACTGGATCACTCAAGGTGGCCCCAGACCGCGGGACAGCAACGCGTATTGGAAGACGCAAAGCATCGGGCTTCCCAACGGCGGATCCCTGAGCGGGTGGGCAAAAGGCGAGGCGCTCGATCTCGACAAGTGGGCCGCCTCCTTCAAAGGCCATACCAACTATCCCTCCACCACCAACCTCAGCAACAAAGGCGAGGAAATCCTGTTCGCTTTGAATCGTTACACCAACGAACTGCGCGAGATCGTCGCCGCCACCAAGCTTCCCCATATCCGGTTCCCCATCCGCTACGAGCACGGAGCCGACGCCTTGCTGCCTCACCTTTCCCAACTCAAATCCCTGTCCTCCATGCTGTCGCTTCGGGCCACTGCCCGACTTCGGACCGGAGACGCTCCCGGCGCGCTGGAGGACACCCTCGCCGCCCTTCGACTCTCCGAGGGCGCTTCCTCGGACCCCACGATAATCGGGCTGCTGGTCCAGATCGCGATCGAAAGCATCGCGGTTCAACCCGTCTGGGAAGGCATCCGCCAACACCGCTGGACCGCCGATCAGTTGGCCCGGATCCAACAACGCTACGCGGCCAGCGATTACCATCGAGGGTTGCGCGAAGTGTTGCGCGTGGAACGCGTCATGATGGTGAACCACACACTCGAAGGCGCCATGCGCAACCCGAAGTCCTTCGTGCAAAACGGAGGATGGGGCGATCAGGATTCCGATCCCCAGAGCGGAGTATTCGCCACGGTCATCTCCTTCACTCCGAAAGGCTGGATCCGTCAAAACCAAGCCGTGATGAACCGCATGTATCAGCGGATGATCGATGATTTTCCGGAGGATTTCCGGCAACTCCACAACGTGGACATCGAAAAAAATCTCCGTGAGATCAGTCGATCTCTGCACGACGGCTTTCTGCCGTATCGAGTCTTGGCTCGCCAATTTTTCCCCGCCCTCCATGGGTTGCATGGGAAAACACTCCGCGCTCATGCTGTCGCGAATCTGGTGCAAGGCGCTTGCGCCTTGGAACGGCACCGACTCAAGCAAGGGAAGTATCCCGTCACGCTCGCCGAACTCGAACTCGCCTTCCAAGCCACACTGCCCGCCGATCCCTACAACGGCCAGCCACTGGGCTATGCGAAAAAGTCGGACGGCGGCTTCGTTCTCTATTCCGTCGGACCCGATCGGAAAGACGACGGGGGCACTCCAATCGACAACAAGAAAAAGCGTTCAGCCGAGGACAGGTCGGAACCTGGTGATGTCGTCTTCACCCTGTCCCCTTGACACCATCATGAAGAACCCTGCTGTTCCACTTCTCCTCGCAGCGTGCATGATGTTGCTGACCGCTTGCGGACGCCAAGACGCATCAGCGCCAAAGTCTAATTCAAGGCGCCGGCCAATATTCAGGGGTGTGCCACCGCGATGCTGACCGCCTGGCAGCGAGGAGACCCCACCAACGGTGCGCGTCTCCGGTTTGACTTCATCCCCAATCCTCGCGACGCGACCGTCGGGCCCGATCAACACCGTGACGCGGAACACCTCCGTGTCTTCTCGGCCCATGAATGTTTTCTCGCCCCACACCCCGTAACGCTGCGCCACATCCTTCTCCACGTCGGCCAGCAAGCGAAACGGCAGTCCGCCCGGGAAACACGTCCTCCACCGTTCGTTTCGAGCGCAAAGTCAGGCGCAGGTTTCCCCACTTGAATGGGAAGCGATTCGGACGATTTAGCCCGCCTATTTCATGCACGGAACGCCCGGTGAGGACACCGGGCCATAAGCATTAACCTAATGACTTGTCCTTACCGGACTACGCTGGTAACGTTTGGCGCATGCCTAACGACGCCTTGCCAGAAGAGTGGGAAATCCTGAGGGAGTGACTGCCGGCGGATCTTGACGATCGAGCCCGAGTTCATCGCTTTTTTCAACGCGAACGGGGTTTGACCGACGGTGAGCGGTGGCT
>Ga0194132_10000741_pt1 | contig 66260 bp, 52 predicted proteins | sample TA2KigOf80mmetaG_FD_148612 | JGI IMG/M metagenome (GOLD analysis project Ga0194132, IMG submission 148612) | Freshwater microbial communities from Lake Tanganyika, Tanzania - TA2015054 Kigoma Offshore 80m | ecosystem: Environmental > Aquatic > Freshwater > Lake | place: Tanzania: Lake...
CTGGTCAAGTTCACCGACGACCAGATCAACGTCGTCTCGAAGGCGTTCATGGGCCTGACGGTTTCCTGTGCCCGCTGCCACGATCACAAATTCGACCCGATCAGCCAGGCGGACTTCTACGCGTGGTTCGGCGTGATGGCCTCCGGCCGCCCGGCGATGGTGCGGGTGGATGTGCCGGCAAAGGCCGAGGGAGACACGCGCCGGCAGATGGCGATTCTGCGGAAGAAGATTGGGCGGGCGATGATCGACCGCTGGCTCGCCACGGGTGAATCACTGGGCGAACGCCTACTCCATCCGTCCGAGCCGCTGGCCAAGGCGATCGAACAGGGCGAGAAAAACGAACTGCTCTGGCCGCTCACACTCATGGGCAAGCCGGAGAAGTTTGCCGAGCGATGGCAAAAGTTGAATCCCGCCGCACCGCAGCTCGCAACCCACCCCGGTGTCGCCGCCGCCCAACATTGGCGCTTCGGCGCGGGCGACGACACGAACCAGTGGTTCAGTTCTCCGGCTTCGCGCACCCGGCGCCTCCCCGCAGGTGAGCTGGTCATCAGCGACCGGGAAGACAGGGTGATCGCCAGCGTTTTGCCAGCCGGGGTCTATTCGCACAGCGATTCCACCAAGGACATCGGGGTGCTTCACTCCGGCCGCATCCAGTTGGATCGCAAGTATGACTTGTGGCTGCGGATAGCCGGCGACAGCAATGCGATGGCGCGTTACTCCGTGCAAAGCTACCCGCGCGACGGCACGGTGTATCCGGTCGAACGGCTCAGTGGCGGTCAATGGCGATGGAGAAAGTTCCCGCTCGATTACTGGCAAGGCGACCGCATCCACTTCGAACTGACGACCGCGGCCGACCAGGCCTTGCTCGCGGTTGGAGCTGCCGACCGCTCGTGGTTCGGCATCCGCGACGCCGTGCTGGCGGAGCACGATGCAAAGTCTGCCCCGGCCCAGTCGGATGAAGTCGTGGCGATGCTGGCGAAGGAACTGACGGACGTCCCAACCACCCGTGAACAACTTGCCGCCGCCTTCCAGCGTGCCGCCGCAAACGCCCTGCGTTCCCTGCGCGATGGCCAGATCAACGACGCGCAGGCCGTATTCCTCGATCAACTGCTGCGTCAGGACCTGCTGCCCAATGCAACGCAAGAATTACCAGCCGTTGCCGAAACCCTGGCGGAGTATCGCCGGCTCGAAGCGAGCCTGCCCGTGCCGCAGCGCGCCCCAGGCATTTTGGAAACCACCGGATTCAATCAGCCGCTGTACGAACGCGGCGACCACCGGCAACCGCGCGATCCAGTGCCGCGGCGGTTCCTGGAGGCCATCGATGCCGCGCCTTATGAAACCAAGCTAAGCGGCCGGCGCGAACTTGCGGAGGACTTGCTGCGCGCCGACAATCCGCTGACCGCTCGCGTGATGGTCAATCACGTCTGGCATCACCTGTTTGGCCGCGGCATCGTGTCGACGCCCGACAATTTCGGCCGACTCGGCCAGCCACCGTCGCATCCGGAGTTGCTGGACTATCTGGCCTTCAACTTCCGCAGGGACGGATGGTCATTGAAGCAACTGGTTCGCGAGATGGTGCTGACCCAGACGTGGCGACGCTCCGGCGAACCGTCACCTGCCGCACTCGCGGCCGATCCGGATGACGTCTACCTCTCGCACTATCCCGTGCGCCGGCTCGAGGCCGAGGCGATTCGGGACGCGATCCTGTCCGTCAGCGGTCAGCTCGAGCGCGAAGCACGGTTCGGTCCGCCCGTGGCCGGCAGTGTTCCGCGTCGCAGCGTCTACGTGCGGGTGAAGCGGAATGATCTCGATCCGTTTCTCACCCAGTTCGACGCACCCGTGCCGGCCAGCAGCGTGGGCGTGCGCGACGACACCAACGTGCCCGGCCAGTCGCTGACGTTACTGAACGACCCGTTCATCATCCGCTCTGCGGAGGCTTGGGCGGGTCGATTCGCCCGCGACTTCGCGGGGTCGGAACTCGTTCGGACCCTGTTTCATCAGGCCTTGGGCCGACAACCGACCCGGGAGGAATCGACGGCGGCGCTCGCTTTTATGGCGGACATGCAGGCGAAGCAGCAGACCGTCGCCACCAAGCTGTCTGATTTACAGAACTCCCTGGATCAGGTGCGGACCAACGTTGCCAGCCTCGAGTCGGCTGCCCGTCAGCGCGTGCTGGCTTCCCGCCTGACCCCTGGCGGCAAACCCGCCTCCGTCCTGCCGCAACCCGCTGCCGCCTGGGATTTTTCCAAAGACCTGGCCGATCAAGTCGGCGGGTTGGCAGGCACGGCGTTCGGCGGGGCCAAGCTCTCGGACGGGCAATTGGTGCTCGACGGCCAGGGGAGCTTCATCGCCTCCGCAGCGTTGCCGTTTGCCCTGCGAGCCAAGACGCTCGAAGCCTGGGTCAAGCTGGACGGACTGGATCAACAGGGCGGCGGCGTCATGACCGTGCAAACCCTGGGGGGTGACGTCTTCGATGCCATCGTCTTTGGCGAGCAGGAGCGGCGACATTGGATCGCGGGCAGCGACAATTTCAACCGTACGAAGGCTCTTGCAGGTCCGGCCGAACAGGCGGCGCAGCAGGAGCTCATTCACGTGGCGGTGACTTACGCCGACGACGGCACGGTCACGTTTTATCGCAACGGCAAGCCGCACGGAAAATCCTATCGGCTGGGTCCGCCCATCCATTTTGCAGCAGGCCAAGCGCAGGTGCTGTTCGGCAATCGTCACGGCATTCCGTCAGGCAGCAAGCTGCTCCAGGGCAGAATTGCCCGAGCTCGCCTTTACAATCGCGCCTTGAGCGAAGCCGAGGTGGCCGCCAGTTGCACGAACGATCCGAACTTTGTTTCAGCGGAAGCGCAGTGGGCCGCATTGACGCCGGAGGAACAAGGGCGGATGCAGGACGGGCGCAGAACCATCGAAAGGCTGGAGCACGAAATGAAGGAACGGACCGCCACGCGCGGCCTGTCGTCGCCTGCAGCCAATCTCGCTCATGCCCTGTTCAACTTGAAGGAATTCATCTACATTCGCTGATCATGCAACCGCGAAGCATGCCCCGATTGTCCCGTCGCGAGATGTTGCGCCGCTGCTCGACCGGCTTCGGTCTGCTGGCGTTGTCCGGCGTGTTCGCTCGCGAAGGTCGCGCCGCGTTGAACCTTGCGCTGCCCCACCATCCGACCCGCGCCAGAAACGTGATCTTCTGCTACATGTCCGGCGGGGTGTCGCACCTCGACTCGTTCGATCCGAAGCCTAAGCTCAAGGCCCTCGCTGGCCAGCCGATGCCCGTCGCGGTCGAACGGACGCAGTTCAACAACAACGGCAATGTCTTCCCCAGTCCTTTCGAATTCCGGCGCAGCGGACGGAGCGGCATCGAGATCAGCTCGATGTTTCCGAGGCTGCGCGAGTGGTGCGCCGACGACCTCGCGGTGATCCGCTCGATGACCAGCAAGGTCAACGAGCACGCGCAGGGAAATTTCGTCATGCACAGCGGGTTCCCCTTCATTGGCCACCCGAGCGCCGGCGCGTGGGTCAGCTATGGACTCGGAACGGAGAACCAGGACGTGCCAGCCTTTGTCGTCCTGCAGAGCGGCCAGGCCGTCCCGCCGCACGGTGGCGTGGGCTTGTTCAGCAACGGTTTTCTGCCCGCCCATCATCAGGCTTCGATCATCCGCATGGACGACGCTGAGCCGGTGGCGAACATCAAGCCCAGGGAGCCCGACCTCGTGCAGCGCGACCGGCTGCGATTCATCGACGCGCTCGATCAGCGTTTCGCTGGCGCGACGGGTCGGGACGCGCAGGTGGAGGCGGCGATCCGCAATTACGAAACCGCCTACCGCATGCAGGCCGCGGTGCCGGATCTGGTTGATCTCAAGAGCGAGACCGCGGCCACGAAGAAGCTTTACGGGTTGGACGATCCGCATCCGCAAAAGGCGGCCTATGCCCGGCAATGTCTGCTGGCGCGGCGGCTGGTCGAGCGGGGTGTGCGCTTCATCGAGCTGAGCTGCCTGACCGAGGGCATCGGTGGCGGCGGCGCGCCGAATCCGTGGGATCAGCACGGCGATTTGGAACGCGGCCACCGTACCATGGCCAACCAGGTCGATCAACCGATCGCCGGTCTCCTGGTCGATCTGAAACAACGCGGTCTGCTGGAAGAAACCATCGTGATCTTCGCCGGCGAATTTGGCCGCACGCCGTTCTCGCAGGGCAGCAATGGCCGCGATCACAATCCGTTCGGATTTTCCGTCTGGCTGGCAGGCGGCGGCTTCAAGGGCGGAACGATCTACGGCGCGACGGACGACCTCGGCTATCACGTGGTGGAAAAACCCTGCAACGTCTACGACCTTTGGGCCACCGTCTTGCACCAGTTGGGCCTTGATCACGAAGCCTTGACCTACCTCTACGCCGGGCGCAATGTCCGGCTTACGGACGTGCATGGCCACGTGCTGCACGACGTGATCGGATAGCGCCGCGTCTCGTCCGTCAGCTCGATGACGTCGGGCCGGTCGCAGAGCACGGTCATCACGTTGATTTCCCTCTCGCCCCGTGAGGCACGAACGGGGAGAGAGGGGAAACCTCAGGCAGCCCCTCTCCCCGCTCATTCTTCGCAGGGAGAGGAAGGAGACATTCAGTCTCAGGGGTCAGTCCCACATATGGACAGAACACAGCCGCACAACGGCGGGGAGTCGCAGGAGAGCGCGACCGAAAAGGCGGAGTGGCTGGTGCGCGCAGGACTCGCCAATCTGGGAGGGAGGGAGGCGGAACGGGCCACGCGATTGCATTCGATCGATCCAGGCGTTGCGGAATGGGTCAGCTTTTCCTATCAATTCTCGCCGTGCCCGAGAAACGATTCACGCCCCTTGTCATCTCCCGATGGATACCCCTGCTTTTCGCCGCCGGTTTGCTTTGTGTCACCGCGGCCGCCGCTGACAAAACCTCCAGCGCTTCGCCCCTATCATTGTGGAAGAGTGGGACCCATCAGCTGACCTTTAATGGTCGTGATCGCACGTTCATGCTCGACGTGCCGGCCAAGCTCAAGCCCGGGGCCGCGCTGGTCATAGTCTTCCACGGATTCACCAGTTCGGCGAAGGAGGTCCGCGACCTGACCGGTTTTGCAAAGGTGAGCGATCAGCGTGGATTCGTGGCCGTTTACCCGCAGGGCACGCGGGATTCCAAGGGAAAGTCTTTCTTCAACGTCGGCTACGAGTTTCATCGGGATCAGTCGATTGATGACGTCCGGTTTGTGCGCGGCCTGGCCGAGCGACTGACACGCGATCTCGGATTGGATCCGCGCGCTGTGTTCGCCACCGGTTTCTCCAATGGAGGCGACATGAGCTTCCTGCTCGGCGCCCAGCGGGAACCGTTTGTCGCCGCCATCGCTCCGGTGGGCGGAACGATGATGCAGTCTTGGGCCAAGGGTTTTCGACCGGCGGCCCGCATTTCCGTGCTGGCCGTGAACAGCCGGGACGACAAGACGACCCTCTGGGAGGGCGACATGGACAACCGCGATGGCTGGGGAGCCTATCTCAGCACCGAAGCGGTGATGGATCTGTGGGTAACGGGCCTCGCGCTCGAACGCAACAAACGAACGAACCCCGGCAAGACGATCCAACTGAGGCATTGGTCGACGCAGATCGATCAGACCGAAGCGCGACTCTATGCTTTGGAAGATGGCGGCCACAACTGGCCACCCACACTCGGTGACCGATCCGAAACAACAGCGGAAACCATCTGGCGATTTTTTGATCGCCATCGGCCCAAGCCACACCGACCTCATTGAAGTTATGCGAACGACCTGCTCGAAACCGCTTCTCCATCTACAACTGGGCTTCGGCATTGTGGCCCTGGTGATCAGTTGCCTCTCGTCATCCGTCGCCCACGCGCAATCGACCGAGCCGTTTCCAGCCACCTACGCCGATCCGGCCGTGCCGTTGTTGCAACTGCCGACGAACTTCCGTGCCCGGCGCACCACGGTGAACGCGCGCCTGACCGCAGCCCAGCCGGTCGAGATTTTCAATGCCACCGGGCCGGGCTGCGTGCGCCACATGTGGTTTGTGTTCGGAGAGAAGGACATTCAGGACCTGTCGATCGAGATCACGGTGGATGGCGCGACCGAACCTCAGGTCCGCATGCCGTTTCGCTCGTTCTTCGGGGCGCTGTTGAGTTTCGAGGACTACGCCATCAACAGCGCCGGACTGGTGAACTTCCCCAATTTCACCGTGACCAACGACGTTCGCATCCCGACCAACGCGTCGCCCGGATGGAATGTTTACCTGCCGATTCCGTTTTCGAAAGGCTGTCGCATCGTGCTCCACGCGGGCTCCCCGAAAGACGGCGGAGGCATGATTGACTGGCAGCAGTATCGGGACGGCGTGAAATTGACGCCGCTCCGCTTCCATGCGCAGCGCAACATCGCCCAGCCGGGCAAGCCAACGGAGCCATTTCCGATCGCCGAGGCCGAGGGCACCGGTTTCCTCGCCGGCTACATCATGGGCTGGCGGCAGCGGGATCGCAGCGACATGGTGTTTCACAATGGCGGCACGCGGCTGCTCATCGATGGTCAGACGGATCCCCATGTGATCTGCGGACACAATGTCGAGGACGACTTCGGCTTCTCGTGGGGCTTCAACCAGTATCAGACGCCATGGGTTGGCTGCCCTTACCGCGATAACCGTGGGCGCGTCGATCAGGATGGCGTCTTTTACCGGTTCTTTGGCCCGGACCCGATCCCGTTCCGCTCCTCCCTGATTTTCACCTCCGCCGCGCGGCCCGATGACTATGAGGCCGTCTCTTACTTCTACAAAGTCCCCGGATCGAAGGCACCGCCGTTGGTGACGCCCCAAGACTGGCAGGTCGTCGGGCCGTTCCCAGACGGCAAGGACATTGAAACGTTCAAGAAACCCGCGGACGATCTGGTCCGTCAACTGTCGCAAGCAAACTGGCCCGATCCACTCTTCATTGGGGGAAAGAAGTTCTCCGTCCACAAGCTCACTCCAAAATTCGGCTGGGTTCGGCTCGAAGGGGTGTATCAGACGCGTTACCCCTATCCGCGGACGGATCAGTCGGTCTATGTCCGTGGCGTCCTCACCAGCGCCTCCAAACGTCGCGCGAAGCTTCGTCTCGGGCTGGATAACTGGGCGATGGTTTACCTCAACGGGCAGCCAGTGGCCGCGCTCGATCATGCCGAGGAATTCGACGTCGCTAAGATTCCCGTCACGCTCAACAAAGGTGCCAACCAACTCTTGATCAAGACGAACAACCGGATGAATCGCGAACGGCATCTCTGGGCTATCCACTGCGCGGTGGAGTAGTTTGAGCGGCTTTCACCTCTCAACGCCGCATTCCTGCGGGACGTCTGGACGACCCCCGAGGGGATGGAAGCATGATTGGGATGGGTGCTGTTCAATCCAGGCGGACAACGCCGTGGCGGAAGTGAGCTTTGCGAACAAGACCGGACTCATCTACACCTACGCGTCCGACGGCGGCATCGTGACCTCGTCGCGCTCGTCCGCTTTGCGTTGGGACAACACCCCGTGCTCGAACTCTTCGCCGAATCCGTCACCACGCGCTTCAAAGAACGGCTGTGGCAACACGACGAAGTCGCCAGATCGCTTCATCCTTCCTCCTTCATACTTGAGCCTTCGCAACCTGGCTCAATGGCCTTCAATCCTGACCAGCTTTCCTGGTTGCATTTGATCCGCGACGACATCGCCATCAGCCTGAGCATCGAGCCGGACGATTTCGATGATGCCCCGTTCAGCCAGCGCGAAGGCATCCACCCAGGGCGGGCTATGGAGCGGGAGGAGATCGCCGCGTCCGATTGGCGCGAGCGGAAGCGCCTTGAACGGCGCGCCCCGACAACTTGCGGATGCACCGCGGAGGATCTGCGTAGGAAACGAAGCATTGCCAATTCTCCTGCTCGGGAATAGAAACGCAGCATGAAGGTCCTCGCTGCAGCGCACCCCGTGCGACTTTCTTCGCGGCTCATCGGATTCACCCTGATCGAACTCCTGGTCGTCATTGCGATCATCGCGATCCTGGCCGGCATGCTCCTGCCCGCGCTCGCGCGAGCCAAGGACAAGGCGCACGGCATCAAGTGCGTCGCCAATCTCAAACAGATCGGATTAGCCTTTCAGCTTTACGCCGACGATAGCAGTGACTTTTTGCCCACGACCGCCGGTTTCAACGGCGCGGGCGGTTGGCGCGGCGCGCCGAATTACAGCGGCGAAGGCTCCGGCATCCACCCGACCAATCGCCCGCTCAACACCTACGTCGGCTTGACCGGAGCCAATCCGACGAACAGTTCCTCGTACCATCTCTTCCGCTGCCCGGCAGACAAAGGCGAAGACTCGGCGCCTCCCAAAAAAACCATCTTCGAAATAAACGGCAGCAGCTATCGTGAGATGTGGGCAGGCCACAGTTGGCGTGTCCAGCGCACCACCGGGCTGCGTTCCGCGGTCGGCAACCCCGCGCTCGTGGCCGGGTCGGAACCCATCAAGATGGCCGAGGTCGCAAACAGCCCGGCCAACAAAATCATCAGTGGCGACCACAACTGGCACGGCAACCGGCCCGCGGAAAACCCGCGGAACATGTGGCATAACTACAAAGGCCAACGCCGAAACAATGTCCTATTCGGTGACAGCCACGTGCAGTTCTTTAGGTTTCCCCGCGAGATTCAGAGCGATCCGAACTACGCTAACTACTACGCGGGTTCACTCACTTCAGTTCCTCAGAAGTACCGCCCGGATTCGAGCTTTCATTATTGGTAGGGGTGGTTCGGCAGCCACCACGAGAAACGCCCAAGGCCACCCGCCCTCTCCTGACCCGGCCGTGAGCCCGGCACGATGCGCGGCTGAAGATTGAGTAGCTGAGGAACAGATCGTATTTGGCAAACTCCAATTATCCGTTCTTCTTTTCCGCGTGCCCGAGTTCTTTCTCTTCGTCTGTCTGGTTGCGCCGAAGTTGGCGGGCGAACGCGGTCTGGCTCCTACGACGCGGGGACCCCTCCTCTCCCGAGCTTTCTCCTCTATTCCGGATGGAGGAGAGGAAGAAAATGCGAGCGGTGTTCATGGGCGCGCCTACAGGGCCGGCACGGGGCGCTCGGTGCATCCAGAGGTTGTTGGTGACCGGGTTGTCGTGGTAACGCAGGCATCCCTGTCTGCTGTGGCGCAGGCTGCCCAGCCTGCGGGGCGACGAGGGGAACAGGCGCGTGGAGGGCATGGAAGGGCCTCGTTCTTCACCCGCCGGGCCGACTGGCAGTCGGCGATACGGCAGGCTGGGCAGCCTGCGCCACACGACAGACATCCTCGGGATGCACGGCGGGGCGCTGGCCGCGGAAGGTTCCGCTTGTAATCCGATCCCTCTCACGGAGACGATATGCCTCGCATGATGAAAACGATTCCGGCCGCCCCGGCCTTTCTCCCCATGACCAGGGAGGAAGTGTCGGCGCGCGGCTGGTCTGAGCTCGACGTGCTCCTCATCACGGGAGACGCCTATGTGGACCATCCCTCCTTCGGCGCCGCCATGATCGGACGCGTGCTCGAGGCGGAAGGTCTTCGCGTCGGCATTATTGCCCAGCCGGATTGGAGGCGAATCGAGTCCATCACCGGGATGGGCACGCCTCGCCTTTTTACGGGCATCACGGCGGGGAACCTTGACAGCATGCTGTCGAACTACACCGCAGCCCGCCACAAGCGGAAAGAAGACGTCTATAGCGAGGGTGGCATTCCCGGCAAACGACCGAATCACGCTTCTGCCGTCTATTCGCAGATGGCCCGTCGCGCCTTTCCCGGCGTGCCCATTGTGCTCGGCGGCATGGAAGTCAGCATGCGGCGCGTGGTCCATTACGATTTCTGGGAGGACAAGCTGCGCCCGTCGGTCATGACGTCCGCGAAGGGGGACATCCTCGTCTATGGCATGGGTGAAACCGCCGCGAGGGAGATCGTGTCGCGCCTGCGTGCTGGCAACAAGGATCTCGGGGGTATTCGCGGCACGGCGGTGCTGCTCGGCGAGAAAGCCGCCGCGTCCGCTGATTTTTCGAACTGCATCGTCCTGCCTTCCTGGGAGTCGATTCAGCAGGACAAAAAGCTCCTGATGCCGCTGACCAAAATCGTAGAAGCGCAACAAACGCCTTACAGCGGCAAGCGTCTCGTGCAGTGGCATGGCAAGCGCGCGCTGGTGATGGAGCCGCCGGCGTTTCCCATCGACGGCCCCGATCTCGACGCGCTGTATGAACTTCCTTTCGCGCGGGCCGCGCATCCGTCCTACCAAGAACCCGTGCCCGGATTTGCCACCATCAAAGACTCGATCATCGTTTCGCGCGGGTGCCCGGGTGGCTGCACCTTTTGTGGACTTGGCTTTCATCAGGGCAAGTTCCTCTCGAGCCGCAGTGTGGACTCGGTCCTGAAGGAGATTCGCAAGCTCACCGAGTCGGACACGTTCCGCGGCACGGTGTCGGATCTGGGAGGTCCGACCGCGAATCTTTACGGCGCGAAAAACGGGCATCGCGAGGAGTGCAAGAGATGCCATCGTCCGAGCTGTCTCTGGCCGACCATTTGTCCTGTGTTCGGGATCGATGAGCAGGCGGGGCTCGACCTCCTGCGCGGGGCTCGCAGTCAACCGGGGGTCAAGCATGTCTTCGTTCAATCCGGCATTCGCATGGATGTCGCGTTGCGCACCCCGGAATACATGAAGGAACTGGTGCAGAATCATGTGTCCGGCCACATGAAGGTCGCGCCCGAGCACGTGCATCCGGAAGTACTGCGCAAGATGCGCAAGCCGGCCACGGATTTTCCGGCGTTTATGGAAAAGTTCGCCGAACTCAGCGAGGAAGCCGGCAAGGAGCAATATCTTGTGCCCTACTTCATCTCGAGTTTTCCGGGCTGCACGGAGAAGGAGATGGGGGCCGTGGAAGCCTTCTTGAAAAAGGAAAAATGGAATTTGCAACAGGTGCAGGATTTCATTCCTCTCCCCATGACCGGATCCGCGGCGATGTATGTGACGGGACTCGACATCAACACCGAGGAACCCATTCCGGTCGTTCGCAACGCCGGCGATCGCGAGCGCCAGAAACGCATGCTCCGGCCCAATCGTCCGTCGCGCACCATGACCAAAGGTCACGATACGATTGAGTAGGGGAACTCAGGGGGCTAGAATGCGCTCCTCCCCCGAACGCGCCGCGCACGGCGCTTCCGCATCGAAAATTGGAGCCAGAACCTCATCCCACCCGCCGGCTTTGCTACGGACCCATCGATCCTTCTCACCGCCATGCGGCACGCCACCATCGCCGTGCGCGGCACTTCGGGACTTGGTGTCTGAACACGCCGGAGGGCCCGATTTGACAACAGTGCCATCGTTCCCTCCCGCACCAAACCTCCCGCCTCGAAAGTGCCATGCCCATTGGCAAAGATACCTTGATGCAGCGTAAACGCCGCGCTCCGACCACTTGAGGTTGTGCCGCCGTGGATTTCCGTGTATCCCGATGTTGTTGGTAGGGCGGGCCTGTCCCAGCCCGCCGCCCACGGGATGCAAAACATCATGCTCCGGCGGCGCGCCGGGACGGACGCGCCCTACCTGCATCACCGGCAACATCGGGATGCACCGCCGTGGGTTTGGGCGCGCGAAATCCCGCTTTACAACCTGTCGGGCCTCGGTAACCTCACCGGAGTTCAACTCAATCCTATGCGCATTTCTCGCACCTGCTTCTTTGCCGCGCTCGCGGGCGTGGCATCTTTCTTCGCGACCGGCTGCGTCGGCCCCGAACAAAAACTCGGACGCGGCATGAACAATTTGACCGAGTTCGCGCGCCTTGGGGAACTGCGGCGCACCATGGAGCAGTCTTCGCTCTACGATCAACCCGAGATCACCTATACCTCCGGTTTTCTCAAGGGCTTTAATCGCAGCATGCTTCGCACTGCGGTGGGCGCATTCGAAGTCCTCACCTTCCCCATCCCCAGCTATGATCCCTGGCTGAAACCCGGCAACGAGCTGGTGAACGACATCTCCGTCCATCCGGTCTATCCGGACTCCTATCGTCCAGGACTTCTGTCGGAATCCACGTTCCATCCACAGAACAACTTCGGTTTCGGCACTGGCGATATCGCCCCATTCATCCCGGGCAGCCGGTTCCGCATTCACGATTATTGATCGCCTTTTTCCCCCGCCAGCGGCGCCAACAGGACGTTGGCGCCGCTCTTTTTTTATGTCCCTCGTCCGCCAGTCCCCCTGCAAGATCAACCTCATCTTGAATATCCTGGGGAAACGCCCCGACGGATTCCACGAACTCGAAACCGTCTTTCAACCTGTCCCTCTCCACGATCTCCTCGAGTTCACTCGCCTCACCGCTCCCGAACTCCGATTCACCTGCAATCACCCCGAACTGCCCACCGACGCTTCCAATCTCGTCGTGCGTGCCGCCCAACTGTTCTTCACCACCGCCGGATTCGCTCCGTCCACGGCTATTCACCTGGAAAAACGGCTTCCGCTCGCGGCCGGACTCGCGGGCGGCAGCGCCAATGCCGCCGTCACACTGTCGGCACTCCACGAGCTCTACCATCACCCCTTCCCCCATCTCCAACTCATCAGCCTGGCCGAATCGCTCGGCTCCGACGTGCCGTTCTTCCTGCAAGACCGCCCCGCCCTCGCCCTCGGACGCGGAGAACAAGTGCAACCTCTGGATGCCTTCCCCGCGCTGAAAGGGAAAACGTTGTTCCTCATTCATCCCGGTTTTGGCATCGCCACAGCCTGGGCCTATCGGGAACTTGCTCGATTCCCTACGGCTCTCCATGGCAAACCCGGAAGGGCGGTCGACCTCATCCAATCGCTTCAAACGCAACCTCTTCCCGTGGCCGGGACGCACTTCTACAACTCGCTCGAGGCCCCAGCACTACACAAGTATCCCATCCTGGCACTCTATCAGGAACATCTCAGGCATGCCGGAGCCGAGGCGGTCCTCATGTCAGGCAGCGGTTCCACCACCTTCGCGATCTTTGACCACTCGCGTACCGCCGAACAAGCGGTCGAATCCTTTAAGTCTGAATTCGGATCTGACGCGTGGATCCGCCTGGTGCCGTTGGCCTGAATCATTCCCCATTCCCGCCCATGGCTGATTCAACCATCCCTCCGGACCCTTCCCAGCTCGATCCCCTCAAATCCGCGAATTGGGCCGGCGAGTTCAAAAAGGTCACAGCGCTGCTGGAATACCTCGCCTCCAACCGTGCGCTGCTCGCCACGCTCAGCCTGGAGGAGCGAACCCGGCTGCTCACCGCCGCGGGTGAAGTCTTTTGCCCCGATCCGCGGCAGCGCCGCCGCCTCGTCAAGGCACGGATCCGCCAACGCAAAGCCGAAAAGACGGCTCAGGACGACGTCAAACTCGCGGACACCGGCATCCGAAAGCTCCGCCGCGAAAAGGTGTTCAACACTCCCAACGACTACCCCCCCGATTCCTTCACGCAGATTGAAATCGAGGATCAGCCCGACTTCCGGGAACTCGTCGAGCCGCGCAACTGTTACATCTGCAAAAAGGACTTTTCCGTCCTCCACTCCTTCTACGATCAACTGTGTCCAACTTGCGCGGAACATAACTTCTCCAAACGCTCTGAACTGGCGGACTTGAGGGGACGCGTCGCGTTGCTCACCGGCGGCCGCGTCAAGATCGGTTATCAGGCGGGCATCAAGCTTCTGCGCTGCGGCGCGCGCCTCATCGTTACGACACGCTTTCCCAAGGACAGCGCGGCCCGTTACGCTCGAGAACCCGATTTCGACCAGTGGAAAGACCGCCTCGAGATCTTCGGACTCGATCTCCGCCACACCCCCAGCGTCGAGGCCTTCTGCCGCCACTTGCTTTCCAAACGAGACCGGCTGGATTTCATCGTCAACAACGCCTGCCAAACCGTCCGCCGACCGCCCGAGTTTTACCGTCACATGATGGCGCTTGAATCAGCGCCCCCCCAGGAGCTCTCCGCCGAAGCCTGCGCCCTGCTGGGGAACTATCACGGATTGCACGGATACCAACTGCTCCCGGAAGGTTCGCCCGCGGAGCCCGCCCCGGCATGGACGCAACTCGCCGATGCCGCCGCGTTATCCCAAGTGCCGCTGCTTCCCGAGGATCTCCTGGCCCAACGAGATCTCTTCCCCGAAGGCCGCCTCGATCAGGACCTCCAACAAATCGATCTGCGCGCCCAAAATTCCTGGCGCCTTACGCTGGCCGAAGTGCCCGCCGTCGAACTCTTGGAAGTTCACCTGGTCAACGCGGTCGCGCCCTTCATTCTCAATGCCCGGCTCAAACCCCTGATGCTCCAAACGCCCCAGCGGGACAAACACATCGTCAATGTGTCCGCCGTCGAAGGCCAGTTTTACCGCAAATTCAAGACCACCCGCCACCCCCACACCAACATGGCCAAAGCCGCGCTCAACATGATGACCCGCACCTCGGCGGCGGATTACCAGGCCGATGGCATCCACATGAACAGCGTGGACACCGGATGGGTGACGGACGAGGACCCCGCCGACATCGCCCGGCGGAAGACCCGCGATCATCGCTTTCATCCTCCCCTCGATATCGTCGATGGCGCCGCCCGCATCGTCGATCCGATCATTGCCGGCTTCAACACCGGCCGCCATGTGTGGGGCAAATTCCTCAAGGATTACGAGCCCACCGACTGGTAAGAGGTGCAACCTCGATACCTTCTCTAACGGGACTCCGTGTGGGTGGATCTCAACAACCGGGATCGCGCGACGCGAACCCGGTGCATCGCATCCTCAATGGAGGACCCCATGGTGGTCAGATGGCCCATCTTGCGTCCTGGGCGGGCCTCGGCTTTTCCATAGAGATGAAGCTTCACGCCCGGATCGGTGAGCGCATCCGTCCACCGTGGCAGCCCCTCACTCCAAACCTCTCCCAGAAGATTCGCCATCGCGGCGGGCGCTCTCAAATCCGTGCTCCCGAGTGGAAGCCCGCAAATCGCGCGAACTTGCTGTTCGAACTGGCTCGTGACACACGCGTCGATCGTCAAGTGGCCGGAATTGTGGGGCCGGGGCGCGAGTTCGTTCACCAGGAGAGTTCCGTTCCGGCTGACAAACATCTCCACCGTCAGCAGGCCGACCACGTCCAGCGCGGTCATGATTCCACGGGCAATCTCCACGGCTTGTTCGGCGGCGCCGGGAACCAGTCGGGCGGGCGCAAAAGTCAGATCCAGAATATGACGCGCATGCGCGTTCTCGAACACCGGAAACGCCTTGAACTCGCCGCTCAATCCCCTCGCGGCGATGACCGACACCTCCTTCTCGAAATCAACCCAAGCCTCGAACACCGCTTCAACACCCCCGAGCTTGTCCCAGGCGGCGTCCAGGTCACCCCACGCCGCCAGCTTCACCTGGCCCTTGCCGTCGTACCCAAACCCCGCCGTCTTCAGGACCGCCGGCAAGCCGAGATCCTGCGCCGCCACCCGCAGATCGTCCCGCGAACCGATCCGTCGGAACGGAGTGACCGGGAAGCCATGCTTTTCCAGGAATGTCTTCTCGCGAAGCCGGTGCTGCGCGATGTGGAGCACGGATCCCGCCGGTCGGACCGGCGCGCAGGAGTCCGCCACTTCCGTGGCGGTGCTCGGCACATTCTCGAACTCGAAGGTGACGACGTCCACTCGGGAGGCGAACTCGCGCATGCGATGCGCGTCCTCGTAAGGCGCCACCGTTTCCTCGTCCGCCACCTGCCCCGCCGGAGCGTCGTACTCCGGCGAAAAAATATGGATGCGGTAGCCCAGTGCTCGCGCGGCGAGGGCAAACATGCGCCCGAGCTGTCCGCCCCCGAGCACGCCGATGGTGGCGCCGGGAAGAATGGGATCCACCGGTTTCACGCGGTGGTGGGTCCCGCGGAGGGATCCGGCGCAGCCAAAACCTTCTCGGTCTGTGCCTGGCGGAATTGGGAATAGGTCTCCCGGTATTGCGGGTGCTTCACCCCGAGAATTGCGCACGCGAGGAGGGCCGCGTTCACGGCACCGGCTTTGCCGATGGCCAGCGTGCCGACGGGAACGCCACCGGGCATTTGCACGATGGAAAGCAGGGAATCGACACCATGCAACGCCTTGGATTCCACCGGCACGCCCAGGACCGGCAACAGGGTCTTCGCAGCCACCATGCCCGGCAGATGAGCGGCGCCGCCCGCACCCGCGATGATGACCTCCAATCCCCGTGAAGCGGCGGTGGTGGCGTATTCGAACAGCCAATCCGGCGTGCGATGGGCAGAAACCACACGAGTTTCATGCGCAATGCCCAATGCGGTGAGTTGGTCGCTGGTGTGCCGGAGGGTCTCCCAGTCGGACTGGCTGCCCATGATCACTCCGACCAATGGTGGCGCTTGCTTGGTCATATTTTAGGGAGATGACTCTTTCCATCATGAGCGCGCGGCGCAAGCGGAATCCCTTCCACCCTGCACCGGAAGGTCCATCCGCAAGTTGTCGGGGTGCGGCTTTCACGGCGCTTCCGCTCGCGCTAACCTGCCGCGGCGATCTCCTCCCGTTCCATGGCCCGCCATCGGTGGATGCCTTCGCCCTGGCAGCACCCTGGCCCGTTGAACTCTGCCCTGCCCCTTGGAAGACACGCCTTGAGGCGGCTTGAGCGCCGTGGCCCGGCACTGCCGCGCGCCTGACCGCCGACCGGCGGAAGAATGGCCTTGGCTCCACAACCCTTGCCTTCGCGAAGGAAACGGGTGAACATGCTGAAAATCCCAAGCACGATGAGCTCCCCGCTTCTCTCCCGCCGACGCGGTTTCACGCTGATCGAACTTTTGGTGGTGATCGCCATCGTCGCCATCCTGGCGAGCCTGCTGCTGCCCGCCGTCAGCAAGGCGAAGCTCAAAGCCACCGGGGCCAACTGCATCAACAGCCAAAAGCAACTGATTCTGGCGAGCTTCCTCTATACCGATGACAACGAAGACCACCTGATTCCGTCCTCTTTCAGGAATGCGCCCATGGTTGGAGGCGGCTATTGGGCCGGACCCAGCCCGGAATTCACGACCGGAATCAACGTGGAAGAAGCCATGCGCAGGGTGCGCAAAGGGCTCACGAACGGCCCGTTGTTCAAATACATCTCCAACGAGAATTCCTATCATTGCCCCGGTGATCTCCGCACCCGCCGCCTGAAACCCGGACGAGGCTGGGCTTTCGACAGCTATTCCAAGGCCGAAGGGATCAACGGCTTCACCGGATGGAACGACGTGGTGCCCTACAAAAAAGCCTCCTCCGTGCATGAACCAGCGAAGTCCATGGTGTTCGTCGAGGAAACCGACCCGCGCGGCTACAACATCGGCACGTGGGCGATCTGGGTCACTCCACCGCGATGGGTCGATCCCTTCGCGATCTTCCACGGAAATTGGAGCACCTTCTCGTTCGTGGATGGCCACGCGGAAGGACATCGCTGGCTGGATCACAGGCTGATCGACGCGGCGCGACGCGCGGGCGAATCTGGGGCCAACACCCTCGATTGGCCCGGAGGCGGCCCGCAAAACCCGGATTTCAGGTGGGTTTACGACCGCTTCCGCTTCGTGAATTGGAAGCCCTTGTAAATTGGCCTGACCGTTCGCCCCTCCCCCCCCCGACTGGCGCATGCCGCCATCCGAAGCACACGCGAGGATTTCCGAAGAGTAGGATGCCGCCGGAAAAGGAGTTCCTACTCTTGATCTGTGCAGGGAGGGACATGGTGGTCGCCGAGCCGGCAGGGCGCACCGCGTGGAAAGCCATGATCGGATGACGCAATAAACGCCACAGCTCCTGCAATCCAAAACCATCCGTCGCACCGCGAGAAACCGTTTCCATTTCCTCCGCTTGATCCCGCCTGCCTGACCCGTGCATCCTTGCCACGTGTTGACACTTGCTCCCTACTCTTTCGGCGTTGGCGATCGTTTTGGACATCAAGCGCGCGCCCAACTGGCTGCCTTTTTGGAACTCGCCCGCCTAGGTGTCCACGTGTCGCCCGTCTGGAACAAGTCAAACCGCGAACACACGTTCATCGGCTCCCACCCGCAAAGCGTTCGTCAAGCGGCCCAGGCTGCGGTGGAAGCCCTGGGTTGGAACCATCCCTGGCATGTCGATGCCGACCATATCCGCCTCGAAACCGTCGATCGCTTCCTTGATTCCTCGGATTTCTTCACCATCGATGTCGCGGATTCCATCGGAAAACCCGCGGCGCCCGAGGCCGTCCAAGCCTTTATGGCGCGCCATTCCGAATGGTCCCGCCCCGTCGAAGTCGCCGGCATCCCTGATCCCATCATCCTGCAACCCGAACAAATCGAGCGCATTGCGTCCCACTACTTGCAGGCCACGATCGAGGCAGGCGCCATTTATCGCCGAATCGCGGCGGCCAAGGGCGGCGAGCACGCCTTCATCGCGGAAGTGTCGATGGATGAAACCGATGCTCCTCAACAGCCTCCGGAGCTTCTCATCATCCTCGCTGCGCTCGCCGACCAAGGCATTCGCGCCCAGACGATCGCGCCCAAATTCACCGGGCGCTTCAACAAAGGCGTCGATTATGCCGGAGATCCGAAAGCGTTCGAGCGGGAGTTTCGTGACGACGTCCACGTGGTCCGCCACGCGGTGTCGACCTACGGCCTCCCCTCCAACCTCAAGCTGAGCATTCACAGCGGCAGCGACAAGTTCTCCCTCTATCCCGTGCTACGCCGGGTCCTGCGCGAGACGGGAGCCGGCATCCATATCAAGACCGCAGGCACCACCTGGCTGGAGGAATTGATCGGATTGGCGGAAGCCGGCGGCGCCGGACTTGAACTCGCCAAGGAAATCCACGCCCAAGCCATGGATCACATCGATGAACTTTGCGCCCCTTATGCCAGTGTGATCGACATCGACCGCGCTCGTTTACCCGCCTTGTCTGAGGTTCGCGCCTGGACGGGCCCGCGCTTTGCCCGCGCCCTGCGGCATATCCCAAGCGATCCCTGCTTCAATGCGAGCCTGCGCCAACTCTTGCATGTGTCCTTCAAACTGGCCGCCAAAGCCGGCGCGCGCTACACCGATCTGCTCAAGGCCAACGAAGCCATCGTCTCCCGCCAGGTGACCGAGAACCTCTACCACCGGCATCTCGCCCCGATCTTTCTCGGATAACGATCCGCCCGTATATCAAGGCCTCTCGCTCCCTCCCTGAACCTCGATTCATGAAAACAAGACCCCTTGGAAACACCGGACTTCAAGTGCCCATCCTCGGTTTCGGCGCGTCCTCCCTTGGCCAGGAATTCCGCTCCATCAGCCTGGACGAAGCCATGCGAAGCGTCCGCACGGCGCTCGAACACGGTCTCAACTTCATCGACACCTCTCCTTTCTACGGCCGCGGGATGAGCGAAGTCCTCCTCGGGTTGGCCTTGAGGGAAGTCCCGCGAGAGAGCTACCTGCTCTGCACCAAATTGGGCCGCTACGATCTGGCTCATTTCGATTTTAGCGCCCGCCGCGTCGCGGAAAGCATCGACGTCAGCTTGCATCGGCTGGGAGCCGCCCACCTGGACATCGTGCTCTGCCACGACATCGAATTTGTCCCCATGCAGCAGATTGTGGACGAAACCCTGCCGGCGCTGCGCAGGGCTCAACAACAGGGCAAGGTCAGGTTCGTGGGCTTCAGCGGCTATCCTCAAAAAATCTTCCGCTTCATTTGCGATCAAACATCGGTGGACTGCGTGTTGAGTTACAATCAATACACGCTGCAAAACACGCGATTCGCCGAGGAGACCGTGCCCTATCTGAAAGCGAAGGGTGTCGGAGTGATGAACGCGGGACCCTTCAGCGCCCGACTGTTGACTCAAGCCCCCCTGCCCGCTTGGCTCAAAGAGCCCGCGCCGGTCAAAGACGCCGCCCGGCAAGCCGCCGCACTGTGCCAAAGCCGGGGCGTGGACATCGCCCGGCTCGCGCTTCAATTCTCGGTGGAGAACCCCGACATCGCCACGACCATCGCCGGCAGCGCCAATCCCGAGAACATCCGCCGATGGGCCCGCTGGATCGAAGAGCCCCTCGACCAGGATCTTCTGCGTGAAGTTCTCGAAATCTTCCGGCCCGTGAAAAACATCGGCCACCTGGAGGGCTTGCCCGAGAACAACTAGAGGGGTCGACCGCCACGGAATTCCAATGGAATTGCTCCTCCTCTATTGCGGTTGGTGGCTGCTGCTGGCGGTGACTCCGGGACCTGCAGTGCTGTGCGTTGTCGGTCATGCCCTCCGTGCCGGTCTTCGCGGTGCCGTCTCCGCCATCCTTGGGATTACGCTTGGCCACGTCTTCTTCTTCGTCTGCATCGCCCTGGGTCTCTCGGCGATTCTTGAAAGTGCCGCGCATGTTTACGATGCGTTGCGCTGGGCAGGCGCGGGCTACCTCGCCTGCTTGGGTTTGCGCATGATCGCGCGTTCCTTCCGGTCGAACGAAACAACGGACTCTAAAACTCCACCCAAAGTCTCGACGAGTTCGATCCTGGAAGCCTGGGCGATCCAGGCAACCAATCCGAAAGCGTTGCTGTTCATGTCCGCCTTGTTGCCTCAATTCATCGACAAGGATAGGCCCTTGCCTCCCCAGTTGCTCGCATTGTTCATGGCCACCGTGATCATCGATGCCATGGTGCTGCTGAACTACGCCTGGATCGCCATCAGGAGCGGACGCATGTTTCGCCGTCCGAAGGTACACGCATGGTTCGACCGCTTGCTGGGCGCGTGCATGCTCGCTTTCGCGGCCCGCCTGGCCTGGTGGCGTCGTGCTGACTAATTCCGCACCACAAAACTTGAACCCGCCGCTCGGCCTTGCCATGCTTGGCCCATGCATTCCTTCACCCCCTGGACGAGGTCTCTTGGCAACCTGCTCGTCGCGCTTGTTCTAGCGATTCACGGGTCTTCGGGCGTTCAAAAAATGCGCGCGGCTGCCGATTTTTCGGCTCAAGCCACGCCTCCAGACCAGCTCAGGACACTCAAGGATTTTCAAATCGAACTCATTCATAACGTTCCCAAAGGCGAGCAAGGATCCTGGGTCGCCCTTTGCCTTGATCCCCAGTACCGACTCATCGTTTCCGATCAATACGGCAAACTTTACCGCGTCACTCCCCCTCCGCTCCGTTCAACCGCCCCGGCCAAAGTCGAACCTCTCGACATCGCCCTGGGCCAGGCCCAAGGACTGCTCTACGCGTTCGACAGCCTCTATGTCATGGTCGCCAACGAATCCTTTCAAGGCCGCGGACTCTACCGCGTTCGCGATACCAACGGGGACGACCGTTTCGATGAGGTCAAACTGCTGCGCAAAATGGAGGGTGGAGGCGAGCACGGCCCCCACGCGATTCTCAAATCCCCCGACGGCAAGGGCCTCACCATCATCGTCGGCAACCAAACAAAATTGACCCCTATCGATCAATCCCGCGTCCCCCGCCATTGGAGCGAGGACCACCTCCTGCCGCGTCTCTGGGATGGCAACGGTTTCATGAAGGGAGTGCTCGGCCCAGGCGGGTGGATCGCAAAGACCGATCCGGAAGGACGATCATGGGAGCTTCTTTCCATCGGTTTCCGCAATCAATACGACGCAGCCTACAACCGTGATGGCGAACTGTTCACCTTCGACGCCGACATGGAATGGGATATGAACACGCCCTGGTACCGGCCGACGCGGATCAATCATGTCACCAGCGGCTCGGAATTCGGCTGGCGATCCGGAGGCGGCAAGTGGCCCGACTACTACCTCGACAGCCTCGGCTCCGTCGTCAACATCGGTCCCGGCAGCCCCACCGGAGTGACCTTCGGCTATGGCGCCCGATTCCCGGCTCGTTACCAGGAGGCCTTTTTCGTGTGCGATTGGAGCTACGGAAAGCTCTACGCTGTTCATCTGCGACCTCAAGGATCCGGCTACGTCGGAACCGCCGAAGAATTCATCTCCGGATCGCCCCTCCCGCTCACCGACCTGGTGGTCAATCCCCAGGACGGCGCGCTCTACTTCGCCATCGGAGGCCGCAAAACTCAATCGGGTCTCTACCGCGTCACCTACACAGGCCGCGATTCAACGGCCCCCAGCAAATCCACTTCCGCCGGACGGAAGGAACGCGCCCAGCGCGCGCGCCTCGAAACGTTCCACGGACGACAGGACCCCGCGGCGGTGCGCGAAGCATGGCCGTTCCTCGAGAGCAAGGATCGTCATCTCGCCTACGCGGCCCGAATCGCATTGGAGCATCAGCCCGTCGACGCCTGGCGCGAACTCGCCCTGGCCGAACGCAAGCCCGCCAGCTCCATGCGCGCCATTCTCGCCCTCGCCCGAGTTTCTTCCCGCGACGCCTTTCATCGTCCACCCGGCAGCCCCGCCCCCTCCGCCCACCTCCGCTCGCAAATGATTGCCGCGCTCGGGCGCATCGCCTGGAAGCCACTCTCCAACCAGGAACGATTGGACCTGCTGCGAGCCTATTCCGTGGTCTTCACGCGCATGGATCGGCCCGAGCCCAGGGAGGTCGAAGCCCTGGCATCGAAATTCGAACCTTTGTTCCCCACGGAATCTCAGGAGATCAATGCCGAACTCGCCGCGTTGCTGGTGTACCTGGAAGCTCCGCAGGCGGCTTCGAAAATCATGGCCGCGCTGACCCGGGCGCCCTCGCAAGAGCAACAGCTCGAATACGCCCGGTCCCTGCGCGTTCTCCGCACCGGCTGGACGCCCTCTTTGCGCGAGTCCTACTTCCGCTGGTTCCACAAGGCCGCCAGCTTCCGCGGCGGGGCCAGTCTTTCCGGATTCATGCGCGACATCAAGAATGACGCCGTCGCCACGCTGTCTCCCGCGGAAAAACAAGGGCTCCAGACCATCCTCGACACCAAGCCCGAGCGCATCGACCCGTTGCAAAACATTTTGGCGGGACGCAGCTTCGTCAAGGAATGGAGCGTGAACGAATTGGCTCCGTTGGCCGCCCGCTCTCTCAAGGGCCGCAACTTCGAGCGCGGACGTGAACTTTTCGGAGCTGTGGGGTGTTTCGCCTGCCATCGATTCGCCACCGAAGGGGCGGCTGTCGGACCCGACCTCACCGGGGTTGGCAATCGATTCAGCGCGCGGGACCTGCTGGAATCGATCATCGAACCGAGCAAAGAGATCAGCGACCAGTATCAGCCCATCGTGGTCAGATTGAAGGATGGCTCGGATGTCAGCGGGCGCGTCGTGAACCTCAGCGAGGAGGTCGTCATGGTCAACCCCAACATGTTCGACCCCAACCAAATGGCCTCCATCAAACGAAAAGACATTGCGTCCATCGAACCCTCCAAAGTCTCGATGATGCCCGAGGGATTGCTGAGCGTGCTTCGCGAGGACGAAATCCTCGATCTGATGGCCTTCCTGATTTCGGGCGGCGACCGCAAGCACCGGGCCTTTCGCTGATTGATCCAACCGCCCCACTCCATGGGCCACCACACTCGAGAACGAATCCTGCTCACCGGCGCCGCGGGCCGCATCGGCAGCGTCATCGTGCCGCTGCTGCGCCAGTATTACGCGCTCCGTCTGCTGGATCTCGCCCCGCTGACTCCCGAGCGGGACGACCACATTGTGCGATGCGACTTGCGCAATTTCGTCGCGCTCAAACGAGCCTGCAAAGGTGTCCGCGCCCTCGTTCATCTGGCGGCAGTCTCCGATGAAGCCGACTTCCACAGCAAACTTCTGCCCATGAATTTGGAGGGCGCTTACAACGCCTTCGAAGCCGCACGCCAGGCGGGCCTCCGCAAAGTCGTCTTCGCCAGCACCGCGCAAACCGTGCTCAATTACGGCAAAGGACACTGGGTCACACCGGAAATGCCCCCGCGCCCCTTCACCGTTTACGCTTGCACCAAAGTATTCGGTGAAGCCCTCGCCCGTTACTACGCGGATACCCACGGAATGTCCGTCATCGTGCTTCGCATTTGCTATTTCCGATCCTACGACGACCCGCTCCTTCGAGTTCCGGGGCATGATGTCCAACGAGAATGGGTCAGCCCCAAAGACCTCACCCACCTTCTGGTCAAATGTTTGAAGAAGGATATTTCCTACGGCTTGTTCTTCGCCGTCTCAAACAACACCGGGCGCTATTGGGACATTCGCAACGCCCAGGAAATTCTCGGCTATAACCCGCAGGACAACGCCGTCGATATGCTCAAGGTTCCTCTGCCTGAAGCCGGACCTGCGCCGGAGCCGGAACCTTGCGCAGCCCCTCCCCTTCCTCCGCCATCCTCCCCGGAGCCGGCCTGACGCTGCGCGCCTCCACCCCCTCGCCTTCGCGGCCCCGTGACCATCAACACCCCGCGCGTCGGGGAAGGCGGCGACGCAGGATTCTCACGGGATGGTCAGCATCAGGATGAATCTCCATCGCAAGATAACCTCCGTCCTTGGCGCATTCCAGCCCCGCCAGGGACGGACACAATCGCACCCGGAACCGCGGCCAAACACTTGACCTGCGCAGCGCCCCCGACATGCGGCGAACGCTGTTTCCCATGAATGCGATTTGCGGCATGCCAGCGAGGAGCCGGCTCTTCCAGTAAATCAACTCGGAGTGCAAGTGCCCGAAAAGGGTGCATTCGAGCTGCCGCAAGCGATTCGACACCGAGTCGCGCTCGGCCAGGAAAGGCAGCGCGCTCGGATCGTGGCAAAACAGAATCCAACGCTCGCCTTCCCCCATCGCCGCCAGAACACGATCCAATGCCCGACCTTGCTCCTCTCGAAGTTCTTCCCAAGCCGCGTATTCATCGCTCAACGCATCCTGGGCATACACCGGCAGCGCCCATAATGAGGACGTGACCCCAACCAGCCAGTAACGCCCGTATCGGACCGACCAAATGGGAGGAATCGCCAGTTCTCGCACCGCTCGCGGCCAACTGGCCAGCCTCATGCCGCCCGCGCCGCCAAAGAAACTCTTCTTGCCCAATTCGTGATCCCCCATCGTAACATGAAGCCGTCCGGCAAACGCGACCCGCAAGCGTTGCAAACATTCACCCGCACTCGCAAACGCGGCATCATCCGCCACGCCAACGAACGCGGTGTCGCAAGAATAATCCCCGTTGGCCACCGCCAGATCGCAGCCTCGATTGGCGGCGATGAAATCGTCCAGCAATCCGTTGTGCGCAAAGGGATCGGCCAGCCAAACCCAGCGGCGCCAGGCCGCCAAAAAGATTCGCAAGAGCGGATTGGAAATCGCCCGGGACTCGTGTTGACGGCGGAGCCGCTCGGCCTCGCCCGCGTAATGCACATCGCTGACGATCGCCACCCGCAGGGTGCCCGAAGAGTGATTCACGCGCCCGGCAACCTGCCCAATCCACCCCGGCCCGGGCCAGCAGATTCCGCCCCCAGCCGATGGATTCGACGAGGAGGAGGTCTTGGACTTTTCGGAGACGGCAGGGAGAGGTCGAAACGGGGCATGGATCAAGCGCAATGGTCCATGAACTGGATCAGCATGGAAACCGCTGCCTCTGACGCACTTTCTTCCGGCTCTCCATTCCCAGCGCAAGACCGCCGGGCAGAACGGTTTGAGTCCCTTCACGGGCGCGAAAACGGCATTGAAATGATCGCTTTGATTCGATAGGCTCTTCGCGAATCTATGCCGAAACCCTGTTTCCACCCGTCTGTCGAGGGCGCCCAGCACGGCGCAAAACCTTTGCCCGATTTTCTTGATTTCGCCCGCCGCTCCGGCGCCGCCGGAGCCCAGCCATCAAATTACATGTTGCAAGGGGGCAAGCTTTTCAAATCGGCCAAGGAGATTCGCGACATCTTCCAACAGGCCGGTCTGAAGCTGGACGGCATTTCGGCGCACTGCCCTTTTTGGGTGCATACCAGCGCGTGGACTTCCACCGCCGGCATTCGGCCCTTTATTCCTGCCGACGTGGCGAAGAAATCTCCCGCCGACATTGAAAAGTGGGCCGAGAATTACATTTTGAAGCTGCTCGATTTGGCTGCCGAGCTGGGTCTGAAAGTGGTGCCCATGTTCTGGGGAGTTGCCTACGGTTGGGAACTCGCCAGCGGCTATCCCTGGGGCTTTTGGCAGGGCTCCGATTTCGATCTCATCAAGGAAGGATCCGAACGCTTCGTCAAAAAGACGGCCAAGATCCGCAAGCACGCCAAATCCCTTGGCATCAGCCTCGCGCACGAGATTCATCCCGGCACGGCCGCCATGTGCGCCGACGACTTTAATCTCATCGTGGAAGCCTGCGACGGAGACCCGGTGCTGGCCGTCAATGCGGATCCGTCGCACTGCTGGGAAGGCGAATCGTGGGAAACGCGCTTCAGCAAAGTCGGCTCCCGCGTCCAAGCCTGCCACGTCAAAAACTTCGTCATCCGCCCCGGCCACCCGCTTCGCAAAATGGAGCCCAACTGGCAAAAGCGCGCCATGCAGTTCGTGGATATCGGTTCAGGCGATCTGAACATGTCCCGTTACATCGAACTGCTGATTCATGTCGGGTATCCCCAGCGCTACTGCAAGCTTCACAACACGGAAACCGCCCCGCTCATCGTCGAAGCCGAAAGTGCCTACCGAGACCTGGATGCCACCAGCGCCAACGGCATCGCCTACGTCCGCGATCACCTCTGCTTCCCTGCCGCCGGTGGATCCTTCGAAGATGGCATGGGAGCTTAGCGCCGACCATTTCGCACTCGAATGGTGCGGTCATGGATCAGAACCGTGCAGCGGTTTAAGAGGTGCATCGTTCCCATGCCGCAGACGCCTCTAACGGAAAGGCCCGTTTCTTCCTTTCCCCAAGCCGATAGAACGTGCGTTGGCCTCGCGCCAGACTCGCCTGAGCACCGGCTTGACCTTTTTCGCCCATTCCTCGTATCCCAACGCCGATAAATGAAGTCGGTCCTTTCCAAAAAATTTCGGATCAGGCTCGCCGTCCGCCCCCAACAAGGGTGAGCCCACATCGACAAACGTGATCCCCCATTGCCGGGCAGACCAATCCCGAATCTCGGCGTTGGCCTTGCGCGCGTTCGGCCAGGACAGAATTCGAGACGGACTGGGTTTGATCGACAAATAAACGATCCGGACTTGCGGCAATTCCTGGCGGACAGCCGCAACAAAGGCCTTGAACCCATGCACCGCGACCGCTGGGTCCACCTCGGGTTTGCTCAAATCGTTGTCCCCGCAGTAATAAAGAATCACCCGGGGCCGGTACGGGATGACAAGATGCGGCACGGCTTCCACTGTGTCCCTCGTTTTTGACCCGCCAAAGGCTCGATTCACCATCGGCAAAGGGGCAAGATCCCGCTGGAGTGTGGACCATAGCCGCAAGGACGAGCTTCCAATCGCTAGAATGGCCCCACTCGGTGGAGGATGGGACTTGTCGCCTTCTTGAAACTTCGTCCACTCCCTCTGAAAGGCATTCGTTTGGGCGGAGGCTCCTGGGAATGCAGGCATGAGCAAAGCCAGCACCACCGAAAATCGGCAAATGGCTAGGCGGGATAAGGGCCAATTCATGAAATCAACCATCAGGTCCAATTCGCAGCGCGCGGGATAGGCCCGACTTTGTCGTGAAAGACTCAGCGGGGCAAGTCCTCGCACAAAACTCCTTCAGCGGTCGGTGCATCCAAAGGTTGTCGGTGACCGGGTTGTCTTGGTAACGCAGACAGCCCTGTCTGCTGTTGCGCAGGCTGCCCAGCCTGCGGGGCGACGAAGGGAACCAGGCGCGTGGAGAGCATGGAAGGGCCTCGTTCTTCACCCGCCGGGCCGACGAGCGGTCGGCGACACAGCGGTCTCGACTGCCTGCGCTCCTCGGTCCACCCCTGGTGGAGGCAGCGCCTCGACCAGGCCAACTGCCAACACCATCAACCCGAAGAAAGCCCGTGGACGCACCAAGGCCAGTTTTGATCAAAAATCCGTTGCTCGCCGCGAGGTCATTCTCTAGGCTCCGACGCGTTAAGCCAACCGAAACCTAAACAAGAACTATGAGCAAAATTGTTCCATTGATCAGCTCCGGCACGGCAGGCCCCTTGGGCGTCCTGCACCTTCCGCGCCTGTGGCAGAAAGTGTCACTCGAATCACGCGGCAAACTGGCGGATGGCTACCCCGGAATTGGCAAGGGCTACGACATGATGGTTATCAGCGCGCTCGGGTTGAACGCCGACGCGGTGGCAGCCCACATCAAGAACGACCGGCCCACTTACCCTCAATTTGAAGCATGGGTGAAGCGCCAACCCGGCGCGAAACTCGACAAAGCCACCATCCACAAACTCAACGTCGCCATCGCGGGCTACATCCACGCGGACGACACCCGCAAGGGCATCCTCTCCAGCAACGGCTTGGCCGATGACGGCTCCATCCTCCCGGACGCCATCAACCTGAACAACCTGGACGACTGGAAGGAATTCTGGGAAGCGGAATTGAAGTAATTCTCCTTTCCAAAAGGATCCCGGTTTCAAAGCGCGGCGAGAATATCTCGCCGCGCTTTTTTTCGAGATTCCGCCCTCTCCCTCAGCTTCCATGCATCGATGGGAACGATGCCTCGGCCTTGGGGGGACCATTCGCGTTGGCCGAGGCGTGACGACCCTCTTAAAGCAACCGAATGAATCGCGGGAGGGCGGCGTTCCACCGCCGCCCAAACTTTCGAACGAAGAATCGGCTCGGGTGGAACCTCGCCCTCCCTCGATTCATCGGCTCGCCCTCCCACCTTGGTGGCGGGAGGGTTGCGTTCCACCGCAACCCATCTCCCCGCTCTCCTCTCAACGCTTGATCCAATAAGCCAGGCTCGTGCCGCCGATATTGCGAAGCCCGCAGCCTTCCCGGCGCTCCAATTCATCCAGCGCTCGCGTCACATCTCCCCAAACGCCATCATCGTGCCAGATCACCACCCCGCCCCTCATGACCATCTTCATGGCCGCGAGGGTGTCTGAAATCACATAGTCGTAATGGTGAGAACCGTCTACAAAAACGAGGGAACAGGTGTCCGCGTAGAACGAAAAATCAAAGGTCGCCGAGTCGCCCAGAAGTTGATGAATCTTCCCAACGGCGGCCGGATGCCTCCCCCGGTACTTTTCGTAGCGCGCGCCGGACCTCGGTTTGTCCACCATGTGCCGCTCACCCTTCGCTAATGCGAATTTGGGCTCAAGGTTGGATGGCAAGTCCAGCGTATGAACGGTGCAGTGAGCCGGTGAACTCAACGCAAGGTTCAGAGTCGTTCGACCGTCGAAAGTTCCGATCTCAAACAGCCGCGTCCCGTCCCGGCAATCCGAGGCCAGTGCAGACAAAATGGCGAGCTCGCTGTTCCGCACATTCCCATTCAGCTTCGCATGCTCCCAGATGCGAATGGTACGCGTCCGCGTGCAGTCCTTCCAGGACGCCTCGGGCAAATGCGTCGTCTGAAGAAACGAATCGGACTTTCCCCGCATGCGTCTCGAAAATCTCCGCCAACACCGGGACAGCCCCGAGAGTGGCAAGTAGATCCGCGTGGCAAAGTAGCCGTAAAAGAGCTCTTCCATTCGACGTCGATTCCTGTCCGGCCGGACTCGGCCATCCAGCCCGCAAGTGTCTCCAATGTCAACCGGGGCCATCGTCGCACGAGCTGCGGACAAGCAGACAGCAAACACCCCTGCCTCATCTCACGAATCATCCACGCGGGCGCAGGACAATCTGCAGCATGCACGGCTGGTAGGGCGGTGCGAGAAACGCGCGCTGGCAGATCACATTTTTTGCACCTTTGCCTTCCTCAAGCATCCCGCGAGGAATTTTCCCGTGAGCGACCGTTTGTTGGCGGCGACTTCTTCCGGGGTTCCGGCCGCCAGGAGTTCGCCTCCTTGGTGGCCACCCTCAGGCCCCAAATCGATGATGTGGTCCGCCGTCTTGATCACATCCAGGTTGTGCTCGATCACCACCACCGAGTGCCCCACATCGACCAGCCGGTTCAAACTCGCAAGCAGCCTGTCGATATCCGCGAAATGCAAGCCGGTCGTCGGTTCGTCGAAAATATAGAAGTTGTGATTGCCCCGCTTTAACTTCCCCAATTCGGCCGCCAGCTTGACCCGCTGCGCTTCTCCACCGGAAAGAATCGTCGAGGGATGCCCCAGCTTGAGATACCCGAGCCCGAGCTCCGCCAGGATGTTGATCTTCCGCGCAATCGCCGGATGATCCTCAAAAAGACGCACCGCCTCTTCGATCGAAAGGTCGAGCACGTCCGCAATGCTGTGCTCCCGGTACTTCACTTCCAAAGTGTCGCGATGATAGCGTGCGCCCTTGCAGGCCGGACACGTCACTTCCACGTCCGGCATGAACGACAACGGCGTCGTGATCGATCCTTCACCGGCACACTCCTCGCACCGCCCGCCCTTCACATTGAAACTGAACGTCGAGGCCGTGAATCCGCGCTTCTTCGCGTCTCCCGTCTCCGCGAAGAGGGTCCGGATGGAGTCGTAGACGCCAATGTAGGTCGCCGGATTCGACCGGGACGAGCGTCCGATCGGCGATTGATCGATATCGATGACATCGGTGATGTGTTCATGGCCGAGCAATTCATCATGGTCACCGGCGAACACACGGCTGTCATGCAGCAGGGAGTAGAGTTTCTTTTGAACGATGCCGTGAATGAGCGAACTCTTGCCCGAGCCTGAAGCACCGGTCACACAAACCAGCTGCCCGAGGGGAATTTCCACCTCGATGTTCTTCAGATTGTTCAGCCGGGCGCCTTTGACCCGCAGCGCCTTGCCGGTTTGCGGGCGGCGCTTGCCGGGAACCGCGATGGCTCGTTCGCCACTCAGGTACTGACCGGTCACCGACTTCGGATGCTTGAGAATCTCACGCACCTCCCCTTCCGCCACCACCTCGCCGCCATGCACGCCCGGGCCGGGTCCAATTTCCACCACGTGGTCGGCGGCCAGGATGGTTTCCGCGTCATGTTCGACCACGATCACGGAATTCCCCAGGTCCCGCAGCCGCTTGAGCGTGTCGATCATCTTGACGTTGTCCTTCGGATGAAGGCCGATGCTCGGCTCGTCGAGCACGTAGAGCATGCCCATCAAACCGGAACCGATCTGGGACGAAAGCCGGATGCGTTGCGACTCGCCGCCCGAGAGCGTCGAGGAACCGCGATTCAAATTCAGGTAATCCAGGCCAATGGCGATCAACAACCCCAGCCGCCCGCAGACTTCCTTGAGAATCGAGTCCGCGACAGCGCGATGGGGCGCGGCCGACTTGAGCTTTTGGAGAAAGGCATGCAACTCGACCAAGGGCCATTGCCCGATCTCGTAGAGACTCCGGTCGTTCACCGTCACCACGCGCCGGACGCGCTTGAGCCGGGCTCCCCCGCACTCCGGGCAATCGTATTCGATCATGACTTTCTTGAGATACTCATCCATGCCAGGATTGGAAATCCCCTGCTTGCGATAGCGCCGGTAATGATGCTCCAACTGGGGAATCACTCCCATAAACTTCATCTTTTTGCCGGCGTGTTGATGGCCGATTTTCGCGCCCGGCGGAATGATGACTTCAAACGATTCCCCCTTGGTTCCATAGAGCAGGAGGTTCACATGCTCCGGGGCTAGTTTCTCGAAGGCCGTGTCGAGGCGAAAGCCATAGCGCGCCGACAAACTGTGCAGGATGCGTCCGCCCCAACTGTCCCGGCTGTTGCTCAACGCGGCATCCACAAAGGCACCCTCTTCCAGCGACCTCTTCGGATCCGGCACGAGCAGCGCCGGATGCGCCCGCATCGATGTGCCAATACCGGCGCAGGTGGGACACGCGTCGGCCGGATCGTTGAAGGTGAATTGGGCCGGGTTCATCTCGCCCGCCACCAACCGATGCTTCGCACAACCGAATCCTTCGTGGAAGGCTTCCACCCCGCGCCCTGCGCTGGAGCGCTTGAGCAAGTGAAAGCTGAGAAATCCATCTCCCAGTTTGAGCCCGTGTTCCAAGGAAGTAAGGACCTGCGATTCGATGCCCGGTCCCGCCACGAACGTGTCAACGACCGCCTCGATCGAATGGTCTTCGTCCTCGTCAATCTCGATCGTTTCGCCCAGGTCAAAGGGCTTTCCATCAATCCGGGCCCGCCGATAACCATTCACACGAATCTGCTCGAATAAATACGCGTAATCCTCCCCGTAGATCTTGAAGACCGGTGCCCGCACTTCGACCTCAGCTCCCTGGGGAAGGGACAACAACCGTTCCGTCATCTGGCGAAGGGATCGCACGGCCACGGCTTCCCCACACCGCGGACAATGAGGAATGCCCAGCGTCGCGTACAACATCCTCAGGTAGTCCGAGATGTCCGTCATCGTGCCGACGGTCGAGCGAGGATTGGCTCCCACCGTTTTTTTGCTCGATGGAAACGACCGGCGAGAGGCCATGAACAAAATCCACATCGGGCTTCTTGAGCTGCCCGACAAATCGCTTGGCAAAGGTGGACATCGAAGCCAGCAATCGCCGCTGGCCTTCGGCGTAGATCGTGTCGAAGGCCAGTGAGGACTTGCCGGAACCGCTCACCCCCGTCACCACGGTGAGCCGGTCGCGCGGAATCTCCACTTGGACGTTCTTGAGATTGTTCTCCCTCGCCCCCTTGACCTCGATCGTCGCTCGCATGCGCAGACTCAGCTCCGAAGACCGTAGGCGGGCTCCTCGAAACAATCGGAGCTTCGCTTCGTCAGCTTGAAAGGAGCCGAAAGCTTCTCAACCATTCCCTCTTGTTCCAGCCATTCACACGCCGATTCCAAATGCCACGGATACAACTGGGAGGACGCGAAGTGGTCGCTGATTTCCGAGAGCGGCACAATCCGGTCTTCCTTCCTCGAAAAGTCCAGCAATGGTTTAAGGTGTTCGCGGTGATGTTCCTCAAGGTAACGTTGGATGGCCTCTACCGCCTTCGCCAGCACCTTCGAGTTTTTTCCGCTTGGCCAAGACATCGAGATAAATGACCTGAAACAGGGGCGGATCCAGCTCGATGGCCCGGTCAATGACGTCGTCCTCCCAGACCTGCCCATGCCGGATGATCTCGGTATGCGCGACACTGTGCGCGGCGCAGAGGACTTCCTGGGACGCGAGTCCCAAGTCACGCTTTATTTCAAGACGCTTGCGGGCGATTCGGAGGGCATGAATCGTCCAGGTGGAAAAGGCGACGAGTTCACGCTCCCGATCCTTGGTCGCGATGGACTGGGCCTGATCGAACCAGGATGCAATCGACGGATCCTTGCTGTAGACGAGCTTGCGTTCGGCAAAAAAGTTGCAGGAGAAAGCGGTCCGCGAAGAACCCTCAACCATCCGCTTGAACCGGCTCCGCGGTATTACCTCCGAGTGGATGTTAATCCCGTCCTCGGCAAAAATCCTGAAAATGCGCTCTTCCTCTCCGTCACTGATCAATCGCCGCGTCACCCCGTCCGCTTCAATGATCCAGACCCACAGGACCTCCCGCCGCCAAAGCGTGGCGGCGCATAAACTTCCAACCAACACCACGGCGAGGGCATAGCGATCCTGCGCGACCCGATCGACGAAGCGGTTCAAAGCGGTTTCAAAACGCGCGAGTTTGGCGGCATCCGTCTCGGATTTCAGTGGGAGTCCCGGGGAATCTGATTCCGCATATTGCGGAAAACAAGGGGATTGGATGGGGAGATTTTGGATTGGCGATCCCAAGTCACCCATCCACCTCCCGCTCCAAGCTTGATCGATCCGCGCGGTCCAGTAGGGTGTCCACCCGAATGAACCCTCCTCTGGAATCAGGACGGCAGCTTGTACTCCACGGCTTGCGGTCCTCCATCCCCTTCCTGGCTCGTTTCAAGCGAATTCTCAGCCGCACCTTTGGGTTACCGGATCATGATGTTTCGCCGGAACGATTCGACCGCACGCCCACACGAGCAGGGCCTTCTGTCACTACCGGCATATCGACACGGTTCTGCCTCTTCGCATGGACCCTCGGGTTGACGTCCGGAGCCTTGGGCGCCCCATCCTCCCCACCTTCCGCGCCCTGGGAATCGCTGTTCAACGGGCGAAACCTGGAGGGTTGGGACACCTGGCTTGGCCCCAAGTCTGGCGGTTACCACGACCCCGCCACCACCAAGGAGCCTTCCATCGGACTCAACCAAGACCCGCTCGGCGTCTTTACCATCGTGTCCAAAGATGGCGCGCCAGCCATTCGCGTCTCCGGCCAGGTCTTTGGGGCCATTACCTCGCATCGCGACTACGGCAATGTCCACATCCGGGTCGAGTACCGATGGGGCGTCAAGAAGTGGCCGCCCCGCCACGAGCCCAAGCACTATCGCGACAGTGGCATTCTCTACTGGTGCATCGGACCTCACGGGGCGGGCAGCGCCGCCTGGATGCGCTCCGTCGAATGCAACATCATGGAGAAAGGCGTCGGACAATGGTGGGCCGTGGCCGGCACCTTGGTCGACATCGAAGGCCGGCGAGTGGTCTTGGAAAAAGATCCGCGCATTCCTTATCGCGGGGAAGGCCCCGGTGAACAATGCATTCTCTGGCAACCCGGCGCTCCTCAATTCACCACCGGCGAAGGCATCACCTCCCTGCTCGATCCCGAACGACCGAGTGACTGGAACGTTTGTGAAGTCGTCGCCTGGGGCAACACCGGCATCCACCTGCTCAACGATCAAGTGGTCCTGGTCGTCATGAATCCGCGCTACCGAGAGAATGGCCGCGAACACGCCTTCCACCATGGCAAGATCCAATTGCAGTCCGAGGGTGCCGAACTTTATTTCCGCAAGATCGAAGCGCGGCCAATCCATGAAATTCCCCCCGAACTGCTCATCCACGTTCCGGCCAGCGCTCCCGAGGAAAAGGACTTCAATCCCCTCTTTGCAGCGCGGGAGTCCGAAGGCTGGGCTCAATGCGGACCCGGAAAGTTTACCCTTGAGAACGGAGTCGCCACCGCTTCCGGCGGGATGGGACTGTGGTGGTACACAAACCGCGCTTATACCAACTTCGTCCTCCGCGGTTCCTTCAAACAAGAACAGGAACTCGCCGATTCGGGTATCTTCGTCCGCTTCCCCAACCCCGGCAACGACCCTTGGGTCGCCGTGAAAAATGGGCATGAAATGGAAATCGGCGATCCGAATCCGGAAAACCCAACTTGGCGCACGGGATCGATATATCCGTTCAAAGCCTCGACCCGGGCGGGCACTCACCCCGGTCAATGGAACGATTTCGAACTCGTCTGCACCGGCCACAACTACCTGGTCCGCATCAACGGCGTGGCGGTGACCAGTTGGACCGATCCGGAACGCCGGTGCGCAAGTGGCTACATCGGTCTGCAGAATTACGACGACGGGAAAACCGTTCGCTTCCGCAATTTGCGCATCAAGGAACTCCCGTGAAACGCGTCCGCGTCGGCGTCATCGGTTGCGGCAACGTCCTCTCCGCTTACCGCGTTCCTCTGCAGTCGCTGTCTGCCGCCGGCCGCGTGGAAATCGTGGCCGCCTGCGGGCGAGAATCTCAGCGCGAGGAAACCCTGCACGCCATCGGACCCTGCCGCTTCTCTCTGCGCGAGGAGGATTTACTGGATGCCAACGACATCCACGCGGTGGTCATCTTGACCTCCATGCCCAGTCACGGACGACTCGCGCGCGCCGCCCTGGAATCAGGCAAGCATGTCCTGGTCGAAAAACCCATGGCCACAGGCCTCGACGAGGCCACTTCACTTGTGGCGCTGGCCGAGTCCAAACGGCTCCAGTTCGCGTGCGCCCCTTTCACTGTCCTCAGTCCGACCTTCCGATCACTCTCCTCCCGCATTGCCCGGGGAGACATTGGAACGCCAACCTTGGCCCGCTCGCGTTACGGATGGTCGGGACCTTGGTGGAATCCGTGGTTCTACGTGGAGGGCGGCGGATGCCTGTTTGACCTCGGAGTCTACGGACTCACCACGTTGACGGGCCTGCTCGGACCTGTGCGGTCCGTGACGGCGATGACCGGCATCGCGATTCCGCAACGACTGGTGGAAGGCAAGCCTGTGGCCGTCACGGTTGAGGACCACGCCCAGGTCATCGTGGAATTTGAGCGCGGCGGCCTGGGCAACATCATGACCGGGTTCACCATGCAACAATACCGTTCACCCGCGATCGAGATCTACGGAACCGAGGGAACCCTCCAAATGCTGGGAGACGATTGGGATCCGGACGGATACGAACTGTGGGCCAATCGGGCCGGCTGTTGGCAGGTGTTCAAGGAGACCGAACCGGACTGGCCTTGGACGGCAGGCTTGGCACATTGGATTGACACCATTCAGAACGGCGGAGAGCTCGTCTATTCTTCCCGGCATGCGCTCCATGTGCTCGAGCTGATGATCCGGGCGCGCGAATCGGCGAGAGAAGGACGCCGCACTGAGATCACCAGCCGATTCATTCCACCTCGAGCCGAGGACGAGGTCCCACCGCCTGAAGCGCATCGGGTCCATGACCGGACGCGCGGGAAGCACTGAAGGACGAACCTATGCAACCCTGGTTTCTCTGGGCGATGGTCGCGGTGCTGTGCTGGGGCGGGTGGGCTGTCATGGGCAAGGCCGTGGGCGAAGCGTTCTCCCCTGCGCAGAGTCAGGCCTATTCCACGCTCGGAATGCTTCCCGTCCTCTTGATTCTGCTTCGACGGGCAAAGCCCGCCGAACGGGCCGCGTCCAAGAAACACGCCGGATGGGCCTTTGGCGCCGGGCTCATGGCCTGCCTGGGCAACATGGCCTACTACGACGCCCTCAGCCGGGGAGGCAAAGCTGCGACCGTGATGCCCCTGACGGCCATGTATCCACTGGTCACCATTCTGCTCGCTTTGGTCTTTCTCAAGGAACGTTTCAATCGGATTCAGTTCCTCGGCATCGGCTGCTCCCTCGTCTCGATCTACTTGTTCAACGTGCCTCAAGATGGGTCAACCCTCCAGGGCGGGTTGCTCTTCGCGCTGGCTCCCATAGTGTTTTGGGGCTTGGCGGGTCTCATGCAGAAGTTGACGACCGGAGGGCTCTCGGGCGAGGCGGGAGCGTTTTGGTTTTTGGCCGCGTTTGTTCCGGTCGCAATCCTGCTTGCAGCCAGCCAGCCGTGGCCTCGCGCGGTCGCGGGATCGAGTTGGACCTGGGTTGTCTTGCTGGGACTCACGTTCGCGCTGGGTAATCTGGCGCTCTTGATTGCCTTCGCCCGGGGAGGCAAGGCGTCCATCCTCACCCCCTTCACCGCACTTTATCCTGTCATCGGGATCCCCGTGGCCATCTTCATGTTTGGAGAAAAGATCGGCGGCCGCGAATCGCTCGGCATTGCCCTTTCCCTTCTGGCCGTCGTCGCGCTCTCGCACGAACCGGAACCCCAATCCTCACCTCCGCCTTGACCGCCCTGCTTCAACAAGCAATCCGGCGCGGCCACTTCCGCAGTGGAGCGATGGAGAGGCAACGAAACCGGCAATGGGGTCAAACAGGCAATGGGGTCAAGACATCATAAATGACACATAAGCAAGGGCGAATTCGTAATCCCAGACATCCTGACCCGGGGTGGAATCAGGAGGAGCCCAGTTGGCGATCCATGATGCGGAGGATGGGGGTCTCAATATCCGACGGTCTGAGGTGGCGAGAAAAAACAACGCATCGGTCGCAAAACACAAGCCTGCTCGACCACGGGCATGGGCACCTGCGACGCCGGTGCATCCCGATGTTGCCCGTGATGCAGGTAGGGCGCGTCCGTCCCGGCGCGCCGCCGGAGCATGATGTTTTGCATCCCGTGGGCGGCGGGCTGGGACAGGCCCGCCCTACCAACAACATCGGGATACACGGCTGCGACGCTGGCATCCCTCCGGGATGCACATGCTTGGGCGACCCGGTGGAACGGTGGTATCGTCGCTACGCTCCTCAACCACCGGCTAAAAGCTGGCAAGCCTCCGGCTTGCGATTGAGCCGCATCCAGTCCTTGCCCATCGCCTCGTCCGCCATCGGATCAACTTGCACCCACAACACCGCCCATCAACAAACCTTGAACAACCAGGCCGAGGATTCGTACCGGATCCACCCGTATGACTCGCTCGGTCAGGTCGTGAGCGGTAAGCGTTAGGGGGCCGAAGGCTCAGCCGTCGCCGGGCAGCGGATTGAGTGCCGCTACGTCGACCTCGGCAACCGCATCCAGTCTAAAAGGGGCGGATGGCTTTGGGGCTTCCATAAATTGTGGAGTTTCATGATGAGGAGGCACTCGCGGACCTGAGTTTCGGTCCGAGAGGAAGGATCGGACTTCAATTGTTCGTGGAGGAGCCAGACTTGGCGGTAACAGGCATCACGGATGCAGTGGGCTTCGTCATGAAGCGCGAGAGATCCGCGCGCCGCGGCATGGAATGAAGCGGAGGTTGGTCATCGACCGGAATCTCCTCGTCGCGGGCTGAAGTGCGATGGGAGATTGGAAGGAGATGAAGGGTGAGATGAAGTGTTGGTGCTTTTCATGCCCCTCGATTCCAGTAAGCTCCAGGCATGCGGCAATGAAATGGTGTCGAACCAATCCGGCATGAGCAGAGACCATCGACTTCTTTCCGAACGATTTCCGCGAGCCACCGCTTATCATCCTGAATGGGTGCTGGCCGGAGCGGGAAGCGCCGCCAATGCCTTGTGGCTTGCCGAGTGGCTTGCCGAGGCTCTCGACCTCCGGCCCGGCATGCGAGTGCTCGACCTGGGCTGCGGACGGGCGATGTCCTCGGTCTTCTTGCGTCGGGAATTCGGCGTGCAAGTTTGGGCCGCTGACCTGTGGTTCAGTCCCTCGGAAAACTTCCTGCGCATCCGCGATGCCGGGGTCGAAGACGGGGTCTTCCCCATCCACGCCGAGGCCAGAGCACTGCCGTTCGCCATGGATTTCTTCGATGCGATTGTGTCGATCGATTCCTTCCTCTACTACGGCACGGACGACACCTACCTCAATTGCCTCGCCCGCTTCGTCAAGCCAGGCGGTCGGATCGGCATCGCTCAGGTGGGTCTGGCGCGCGAGTTGGATGGGGAGGTACCGGCGCACCTTCGTGAATGGTGGGCGCAGGACCAGCCGTGGAGTTTCCACTCGGCAGACTGGTGGGCGCGGCACTGGGGGCGCACCGGAATCCTGGACATCGAGACTGCCGACGCTCTGGCCGATGGCTGGCGATTTTGGCTGGACTGGCTTCGTTTGGCCGCCCCCGAGAATGCGACATAATTCCGGGCGGTGGAAGCCGATGCGGGCCGGAATCTCGGTTACGTTCGCGTGGTGGGCCGTCGCCGGGCCGAGGCGACGCTCTACGATCCGGTGGTGTCCATCCCTGTGCATTACACGAAGCAGTCCCTGCTGCGGAACCCCAAAGATTGAGAGCCAGCCCGAAGCAAGTTGAGGCTTCCTGACTCCTGCGCGCCGTCTCCCTCTTCGCTGTCTTCGGCAACACATGGCTCAGGATCCTACCGCATATCGCACACATTTACCCTGAAAACCGCAATTCGGCGGGATCGAGGTGCGCAAAAGCTTGATCGTGAAAGGCCTGCCGAAAATTGAAGTGGATCCGCAGGGTGATCCATCGGAACTTGAGCAATGCCTTTGCCGCCATAATTCAGCGAGAGATCGATGCTGATCAATTGCCGTTTCCGGTTTTACCGCTCCCCTTTTGTCCGGCGCAGCACGAAAGTCATCAAATCCCGAATCTCGCGCTCGTCCAAACCCTGCAACAATCCCGCCGGCATCAGCGATACTTCGCTTGGTCGCATCAGTTTGATTTCTGACCTCGACACCGCATGTTCCTTTCCGTCTGCCGTCACCACCGCGAGGATTTCCCCCTCGCGGGCTCGCACGAATCCTTGCCAGACCTCCCCTGCAAGCGTTTCCACGTCGTAGGCCACATAATCCGGATGAATCGTCGCGCTTGGATCGAGGATGTCCCGCAACACGGTCCCGGGATCCCGATGCTCAAGATTGCTCAAATCGACCCCGATCAGGCCGCCCTCCCCCCGGATGCGATGGCAGGTCGCGCATTTCAAACGCTCGCCAAAAAACAACTCTCTGCCCTTCCCAGAATCTCCGCTGGTTAGATCGGATTCCCCTTCCGGGGCGTGCTCCTCTTTCTTCGGGGCGAACCTCGGAGCCCATGGCAATTGAAACGCCGTCATCGGCACCGGCCTCGGCTCGGGATTCTCGTCCGTCCTCATCTGGCCATGAAAATCTCCACCGTCCCACTTCGACCGGATCAATTTGAACGGGATGGCCGGACCCCTCCCGGCCGCCATCAACTCGAGTCGATATCGGCCCCCCTCTTTGAAACTCGATTGCCGTTTACCGTTCCATTCAACTTCAAAGGCTTCCCGTGCTGTCCAGGTGAGCCTGTTGGTCGCCGCTGCCAAACGCAACGCGGTGCTCAATTCCAACCGGCCAGAACCGCGCACTTTGGCTACGCCCGGTTTCAATCCCAAGGCGGGTCCCAGAAACGCACGATTCACCGCGTCGTCCAAATGCGGGAACCATCCGCTCCAACTCGGCTCAACTTCCCCCGATCGATACCACTTGGCTTCCACCCCATTCAGCGTGTAGTCCAAGTCCACCTCGATCGTGCCCGCGCTGCCCGGCCCTGATGTCCAGGGTAATCGCAAGGCGTAATGAACCGGCAGCGCTTGTGGACCCGTGCCCAGCATCAACACCCCCCGATCGGGAGAAACAAGTCCGGACAAGACCGGCAAAGTTCCGCGCGAGGTTGATTCCTTGACCCTCACCACGCGATACGGCGGCTTCAACACTTCCAAACGATCCGCCGCCCGCGCGTAAGCTCCGAACTCCAGCGCCGCGCGACTCGACCCGTCAGCCTTTCTCGCATCGATCGCACGATCGAAGGCCACCGAAAGCTCCATCAAACCCGATGCCCAAATCGCCACCGGTTGAGGCTCCTCCCGGCCCCGCCAGATAATCTTAAAGAGCTTGCCGATGCCGTTCGGACCCGTCCCCCAATCCGGCTCTCCGCTGTGCGCGGAAACATACAACTCACCGCGCGGTGAAATCGCCACGTCGGTCACCAGCATCGATGACCTCGCGAAAATCGTCTCCTTGCCCACATATCCAGACGCCGTCTTCACCAGCTTCACGCGCCAAATCTTCCCCCTCGATTCCCCCGCCACAAAGGCGTCGCCTTCCCACCACGACGGACCAAACCGCTCCTTCCCCTTTGGGGAGTCATTGAAAACCAGTCCGCAGGCGGACTGGTGCTGCGGTCCGAACCCCACCACCGGTTCCTCGCTGGCGAGTCCCGGCAGCCATCGGTCGTGACGCGGCGGAAATCCATAATTCCGCCCCAATCGAATGTGATTCAACTCGTCCAGCGGGTTCCCCCCCGGACACCACGTTTCCCCCTCTTGATCCGTCAAAAACAAGTCTCCGGCGCGGTTGAACGCCAGCGCATAAGGAACACGAATCCCGCTCGCCACCAACTCCAACCGCCGCGTGGACGCATGCCACTTCTGAATCGTGCCGCGGGGACTCTTCAGGTCATAACGCGACACGTTGTCCTGGATCCGATACGGATTCGAGTAATCCGCAGTGAGCAGGCCGAAGTAGAGGTTTCCATCCCGATCCGCAGTCACGGCGGTCGCGTCTACTCCGCCCGATGCCACGTCCGTCCGAGGCCAACCCGTGGCCAATACCTCTTCCACATCCGCCTTGCCGTCCGAGTCCTGGTCTCGAAGCAACGACACTTTTCCGTGCGAGGACACCACCAAGCCCTCGCGCGTCCAAGCCATGCCTACCGGCACACGGAGTGTTGGCGCTTCCCAGAAGGGAATCACCTTGTCTTCTAAACCGTCGCGATTGGAATCCACCAGCCGCCAGATGCGCCCGTTGTAACCCAATGCAGTCAGAGATCCATCGGGTGCAAAACGCAAATTGTTGACATTGGGAAGCCGCACGGGAATTTCCCTGACCTCGAATCCCGGCACCAAGACAGTCAGCTCTGACGGAGTCGGCAAGCCCGCCGCGGCCGACGCCATCTGCACCAAGCCAAGCGCCGCTCCAAAAACCAAGTCTTTCGACAGCCGCCCCCATTGCGTCCTTTGCCTGAAATCCGATTTCCTCACCCGCTTAGAATCCACCCCGTCGATCTAGCTCATTTCAAGCCCCGGCCACAATTTATTTTCCGGCAACTGCAGTCCGTCCGGTGCATCCAGAAGTTGTCGGTGACCGGGTTGTCTTGGTAACGCAGACAGCCCTGTCTGCTGTATCGCAGGCTGCTCAGCCTGCGGGGCGACGAAAGAAACCAGGCGCGTGGAGAGCATGGAATGGCCTCGTTCTTCACCCGCCGGGCCGACGGGCCGTCGGCGATACGGCAGGCTGGGCAGCCTGGGCCACACGACAGAACGGCTTCGGGATGCACGGCCGGCCGTCCATCCGAGTCCTTCGGTGATGCGATGAATCCTGGCAACCCATAATTACCCTATCCAAAACCACCCTTCAGACTTAAGATGATCTCAGAATCATGGCATTTCGATTCGCGCTCACCAACGCAGCAGACCACAGGCTTCCTGGACTAGGCCTGGTGTGGAGCCTCGTCCTGGCCTTCGCGGGTGTCGTTCGCGCCAGCAATCCGGCGGCGGCACCGAACACCGCGCCCCCGCCAGCCGCCCACCCTCATTGGGCCTTTCAACCCGCCCATGGTGTCGAACCGCCACGCGTCTCAAACTCCCGCTGGGTCCGCACTTCGGTGGATCCCTTCATCCTCGCCGGGCTGGAAAGCGCCGGACTCGAGCCTTCGATTGAAGCCGATAAGCGCACACTTCTCCGCCGGATCACGTATGACCTCATCGGGCTTCCACCCACCTGGGAAGAGGTGCGCGCTTTTGAACTCGACCGATCGCCCCGCGCATTCGAAAAAGTCGTCGAACGGCTCCTCAATTCTCCTCACTACGGCGAACGCTGGGGGCGTTACTGGCTCGACGTCGCCCGCTACGCCGACACCAAAGGATATGTGTTCGAGGAGGAACGCCGTTTCCCCTATTCCTACACCTACCGCGATTATGTGATCCGCGCTTTCAACGAGGACCTTCCCTACGACCGGTTCCTCACCGAACAAATCGCCGCCGATTTGCTCGATTTGGGGACGGACCAGCGCCCACTCGCGGCCCTCGGTTTTCTGACGCTTGGACGCCGCTTCCTCAACAACATGCACGACATCATCGACGACCGGATCGATGTCGTCATGCGGGGAACCCAGGGACTCACGGTCACCTGCGCCCGCTGCCATGACCACAAATACGATCCGGTCAGCATCAAGGATTATTACGGGCTGCACGGCATTTTCGCCAGCAGCCAGGAACCCGCGGACAAACCGCTCCTTGGATCCGCCTCGCTTCCTTCTGAATATCCCGCTTTCAAAAAGGAGCGGGACCGCCGGCAAGAGGAACACGACAGTTTCAAGAAATCAAAAGAGGAGGAGGCTCTCTCCGAGGTTCGCGCCCGCACCGGCGACTATTGGCTGGCCGCTTTCGACGGACAGCACTTGACGGATTCTGCCCGGTTCGAATCTCTGGTCCGTGAACGCAAGCTCGATCCGGGCGTCTCCCGACGGTGGCGAGACACTCTTAAAAAGTGGACGAACAACCCGCCCTCCCACCCTCTCGCGAAGCTCTGGCTGCAGGCCATTCAAACCGCGGGAACCAATCGTGAAGCGTCCGTCGCCCAACTCGTCCAGGATCAAACCCGCGCTTGGCCCGAGGGCTGGCTCAAATCCGGCCTGATCCAGCCCGCTCCCGCCTCACTAGCCGACCTGGCGAAACAATGCTCTCAAATCTTCACCCGCCTCGAGCAGGCCTGGAAAAAGGAATCGAACGGCAACCCCAAGAGCCCCACTCTTTCTGATCCCGAACAGAGCGCTTTGCGTCAACTCCTGACCGGAGACGGATCCCCTGCCGTGGTGCCGCCGGATGAAATCAGGCGTCTTTTCGATGTTCCCAGCGCCCAAAAAGTTCGACGACTCAAACGTCAAATCGAGGAACTAGAGGCCACTCATCCAGGTTCCCCGCCGAAGGCGATGGCGCTCGTAGACAACCCGTCGCCGCGCAATTCCAAGGTGCTGCTTCGCGGCAATCCTGGCAATCCCGGTCCCGAAGCCCCGCGCCAGTTTCCCTCACTGCTTCAGCAACCCTCCAGCCAGCCTTTCTCCCAAGGAAGCGGACGTTTGGAATTGGCGCGATCCATCGCCTCCACGAACAATCCCCTCACCGCGCGTGTGTTCGTCAATCGTGTCTGGAACCACCTCTTCGGATTGCCCCTCGTGGAAACCTCAGGAGATTTTGGACTCCGCTCCAGTCCCCCCTCCCACCCCGAGCTCCTGGATCATTTGGCATGGCGATTCATGCAGGAAGGCTGGTCCGTCAAAAAACTTCATCGCACCATCGTCCTGTCCAGCGCTTACCGTCAGACCAGCGATGTCAGGAAGGAAGGTCAGCAGGTGGATCCCTCCAATCGCCTGCTTTGGCGAGCTCACCGGCGCCGGTTGGATCTTGAAGCCATGCGGGACGGCGTTCTCGCCGTCAGCGGACGTCTGGACCCGAAGTCAGGCGGGCAATCTGTGGAACTGCTCTCCCAACCCTTTAGTGGGCGCCGTAGCGTCTACGGTTTCATCGAGCGGCAGAACCTGCCGGGATTCTTCCGAACCTTCGATTTTGCTTCGCCCGACACCACTTCGGCCAAACGATTCACGACCACGGTTCCCCAGCAAGCGCTCTTTTTGCTCAACAGCCCGTTTATCGCGGAACAGGCCCGCGCCCTGGCCCGGCGTTTAGGTGAGGACTGCCGGCTGGCTGGCCCGGCGCAAACGGTCGAGGAGGCCCGGAATCTTCCGAAGGCGCTGAGAAACGAGAAAGGCTGCACACAAGATGAGGAGCGCGTCCGCCATCTCTATCGCTTGGTTTTCCAGCGCGAGCCCAGCCGAGCTGAAATCGAAATGGGCCAAACGTTTTTGGACGAACCTCTGGCCAATGCCAAACCACCTGCCAAACCCGCCGCCAAACAGGGCGGAGGGGAGAAAGACAAGAAAACGATCCCTCCCCCTGAGCCGCTGGACGCCTGGTCTCGTTACACCCAAGCCCTTCTCGTCTCCAACGAATTCTTCTTCCTGGACTGAACGACCAAGCCGCCGAGGTTTGAAGTCTGAATTCAACGAGTTCTCAATTTGCCTTGTGGAGGCACGCCGACGGCGACCATGATTTTCTCAACATGGCGGAGCGTCCAATCACAGACGTCATGGTTAAACCCGACGCGGCGTTGGAAATCACGCTGCGCCCGTCCCTCTTTTCCGATTTCACGGGCCAGGCCAAAGTGCGTGAAAGGCTTGAAATCGCCGTCGAAGCCGCCCGTCAGCGCAAGGAATCCCTCGACCATATTCTGCTGAGCGGTCCGCCCGGACTCGGAAAAACCACCCTCGCCAACATCCTGGCCAAGTCGATGGGCGCGACGTTGCGACCCACCAGCGGTCCCACCATCGAAAAAGCCGCGGACCTCGCGGGATTGCTCACCAACCTCGAGGAAGGCGACGTGTTGTTCATCGACGAAATCCATCGACTGCAAAAAACCATCGAGGAATACCTCTATCCCGCGATGGAGGACTTCAAACTCGACATTATCATCGATCAGGGCCCCAATGCCCGCAGCGTCCGCCTCAATCTTCCCCGATTTACGCTGATCGGCGCCACCACCCGCAGCGGCCTGCTTTCCGCTCCCCTGCTCACCCGCTTCGGCATCCGTGAGCGCCTCGACTACTATCACGCCGATGAATTGAGGAAAATCGTCTCGCGCGCCGGACGGCTGCTGCAGGTGGAAATGGACGAGCATGGCGCCCACGAAATCGCCCGGCGCAGCCGGGGCACCCCGCGCATCGCCAACAATTTGCTCCGCCGCGTCAGGGATTACGCCCAAGTTCGCGCCGACGGCAAAGTGACCGGCCCCCTCGCGGACCAAGCCCTGGCCATCCTCGAAATTGACCGGCACGGCCTCGATGAAATGGACAAACGCATTCTGGAAACCGTGGCCCTCAAGTTCGGGGGCGGACCCGTCGGGGTGAGCTCCCTCGCCGTCGCCGTTGGGGAAGAACCGGATACCATCGAGGAAGTGTACGAACCTTACCTCATCATGGAAGGCTATCTCAATCGAACCCCGCAAGGCCGCGTCGTGACCGAGCTCGCCTACAAAGTTCTAGGTCGCTCAGCCCCCTCCACCGGCCGCCAACCGGGACTTTTTGGCTGAATCCGGAACGGCAGTTCCAACCCTCAAGAACCTGGCTTGGCAAACAATCCGGGCAGCCAAGTGGTCAAGGCCGGAACGTACGTGATCAGCAACACGCCCAGGAACAACACCACCAGCATTGGCAACACGGCCCGCATCACCTCCACCAGCGGAGTCTTGAATCGATACGACGAGAGCAGAAGATTCAACCCGACCGGCGGCGCCAGGAATCCCAGTTCCATGTTCGCCAGAAAAATGATGCCGAGGTGAACCGGGTCGATACCGAGCGCCGTTCCCACGGGAACCAGCAAGGGCACTACCACCACGATGGCGGCGTAAATCTCGATCAATCCCCCCACCAGGATGAGAACCACGTTCAGACCCAGCAAGAACAGCCATTTCGATTGCACATGGGTCGAGGCCCATTCCAGCATCCGAGCCGGTATTTGCGCGTCCACCAGGTAGTTCGTAAATCCGTAGGCAACTCCGAGGATCAAGAGCACGCCTCCCATCAGCGAACCGCATTCCACCATCACTCTCGGACCGTCCTCCCGGACGCGAAGATCGCGATGAATCCATGCTTGGGAAATGAACGCGTAAAACGCCGTCAACGCCGCCGTTTCCACCGCGGTGGCAAACCCGCCAAAGAGTCCCACAAACGCCACCACGGGCAACAACAACTCCCACTTCGCGTCCGCCACCGCCGCCTTAGCCTCACTCCAGTCGAATCTCGGGCGTCGACCCGAGGCTCGAGGGGCCTGCCATATCCCCAACGCCGCCGTCACGATCAACATGAGAATGCCGGGAACAATTCCCCCCAAGAACATCGCCTTGATGCTCAATCCCGCTTTGGCGCTGTTGTTGGCGATGATGGTGTAAAGAATCAAAGGCAAGCAGGGCGGAAAAAGAAGCCCCAACGATCCCGCGCTGGTGATGAGTCCCAGAGAATTGCGCGCCGAATACCCCGCCGCATTCAAAACCGGAAGCAGGATGCCTCCCAGGGCCAAAATGGTCACCCCGCTCGCCCCGGTGAACGTCGTGAAAAAAGCGCAGACCAGGCAGGTGACAATCGCCGGTCCTCCGCGCAGATGTCCCGCCAATGCCTTGAACAATCGGAGTAACCGCTTCGAAGCACCCCCTTCGGCCAGAAAATATCCCGCCAGAGTGAATAACGGAATGGAGGGCAATGCCGCATCCGTCACCAGCTTGTGATGGCTGATGGAGACGGAAGCGATGGGAAGATCGTCACCCCAAAATAAAATCATCGCGGCGCCCCCCAGCATGACGAAAATCGGCGCTCCCAACACCGCGGCGGCGGCCAGGATGCCCAGACAAGGCCAGACCAACTTCTCCGCCGCGATGGGCGGGCGCCACGCGAGCCAGATCAAAACCGCCGCGACGGCCAGGACCATGCCTCGCGCACCCCATCCGGGCGCCGCGCCCAGCACCATCCTCCAGGCGATCAGTCCAAAGCCGCCCACCATGACCAGTTCCAACGGCCACACCGGAATTGCGCCCACGAGCAGGTGGCCGCTCTCCTTCTCCGTGAGCACGAATTGCCAACTGGCCACACAGAGGAAAACCGTGAGAACCACCGACACCACCGCGTTGAAGATTCCCGCCCCGGATTTCCAGGCGCCTGTCAATACGGAGGGAAGTGCGGACATCGAGAGCAACCGGTGATCCCTCGCCGCGATCGCGCCGCCGAGCATGCCGATCACCAGCGTCAGGTTCTGCGTGATGGCGATCGCCCCCGGAATGCCCGTGTTGAAAGCCTTTCGCAAAAGACTCTCAAGCAAAGGCAACGCCATCAGTCCCAGCATCGCCAACGCCAAAATCCCGTCCTCCGCCTTGAACAGCCACCGGCGCCGATCCGGCCCGGGCTGTTGCCCCGCGACCTCGGATTGAATTCCTTCGAGGTTCATGGGCCCGATCGGGCGGACGTGGAACGAAAGTCCTTCAGCAACCTCTGAACCTCATCGAACAATTCCGCGGGCACCACCTTGCCCCGCACTTTGGGATGCACACTTTCCGCAAAATCCCGCCACTCCTTCAATCCAGCCTCATCGAGCTTGTGCACCTTCAATCCGCGCTTCTCCATCGCTTCAATGGCTTCCTGACTCTCAACCCGCGAACGTTCCCGGATTTGCTTCCCCGCCTCCTCCGCCGCTTTCAACATTTCGATTCGCACGGCGGCCGGAATGCCACCCCAAACCTTCTTGGAGATCACGGTGGCTCCCACCAGGGGCACCCACGCCACGTCCAGCATATGCGGCGCGGGCGCGAAAAACTGACCAGCCAGCGCATACACCGGAATGGAGGGGACCACGTCGATGAGCCCCGTCTGCAACCCGGTCAGAATATCCGTCTGCTCGAGCGGAATCGCGTTGATCCCAATCCCCCTCATCACTTCGCCGCTGCGGGTGTCGCCGGACCATACGAACATCTTCAACTTTGACATCTCGCCGGGTTTCAATGCCGGCTGTTTCGAGAAAAAGCGAACCCAGCCCGCATCCCCCCAAAACAAAGAAACAAACCCCTTATCCTCGATCCGCTTTTCGAGCATCGGGCGCAACTTTTCACTGACGAAGTCATACTCTTGAAAACTGTGGAAGGCCATCGGCATCAATTGCAGCGCCGTGACCGAGTCGTCGATCTGCAAAAGCCCGGCCACCGAAAGCAAAGATGCCTGAATCTGCCCCACCCGCATCCGTCGCACCATATCCGCCTCCCCCCCCATGGTGCCGTCCGTGTAGAGGGTCAGGGACACGGCACCTCCCGAGGCTTTCTTCCACTTTTCACCCATCGCCAGCAGGCTCTTGTGAAACGATGTGTCTTTCGGAGCCAGGGTGGCTAACCGGATCTTCACCGTGTCGGCGGACCAAGCTTCCAAGCCGCCAGCCCAAATTCCTCCGGCGGTCAGCGCCAGCCCGATCCATCGATTGCAAAAGCTCACATTCATGGTTTTTCCGAATTCGGCATCTCTGGGGCGAAAAACTCGTCCATTCGCTTCAACAACCAGCGAGCCCGTCGCTGCATGACCAGGTTCGCCAGCCGCCAGGGGGGATGCGCTTCGGGATCCACGGCAAGCGCAGCTTCCAATAATCGCTTGAACTCCGCCGCATCCTGCTTCCGCACGCTCACCGCCTCCGCCAAGCTCACGTAAGGTCCGGCCAGACGCCCGCCGGAGCTTGCCACCGCACGATGAAAATGCTCTCGAGACCGGCCCTCCGCCGACGATTGTCCGCCGGGCCTCGCGCTTTCGTAACTGATCATGAAGGCATGGATTGCGCCCCCTTCAAAGCTCGAATCCAATTCCAGCGCCCGGTCCATCATCGCCTCCACCACCGGCTGCTGGGCGATCAACTCCGGCGAGTTTTTTGAGAGCGAAATAAGCGCCCCCCACGAAGCCGCGGTCCAGTAAAGCAAGGGCACGTCCGTCTTTCCGAACGACCGCACGGCGGACTTGGGATCTTCGTTCAGCCTGCGACCCAACCCCGAATGCTTCAACTCGAGCCCTCGCAAACCGTAATCACGCGCGCGGCGATAAAGTTTGCCGGCCCGGGCACGTCCAGCCTCCGCCGCGTCCAAACTTTGCTCCTCGGCCTCATCCGCCTCTTGCTGCACAAAAGCAAACGAGTACTGCGTGAACCCGCTCGCGGCCGCCAGCAACAAACCGCGATGGCGCGGACTCTCCACCAGCAACGATTCAATCAGCTTCAAGCTGAAGGGCACCGCCCCTTTCACCAATTCGGGATCATCGTCCGAGGCAAAGCCGCTGCTGCCCGAGGCCAGGGCATCGCCGAGTTTGTTGACCGCCATCCGCCGGACGGAACACGCCGAACCGAGCATCATCGCCGCCAAGGCCACCATGAAGACTGGCCTCAAGCCGCGATAACCCTTTGAATCTGAAATAGAACCCGCCATGGTCAACACGCTTGCGCGAAAACGCGCGCCAGCTTTTACCGCTTCCACCTCCCCCAGGAAAAGCCAATTAATTGCTCGCCGCCCCCGGGGTCCCATGTCAATTTCCCGCGGTTTTTTGAGTAACGACACGAACAACATGGAACCTCAAGGCGACATCGCGCTCATCGGCTTGGCCGTCATGGGCCAAAACCTCATTCTCAACATGAACGATCACGGCTACACCGTGGTCGCTTACAACCGCACCCTCTCCAAGGTGGACGAATTCCTGGCCCACGAAGCCAAGGGCACCAAAGTCCTTGGCGCCCGTTCCATCGCGGAAATGGTTTCCCTCCTCAAGAAACCTCGCCGGGTCATGATGCTCGTCAAAGCCGGGGCGGCCGTGGACGAATTCATTGAGCAACTCCTTCCTCATCTGGAGGCCGGGGATATCATCATCGACGGGGGCAACTCCCTTTTCGACGACACGAATCGCAGGGTCAAACACGTCGAGAGCAAGGGACTGCGCTACATCGGCACCGGCGTCTCCGGCGGCGAGGAAGGCGCCCGCCGCGGACCCTCCATCATGCCCGGAGGTTCCCCGTCCGCCTGGCCTTTCGTGAAGGAGATCTTTCAGGCGATTTCAGCCAAAGTCGAAGGCGGAGCCCCTTGCTGCGACTGGGTCGGCGAAGCCGGTGCCGGCCATTACGTCAAAATGGTCCACAACGGCATCGAATACGGGGACATGCAGCTGATTTGTGAGGCTTACAATCTCATGAGAACCGGGCTCGGCATGAGCAGCCAGGAAATGCACGAGGTGTTCTCCGAGTGGAACAAAGGGGAACTCGATTCCTACCTCGTCGAAATCAGCCGCGACATCCTCGGTTTCAAGGACGAGGATGGACAGCCGCTGGTGGACAAAATCCTCGATACGGCCGGCCAAAAAGGCACCGGAAAATGGACCGTGGTCAACTCGCAAGACCTGGGCATTCCCATTACCCTCATTGCCGAGGCGGTTTATGCGCGGTGCGTTTCCGCCCTTAAGGATGAACGCGTCAAAGCGGCCCGCAAATTGAAAGGGCCTCGTCCTAAGATTTCAGGGGAGCGAGCCAAATGGGTCGAGGACGTCCGCCAGGCGCTCTACGCCTCCAAGATTGTGAGCTATGCCCAAGGCTACATGCTCATGAGAGCCGCGGCCACCGAGTACCGATGGCATTTGAACTACGGCGGCATTGCCCTGATGTGGCGCGGCGGGTGCATCATCCGCAGCCGGTTCCTCGGGAAGATCAAGGAGGCCTTCGAAAAGAACCCCAAGTTGAGCAATCTCATGCTCGACGACTATTTCCGGGGGGAAATCAAGAAGTGCCAGAAAGGCTGGCGCAATGTGGTGGCCACCGCGGCCAAGAAAGGCATCCCGGTTCCCGCCTTCAGCACCGCCCTGGCCTTCTACGATAGTTACCGCAGTGCGGTGCTCCCCGCGAATTTACTGCAAGCCCAGCGAGATTACTTCGGCGCTCACACCTACGAGCGCGTGGACAAACCGCGCGGACAGTTTTTTCATACGAACTGGACCGGCCGGGGCGGCTCCGTCTCGAGCACCACCTACAACGTCTAACCACACCTGCAGGTTCAAGACTTATTGCTTGGGCAGGAAACTGCGATAGTACCGGTTGGTGGCGACCCCGGTGATGTTGAGGGCGAAGCTAAAGTTCGGCAGTCCGGCACTGTTGGTCACGAGCGAAACCCAATCGATCAGGTTGGTCGAACTCTGAATCACGTGCCGTTCTCCCGCGTTGCCCTTGATCCGAAGCTGCAGCCGATTGGTGGCTTCCCGGGAAAGGGCGAGTGAGTGCACCCCGAAAGGCGGAAACACCGCGAATCCCTGCACATTCGCGCCCGTGGCGGTCGTGAAACTCCCGCCCACGTAATACGTGCCCCCCTCCACGAGCGCCACGGAAAAAACCTGGTTGTTGAACGCCGGAGCCCAGCCAAAATCCGACGCGTTCGTCAGACTTAAAGCCGCCAACCGGTTCCGAGCCTGCCCATTCACCGAGCCAAACTGACCGCCCACGAACAAGTATCCGTTCATGATGCGAAGCATTTCCACCGTGCGGTCCGTCGGCGTGACCCAATCGGTGGCAAGACCCGTGCGGACGTCCAAAGCCGCCAGATTGGTCCGGAACTGAGACCCGATGCTCGCAAACGCGCCCCCCACGAAAATCCGACTTCCATCCAGAGCCAAAGCGCGCACCTCTCCCTGCGCGAACGGATTCCACGGCGTCACCGCGCCGGTGGCCAAATTCACCGCGCCCAAATTGAAACGCTGACGAGCGCTGAGCGAATTGAAATTCCCCCCCACGTAGAGCACTTGCTCGGTCGCGGTCAGCGCAAACACCGTTCCGTTGGGGTTGGGCGCAAGATCTCCCACCGCGCCCGTGTTCAAATCGAGGGACGCCAAATTGGTTCGAGTCACCCCACCCACCGATTGAAAGGTTCCCCCCACAAAGAGGCGGCCCGCCCCGACATGGACCACTTCCACCACCCCATTCGGATTCGGCGACCAAGGCAAAACTTCCCCCGTGTCCGCATGAACCGCGACCAGATTCGTCCGAGCCAATCCTCCTACCTTGGTGAACTCTCCGCCAACGTAAAGCCGCTGCTCGGAATAAACCGTGGAAAACACGCTCCCAACGGTTTCGTTGGTCCCTTCCAACCTCAAGCTTGGATTCCAGGGAAGAATTTGCCCTGACAATTCATCCAGCACGGCCAAACCGCTTCTGCGTTCTCCCCCGATCGAGTTGAAGCTGCCCCCGACATAAATCGCATTCGTGGTCGCGGCCATCGCATTCAAAGCGCCTCCTATCTCGGAAGCCCAATCGGCCGAAAGATTGTCGTTGGACAACTCAATCGCCGCCGCGTTGGAACGCGGGTTGCCGCCGAAACGTGTGAATTGCCCCCCCCACAAATAACCGGCTCCCATTCGACGCCATCGTCCGCACTTCTCCGTCCACTCCAAAATCAAACCCATTCTGTCCCGTCGCCGGATCCAAAGAGGCAAATCCACGCCGCGGCTGGGAGGCGATGTTGGTGAATGTGCCTCCCACATAAATCCGCGATCCAGCCCGCAAAACTGCATGGACCGGACCATCCGGGTTCGGCGCCCAAGCAGACACGGTGTCGGTAAAAGGATCCACTTTCGCCAAATTCAGCCGGGCCACGCCGGAAATAGCACTGAAGCTCCCCCCGACGATCAATTCGTCGTTCGCGTAGGCCATCGCATTGACACGGCCGACCGGACGCGGATCCCAATCCGTCACCGCGCCGGTCACGGCATCAATCGCCGCCAAGTTCGTCCTGGATTCACTCGAAATCTGGTTGAACGCACCGCCGATAAACAGGCGCGATCCAAAACTGGCCAAAGCATGCACCGGACCGGTCGGATTCGGCGCCAAGGCCAGGACGGCACCCGAAGCCGGGTTGAGCGCCGCCAGATTCGTCCGCGGCGCCGCCACGGCTCCGACGCCAAAACGGGTGAATGCGCCACCCGCGTAAAGAACATTACCCGCAAGCAACAGGGTGTGGACGGGTCCGTTGACGTTGGGATTAAACGAAGTCGTGACCGTTCGATCCGAGCGAATATGAGCCAGATTGTTCCGCGCCGTTCCTCCCACGGCGGTGAACGAGCCCCCGACAAACCATCCGCCCGCGCCATCGCTCACCGCCGCGTTGAGGGTTCCCGTCACGGTCGGCATCTCCAAGTCCGGAGTCCCCATCTCAGCGCTAAGCGTGGTGCCTCCGGCTGCCCCAAAACCAATGGCGGAGAAACTTCCCCCCAAATAAATCTTCCCGTTGGTGGCAATCACTGAAAACACGGGGTCATCCGCCGTCCAAAAGTCACGGCGAGGACTATTGGCGGGCTGGGCAAACATGCCGGTGGAAACCCATAAGAACGCCAGCAACGCAATCAGGATCTTTTTCATGTCATGTGTTCTGAGATCGAATCTTGCCGCATCACGACACGGGTCCATTCCCGCGTAGCCAATCGGCCCAATGGCACTCCCCGAGCAAGCAACGATGGTTCTCATAACTCGCAACGGAGATTCAAGCCAGTCCAATGTCGGCAGTTTTCACAAACGTAAGACTCGCCCCTACAAGCAGTTCATCGGCCAAATCCGAATCTCCCTTAGAATAATGTGGGAAGTGATTTGCCCCCAGCGGGATAGAGGCTGGAGCTTTGCGTCAAATCGCCGCGCTTCCCAATCCGGTTCTAAAGCAAGACCACTTTTCGATCGAGATCGGGTGAACCGGAACCCGTGTCACAATCTAAGGCCTTGGGCTCAAACTCTTTGCACCACCCTTTGATCTCCGTATCGTTGAAGATCTTACCCATCACCCGACGCAGAAGGCCCTTCAAACTTGGATGCTCCAAACTCGCCAGGGAACGGACTGCCTCTTCTTTGTAGGTTTCCAGCAGGGTGCGGACGCGTTCTTCAACTTTGAGTTCGGCGTAAATCGATTCCATGCCCTTGCAACTTCCCGAGGAGAGATCCCTGCGCCACAGTTTCTCCAGTCGGTCGCGGTGCTCCGCCTGGGAAGCTCGTTCGTAAGCACTCGCTAGGACGACGCTGGGCCGCATACCCGCCAAATCATTCGACTCGGAAGATCCACCCAAGTCGTCGAGATCGTCTCGAATCTGATAAGCGATGCCCAGGGCCTCCGAGTAAGCATGGAGCGAGTCCCGGACTTCGTCATGCTGTTGCACCCCGGCACAGAGCGAGCCGAGGCGCAACGCGACCTCGAACGCGGGAGCGGTCTTCCGCCGGAAAATATCCAGCACCTGGAGGGTCGTCATCGGCTTCGGCTCCCTGGCCCAAATCAGCTCCGCTCCTTGCCCACGGCAAAGTTCGCGCTGCCCCTCGGTGGCGGCAAGCACCATCGCCGAGGTTTGCCGGGTGCTGAACTTGCTCGAAGCCAACAAACGATAACCCTCCCCGATCAACAGATCCCCCACATTCAAAGCCACCGCAACTCCATGCTCCTCGTGGAGCGTTTTCTCCCCATACCGGCTCGCGTCCCCATCCTCGATGTCATCGTGAATCAACGACGCTTTGTGAAAACACTCCACCGCGACCGCGACTTTCTTCAAATCCTCCGGCAAGGGCCCGCCCGGGTCATCCCGCAGCGCCTGGAATGCGGACGCGGTCAAGAACGGACGCCACCGCTTGCCCGCCCGCATAAGCCAGTCCTTGGCAATCTGCTCCGTGCGGGATTCGCTCGGACCGAGGATCAAATCCAGTGAGGCCGGGGAAAACCAAAAATCAATCTCCTCGCGCAACGCCGCCAAATCCATCCGCCGGGTCTTGTCCTCGCTGGTCAAATGAATGTAGTCCCAGACCCAATCCAAATCGACGTTGGTGTCGATGCAGTCGTCTTGAAGCAACGGCACCGCCACGCCCGGAACCGCCGCGGCTTCCATGTAGGGAAACGCCCGTTCCAACACGCTGAGACAACTGACACCCACAATGGCCTCAATCTTGCCGGTCTGAATCAAGGACATGACGATGGCAGAGCCCTCCGCTACCAGAACAGCATATCCCAAACGTTCGGCTTCGACCTGCAAGTCCTGAATCGAGCACAACCCGCATTGCTTGCACAACAGCCCAAACTCATCAAACGGCGCCGGGCATTTGCTCTCCACGCGCAGGCATTTCGGAAGCAGCAGCAGCCTCCGCTCGTAAGGAACACTGGCCAGTTGCTCGCGCCAAATCTCGTTGTTGAGAAGCACCCCCACATAATCTCGGTAAATCGGATCGCAACCCAGCGCGGCAATCATCCGGTCCGCATGCACCTTCAATTGCGCTAGTGGCAACGGCGGAACAGGGTTGAATTCCGCGACGTAATGACGCACCGCATGAAGGACACGGGTCCTCTCTTCGGGCGTTTGCGGTATGTTCTTCTTGGGCGGTCTGGCCTTCTGTTGAGGCACCGGGCGCGGCAAGGCGAGAGGCGCGAAAGAAATGGAACTCGTGTGCATAACCTGTGCGAGCAATCAACCGCTGACGCCAGCCTTCTCAGGCGAACCGGCCGCCGAGGCCGTCCTGGGAGAGCTGGGCTGGGACAAAGTTATCCCTTGGTTTCCAGCCGGGTCGAGCATCGATTTCAAGGCTTTGAGTCGAGTCCCCGGCTCCGGTGGCGTCCGGTCGTAAGCCCGGAAATCATTGAACCAATACTTCTTGGCAAGGCGATACATCCAATGACGTTCAGGAATCTCCTCCCCCGGCAGCCATTGACTGAAACGGGGCTTCATGGCGGCCAGTTCAACCATCGCAGTGCCGCGCAAGGTCGTGTCCCGGGCTTGATGCCGGCGCGCCAGGTCCGCCACCAAATCCGGACGTTCCAGGACGACGCATCCCCGAGTCGCCCCCGCCGTGGTTTCCCGGAAGTCCTTCAAGAAGGCACTGCTGCGAATGGCCTCAAAGACACCCCGGTCATCGCGAATGTTCTCCGTCGCAAACTGCAGAATCGGACAAGGCTCGATCCAGCCTCCCGGACCCACATGGTGACTCACCCCCGTCGCCATGGGACACAATGCCTTGCCCACATGATCGTAATACGCGTCCAGCATGCCGATGGGCATGCGGCAACGCATTTCGACGATGAACCGCCGAACCCGAACCAGCTGGTCAGGTCGCAATGCAAGTTCGGCACTCATCTTGGGCCCAACCGGACGGTAAGTGTGGTACCAGACGTAGTGAACACCTCGTCGAATCAACTCGCGCAGCCACGCTTCGGAGAGCAAATCATCGATATTCGACTGGCAAACACTGGTGGCAACACCGGTGAGGAGTTTCTCGCGCAAGCACGCGTCGAGCCCCCGCAAGGTTCGATTCAAAACGTCCGCCTTGCCCCGGCGCTCGTCGCTCGCCACTTCCAATCCCTCGATGCTGACCAACGGCGTCGCGTTGCCTATCTGACGCAACTTTCGCGCAACCTTGTCGGTAATGAATTGGCCGTTGGTAAAAACCTGAAAATACGCGTCCGGATGGCTGGCCAGTAACTCAAGCAAATCCGGATGCATGAAGGGCTCCCCGCCCAGGATCCCGAAGAACGAATTCCCGTGCGCCTTCGCGTCGCGGATGGTGCGATTGAGCAGACCCAGGTCAATTTGAGTCCGCTCCGCCTCAACATCCACCCAGCACCCCTGGCACCTCAGATTGCAGGAGTTCAAGATGGAGAGATACAGGAACGGGGGAAAATACTCTCCCCGCCGGGCGCGCCGCTTGAAACGTTCCACACTGAGCATGCCCTTCCAACCGAAGTTCCAGGCGAACTTCGCCAGCAACCTCGGATCCACGGTCCGCATAATCCGCCATGTCAACGCGGGCAACATACTCAACTTCGGATTCGGTCACCGAGACCGGCCACGCCTCGACCAGCGTGCCTGTGGCTTCAAGACCGAAACGGTCCCCATTCGGTTTCGAAAAATCATGGGCAGGACCCGCGGCATGTCTCAAGCCTCGGGCATTTGCCCCAAGTGACGAGCGGCGCGCTGCCTCGCCTCCTCCGCCTTGCGCGCAATTTCCTCGGGCGACGGCAGGCTCATCAGCACTTCCCGAGGAACGTCCGCCGTCAACTGGGCCAGCTTGGTCAAGCACTTTTGCCGCTCGGCCAGCGCCTTGTCGGAGTCGCGTTCCTTGGAAAACCGGCTCTTGGCCCGCTCGCTCCTCGTGCGGAGCATGTCATACACGTCGCCCCCCAGCAGAGCGGAAATATCAATCTTCATCTTTTCCCGGTTCAAATCGGCGTCGCTCACCTGGTCGCCATTGATCGGTCCCGACTTGTATTTCGGGAACATGATCGCCGCCTCTGGGCAGACGCGGGAACACGCGGGACAGTTGGTCTTGCATTGATCCAGGTTCTGCGCCTGGATTTTTTGCTGCTCGTCCACACCGTAAACCCCGAAGAGACAAAAACTCAAACACTGCATGCAATTGGTGCAGCGATCATAGTCAATCACCGGAAACCAAGGCTTCCAAAGCCCATGCTCCACTGCCTTGGCCTCTCCCCGACGAGCCTCCACCTTTTCCGCCACCGCCTCCGCGGGCATCCCGCTCACATCCAGAAAACGTGCCCGATCGGCGCGGTCCATCGGTTCGGGCACCACCGCCCCTTCAAACTGGCCCAGCCACACCGTCTCTCCTCGATCATGGGGAGACACTCGCCCGCCCGGCTGGGGCCGTGTCAGGGCATATCCCTTCCCCAACAACACGCTCATGGTCTCGAAAAGCGTTTCCCCCGGCCAATGGGACGCCGTTTCGCCTTCGAAAAAGACAATTCGCAACGTCGGTTCCGTCAGGGTGCTCATGAGGGCGAAGATTCCGTCGTTTCTTTCCCGGACGGGAGATTCGGCCGCAATTCCGGCCGGCCCAAAGCCTCGACGATTTCCTGGGCGGGTTGCACACGCATGTTCAAGACTTCAACACGGTCCGAGGTCAGCGGCGCGCCCGCGGAAGCAAAAAGCCACTTCACGGCCCTGGGAAAACAGGCGGCAATCCGGACACCCCCGCCATTCGGATCCGCCAGTCTTTGCAGGGCGCCATCCTTGCGCGCCGACATTTCACACAAGTCCGCCACCGCCTCAAACGCCGCCCCGCCGGAACAAAGGTGCCTCAACACGGCTTCCTTCGTCTCCCGCGGAACCACCTGGGCGTAGTTGCAATGACAGTAGAGAATGCGCGGCGCACTCATGGCGAGTTTCTTCTTAAGACAAGATGGCCACCGGGATCCATGTGCGTCTCAAAGCTCGTGCTGGAATTCATATCGGGCCGGGTTCTCCCCTAATCCTCCAACCCCGCCATCCGATGGGTCGGCGTCGGACGGCCCGGACGGAATCGCTCCAGATGTTCCACCCTCATCACGAGGCCCGCCTCGCTCGCCTCAACCACCCGTGCTCGCACCGTGCTCTGAAGCGCCTCGGCCAAAAGCTCGGGATCTCCCTCGGCCCGCAAATTGAAGGTCAGCTGGCCCGCCCTGATGGACTCGGGCAATGCCTGGCCTAACTCCGGCACGAAATCGTTTCGCACCACGTTCACAATGCCGAGATCGCCCAACCCGTCACGCGATTCGAGCGTGATCTTGCAATGAGCGATCTCCAGCCCTCGAGAGGCCAACCATTGCCTCACCCCCTCCGCCAGCTCCCTCAACAGTTGGTTGCCGTCGAAAACACCTGACGCCCCTTGACTCTCCACACTCAACGTCGCATTCAGCCACCCCAGCAACGCCTCCCCCTCCGCGTAAACATCGTAATCCACAGGCATAGCCTTCCACCGTCCGGCTTCTCCCCGCCGCAGGTGATCGAACCATGCGTCCAGTCCCGAACCTTCCCTCGCCGAGACCTGGAAAACGGTGGATTTGGGATGCCTTTCCTGCAGCGCGTCGCTTAAACGCCGCAATCGCTCGGGAGACAACAGCTCCCGCTTGTTGATCACAATGAGTTCCGCTTCCTCCAACTGCTTGCGGTAAATGTAGAGAACTTTCTCCGAAAAACTGGAACCGGATTCCAGTCCCAACACGCGTTCAGCCCGGATGGGGTCCACCACGACACTCAAGGGGGCCACCACGAAACGGTCCCCATAGATCCGCCGCAACGGATAGCTCACCGTCGCCACCAAATCCGTGCAACTGCCGACCGGTTCGGCGAGAATGAACTCGGGCCGAGTCTCCGCCGTCAATTGCCTGGCCGCGTCCGTCAGAGAATCGAATCGGCAACAGAAACATCCGCCGGCAATTTCCGCGGTTGAAAAACCCCGCTGCCGGAACCACGCCGTGTCGACGAGCTCGCTCGCCTGATCATTCGTGATCAAACCTGTCCTTCGCCCTTCGTCACGCAACCGCTCCCCCAACCGCATCATGCAGGTCGTCTTCCCCGCCCCGAGAAAACCGCCGATCATTACGTAGCGAGCCATCGAATCGCCCAAGTCGGGGACAGCCGGCGCTCGCGTCGTCGCAGGTGCGGAGGAGGAATCGTTCATGCGCTGGGATCGGAGTGCTTTTGCTGGGCAAGGATGCGGTCGATCGTGCTGTCGAGCAAGGCCCGATATGCCATCACGTCCAGACTCTTCTCTCCAGGCTCGCCCTGCACTTCGTACAACCACCCTTCCGTGTAGTTGCTTTCGTGAACCAGAGCGGACTTCTTCGCCAAGGCGGGGTTCATTCCCAGAAAAAGTCCGGCCGCCGGACAATACAAATCCGAAATCGCCTTGAATCCCTCGACCCATCCCACGATCTTCCCGGGCTGCACGGGCTCGCCTGCCCCGATTTCCAACCCGACATCCACGGTTTCACCCAGCATCCGCACCGCAAACTTGGTCAATCCAACCCTGACCACGCCCTCCGGCATCCTGGACATCCACGCGTGCGCCGGCGTGTAAAGGTAATCGACAGGCAAATGCGTGACGAACGTCGACCGCTTGTAAAAAACGGTTTTGAGTGGCGGCCTGGACATCAGCCCTGCCCTCCGGCTTGGGATTTCTTGTTCTGCGCCACCAGGCTCTCCTCCTCGGCCACCTTGTCGAGGAAGACCGCGAAAATCCGTTGCAATCGCTGGCGTTGCTGGTTGAGCCACCAAACCAGAAACGGCAGTCCCGCCAGAACCAGCCAAACCCACGGCCAGCGACGCGCCAACACACCGGCCACCACCAAACACCCGCCCGCCGCCACGGCGACGATCAACCTCGCCGTCAACGTCGGCACCACCTGCAATCGACATCGCAAGACTCGCCTGTTGCCGTGGCGCGATTCCATCACGGTGGTCAGCCGCAACCGGCCCAACCGATCGCCCTGGGCTTCCAGGTCATAATCACTCCACCCGGTGTCCGTGCGAATCCGCCAACCCTCCTGCTCAAGCCTCGACGTCAGCCTCCCAAGAAAACCCACCCGGTCAAAATCATTTGCGGAATGATAGCAAACTTCGTCCAACCCCGGCTCCGCCTGCCCGCGCGCCATGCTCTCAAAACTGTCCACCGCGCTCGGAGGCAGTCTTTGCTGAAGGTCGAGCCGGCCGCGATATCGCGCCCACCCTCGCACGATCGGCTGCAACAGGTAGAGGAGAGCAATGAGTGGACGGGACCATAATCGCCTTCGGGAACGAGGGACAGCCGCCTGCGCCCCGGCCACCACACACAACACCCCCACCATCACCAGATTGGTCACCGCCACCGGCCACAGGAACGGCAACGGAAATGAAACCACGACGAGCGGCAAGCTCACCAGCGCGTGATACTCGATGCTGGTGAACATCAGGAACAAACCGGACGGCCCAGGCCTGTAAATAGCCTGGAACATCCCCGTTCCAAACAGTCCATGATAAATCATGGCCGGTCGAAACAGCAGGCTCAGCTTCGCCGGCGAGTAAATCGTGCCCCGCCACAAATGACCCCCGATGGCATTGAAGTATTCCGGATGCCGATGAACGAGCAAGGCCTCCGCCTCTCCATATCCCCGCTGCTGCCGCAAATACTCCCCCACCGTGGAACGCCGATAATGCCAGACGAAACCGCCGGGACTGAACCCGATGCGGAATCCACGCTGCTGCAAACGCCAGCACAAATCCACGTCATCCCCCGCTTTCCGAAACACCGGGTCGAAACCTCCCACCTCCAGCAAAGCCCAACGGTAAAAAACCATGTTGCAGCCGGGGATATGCTCCGCCTCCCGATCGGTCAGCATCACGTGCGCGGGCCCGCCCGGCGAAACCATGACCGCCGCGGCCACCCACGAATCATCGGGCGGCAGGAAATTATGCCCACCCATGCCGGTAAAATCCCCCCGCAACAAATCCCCCACCACAAAATGCAGCCAATCCTCATCCGCCCGGCAATCCGCGTCCGTAAAGGCGACAAGCTCACCCTGGGCCGCGGCGATCCCCGTGTTCCGCGCCGCCGATAATCCGCGATTTTCAGCGTGAGGAACATAACGCACGTCCGGAAACTCTGTGGCAATCCGCGCGGTCTCGTCACGCGATCCGTCATCGACCAGGATCACCTCGTAATCCGGGTAATGCAGCTTCCGCAGCGACGCCAGACACGCCCTCAGCGTCGCCGCCCCTTGATAACTGGCCACCACGACGGACACCTTCGGGCTGCGCGGCAAAGGAAACCTGGGCGCCAGGCCGAACGACCTCGTCACCGCGCCAAAGGCCGGCTTCAGCTCGCGATTCGACCGGGTCAGCCCAAAGGCCCAGTCCGCCACTTCCACCCCATCCTTGTGCCATTCATCCGTGAAACTGAAAACAATCACGCCCGCCGTGCCCGCGCGGAACGCGGCCTCCACCTGCCAACTCAGGATCTCCGCCTGGGCATCCTCCCCCTCCCGAATGCTGTCGATCCCGATTTCCCCAAGCAACAGAGGACGCGCGTCCGCCAGCATCTGCAACCGGCCGACATAAGCCTCCCAGGACCGCTGGTGATGGAGATAAAGATTGAAGCAGCGAAAATCCGCGCCGCCCGGCGAAAGAAACTCGGTCGTGGGGAAATTGCCGAACGTGCAGAGTGCTTCCGGATCCACGCGCTTGATCTCGTCGATCAATTCGTCGATGAACCGCTCCACGGCGCGCTGCCCGCTCCACCGCACGATGTCCGCCGGGATTTCGTTCACCACGCTGAAGGCAAACACCGCGTGATGGCGGGCACACTGTTCCGCCGCCCGCCGGGCAGCCTCGCGCGCCTCCCGTTGCAACCTCGGGTCATCGAGGAAACACGCCTCCTTGTTCCAGGGAATGTCGATGAGCAGCCGAAACCCTTGCGTCTCCGCCAAATCGAGGAACCACCGCGGCGGCACATGATAAACCCGCAGCACATTCGCTCCCAGCCGCCGCAACCCTTCGAAATCGCGCCGCGCCTCCTCCGGCTCGGGAAAAGGCTGGCCGGATCCATTCGGGCGAAAGGGCCCGTAGGTGACCCCCTTGACGAAGAACTTCGCGGGCCCCACGCGGAACCCCTTCCCATCCACCGTCACACGGGGAGGCCGGGCAGGACCGAAGCTCATGAATTCCTAGACGCCTGAAAGGCGGCGCGTCATCGAGGGTTCCTGAAAGAATTTCAAACGTTGAACTTGAACAGCAGCACGTCGCCGTCACGAACGACGTATTCCTTGCCTTCCATGCGATAAAGCCCCTTCTCGCGCGCCGCCGCCACCGAGCCGCACTGGACCAAGTCCTCGTAAGCTACCGTCTCGGCTTTGATGAAGCCGCGCTCGAAATCGCTATGAATCACCCCCGCCGCCTTGGGCGCCGTGTCCCCGGCGTGAATGGTCCACGCGCGCACTTCTTTCTCGCCCGCGGTGAAATAGGTCCGCAGTCCCAACAGATGATACGTGGCGCGAATCAACGCGCCCACCCCCGACTCCGCCACTCCCAGCTCCCGCAGGAAAGCCTGCGCTTCCTCCTCGGAAAGATCGACCAGGTCGCTCTCGATCTGGGCGCTGATCACGACCGTTTCGCAACTGTGATGCGCGGCCGCGTAAGCTTTGACTTTCTGGACATGCGCCATGCCATCAGCCTGAGCCAGCTCCGATTCTTTGACATTCGCCGCAAAGATCGTCGGCTTGTCGGTCAACAGGTAAAACCCGCGCGCGATCGCCTTCTCCTCCGGTGCAAGGTCGAGCGTGATCGCCGGCTTGCCCGCGTCCAGATGCGGCTCGACCTTCTTCAACACCGCCTCCTCCGCCAGAGCGATTTTGTCCCCCCGTTTCGCGTCCTTCGCCCCTTTCTCAATCCGCTTCTTGACCGCGTCCAGATCGGCCATGACCAACTCGGTGGTGATCGTCTCGATGTCCCGCACGGGATCCACCGAACCCGCCACGTGATGGATATCGCCGTCCTCGAAGCAACGCACCACCTGCACGATGGCATCGACTTCGCGAATGTGGCTGAGGAATTTGTTGCCCAAGCCCTCGCCCTGGGAAGCCCCGCGGACCAGCCCGGCAATATCCACGAACTCGACCGCCGCCGGGATGAGGGTGGAGGTCTTGGCGATTTTGGCCAGCACGCCCAACCGCGAGTCGGGCACCGTCACCACGCCGACATTCGGATCAATGGTGCAAAAAGGATAGTTGGCGGCCTCGGCCTTGCGGGTTCGGGTCACCGCGTTAAACAACGTCGACTTGCCTACATTGGGAAGTCCGACGATTCCAGCTTTGAGCATACAGGTAAACGATTTGCGCGCGTACCATCCCGAAAGCCTACAACAGGCCCGGGTGAAAACGCGCGGGGGCGGGATGATGGAAACAACCCCCCCTCAGGTCAAGACGCTCTGCAAAGCCCCCATCACCTCCGGTGCATCCCGATGTTGTTGGTAGGGCGGGCCTGTCCCAGCCCGCCGCCCACGGGATGCAAAACATCATGCTCCGGCGGCGCGCCGGGACGGACGCGCCCTACCTGCATCACCGGCAACATCGGGATGCACGGCATCACCTCGAATGACGCGGAACAACCTCGATGAATCACGCAATCGGCGGCGGTTCCGAGGGCGCCTTGGCCCCGGGTGGAGGTTCGGATGGGGCCGCGCCCCGATAGCTGGCCACCACCCAAGCGCTCAACCGGTCGTCCGGCGCGTTCACCGTCTCTTCGTCCACCTTGAAACTGGTCTGCCCTGTGTTCTGGGCGATCAACCGCAGGCCAAATTGAAAGTCCTTGAACCGTTCCGCGCAGACTTCGCGAACCGGACGGCCCCCATCCAGGGCCAGCGCAATCAAACGGTCCGCAGCCCCGTCCGTGAACTCGATCTCGAGCCCGTGCGCGTCCTGGAACCGTCGGCCGAATTCCCGCACGACCTGCCGCAACATCGAGCGCTCCTCCTCGCGCTGCAACAGCAACACCCTCTTCAATTCAGCCTCCGGATCCTCCACCAGCGCGCGGTGGATCCGAAATCGCTTCACGGTGGTGGAAGGCAGTTCGTATTTGAAGGGTCGCAGCACTTCCTCACACACCGTCATCAGCCCGCGTGCCCCCGTCTTTTCCTCCGCCGCCCGCTCGGCAATGGCGCGCAATCCGTCGTCCTCGAAAAACACCTCGATCCCATAGGCGCCGAACGATTGCTCGTACTGGCGCACGATGCTGCCCTCGGAATTCTTCAAGATTCCGAACAAATCCTCCACCGAGAGGGGGAGGCAGACCACGCGCACCGGCAGACGCCCGATGAACTCGGGCTCCAGGCCGAACTCGATGAAATCCTGCGTGCGCGCGTGCTCCAGCCAGCCCTCCTCGACCCCGGTGCCGGCCGCGGCCGCGCCAAAACCAATCGCGGCTTCACGCGCCCTTTTCCTCACAATCTTCTCCAAGCCGCTGAAAGCACCGCTCACGACGAAGAGAATGTTCCGCGTATTGATCGTCGCCGACGATTTCTTGCCGCGGGCATTGTCCATCATGGACTGAATTTGCGCGCCCAAATCATTCGCGGCCCTGGCCGGCACGTCCGTTTCCTCCATCAACTTGAGGAGATTCGTCTGCACCCCCCGGCCGCTCACGTCCCGGCCCGCCACGTTCGACGACGACGCGATCTTGTCGATCTCGTCGATGTAAATGATTCCGTATTGCGCCCGATCGATCTGGCCATCGGCCTTCCGCACCAGGTCACGCACGAGATCCTCCACGTCGCCTCCCACGTACCCTGTCTCGGAAAACTTCGTCGCGTCCGCCTTGACGAAAGGAACCCCGATGAGATCGGCGATGCTTCGAATGAGATAGGTCTTGCCCACCCCGGTGGGACCGAGCAGCAGCACATTCTGCTTGGCGTAATGCGACGGCGCCTTCCCTTCCATCGACTGCCGGACATGCTGGTAGTGGTCACACAGCGCCACGCTGAGAACTTTCTTCGCCGCTTCTTGCCGGATCACATAGCGATCCAGGTAAGCCTTCACGTCCTTGGGTTTGTGTTCGAATTTGAACTCGGCCGCGGGAGGCGCCGGCGCATCCGGCGGCGGCTCCTGCTCCGAAGTTGCGGTCCGCGCCGTCTTCTGGGTCATGCGCTCAAAATGCTGCCGCATGAACTCCTGGACCTGGCGTTGAAACTCCTCCGGAGTCGGGGGTCCTGCCCAAACACGTGCATTCGTCATCAGGCGCATACCCTGAACCACGAAGCCTTGTTTGGCAACTCGCACGGATTGCACCCCACCCCTGGCGGTGCATCCCGATGTTGCCGGTGATGCAGGTAGGGCGCGTCCGTCCCGGCGCGCCGCCGGAGCATGATGTTTTGCATCCCGTGGGCGGCGGGCTGGGACAGGCCCGCCCTACCA
>Ga0194132_10000742_pt1 | contig 66154 bp, 69 predicted proteins | sample TA2KigOf80mmetaG_FD_148612 | JGI IMG/M metagenome (GOLD analysis project Ga0194132, IMG submission 148612) | Freshwater microbial communities from Lake Tanganyika, Tanzania - TA2015054 Kigoma Offshore 80m | ecosystem: Environmental > Aquatic > Freshwater > Lake | place: Tanzania: Lake...
CCGCTTATCGCGACACCTCTACTTCCACCGACGTTTCGCGCAAGCCTTGCTCAGACTGCAACGGCACGCCTCCTAGGCGCGGCGCACCGCGACCGCCCGCACAACGCCGGACAAAGAAAAAGGGAAGGCGTGACTGCGTTGGGCGCACGGCCGCGCGCCTTAGCGGTCACACCTTCCCGGCTCGCTGTCCTGGCGAAGGCTTACACAGTCATGATAATGCATGCCTGCGCGGTCATGTCAATAGGCGAATGAACTTCGGCTAAAGCTAGAGAACCATCTCGTTCCCAGGGAGAGCACCGGATGCGCTCCTCACAGGCTGTGCCAAGCGCCTATTGACGGAGACTCGTTCCCCTCGTAGGATGAAACCGAACCCCCCCAGTCGCTTCGACGGCTGGGTCGAGGCCGCCTTTCGGCGGCCTCTGTTTTTCGCCTCGGTGAGCTGATGGAGACGAACGTCTCGATTGACGGGGTCAATAATGCCCGCCGAAGGATCCGAGCGAGACGCCCTCACATCACTAGGCGATTGTTCACCTGCAATGGCAAACCCCTTCCTCGGCCATCCTGAGGGCGAGCCGCACAAAAGACAACAATGCCTTGGCTCGCCCCTACACCTGAAACTCCCGCTCCCCCTAGAACGGAGGCTCGGGGGGCAGGAGGCAGCGGTCGCGGCGGGAGAAGCCGACGGTGTCGCAGCGGCGGAGGTATTCCTCGCGGACGCGGACATAGAGCTGGCGGTAGGCCTCATAGCCCCTGTCCATCTTGCCCGCGCCGCCGCCGGCAAGCACCGCGCTGGGCTCCATGGTGTCCGGGTTGAGGAGGATGGAGACGGCGTGGCTCACCTCGAGGGTATCGGCCAGGGCGTGGAGGCGCTCTGTCTCCTCTTCCCTATCGGGGCAGTTCTCCAGGTGGAACTTGAGGCGCATGGCGCCGTAGGAGACGTGGCGAGCCTCGTCCTGCATGATGCGCTGGAACATGATCTTGTCCACTTCCGTCTGGCAGAGGAACTCGGAGAAGCGGAAGAGATCGAGGACGATGCCTTCGTCAATGAACTGGACGGCGTAGGAGTTCTTGTTGTAATCGGCTCGGATGGCTGGCTGATCGGGCATCAGGCCCAGGGCGGCGGCGGTGTCCATCTTGGGCTGCATCGAAGCGCCCATGCCGCCGCCGTTGGCGAAGGCGCGCTTGCGGAAGACTTCCAGGTGGCGGGTCTCGTCCATGATCTGGGCGCCCAGGAACATCTTCACCTCGTGGTAGGCATAGCCGATCTTGGCGAGCCATTCGCCCAGGTGGTCGGCGGCGAGGAACTCCACGCGGGTGAAGTGGGTGCAAATCATGCAGAGGGCGCGCTCCAGATCGCGGGGGAGGGGCGTGAGCCGCTCCCAGGGGATATCGCGGGTGGCGGACCACTGGCGGGAGACGGCCTCCTCATAGAGGGCCATGACGTTATCGGCCCAAACCTGATAGCGCTTGTTGGCGGCATAGGCCATGGGATAGAGGGGCCACCGGGGATCCATGGCGGCGCCGCGGATCTGCTGGGTGGCGAAGCCATCTTCGGGGGGCGGCGGGTCGCCGGCTTCGATGAGGTTCATGAGGGTGAGGCCGCGCTTGCTGGGCTTGGCCTTGACGCCCCAGGAGCCCCAGCCGCCGGAGCCATCGCCGGGTTCGGCGTTGAGCCAGCGGCCCGGCTCCAGATCGCCGCGGCGGATGCGCTGGAGGTGCGGCAGGGAGCGCATCGTCTCCCAAGCCTGCTTCGGCGTCACGCTTGCGCTCATGGTCGCCTCCCATCCCGACGGTAGACCTTAGGGGCATGATAGGCAGGCATGGCCCGGGAGTCAATGCGCCTCCGCTCCTGGTATACTGGAAGTCCGGGCCATGACCATACGCAACCTCGTCATCCGCGACGCCGTCGAGTCCGACCTCCCGGCCATCGTCGCCATCTTCAACGAAGCGGTCGCCAACGGCTATTCCACGGCGCAGACGACGCCCGTCACAGTGGAGAGTCGCATCCCCTGGTTCCGCAGCCATTCGCCGAAGCGGCCGTTCTGGGTGGCTGAGGTGGACGGCAAGGTGGCCGCGTGGTTCAGCTTCCAGGACTTCCACGACCGCTCGGGCTACCACATCACAGCGGAAGTGAGCGTGTATCTCACGGCGGCGCACCAAGGGCATGGCCTGGGCAAGCGGCTGCTGGAGCAGGCCATCGCCGGCGCGCCGAAGCTGGGGCTACGGAACCTGGTGGGCCTGGTGCAGGCCCACAATGAGCATAGCGTGAAGCTCTTCACCCGGGCGGGTTTCGCCGAGTGGGGCCGCCTGCCCAAAGTGGCCGAGATGAACGGCATCGAGCGCGACCTGGTGATTTTCGGGCGACGGGTCCCCTAGCGGCGCGGTGCTACAATCGCCCTAGCTCACCCGGGGCAATGCTATGGCGCAGCGCACGAAGGCCTCTTCGGCAACCCTTTCGCTCCTCCGCGGCGGCGAGGTCACGAACCCGCGCGCCATCCCGGCCGGGCACAACGCCGCCTTCCTGGTGGACGTGCGCCAGGGTGATGCGGCCTGCAAGGCCGTCTACAAGCCGCGCGACGGCGAGCGGCCGCTGTGGGATTTCCCGTACGGAACGCTCTACCGCAGGGAGTACCTGGCCTGGCGCGTGAGCGAGGCGCTAGGGTGGGAGATCGTGCCTGCGACGGCGATCCGCGAAGGGCCCTACGGCATCGGCTCGCTACAGCTCTTCATCGAAGCAGTCCCCGAGGCGCACTACTTCACGATCCAGGAGCAGCGCCGCGCCGACCTGACGCCCATCGCCGTCTTCGACTGCCTCATCAACAACACGGACCGCAAAGGCGGGCATATCCTCCAGGCCAAGGGCGACGGCCGCCTATGGGGGATAGACCACGGCCTGAGCTTTCACGCGGAGCCGAAGCTGCGCACGGTGATGTGGGAGCTGGACAAAGCGCCGCTCCCGGCGAGCCTTGTCCCGGCCATCGCCACGCTGTGCCATGACGAGGCGCTGACGAAAGAAATCACGTCGCACCTTGCGCCGGGAGAGGTGACGGCCTTCTACCAGCGCGTGGAGGCCTTAGCCGCTGCGCGCGCGATCTCCTTCAAGCCCTTCGCCGACCGCCGGCGGCCCTACCCGTGGCCGCCTTTATAAGGAGTCCCCATGACCCGATGCAATTACCCCAAGTGCGAGCGCGTTGTCCGCGAGCAGAATAAGTACGGCCTGTGCCATGTGCATGTGGACATGGCCGACTTCATTATCTGGTTCAGCGGCTATCTCCAGCGCGCGGAGAGCGTGGCCGGGCGGGGCGCGGCGATGCGCCCAAGCGGCCTGGTGGTGCCGCCGGGGGCATAAGAGGTCCGCCTGAGAGAATCCTTGACACTCTCCCGGCCTGGTTGCTAGAGTGAGATTTAGCAGTCCGCCAGCCCAAGCGCTACCCCGGAGCTTCTGATCTATGCCTATCTATGAGTACTTGTGCCCGCAAGAGCACCGCTTTGAGCTGAAGCAGAGCTTCAGCGCGGAGACGATCGCCACATGCCCCACGTGCTCGACCCAGGCCAAGCGCCTGCTGCACGTGCCTGCCGTGGTGTATAAGGGCAGCGGCTTCTATACCACGGACTACGCCCGCAAAGGGACGGACTCCGAGAACGGCTCCAAGCCAGATGCAAAGGGCGAAAAAAAAGAGGGCGCGGCGGCCTCTTCCGAGAGCAAGGGCGAGGCGAAGACCGAGACGAAGACCGAGACGAAGAGCGAGTCCAAGAACACCCCCGCCAAAGAGGCTTCGCCCGCGGCGGCCAAGTAGCGAACTGCGAAGGAACCAGGAACTAGGGAACGCAGGAAGTTAGGGAGCCGGAGTGCGCGCACTCGTCCAGCGCGTCGCCAGGGCGTCCGTCGCCGTGAACGGCGGCGACGTGGGGCGCATCGGCAAGGGACTCGTCCTCCTCATCGGCATGGGCCGGGAGGATACGGACGAGGACAGCCGCTACATCGTGGAGAAGTGCGTCAACCTGCGCATCTTTCCCGATGCCGAAGGGCGCTTCAATCTTTCAGCGCTGGATGTGCAAGGCGCGCTTTTGCTGGTGAGCCAATTCACCCTGTACGCGAAGACGCGCAAGGGCCGCCGCCCGAGTTTCACCACGGCCGCGCCGCCTGAACAGGCCGCGCCGATGTTCGAGCGGCTGACGGCGCAGTTCCGCGCGACGGGACTGGAGGTCCAGACGGGGCGCTTCCAGGAGCACATGCTGGTGGAGATCCACAACGACGGTCCTGTGACCATCATGCTCGATAGCGCGGAGCGCCACCTGAACCGGGACGGGCGGGAGAAGGCCTAGGGCACGGTCTTGGCGATGACGCCGCGCCTATCCAGATCCGCCATCTTCGCGCTCGCCAGGCTCAAGAGATCGCCATAGACGTAGGCGTTATCTTCTCCAAGGGTGGGCGGGATCTTCCGCGCCGTGACGGGCGTCTTGGAGAGCTGGGCGGGAAAGCCGTAGTAGGGATGCTTCCCTTCGTTGATGGGGCGATCAATCCACCAGAAGAAGTCGCGGTGCTTGAGCTGGGGATCGTCTATGACGGTGGCGTGGGTGACGGTGGCCCCTGAGGGGACGCCGGCCTGCTGAAGCAGGGCGGCGGCTTCTTGGTTGGTGTGCCGCCGGGACCAGTGGGCGATAGGTTCGCGGAGCGCGGCTTCGTTCTCCCAGCGGGAGAGCGCATCGGCGAAGCGGGGGGCGGCGGCCAGCTCGGGCCTGCCGATGCAGGCGCAGAGGGCGGCGAACTGGGCATCACTCTGCACGGCGATGGCGACCCACTCATCGTGACCCTTGCAGGGGAAGGCGCCGTGGGGCGACCAGAGGCGGTGCTTGTTGGCGTTGCGCTCCATGATGCGCCCGTTCATCGTGTAGTCCAGGAGGGCATAGGGGTTGATGAAGGACATGCCTTCCGTGGTGGCGAGGTCTATGAACTGGCCCTGGCCTGTACGTCGGCGGTGGCTGAGGGCCATCATAATGGCGATGGCGCCGAAGGTCCCGCCGATGGGGTCGCCCATGGCGGGATTGCCCATCGGCTCCAAATCGGGGTAGCCGCTGATATAGGTAATGCCGGAGGCCTGCTCGAACTGGGGGCCGAAGCCCACGTATTCCTGCCAGGGGCCGGTTGCGCCGAAGCCGGTCATGGAGAGCATCACGACGGTGGGGTTCACGGAGCGGACGTAGTCGTACTCGAGGCCGAGCTTTTTGACGGCGCGGGCGCTCATGTTCATGGCCACCACATCGCTGATGGAGATGAGATGGCGGAGGAGGGCCTTGCCTTCCGGAGTGGTGATGTCCAGAGTGCAGCCGTGCTTGTTCACGTTGGTGCCGTTGAAGATGGCGACCCACTCGCCTGCGTTGGGGCGCGGCACGGCGCTGGTGCGCTGGCGATCGCCCCGGCCCGCCGGTTCGATCTTGATGACTTCAGCGCCCAGGTTCGCCAGGTACTGGGTGGCGAAGGGGCCTGCCCAAAACTGGGTGAGGTCGCAGACGCGGATGCCTTCCAAGGGGAGCGGCATCAGATGACTCCCTGCTCGGCAAGGATGCCGAGCTCCAGCTTGGAGAGGCCCAAGCGGTTGCAGAAGACTTCGATGTTGTGCTGACCCAGGTCGGGCGCGGCGGAGCGCAGCTGCCAGGGCGTGGCGCTCATGCCGAAGGGCCGTCCCAGCGCGGCGACTTTGCCTGACCCGGCAGTCCCAATATCGGTGAAGAAGCCGCGAGCCTGGTACTGGGGGCTCTCCACGAGGTCTTTGGCACTGGCGACGCGGACGAAGGGGACGTGGTGCTCCTGGCCGATGCGCACCGCCTCATCGCAGGTGCGATCCAGGAACCAGGGGAGGATGATAGCGAGGGCCTCATCGGCATGCTCCATGCGGGCCAGGGGGGCGGCGAAGCGCGGATCGGTCTTGAGCTGGGGCATGCCGAGGGCATCGGCGAACATCTCCCACTGATGCGGGAACTGGGGGTAGAAGCCGACGTAGCCGTCCTTGCAGTGGACGATGTTCATGGGGAAGCGGTTGCCCGCGCGCCCCATGTGGGTCTTGTTGTAGGCGTAGGACAGGGCGCTGGAGGGCTGGACGGTGATGAGGGCCTCCAGCACCGAGAGATCGGCGCGCTGGCCGCCGACGGCATCGCGGCCGAAGAGCATGCCGAGGGCCGTGGCGCAGGCGTTGAGGCCTGCGACGTATTCGCTGACATCATCGCCGACGCGGAGAGGCTCCCGGTCCGAGAGGCCGGAGCCGATCATAAGGCAGGCCATGGCCCAGTGCGCGATATCGGCGGCCTTGCGATGGCGATAGGGGCCGGTCTGGCCGTAATCGGTAATGGAGGCGACGACGAGGTTTGGGCAATCGCGGGAGAGATCGGCTTCGCCCAGGCCCCAGGAGTCGAGGGTGCCGGGCGGCAGGCCTTCGATGAGGAGATCGGCTTCGCGAAGGAGGGCCTTTAGCATGGCCGCGCCGGTGATCGTGGAGGGCTCGAGGGTGACGCTCTTCTTGTTGGTGTTGAGGAAGAGATGCAGGCCGGATGCGCCGGCCATATCGTCGCCCACAAAGGGGCCCATGCGGCGCTCCGGGGCGCCCGCGCGGGGCTCCACCTTGACAACCTGGGCGCCGAAATCGCCGAAGAACTTGGCGCAGAAGCTCGCGGCAACGCGGCTGCCGATCTCGACGACCCGGAAGGGCGCGAGGGCTTGCGGCGGGCGAAGCTGGGGACGGGCAGGCGGCAACGCTCGGCTCCGTGAATCAGGTGGAGGCGTAGTATAGCTCACGTAACGCCTCGCGTCGTGTTTCCATTGACTCGCCCGCCATGCGGCCTAGACTTGGGCCAGCCAGGCTCCACAGCCGCCGCCCGGGAGGCCGCCATGCGCTTCTACTGGTTCCACCTGATGCCGTACCAGGACCTGCCCGCCGATTTCTCCCAGAAATACCCCAGCGTGTGGGTGACGCCGCCCAGCAGCAGGCTCTACGACCCGGCGGCGGGCCACCGGATGTACAACGAGTACCTGGACGAGCTGGAGCATGCGGCGGAAGCGGGGTTCGACGGCGTGTGCGTGAACGAGCATCATCAGAACGCCTACGGGATGATGCCATCGCCCAATATCATGGCGGCGACGCTTGCGCGGAACACGAAGAGGTCGGCCATCGTGGTGCTGGGGAACAGCATCGCGCTCTACAACCCGCCGATCCGCGTGGCGGAGGAGCTGGCGATGCTGGACGTGATGAGCGGCGGCCGCCTGGTGGCCGGCTTCCCCGTGGGCAGCTCCATGGACACGAACTACTGCTACGGGGCGACGCCCGCCACCCTGCGCGAGAAGTACCAGGAGGCCCACGACCTGATCATGCGGGCCTGGATGGAGCCGGAGCCCTTCGCCTTCAACGGCAAGTACACGCAGCTGCGCTATGTGAACGTCTGGCCACGCCCGCTGCAGAAGCCGCATCCGCCCGTGTGGGTGCCCGGCGGCGGCAGCATCGAGACGTGGGCGTGGGTGGCGGAACGGAACTACTCGTACAGCTACCTGAGCTTCTCCGGCTACAAGCGCGGGGAGCAGGTGATGCAGGGCTACTGGAGGACGCTGGACGAGATGGGGCTGAAGCGCAACCCCTATCGCGGGGGCTTTCTGCAGCTGATCTGCGTGGCGCCCACGGACGCGGAGGCGGAGCGGATCTACGCGCCCCACGTGGACTACTTCTACGACAAGTGCCTGCACATCGCGGCGGGGTTCGCGGAGGCGCCGGGCTACCGGACGGTGAAGACGATCGCGGCGGGGCTGAGCTCGCAGTTCGCGCCGACGCAGCGGCAACAGCGCCAGCAATCGGGCAAGCGCATGACGTGGAAGGACTACATCGAGCAGGGGTTCATCGTAGCCGGGAGTCCGGCGACGGTGCGGGAGCAGCTGAAGGACGTCATCACGCGCCTCCACGTGGGCCACCTGATGTGCCTCCTGCACCTGGGGAACATGCCGCGCGAGACGACGCTGATGAACACGGACCTCTTCGCGCGGGAGGTGATGCCGCATCTGCGGGGCCTGTGGTCCGAGTGGCGCGACGAGTGGTATCCCAAGGCGCTCCCAGAGCGCGCGATGCAGACGCCTGCGGCCCGCGCGCGCTAGGCGAGAATCGAGGAGGCCCATGCCGATACTACAGCGAGTCTCCATGCGCAAGGGGACGTTTAGCGTCCGTTATTGGTCGCAAGGGAAGGGACGGCCCATCGTCTTCCTGCACGGGTGGGCGGGACTCCCTCGCGCCACGGCGTGGCTGGAGGCGCTGGCCCAGCGGAGGCTCGTCATCGCGCCGGAGTTCCCGGGCTTCGGCGAGAGCACGGGCCTGGAACGGCTGGACGATTTTCTGGACATCGCCCTCTATCAGTTCGACCTCTTTGCCACGCTGAAGCTCCGGCAGGCCGACCTCATCGGCCACGATTTCGGCGGCGCCATCGCCGCCGAGGTCGCGGCGCTGCGGCCGTCGCTCGTTCGCAGGCTGGTGCTCGTCGCGCCCAGCGGCCTCTTCGATGAGAAGCGGCCAGGGGTTGACCCCTTCGCGACGACGGAGGCGGAGCTGAACGCCGCATCGTGGCATGACGCCGCCGCGGCGGCGAAGGGCGGCCTGATCGTCACGCCGCAGAGCGACGAGGAGAAGAAGGCAGCGGTCATCGAGCGGGCGAAGGCGCTCTCCGCCGCCGGGAAGTTCCTCTTCCCCATCCCGGACAAGGGGCTCAAGAAGCGCCTCTCGCGCATCGAAGCGCCGACGCTGCTGATCTGGGGCGCGGGGGACCAGGTGGTGCCGCCGCAATATGCGGCGCTGTTCAAGCGCCGGGTGCAGGGCGCGCGGAGCATCGCCATCGCAAAGGCAGGGCACTACCCGATGCTGGAGCAGCCTGCAAAGTTCACGGCAGCGGTGAAGGGTTTCTTGGGGTAAGCGGCGACCTTCGGGCGTGTTCTTCCCTGAAAGTATGACTGTGCTTAGTAGTCATACTTCAGCAAAAAGTCATACGAATGACCGGAGTCATACCATGCCGACAAAAGTCGGAACCAAATGGCAGGTTGTCATCGAGAAGGATGTGCGGGAGAAGTACGGAGGTAACCGGAACAAGCCATGACCGGATTCGTTGACACGAACATCATCGTCAGGTACCTGACGAATACGCCCCCGGACCTCGGGGAGGCCGCGTCCCGGATCCTGGAGCGAGAGGACCGGCTGTACCTCACCGACGCCGCCTTAGCTGAAGCGGCGTATGTGCTCACTTCGTATTACCGACTGCCGCGGACAACGGTAGCAGACAGCCTCATCCAACTCTGCCAGCAAACGAACATCGAACTCTTCCGCCTTGAAAAGGGCTTTGTGCTTCAGGGACTGTACCTCTGTCGTGAGTCAGCCAAGGTCTCCTTTGACGATGCCCTGATCTGGGCCGCCGCCAGAAGTAGCGATATCAAAGGGGGTTACACGTTTGACAAGGACTTTCCTCAGGCCGGCATCGAAGTATTGGGGCTAGGGTAGCCCTATGCCCATCAACGCCGCGTGGCATAGAAGGCACGTGCTGCCCAAAAGCGCCCCAAAAGCGGCTAGAATAGCCTGGCACTCGGCGCATGCGAAGGCGTGCGGCTGCAGGCCTATCCCGGCGAGTCTCCAAGCCGAGATACGAAGGCCGGCACAGAAAGGCTAAGGCTGCCGTGGAACTCGATTTCGCGTTCATCTGCGACTATGCGGAGGTCTCCAACAAGATCAACGCCCTGGGCATAGGCTTTGACACCATCTTCGCCCAGTCAACGCCGGTCACCCACGGCTCCTTCCACCTGGTGGCGCAGTTCCGCGCCGAGCCGACCGAGGTGGGGCAGAAGCGCATCACGCTGAGCATCATTGACGCCGATGGAAAGGCCGTCATCAACCCTGCCGAGGCGGCTATCACCATCGGCCCGCCAGCGCCAGGGTCCTATGACATCGTCGCCAGAGTGAGCATCGCCTTCGGAAGCGTAACCTTCCCCAGGTTCGGGGCCTACTCTCTGCATGCCGATGTGGAGGGCCAGGAGATGGTCCGAATCCCCCTGCGAGTGGCGAAGTCCGGCCAACAGAAGTAGGCTTCCTTCCGCCCTCCGGCGGTCTCGGTTGACAGGAGCCCCCTCCGCCTGATAGTGTTGGTGTTTGTTGGAACGCGGTGAAAGGGAGCAGTAGAGGCCCCTCTTGCCATCAGAGAGCCGGGGAACGGTGCGAACCCGGTGACAAGAGCCTCGAAGTCGCCCTGGAGCGGCCAAGCTGAAGTCCGGCGCAAGCCGGGCCACTAAGGTTGGACGGGCTGGCCCGAGATAGCCAAGGAAGGGCCCCGCCGGATGTGGAACCGGAGGGGAATGAGGGTGGTACCGCGGGAATCGCATCCCGTCCCTTGGTGGGACGGGTTTTTTTGTTACTGCGGCTCTAGCTGCGATTCCTGGGCCGGAAAGAGAAAGGACGCCTATGAAGCTCACCGGCGCGCAAGTGGTCTGCGAGTCCCTGATACGGGAAGACGTAGACGTGGTCTTCGGCCTGCTGGGCGGCGCGATCTTGCCGCTCTATCAGACCCTGCCACAATACCCCCAACTGAAGCACATCCTGGTCCGCCACGAGCAGGCCGCCGCCCACGCGGCGGACGGCTATGCCCGCGTGACGGACAAGGTGGGCGTCTGCATCGCCACGTCAGGCCCCGGCGCAACGAACCTGGTGACGGGCCTGGCCAATGCCCTCATGGACTCCGTGCCCATGGTGGCCATCACGGGCCAGGTGCCGCGCAAGGCCATCGGCAAGGACGCCTTCCAGGAGACGGACGTCCAGGGCGTCACGCTGCCTGTGACCAAGCACAACTACCTGGTAATGGACCCGAGTGAGCTGGCCCGCACCATAAAAGAGGCCTTCCACATCGCCAAGACGGGCCGCCCGGGGCCGGTGCTGGTGGACATCCCCAAGGACGTCCAGCAGGAGATCGTGGACTACAACCCGGAAGACGTGGCCATTGACCTGCCCGGGTACAAGCCGCATCTGACCGGGCATCCCTCGCAGATCCGGGCCGCCGCGAAGCTCATCGCGGAGGCCAAGAAGCCCATCATCCTGGCGGGCCACGGCGTCATCATCTCCAGCGCCTACGCCGAGTTGCGGGAGCTGGCGGAGAAGGCCCAGATCCCGGTTATCACGACGCTGCTTGGCATCAGCAGCTTCCCTGAAGACCATGTCCTCTCCGTGGGGATGCCGGGGATGCACGGGATGGCATACGCCAATATCGCGATAGACCGCGCCGACCTGCTCATCGCCATCGGCATGCGCTTCGACGACCGAGTCACCGGGCGCATCTCGGACTTCGCGCCGCGGGCGAAGGTGATCCACATTGACATTGACCCGGCCGAGATAGATAAGAACGTAAAGACGACGGTTCCCCTGGTGGGCGACGTGAAGAACGTCCTGACCCAGCTGAACCGCCAGGTCACGAGCAAGACCCACGTGGAGTGGGTGCGCGAGATCGAGCAGGCCAAGAAGGAGCACCCTTCGCACCTTATCCCGGAGAACAACAAGCTCCTGCCCCAGTACGTGGTGCGCCAGCTGTGGGAGGCCACCAAGGGCAACAGCATCATCGTGACCGGGGTGGGCCAACACCAGATGTGGGCCGCCCAGCACTTCTTCTACACCAAGCCCGGTTCCTTCGTGACCTCCGGCGGCCTGGGCACCATGGGCTTTGAGGTGCCTGCGGCCCTGGGCGCGAAGGTGGGACGGCCCCATGACACGGTCTGGTCCATCTGCGGCGACGGCGGCTTCCAGATGACGCTCCAAGAGCTGGCCACGATCCGCGAGCACAACATTGACGTGAAGTTCGCCATCTTCAACAACGGTTTCCACGGCATGGTGCGCCAGTGGCAGGAGTTCTTCTATAAGAAGGACTACGTGGAGACGCGCTTCTTCAACCCGGACTTCGTGAAGCTGGCGGAGGCCTACGACATGAAGGGCTTCCGCGTGACCGAGCGGAGCAAGGTGCGCGAGACGATCGAGAAGGCGATGGCCCACAAGGGCCCGGTGATCGTGGACTTCGCCGTGGAATCGGAAGAGAACGTCTACCCCATGATCCCCGCCGGCACCTCCGTGAAGGAGATGCTGGAGGCCCCCATGCCCGGCCGGGAGCTGGTGGACCACAAGGATGCATCCACATGACGACCAACGGCGCGCACTACCGCAAGCACACCATCACCGCCCTGGTGCAGGACAAGCCCGGCGTCCTGAACCGGGTGGCGAGCATGTTCCGCCGACGGGGCTTCAACATCGCCAGCCTAGCCGTGGGCGAAAGCGAAGTGCCCAACCTTTCGCGCATGACCTTTGTGGTCAACGCGGAGAACGAGGACACGGTGGAGCAGGCGACGAAGCAGCTGCGCAAGATCATCGAGGTGGTGAAGGTCACAGACCTGAGCAGCGAGGACATCGTGGCCCGGGAGCTGGCGCTGGTGAAGGTGAAGGCGCCGGACTCCGTGATCCGGGGCGAAATCATCCAGATCGTCGAGCTCTTCCGCGCCAAGATCGTGGACGTGGCCTCCGACACGCTGGTCATCGAGATCACGGGCGAAGAGAGCAAGATAGACACGATCTTGAGCCTGATGAAGGGCTTCGGCATCCTGGAAATCATGCGCACCGGCAGGGTCGCGATCACACGCGGCAAGAAGTCGGCGCTGAAGACAAGCGCGAAGGAAGAATAGGAGCACCATGGCGAAGATCTACTACGACAGCGACGCAAACCTGGGTCTGTTGAAGGGCAAGAAGATCGCGGTCATCGGCTATGGGAGCCAGGGCCACGCCCACGCCCTCAACCTCAAGGACTCGGGCTGCGACGTCACCGTCGGCCTGTACAAGGGCAGCAAGAGCTGGCCCAAGGCGGAGAAGGACGGGCTGAAGGTGGACACGGTGGCGAACGCCGCCAAGGCCGCCGATATCATCATGATTCTCCTGCCGGACACGGTGCAGTACAAGGTCTACGATGAGGAGATCAAGCCATACCTGGGCAAGGGCGATGCGCTTATGTTCGCCCACGGCTTCAACATCCACTACAAACAGGTGGTCCCTCCCAAGGATGTGGACGTCAGCATGATCGCGCCCAAGGCACCCGGCCATCGCGTCCGCGAGGTCTACACGGAGGGCGCGGGGACTCCGGCGCTCATCGCCGTCCACCAAGACGCCAGCGGCAAGGCCAAGGACATGGCGCTGGCGTACGGCAAGGGCATCGGCTGCACGCGGGCGGGCGTGTTGGAGACGACGTTCAAGGAAGAGACGGAGACGGACCTCTTCGGCGAGCAGTCCGTCCTCTGCGGCGGCGTCTCATCGCTGGTGAAGGCGGGCTTCGATACCTTGGTGGAGGCGGGCTACCAGCCGGAGCTGGCCTACTTTGAGACGATGCACGAGCTGAAGCTCATCGTGGACCTGATGTATCAGGGCGGCCTGAACTATATGCGCTATTCCGTGAGCGACACGGCGGAGTACGGCGACTACACCCGCGGCCCGCGCATCGTTGACGAGCGGGTGCGCAAGGAGATGAAGAAGGTGCTCAAGGAGATCCAAGACGGCACCTTTGCGAAGGAATGGATCACCGAATGGCGCGAAGGGGCGACGCACTTCAACGCCATGCGGAAGAAGGACCAGAACAGCCAGATCGAGAAGGTGGGCGCTGAGCTGCGCGGTATGATGAAGTGGCTGCAGAAGCCCAAGGACGCAGGCTCGGCGTACTAGGGCGATATGAGTCCTCGCCTTCGAGAATTGAGGGCACAGGAAGTCATACAGGCCTTCCAAAGAGCAGAGGAATGGTCAGGCAAGGCAAAGGAGACCACGTTAAGATCTTCATGCCCAATGGCAAGATGCTTGTTTTCCGCGGTGTTGGGGAAGTCGGCATCGGCATCTTACGAGATATGATCAAACGAGCAGGTCTGAGCGACGAAGAGTTCATAGGGTGTCTGAGGTAACGATGGCAAGAGATCGCAAGTACGCCGTGGTCCGCGAATACACCATAGTTATCGAAAAACAGGAGGACGCCCGGGGCTATTCTGTCCGCGTCCCTGCCCTGCCCGGCTGTTTTTCAACGGGAGACACCGTCGCGCACGCCGCAAGGAATGCCAAGGATGCCATCGAGACGTACATCGAGGGCCTGCAGGAGCAGGGCGAACGCATCCCTCGGGAACAACGCCCCAACGCTTACATCGGCAAAGTGAAGATTGCGGTTTAGTAATATGTCACAGACCACGATTGACATAGCCCCCAGCCCAGCCCGGTTCGCCATGAAGACCCGGGCCAGCCTCCTCCTCCCCTGCGGGGGATAAAGAGACTGGCTCACCTCCGCGCGCGATCTCCCAAGGTTTTCACGGCAACGAAAGAGGCTACACCCCATGGCTACGACAACTGAAGACAAAGTCCTAATCTTCGACACAACCCTGCGCGACGGCGAGCAGGCCGCGGGCGCGACGATGACGCTGGAGCAGAAGGTCCAGATCGCCCACCAGCTGGACACACTGGGCGTGGACATCATCGAAGCCGGCTTCCCCATCAGCTCGCCCGGCGAGATGGCCTCCGTGAAGCGCATCGCCCAAGAGGTGCGCCGCCCCATCATCGCCGCGCTCTCCCACGCCAACATCAAGGCCGTGGACGCGGCGGCGGAGGCGCTCAAAGAGGCGGCGCACCCGCGCATCCACGTCTTTCTCTCCAGCTCCGAGATCCACCTGCTGCACCAGCTGAAGAAGGACCGCGAGACGGTTCTGCTCCTGGCGGCGGAGGCCGTGGCCCACGCCCGCAAGAAGGTGGCGGACGTGGAGTTTTCGCCCATGGACGCCACGCGCTCGGACCCGGAGTACGTCTACCGCCTGCTGGAGGCGACCATTGACGCCGGGGCGACGACGGTGAACATCCCGGACACCGTGGGCTACACGACACCGGAGGAGTTCTATAAGTTCATCAAGGGCATCATCGAGAACGTGCGGAACATCAAGAAGGCGCGCATCTCCGTCCACTGTCACAACGACCTGGGGATGGCCGTGGCCAACAGCCTGGCGGCCATCCGCGCGGGGGCGCGCCAGATCGAATGCACGATCAACGGCATCGGCGAGCGCGCGGGCAACGCCTCCCTGGAAGAAGTGGTGATGGCGCTCAAAACGCGCAAAGACACCTACAACATCGGGACGAACATAGATTCCACGCAGCTGGTCAAGGCCAGCCGCCTAGTGAGCGAGCACACGGGCTTCGCCGTTCAACCCAACAAAGCCATTGTGGGCAAGAACGCCTTCCGCCATGCCTCCGGCATCCACCAGGACGGCATCCTGAAGGAGCGCACGACCTACGAAATCATGGATCCCAAGAGCGTCGGCCTCAGCGGCACGGCCCTGGTGCTGGGCAAGCTGAGCGGACGCCACGCCGTGAAGCAGCGCCTGGAAGAGCTGGGCTACCGCCTGAGCGAAGCCGATCTGGCGCGGGCCTTCGACCGCTTCAAGGAAGTGGCGGAGAAGAAGAAGGAAGTCTCCGACCGCGACCTGATCGCCATCGTGGCCGATGAGCAACGGACGACGACCGACGCCTATAAGCTGGGCAAGATGAACGTGGTCTGCGGCAGCGGCCAGACGCCCACGGCCACGGTGCAGCTCACCGGGCCGGACGGGAAGATGCAGGAGAGGAAGGCGACGGGCACCGGCCCAGTAGACGCGACCTACAAGGCCATCGAAAGCATCGTCGCCGCGAAGGCCAAACTCGATGAGTACGCGGTGCAGTCCATCACCCACGGGATAGACGCCCTGGGCGAAGTGATGGTGCGCATCGAGAAGGACGGCATGACGTACATCGGGCGCGGCGCGGACAACGATATCATCGTCGCCAGCGCGAAGGCCTACGTGAACGCCCTGAACCGCCTTCTTGCCAACCGCGACATGCCGAAAGCCGCGGCACAATCGGCAAAGGTCGGCCCCTAGCGCACACCGGCAGGACGCTCACGCTCGCCTGAACATTCCCAGGGCTCGGGCTCATATCTGGCCCTGCGGCAGAAAGACCACTATGCCTAAGACAATGTTCGAAAAGATCTGGGAGTCGCACGTCGTGAGCGAAGAGCCCGGCAAACCGGCGCTCCTCTACATTGACCTGCACCTGATCCACGAAGTGACCTCCCCGCAGGCCTTCGACGGCCTGCGCCTCAACAGCCGCGAGGTGCGCCGCCCGGACCTGACAGTGGCGACGGTGGACCACAACGTGCCGACGACGGACCGCTCCAGGCCCATCGCGGACGAGACCTCGCGGAAGCAGATCGAGGTGCTGACCAAGAACGCGAAGGAGTTCGGCTTCACCTACTACGATATCCACAATCCCAACCAGGGCATCGTCCACGTCATCGGCCCGGAGCAGGGGTGGACCCAGCCGGGGATGACCATCGTCTGCGGCGATAGCCACACATCCACCCACGGCGCATTCGGCGCGCTGGCCTTCGGCATCGGCACCTCGGAGGTCGAGCACGTTCTTGCGACGCAGTGCCTCATTCAGACCAAGCCGAAGACGATGGAGGTCCGCACCAAAGGCGCGCTCCCCAAGGGCGTCACGGCCAAGGACCTAATCTTGAACATTATCGGCCGCCTGGGCGTGGACGGCGGCACCGGCTACGTTATCGAGTACACGGGAGAAGCGGTCCGCGGCCTTTCCATGGAAGGGCGCATGACCATCTGCAACATGTCCATCGAATGCGGCGCACGGGCGGGACTTGTCGCGCCGGACGAAAAGACCTTTGCCTACGTGAAGGGCAGGCCCCGCGCGCCCAAGGGCGCCGAGTGGGAGAAGGCCGTGGAGCGGTGGAAGTCCCTGACCACCGATCCCGGCGCGACATACGACAAGGTTGTGGAGGTGGACTGCGCCTCCATGACGCCCTTTGTCACCTGGGGCACGAACCCAGGCATGTTAGTGAAGGTGACAGACACAGTGCCGACGGTGGAGTCTTTCAAGACGGAGGCCGACCGCCGGGCGGCCCAGCGCGCCCTGGAGTACATGGGCCTCAAGCCAGGAACGCCCATCCAGGAGATCCCTGTAGACTACGTCTTCATCGGCTCCTGCACCAACTCGCGCATAGAAGACCTACGCGCAGCGGCGGCCATCGTGAAAGGGAAGAAGAAATCGCCCAAGGTCCAGGCCATCGTGGTGCCCGGGTCGGCCATCGTGAAGCGGCAGGCCGAGGCTGAGGGCCTGCACAAGGTCTTCACCAATGCCGGCTTCGAGTGGCGGGAGGCTGGCTGTTCCATGTGCTTAGCCATGAACCCGGACGTGCTGAAGCCTGGGCAGCGCTGCGCCTCCACCTCCAACCGCAACTTCGAAGGGCGGCAAGGCGCGGGCGGGCGCACACATCTGGTAAGCCCGCAGATGGCGGCGGCGGCGGGTATCACGGGCCACTTCGTGGACGTGCGGGACTGGAAATAGGGGATAATGCGACCCATCATGCGAAGGTGCTCGAAAACAAAAGCGGCGCGCACAGCTCGATTGAAACATGCGTTGGCAAAAATTGACCCAAAGCATGAGACGGCATTTGCTAACGGAGAAGTACATGAGGACTTCAGTTTTTGGCTCGAGAACGACCCTCGCATTCTGAAGCGAATAGCCGCTGCATAGAAACGAGTAGCCGCCTGAAAAGGCGTGCGGCTCGAGGATATCAAGGTGTAAAGGAAGGCTGGCTGCGATGGGTGAGCAAGCGAAGAAGTGTCAAAGCTGCAGCATGCCGCTCCCCAAGGACGGGAGCAAAAACGGGATGGAGGCCGACGGCTCAAAGAGCCTGGCCTACTGCAACCTTTGCTATCAGCAGGGCGCCTTCACGCAGCCGAATATGACCGTTGCGGAGATGCAGGCCTTCGTCAAAGGCAAGATGAAGGAGATGCACTTCCCCGGCTTCATAGCCGGATGGTTCACCAAGGAGATTCCCAAGCTAAAGCGGTGGAAGAAGAGCGCATGAAAGCCAAGCATCGCGAAGCCGAGGAAGATAAAGAGGATATTGAGGCCGTGAAAGAACGCGCTCGGGAGCCGAGTCTGAATTTCGAAGACGTTATCAAAGCTCTGAAGATGCGAGGGAAATTGTAAGGCGTCCTTGTGCGGTCGCCCGGAGAAATACCATGCAACCGTTCACCAAAGTCACCGGCATCGTCGCCGCGCTGAACCGCGTCAACGTGGACACGGACCAGATCATCCCGAAGCAGTTCTTGAAGCGCGTGGAGCGCACGGGCTTCGAAGACTTCCTCTTTTTCGACTGGCGCTATCTCCCCGACGGCAAGCCGGACCCGAAGTTCGAGCTGAACGACCCGGCCTATAGGGGCGCGACCATCCTGGTCGCGGGGCGCAACTTCGGCTGCGGCTCCTCCCGCGAGCACGCGCCCTGGGCCCTCAACCAGTACGGCTTCCGCTCTATCATCTCCTCCAGCTTCGCCGATATCTTCCGCAACAACTGCTACCAGAACGGCATGGTGCCCGTGGTCCTGCCGGAGGAGACCGTGGCGAAGATCATGGCGAAGGCCAAGGCCAGGAACGGCTACAAGCTGACCGTAGACCTGGAGAAGAAGCAGGTTTACGATGACCAGGGCCTGACGGCCTCCTTTGACATCGAGGAGTTCCGCCGCTACTGCCTTATCAACGGCCTGGACGACATCGGCCTGACGCTGAAAGACGAGGGCAAGATCGCCGCCTACGAAAAGAAGCGCTGGCCGGAGACGGCAGGCAAGAAGCATAGCTGATCCCAGGGGCCGCCTGAAGCGGCCCCTTCAATTTCTCCCGAGGATATGCGCCATGAAGTTCACTATCGCTGTGGTGGCCGGAGACGGCATCGGCCCCGACGTCGTCGCTGAGGGCATCAGCATCCTCAATCGCATCGGCGAGTTGTACGGGCACCAGTTCGAGTTCAAGCAGGCCCTCATCGGAGGCTGCTGCATAGACGCCCACGGCGTCGCGATTACGGATGAGACGGTGGCGATGGCGAAGAAGACGAACGCGGTGCTCCTGGGCGCCGTGGGCGGGCCCAAGTGGGACGACCCCAAGGCGCCCACGCGCCCGGAGGACGGCCTGCTGCGCATCCGCAAGGACCTGCAGCTCTTCGCCAACCTGCGCCCGGTGAAGACCCATCCCCAGCTCCTGGACTCCACGCCCATCAAGGCAGACCTCCTCCGGGACGTGGACATGCTCGTCATCCGGGAACTGACTGGCGGCCTCTACTTCGGCAAGCCGAAGAGGCGCTGGGAAACGCCGCGCGGGCGCAAGGCCGTGGACACCATGGCCTACAGCGAAAAAGAGATCGCCCGTGTGGTCACCGTCGGCTTCGAGATGGCGCGGCGGCGGCGCAAGAAGCTGACCTCCGTGGACAAGGCAAACGTCCTCACCACCTCCCGCGTCTGGCGCGAGATCGCCATCGAGATCGGCAAGAGCTACCCGGACGTGAAGCTGGAGCACATGCTGGTGGATACCTGCGCCATGAACCTAATCCGGAACCCGCGCAGCTTCGATGTCATCGTGACGGAGAACACCTTCGGCGATATCCTCACGGACGAAGCGGCGGTGCTGGCGGGCTCCATGGGGATGCTTCCCTCGGCGAGCCTGGGCGGCGCGCGGCTGGCGAAGGGCGGCGCGATGGAGGGCAAGAAGCTCTTCGGCCTCTATGAGCCGATCCACGGCAGCGCGCCCGATATCGCGGGGCAGAACAAGGCAAACCCCCTGGCCACCATCCTTAGCGTGGCGCTGCTCCTGCGCTACTCCTGCGGCCTCCCCAAAGAGGCCGAAGCGGTCGAACAGGCCGTCCAGGGCATCCTGGAGAGCGGCCTCCGCACCTTCGATATCGCGAAGCCGGGCGAGCCGTGGCTCGGGACGAAGGAGATGGGCGCGAAGGTGCGCGAGGCGATCCAGCGGTAGACGCCGGAGGCCTTGGGCGCTGTAAGAAGAGCTGCGGAGGACGCTTATGCAACCTGCGCCGGTTCTCAGCATCGCTGCCGCAGTCACCCTCGTCGCTATCGCGGTAGGGGCCGCCGCTTGCGCTAGCGCGCCCTCAACGGGTGCGCCCAAAGAGGTCGTCGAGCGGGGCAAGGCCCTCTATGAGGCCAACTGCCGGAGCTGCCACGGAGGCGCAAGCGGCGGCGCGCTCCGGGATATCCCGCCTCCACACAACAATAACGGCCACACCTGGCATCACGCCGACCAGCTGCTCATTGACATCGTCCTCAACGGGGTCAGCATCCCCAACTACGAATGGAAGATGCCGCGCTTCAAGGACACGCTTACGGAGGCGGACGCCCAGGCCATCATCGCGCACATCAAGAGCTGGTGGACGGCGGACCAGCGCGCCTTCCAGGCCACCGCAACGGCCCAGTACGGCACCTAGGCCCACCCCTCACCTCAGGCCGGGGCTTGTCCCACCCCGTACAGCCTCGCGCAGTTCTCCCAAAGGATCTTCCGCTTGGCCTCCGCGCTCAGGCCCTCCATCGCCAGGAATTCGTCTATGGCGTGCGGGTAGAGCGAATCGTCGTGGGGCCAATCGGTGGAGATGACCAGGTTGTCCGCGCCAAGCGCCTGCACCACCGCGGGGACGCCCGCTTCGTCCGGGTCGCAGGCCACGTAGCAGCGGCCCGCGAAGTAGTCGCTGGGCTTGCGCTCCAGCTTCATCGCATCGGCGTGGCCCAGCTTGGTCTGCTCCTCGTCCAGCCGCCAGAGCCACCAGGGCGCCCAGCCGCAGGTGGCCTCCAGGAAAGCTGCTTTCAGCTTGGGGTGGCGGTCGAAGGCGCCGCTATAGATCAGGCCGCCCATCGCCAGCATCATCTCGATGGGGTGGGCCGCGGCGTGCATCATCATCAGACTATCCATGTAGCGGTTGGATAGATGCTCCTGGTAGGCGCCCTGGATGCCGTGGAAGGCCACGGGCACGCCCAGGTCGGCGGCCGTCTCCCACAGGGGGTGGTAGGCCTTGTCATACCAGGGGCGCCGCTTCACCGGATTCGTCGGCAGGGTAAGCGCCGCATGCCCCAGCGTGCCGACGGCGTACTCGGCCTCTCTGATGCCCAGGCGGACATCATGCAGGGGGATGACGGCAGTAGCCTTGAGGCGCTTGGGGTCCCTGGCGCAGTAGTCGGCGAGCCAGCGGTTGAAGGCGCGGCAGAGGGCGGCGGCCAGCTCGGCATCCATATCGTCTATGGCGATGACGTGGCCGCCGATGGTGCGGAAGGCGACGGCGACGTCTATCCCCTCCACGTCCATCGCCTCCAGTTGGGAGGCGGCGCCATAGCCCTGGGCCTTGGCGCCGGCATAGCGCTTGGTCTTAGGGTGATTCTGGTCGTAGCGGGCCTTGTTCAGCGGCCCGCGCAGGGGGTGGTCGCTGAAGGCTGGAAGGGCCTTGCCCTGGCTGGTCCAGCCGATGCGCCCGTGCTCGCCCTGGGGCGCGATGGTCGGCGCGTAGGCCTTGAAGCGGTCGTCCAGGTAGGTGAGCCAGAGGTCGCGCGGCTCCATGACGTGCATATCGGAGTCCATGACCCGGTAGCCCTGCTTCGCCATCTGCGCCTCCTGGCGGGCAGACTATAGGCGCGGCACGGAAAGGGGTCAAGGCGGGCCGCCCAACAGAAGCGGAGGCGGCCATTCCCTCCCGTTTTGCTATACTTATTGCTGGTGTCTCCCAGAGAAGCTTGCCCTTGATTGCCTATGGACTCCAGACCAGTCGAGCTCTATGACACGACCCTCCGCGACGGCTCTCAGGCCGAAGGCGTGACCTTCTCTGTGGAAGACAAGCTGAAGATCGCCCAGAAGCTGGACGAGCAAGGGATCAAGTACATCGAAGGCGGCTGGCCCGGGTCCAACCCCAAGGACGCCGACTTCTTCGAGCGCGCCAAGAGGCTCAAGCTGAAGCAGGCCCAGATCGCGGCCTTCTCCATGACGCGCCGCGCCAACGTAGCGGTGGAGAAGGACGAGAACATCAAGGCGCTCCTGGACGCCGAGACGCCGGTCATCACCTTCGTCGGCAAGAGCTGGGACCTCCACGTCTCAAAGGTGCTGGAGACGAGCCTGGAAGAGAACCTGGGCATGATTTCCGATTCCATCGGCTATATGAAGGCGAAGGGGAAGAAGGTCTTCTACGACGCCGAGCACTTCTTCGACGGCTACAAGGCGAACCCCGACTACGCGATGCAGACGATCAAGGCCGCGGCGGAGGCGGGGGCCGACTGCATCATCCTCTGCGAGACGAACGGCGGCGCGCTGCCGAGCGAAGTCGCCGATATCGTCGCCAAGGTGAAGAGGGAGCTGCCGAAGATCAACTTGGGCGTCCACTGCCACAATGATAGCGAGCTGGGCGTGGCGAACAGCCTGGTCGGCGTCGCCGCCGGCGCGACCCAGGTGCAGGGCACCATCAACGGCCTGGGCGAGCGCTGCGGCAACGCCAACCTCATTTCCATCATCGCCAACCTCAAGCTGAAGTACGGCAACGACTGCGTGACGGACTCTCAGCTGGCCAAGCTGAAGGAGACCTCGCAGTACGTCTATGAAATCCTGAACCGCGCGCCAAACCCCTTCCAGCCCTACGTGGGCGAAAGCGCCTTCAGCCACAAGGGCGGCATGCACGCCTCGGCCGTGGCCAAGGTGGAGCAGAGCTACCAGCACATCGAGCCGGAGAAGGTGGGCAACAAGAAGCGGATCACAGTCTCCGAGCTTTCGGGCCGCAGCAACATCCTCTCCAAGGCCAAGGAGATGGGCATAGACCTCTCCAAGAACAAAGAGGTCGCGAAGAAGCTGGTGGACATCGTCAAAGAGATGGAGAGCAGGGGCTTTGCCTTCGAAGGGGCCGAGGCCTCCTTCGAGCTCCTCCTCCGCCGCGAGCTTCCCGGCTACAAGAAGCCTTTCGACCTCGTGGACTTCATGGTCGTCGTGGAGCGGGCGCGACGCGCCAACGGCAAGGGCGTCAGCGAAGATTCCCTGGCGGAGGCGACGGTGAAGGTGCGCGTGGATGGGACGCTCCAACACACGGCCGCCGAGGGGGACGGCCCGGTGAACGCCCTGGACAACGCCCTGCGGAAGGCCCTGGCGCAGTTCTACCCCAAGATCTCCATCATCAAGCTGGCCGATTTCAAGGTGCGCATCGTGGACGGCACCGTGGGCACGGAGGCCTCCGTGCGCGTCTTCATTGACTCGACGGACGGCCAGCGCCACTGGACCACGGTGGGCGCCTCGCCCAACATCATTGACGCCTCATGGCTCGCCCTGGCGGACAGCCTGGAATACTGGCTCATCAAGTACGGGAAATAGGGGCGCTCCCTGGAGCAGTCCTGCTTCCCCTAGTTGCGGCAGGCGGCTAAGCTGAGACAGTCTACTGTTCCGAGATAAAGGCGGGTGTGGAGATGGCAGCTCTCACGGACTATATACAGGTAGCCATGCATCGAGCGGAATATGAAAAACTCGAGGATGGCACATTCTACGGCCAGATCCCGGGTCTGAATGGTCTCTACGGTAGCGGCAAGACATTGGAAAGCTGCCGGGAAGAACTCCAGAGCGCCCTCGAAGACTGGATCGTTTTCGGGCTCCGAAATCGCGCGACTATTCCGTCGATTGATCACGTTGACCTGAATGTTGCTCGGGTTGGGTGATGCCCAACTTCGGCCCTGTCAGCCGCCGCGAGTTGACCGAAGCGCTGCGGCGGAGCGGCTTTTCGGGGCCATATCCGGGTGGGCGGCATGAGTTCATGTCAAAGGCACGCATCGTGAGGCAGGCCGGCATCAGCCGGAGCGAATGGGAGTCACTCTAGGCCCGGGCCCCAGCCGCCTCCGCGACAGAGACAAGCCTCCTACCGCGCAGCCGCAGAAGGGGCGCCCCGACGCAGCATCGGAGCGCCCCTCAAAGCCCGCCGCTCGAGCGCCAACACCGGAAGGCCGATCGCCAAGTGCGGAAGGAAGAGCAGCGCGTGGATCACCACGGCAAAGCTCAGTACGGCGGCCTCATCCACGGCGAAGAGCCCCAGGGTGGAGACGGCGACGAACTCGTACACACCGGCGACGCCAGGCGGCGCCGGGACTGCGCCTGAGAACATGGAGACGGCGACGATAACGATGGAGGCGAGCCAGAAGGGCATCTGAATGCCCGCCGCCTGGGCGACGAGCCAGGCGGCTACGCCAATCAAGAGCCACGCAATCGCCGTCAGGGAGATGCAGAGGGCAAGGAGTCCCCGCTGGCTCTGCGTTGCATGCACATGCTGCAGGGTCTCCGCCAGGGGCTTCAGCCACCGCACCTTGCCGAGGCGCGAGACACCTCTGCCCAGGAACACCATGCCGAGAAGCGCCGCGCCCGAAAGGCCCCACAGCGGCAGGACGATGGGCCGGAAGCCCGAAAGCTGGGGCAGCACCACCAGCCCCGCGCCGACCAGGTTCACCGTCACCAGCAGGTCGAAGAGCCTGCTGAGGAGGAAGCCGGAGACGACGCGCGAAGCCTTCACGCCATCGCCGCGCGTCAGCAAGACCGTCTGCGTCGCCTCCGAAAGGACGCGCACAGGGCTCAGGTTGTTCACCGCGCTCCCGGCGCTGGCGACAAGGAAAAGGCGCGAGGTGGTCACGCGCTCATCGCGCAGGAGGAGGCGGAAGCGGATGGCCCTCAGGATGCCTGCGATGATGACGGCGCCAAGGGCCAGAGGCACAACCCGCCAATCGAGCTCCGCCAGGGCTCGCCCTAGGGATGCCCACGAGGTGTCCTTCAAGGCTAGCCAACCGAGCGCTCCGCCTACGCCAAAGCCGATCAGTCCGTATGCAAAGCGTCGGTCCATGGACGCGGTCCGTCTCTCTCTTCACGCCCCGGCGCATCAAGCACAGGGGCGATGCCAACACGTTATGAGTGATTCTCTCCGAACCGGGCGCATGGCGAAACAAGGCCAGCACTAGAATCCGGGAGAGGGTGCGCACCCACAGGCCCGCACCAGGGCAAGACGGCTTCACAGGCCGTAGCGGGCCACTTTTCCCTTGCGCACAGTGCGGAACATGAAGAGATCGGGGCCTTTGACGGCGGCATGATCCCAAGGGGCAAAGCCCATCACGGGGTTTCGCCCGCCGGTGGCGCAGGGGACGTTGCGCACCTGCTCCAGCCCGGTCTTCAGCCCTGCGCGCGTCAACTCGGGAGCGCGGCGCAGGCCCTCGGTCATCAGCGTCATCATGTCATAGCCGAAGGCGGCGCGAAAATCGGCAGGGGGCCGTCCGCCCCAGCGCTTCACGTATTCCCGCTCCAGGCGGCGAAGCACGGGGTTGCGCTCATCGTACTGGTCGGGCCAGACCACGCCTTCGTTCTTGGCGATGGCGGCGGGCGTATTCGCCACCACCAGCATCGCGATATTGGAATAGACGAGGATCTTCCAGCCGAGCTTTCGGGCCGCAGGCACAAAGGTAAGCGTCGGCGCGCCCATGCCCAGGAAGAGCAGGCAATCGGCATGCCCCTTCCTTAGCGCGCGCAGCTGCGGCGTCACATCGCTCGTGTGGACATCGGTCATCTCGCGCCTGGCGATCTGGACGCCCAGGAGGTGCAGCTCCATCTCCAGCGAGGTGTAATAGAGGTCGCCGATGGGCCCGCGGCACTGGAGGACGGCGACGCGCTTGCGTCCCTCCTTCGCCATGAGCCGCGCCAGGTAGGTCATCTCGTCCGTGAGGGAGCCCGCCTGGAACTGAAAGTACCACTCGCCCCTTGTGCGCTCATGGCCGGACCAGTTGATGGTGGGCACCTTGACCCTATCCACCACCTCGGCCACGGCAAGGGCGTTGTCCGTGATGCCCGGCCCCATGATGCCGATGACCTCCGGGCGCGCCGCCATCTTCTCCCAGGCACGTACGACATTCTCCGGCGATCCCTCATGAGCCCCCGCGCCCGCCATGTACTGGAACTCGACGCCATAGCCGGCGATCCCGCCGGCGGCGTTGAACGCCTCGCGCTGCAACTCCATGCCGCGAAAGACCGGGTTCGCCCAATCAATCTTGGCGGCATCATGCAACACGCCGATCGTGACGCTCTGCCTAGCCATCTCCGCCTCCTTTGGCCGAGTCTTTTGCCTCCGCCTGGATCACCGCCGGTTCCGTCCACAACACCTTGCGATAGGCGATGCAGATCGCCGCCGTCAGCGTAACTGAAATGAGCCCGCCCGTCAGCATCGCCGTCTCCACGCTGTAGTGCTCCGCGATCGTGCCGCCGATGAGCGCTCCCAGCGGCGCAAGGCCCACGTTGATCATATAGATGCCCATCACACGCCCGCGCATATGATCGGGAAGCATAGCTTGCAAATGCGTATTGTTCATCGCGCCGAAGGAGAGCGTCGCCGCGCCCTCCGCCAGAAGAAAGAGCATGGCGAAGGGCACGGAGGTCATGAACGAAAGGGCCACGAGCGCGAGCCCGGCCAGGATGCCCGCCACCGCCTGAGTGGTCATATGGCCCGCGCGGCGATTCCCCACCCCGGCAAACGTGGCGAGGATCAGAACGCCCACAAATCCGCCTCCGCCGAAACAAGCCATGAGCCATCCAAGGCCGTCTGCTCTCTGGCCCAGCGCATCCTTGGCAAAGACGGGCATGAGGCCAGTGGTGAACGGCATGACGAAGAAGGAAGGGATGATGGCCAGCATGATGATGGCAAAGATGCCGCGGTTGCCCAGCACGTAGCGAACGCCCTCCCGCATATCGGCGCCCGCGCTGGTCTCCGGCCGGCCCGCCTTCGGCGCCGGTTGCGGCACCATAGGCAGGATGATAAGGGTGACGACCAGGTAGCACGAGCCCTGCATGAAGAAGTTCGCCGTCGGGCCGAGATACTGGATCATGATGCCGCCGAGGGCTGGGCCGAGGACACGATTGAAGCTGAATGCAGATGAGGCGAGCGCGAGGGCGTTCGGCACATCGGCCCTGGGCACGGTGTTGGCGATGATAGTCTGGCGCAAGGGATTCATGATGGAGAAGCCCGCGCCGCTCAGGAAAGCGAAAAGGATCATGGTCCACGGTTTGACATGGTCCGTGGCGACCCCAAAGGCAAAGAGGAGTGACGTCGTCGCCAGGAAGATCTGGTCCGCCAGGAGCATCTTGCGGCGGTCCACCCGGTCGCTGAAGACGCCGGCAACGGGCCCGACGATCAGGAACGGAATGGTGCGAGCGCCGTTCACCGCGCCGACGAGGAGCGCGCTGTTCGTCTCCTCATACATCAGCCAGCCGATGGCGATCTGCTGGATCCAGTTGCCCGCCGCGAAGAAGACGGTCCCGATCCACAAGAGGCGAAAGTCGCGGTACTTGAGCGACTTGAAGGTGTGGATGTCCGTGATGCGCAGCTTTGCGGCGAACCCGGTGCCGATGCTCACGGGCTGATTCTACTGCGTTGCACCGCCGGTGGCGAACGCGCAGGGCGCCTAGGCGGGCGGCGGCTTGGCGAAGAGGCTCTTGCCATAGAAGAGCCCCATGGCGAGGAAGAGCGCGATGGCGATGCCGCCGCCCACGAGCATCGTGGTATCGCTGCCGCGCCCGTGGGCCAGCGCCCCGGCGAACATCGCGCCGAAGGGGCCGACGCCGACGTTCATCAGGTAGATGCCCATGACACGCCCACGCATCGCGTCCGGGATAGAGGTCTGCATGTGGGTGTTGTTGAGGGCCATGAAGGTGAACATCGCGGTGCCCTGGATGAAGAGGAAGACCATCGCCACCGCCATGCTGTGCGTGCGCGAGACGATGATGAGGCTGACGCCCGCCAAGACGCCGATGACGATCTGCGTGCGCCCGTGCTCCGGCCGGTTGCCGATGGTCGCCAGGACCAGGACGCCGATGAGCCCGCCCACGCCGAAGACGGCCAGAAGCGCGCCGAGGCCGTCGGCGTCCTGACGCAGGACGTCCTTGGCGAAGACGGGCATCATCTGGACGGTGAAGGGCATGATAAAAAAGGCGGGGATCATCGCCAGGAGCATCAAGGCCGTGATGTCGCTGCGGCTCGCCACATAGCGCAGGCCCTCCCGCAGGTCCGCCATCGCCGAAGTCTTCGGCTTCGCCGTCTCCTTCGCGCCGCCGCGGACGGAGAGGAGCATGCTCATGACGGCCACCACGGCGTAGCAGCCCGCCTGGATGAAGAAATTCGCCGAGGCGCCCACGGTGGTGATGAGGACGCCGCCCAACGCCGGGCCGACGACTCTATTGATATTGAAGGCCGACGAGTTGAGGGCGATGGCGTTCAGGAAATCCTCCTTGGGCACCACGTTCGCCGTCACCGCCTGCCGCAAGGGATTCTGGATCGCAAAGCCGATGCCTCCCAAAATGCTGAAGAGCATCATGTGCCAAACGGCGACCCCATCCGTGGCGACCATGAGGGCGAACCACAAGGCCAGCGCCGCCAGGAAGAGCTGGTTCACGATGAGGAAGCGCTTGCGGTCCACCCGGTCTATGAAGACGCCCGCGATGGGCCCGGCGAAGAGGAAGGGCAGCGAGCGTGCGCTCCAGATCGCGCCGACGAGGAAGGCGTTGTCCGTCCTATCGTAGACCAGCCAGCCCAGCGTGACCTGCTGGATCCAGTTCCCGGCGGAGAAGAGGACCGTCCCCAGCCAGACAAGGCGGAAGTCCCGGTGCCGCAGGGAGCGAAAGGTGGGGACGTTGGTGATGCTCAACTTTGACGTACTCGTGGGGGCGCCCCGCATTGGTAACTTACGGTGGAGGCAGCGGGGTCGCGGACCCGCGACACGCCGTTCGCCCCGCTCCTTGATCCTATTCTCTATAGAGCACCGCGGCGCCCGCCATGGGCCCGCCGCCGTTGGTGGCCACGGCCACCTTGGCGTTCGGCGTCTGCCTGGGGCCGCAGGTCCCGCGCAGCTGCTCCACCGCTTCGATGACGTGGCTGATGCCGTGGACGCGCCCGATGTTCAGCATGCCTCCGTTCGTGTTCGTGGGCAGCTTGCCGCCCAGCTTCGTGTTGCCATCGGCCACGAAGCGCCCGCCTTCGCCCATGGGGCAGAGGCCTAGGGCCTCCAGCCAGTTGAGGGTGAGCATCGTGAAGCCGTCGTAGACCTGGGCCGTGTCCACATCGCCCGGCTTGAACTGCGAGCGCTTCCAGAGGTACTTGGAGGCGACGATGCTGCCGTTGGTCGTAAGGTCGGGCCACTGGAACCAGTCGTACGGGTGCCCGGCGCCGAAGGACCAGGCGTCCACGTAGACGGGCCGCTGCTTCAGCGCTTTGGCCCGCTCAGCCGTGGTGACGATGACGGCTCCCGCGCCGTCCACCGGGAGATCGCAGTCCAGCAGGCGCATCGGCTCGGTGATGTAGCGCGCGGAGAGGTAGTCCTGCATCGTGATCTTCTGCCGCATCAGGGCGCGCGGGTTCAGAGAGGCGTACTCCCGCTGGGCCACCGCCACCGCGCCGAAGTGCTCTTCCTTGGTGCCGTAGACGGCCATATGGCGGCGCATGTACATCGCCACCCACTGGGTGGCCGAGATGAAGCCGTAGGGGACGGTGAATTGGTTATCGCCAGGGATATGCGTCGGCGGCTTGCGGCCAGCGCTGTGGCCCCCGGTGAGGGAGACGGAGCGATAGGCGAGGCAAACTTCGGCGCTGCCGGAGGCGACCGCCGCGCAGGCGTCTATAAGCCCCGTGATGCCTGCGGGGCCCCAGCCGTTGATATCGTTGTACCAGGCAAGGTCCTTGATGCCCAGCGCATCGGCCACTTCCCAGCAGGTGACCGATTCGAAGGAGAAGCCGTACTGGGTGACGCCGTCAATATCGCTGGGCTTCAGCCCGGCATCGGTGATGGCGTCCATGGAGGCGCGGAAGGCGTTCTGCAGCACCGTGAGCCCGGTGTTGCGGCCCACGTGCGAATAGCCGACTCCGACGATGGCGACCTTGCGTCCGTGGTGCGGCATCTTAGCGCTCTCCCCTGGCTGCAGCCGCCGCGCGCGGGCGGAACTTGGGCAGCGTGACCTCGGGCGTCACATCATCGAAGACGACCTCCACCGGCTCGCCTACCTTCAACTGCTCCGGCTTGTAGTCCACCAGATTGCTGACGATGCGGACGCGGGGGTCCTCCTCCAACTCAACCAGGACCACAGGGTAAGGCCCGTTCTTCACGAAGCCCGGGTGGTAGGGATAATGCGTCACCGTGTAGGAGTAGATCGTTCCCTTGCCGCTCACCACCTGGGGCGCGAGCTTGTCCGATTGGCAGAACCGGCAGACGGGCTTGGGCGGATGGTTCAGCCGCCCGCAGGCGGAGCACTTGGCGATGGCGAGCTGGTGACGCTTCGCAGCCTCCCAGTAGGACTTCGTGAACTGGTTCAGCTCGGGAAGCGGCTTATCGTAATCGGGCATGGGCGCACCTCGTGCGGCAAGAGAGGGGATCGCGGCCATTATACGCCGGGAACCTCTTGAGTCCAGCGTAGGCATCGGCGGCACCTGCTAGAGCGCAGTTATCGCTTCTCCGCCCGCGCCGCCGCGATGACCTTCGCCGCCGCCGCGTAGTCCCGCGCGCCGCCCTTGAAGATCGGCGGCACCAGGTAGAAGGCGTCGCAGCCCAGCTTCGCCAGGTTTGCCACGAGCTCCAGCGCCAACTCCACGTTGGAGCGCCCGCCCTCGATGGCCCGCAGCATCGCCGCGGGCGGATCGCCGAAGGCGACGCCGTCCTTCATCAGCATCTGGACGCCGCAGAAGACGGGCCTCTCCAGGTTCCTTCCGGCCACCGCTTCATAGTTCCGCCGGAACTGCTCGACACGCTTTGTGTCATAGACGGCCTGGGTGATGAAGAAGTGCGCGCCGGCCTGGACCTTCCGCAGCGTCAGCTCCGCCTGGCGCTGCGGGTCGGCGGCCAGGTCAACGATGGCGCCGACGCAGAGGTCCGTCGGCCTGGTGAGGCGCAGGCCGCGGAAGTCGTAGCCCTCGTTCATCCTGTTGATGGCGGCGATCAGCTCCGTCGGGCGATAGTCGTGGACGGCCCTCACGCGCCCCTGATCCTTCTCGCCGAAGTCGTCGCCCTTCACGATAAGGACGTTCTCCAGGCCGAGGGCGTCCGCGCCCAAGGCCTGCATCTGCAGCGCAAGGCGGTTCGCGTCCCGGGTGGCGAAGTTCACGATAGTCGAAAGGCCCGCGGCCTTCTTGATAAGCGCGCTCGCGGCCACCGTGTCCATGCGCACGGCGCGCCCGGGGCTGTAGGCCACGGAGACGGCGTCAGCGCCCAGGCCCCGCAGCTCGCGGGCGAACGATGGGTCGCTGGAGCGCGGGGGCGAAACGTCAACGATGAAGAGCGGCCGCGCGCCGCGCTTGGCGAAGAGCTCCGTAACCTTCGCCATAGGCTACGGCGCCGGGCTCGCCGGGAAGGGCGGCCCGTACATCAGCACGATATCGGCGTTGTCCTCCAGGGGGATCGCCGCCGGGTCGCCCGTGACGAGCCTGCCGCTCACGAAGGCGCTTATCTCGTGCTGGGCATCCGTCTTATTGTTCAACAGCGCCGTCCGGCTCAGCGGCTGGCCCCACACCTGAAAGAACTGGCCCAGGGTAAAGCTCCGCTTGGAGGGCGCCTCCACGTGGATGACGCCGCCGGCATCATGCGTGTGGAGCCAGAAGATGCAGGTGTTGCGGATGCCGACCTCCGCCGGGACGGGCGCGCGCTGGTTGTTGATGTGGATCGTGAGGCGGGAGTGGACGTGATAGGTCAGCTTCTCCGTCGCTTCACAAGGGATGTTCGCGGCCTGGGTCACGTTCGGGCCGGGAGTGCCAAAGGCGGATGTAGGGCCGGGCGCCACCTCATCCTTCGAATCGCCGCACGCGGCGCGGGCCATAATCGCAGTGAGGGCTGCGCCCAGGAAGGAGAGAGTTCGCATGATGCTCCTTCAGACGGAGGAAAAAGCGGATAGGAGCATGATACCAGAGGCGGGCCGCCGCCTTGACACTCCCCCGGTGCGCGCCTATGCTCCCGCGCACGGAGGAGACCGTCATGTCAGACGTCATCCCCAAAGCGGCGAGCGTGCCCGGCATCGAGATCAGCGACATCCGCTACGATTCGCACGGCTATCCTGTGCCCGCCTATCTGGCGCGGCCCAAGAAGACCGGACGCCTTCCCGGCGTCATCGTCGGCCAGGAGGCCTTCGGCATCACCGACCACGTGCGCGATATCGCGGCGGCCCTGGCGGGCCAAGGCTACGTTGCCATCGTGCCCGATTACTACGCCCGCACGGGGGAGCCGAAGCCGCGCACGGAGATCCCGGCCATCCTGAGCGCCATAGACCGCATCCACAACCCCGCCATCCTGCGCGATTACCAGAGCGCCATCTCGCATCTGGTGAAGAGCGGCCTTTGCGACCCCAAGCGCATCGGCACCATGGGCTTCTGCACCGGCGGCACTTACTCGATGATCCTGGCCATCGAACAGCGCGACCTGGCCTGCGCCTGCATCTGGTACGTCAGCCAGCTGACCTATCAGCAGCTGAACGAGCGCAAGCCCTACCACCCGATAGACCGCGCGGGCGAGATCCGCTGTCCCACCCTCTTCATCTACGGCACCGCCGACCAGGTCTGGACGAAGGAGAAGGTCGCGCGCCTGGAGGCGAACCTCAAGAAGGGCAAGTCGCCCTCCACCCTGCGCGCTTACGAAGGGGCGGGCCACGCCTTCCTCGCGCCGGACGGCTTCGCGTATAGCGAAGCGGCATCCAGGCAGGCCTGGCCGGAGGCCCTGGCCTTCATGCGGCGCCACCTGGGCTAGCGCGCGCCCAACCGCCCCGCCGCATGCTATGATGGCTGGGCCGGATATCCTTACCCTCATTCACTCTGCCATGCAAAAGCCCCCGGAAAAACCCCAAGAGCCCCAGAAACCCGAACGCCCGCGCCGCTATCTCCCTCCCTGGCGCAGGCTCCTCCTCGAATACATCGCCATCGCCCTGAGCTACATCGCTATCCTGCTCCTTACAGGCAATGCCCTCATCGGCATCATCGTTATGCTCGCCGTCCTCTTCCTTCTCCGGTGGACGCGCCCGCCCTACTACCGGAAGCCCGACGATAAGAACGACCAAAAGAAGTAGCCGGGCGCGGAACCTTCCCAAACTCGCCGTCGTAGGCTTTACTGAGCACAAGACGCCGATGCGAGGTAGCCGTTGCGCCTGCGATTTCTCCTCTTGGTTGTAAGCGCCATCGCCGCAGCATTCCTCCTCGCCGCTTGTGAGGACGAGGCCGCGCCCACCGCAATGCCAACGCCGACCACGGCTCCATCGCCAACCGCTCTCCCGGCGACGGCGACCGCTTCACCGACGGCTACTGCGCTTCCCACCTCAACGCCGACCCGATCGCCGACGGCCACAGCCACGCCTCTGCCGACTCCATCGCCGACGGCGCGCCCAGCGCCAAGTCCGACGCCCGCTCCCACGCCAACGCCTGCCGCCACCGGCGAACCGCTGCGCGCCATCACCCTGGAGCGCGCCTTCCTCCGTCTGCCTGGAGGCGCATTAGGCCAGCGGCCCCTCTTCCTCACGTACCCGCCAGATGGCACGAACCGTGTCGTCGTTGTGGACCAGAACGGGCGCATCGTCATCTTTCCGAACGACACAAATGCTGCAGCCGTGAGCGCATTCCTCGACCTCACCGGCAGAGTCGGCCGCGAGGGCAATGAAGAGGGACTCCTGGGGTTGACCTTCCATCCGCGCTACGCGGAAAACGGCTTCGCCTACGTCTATTACACGGCCTACAACCCGCGCCGCTCCGTCATCAGCCGCTTCAAAGTCTCTGGGGATGCGAACCGCCTCGACCCGGCGAGCGAGACGGTGATCCTCGAGGTGGCGCAGCCCTTCGCGAACCACAACGGCGGGATGATCGCCTTCGGGCCGGACGGCTACCTCTATATCGGATCGGGCGATGGCGGCAGCGCAAACGACCCCCAGCGCAACGGGCAGAACCTCGGCGTGCTCCTGGGGAAGCTCCTGCGCATAGACGTGGACCGCCAGGAGGCCGGGCGCGCCTACGCCATCCCCGCTGATAACCCCTTCGTGAACCAGGCGGGCGCGCGCGGCGAGATATGGGCCTACGGCCTCCGCAATCCCTGGCGCTTCTCCTTCGATCGGGCCACCGGCGCGCTCTGGGCGGGCGACGTGGGCCAGAACCGCCTGGAGGAGATAGACATCATCAAGCGGGGCCTCAACTACGGCTGGAACATCATGGAGGGAAGCTCGTGCCTCTCCGGCACAACGTGCAACCGGGCAGGGCTGGAGCCGCCCATCGCCGAGTACGGGCGCGATAAGGGCTGCTCCGTCACCGGGGGCTATGTCTATCGCGGGCCGTCGCTCACCTGGCTGCGCGGCGCCTATCTCTACGCCGATTTCTGCAGCGGGCGCATCTGGGCCGTCCGGCACGATGGGTCGAAGGTCACAGAGGAGCGCGAGATGGCCAACACCGGGAGAAGCGTCTCCTCCTTCGGCGAAGATGCCGCGGGCGAAGTCTACGTCCTGGCCTTCGATGGGGTGGTGTACCGGATGCGGGCTGCGTCATAGTTGCGGAGCCTGCGGCCTTTGCTATACTGCCCCCAATCTTTCGCCAAAGGACGCCGCTGTGCGAACCGTCGTCTATGCCGGGAACGGCCGCTTCTCCCTGGACCCCGAGATGCCATTGCCCAAGCTGGACGAGCATGACGTCCTGGTGAAGGTGCGCTATTGCGGCATCTGCGGCTCCGATCTCCACCACTTCCAGGCCACCGGCTATGCCGAGCGCATCCGCGTCCTGGGGCACGAGATCTCGGGGCGCGTCGAGGATATCGGGAGAGGCGTCGGCAAGGTGGAGCGCGGCGACCGGGTGACGGCCCTGTGCGACGGCGGCTACTCGGAGTATGTGAAGGTCATCCAGGACGATGTGATCCCCCTGCCGGACCACGTGACCTACGAGCAGGCGGCCCTCAGCGAACCCCTGGCCATCGGCCTGCGCTCGGTGCGCGATTCGGGGCTGCGCCTGGGGGACAAGGCGGCCATCGTGGGCACCGGGCCCATCGGCCTCTACACGCTGGCGGCGGCGAAGGCGGCAGGCGCGCTGGAGGTCTACGTTTCCGAGATTTCCCCGGCCCGGCGCGAGGCGGCGAAGCGGATGGGCGCAACGGCTGTCTTCGACCCCAAGTCGCAGGATGTGCCCGGCGAGCTGAAGAGGCGCGGTGTGGAGGGCGTGGACGTAGTCTACGATTGCGCGGGCGCCAGGGGAACGCTCAAGCAGTCCATAGATATGTTGAAGCGCGGCGGCACCGTCGTTGTCGTCGGCCTCTCGGGCAAGCCCGATGAGATAGACACGCGCTGGTTCTTCCGCGCGGGCAAGGTGATGGCGATCCCCGCCGCCAAGGAGCTGTGGCCCATGAGCGTTGAGCTCATCGCCAAGGGGAAGATTGACCCGGCGGCGATCATCAGCAACATCATCACGCTGGAAGAGCTGCCGGACTATATGCAGGCATTGCAGAAGCCGGACGCCCATGTGCAGGTGCTGGTGGACCCTTGGGGAAAACGGTTTTAGTTCCCTTTTCTTCTCTTTCCCACCAGGGGCGAGAAGGGAAATGCACGGAAAAGCTAGAGGAGGCTCACGATGAGAGGAAAGCCGGTCATAAACCACGTCGCGCTGACGGTGGACGAGTCCCTGCTCCAGGGGGAAAAGCGCGAGAGGCTGAAGGAGTTCTACGGCCAGGTCTTCGGGTGGACGGAGATCAAGCAGATGACGAAGGACGGCAAGCTCTTCGTCTTCAGCCTCTACCGCTCGGGCCAGTTCCTGTACCTTCTCTCGGGGCCGAAGCCCAGCGTGATGGCGGGGCCGGACCATTTCGGCATCGAGGTGCAGACGCGCAAGGAGCTGGACGGGATGGTGGCTCGCGCGAAGGAGTGCAAGCAGCACCTGGGGAAAGAGCTCCAGATCATTGACATCAAATGCGACACGGAGACGCCCGACCTGCGCCTCTGGAACGCCTATGTCCGCTACCTCCTGCCGTGCATGGTGGAGGTGCAGTTCTATGAGGACAAGGCGACGGGGAAGACGCGCACCTCCATGGGATGGGAGCAGGGCGAGGGGTAGGGGCTGCGGGGCAGCCCAGTCGGGTAGGTGGGTTGCTTCGCAACCCAGGCGGCGTAGGCCCGTTCGTCGTGGCGATTGGGGATCGCCGCTTCTCAGGGCGACAGAGGGGGTGGCGCGGGGCGGCAGTGGGTATGTGGCCACTCGACTCTAGCCCTTTTTCTTTTTGCTGTTCCCTGCGATGTCACGCTCAGGCAGGTAATCGCAGAAGACTCGCGCGCGCTTCCAGTCAGGGACAGGCGGCTTGTGTCCCTTTTTAGGGGCATACACAGAGAGGCCCTTCATCTCCATGCGGTGGATATATCGCGGGCAGTTCGGGAAGATGTGCTTTGCTCTCACCCGGACGATGAACTGGGCACCCTCGAATTCTTTCATGAGCGGGTCGTCGCGGTGCAGCGTTGCCTCCCCGTTGACGCGCATCCGGTTCGTGTCTTCGAAGTTGATGAAGAGCATGCCGACTTGTGGATTTTTGAGGATGTTCCCCATACTTCGGTACATGCCATTGCCGTCATAGTTGGGGAATGCCAGCGTGTGCTCGTCAACCACACGCACGAACCCCGGCAGACCACCCTTGTAGGAGCAATCGGGTTGGCCGTGCTCGTCGGCAGTGGCGAGGAAGAACATGGGGGCACTTTCGATGATGTCACGGTCACCATCGGTGAAGACATCGTGGACGATGACCTGTTCCAGCCTATCTGCGATTCGGCGGCTGTCGAACATATCCTGAAGCTGCCGCGAACCTTCGTGATACATGTCTCCCATGTTCATTTGCCGTCTCCTTCAATCATGGTTAGCAAAAAATCATAGATCAGCATCGCTCCCCGACCAGCGCAGAACTCAGCATGCGGCGCGACAGGCGGTGACGTCTTCCCTTACTTAGGTCCACGTCTTAGTGAAGTCCCACCAGGAGAGTCACGCGCAACGCCCGTTGTCCGGCCTTGGGGCGGGAGGCCAGGGCGGAGGCGCGGAGGCCGACGAGCCAGAGGATGGCGCCATCGGCGCAGAGGAGGGGGAGGCGATCGCGGAGGGACCGCGGGAGCTTGGCGTCCACCATGAAGTCTTGTAGCTTCTTGGGCGCGCGCATGCCGGAGGGTGTGAAGCGGTCGCCGGGGCGGCGCACGCGCAGGGTGAGTCGCCTCTCGGCCCATGCGGCGTCGAGCCAGAGGACGTTCGGCGATGGGCGCGGCGACTTCGGCATCGCCGTTAGCTTGGCGGTGAAGCTCCACTCGCCGAAGGCGGCGGCGCCGGGAACGGCGAGGGGCGTTTCGCTGGGAGGCGGCGCCTGCGGCGGCGCTTCGCGGCGCAGCGTAAGCTCGCGGTAGCCTGCCTCGAAGCGCAGGCCGCCCGGGAGGGAGGTTGAGCGCCCGGCGGGGCCTGCGGCGATCTCCCGCATGGCGGCGAGATGCTCCCACTCGATGCCTTCGAGGTTGCCGCGCAGATGCGCGAGGGCGCGCTGAAGGGCGACGGTTTGCAGGGCCAGCGGCAGCTTCGCGAAGGCGTCCTTCTCGAGGGAAATGCCTTCCTTGGATAGTGTCGCGAGGCTCTTCCAGAGGGCGGCGACCTGCTCTTTCAGATAATCGTCGGCGTGGGATGCGCCTTCAGCCATGCGCAGCAGGGCGTCCTCGATGCGCGGGTTATAGGAGCGCAGCGCGGGCAGGAGCTCCAGACGGACGCGGTTGCGGAAGAACTTGAGGGACCTGTTGGAGGAGTCGCGGCGCGGCGCGAGCCTGTGGGCCGTGCAGTAGTCGTGAGTCTCCCGGCGGCGTGTGGTCAGCAGCGGGCGGGCGACGACGAGGGTGGCGCCGGATGCGCCGCGCCATGCGCTGACGGCCTCCATGCCGCGGAGGCCGCCGAGGCCGCTGCCGCGCAGGAGGTGCATCAGCACCGTCTCCGCCTGGTCATCGGCGGTGTGGCCGAGGAGGACGGCCTGCGCGCCGACCTTCTTGGCGACGGTGGCGAAGAAGCCGTAGCGGATGTGGCGTCCCGCCTCTTCAAGGGAGAGACGGGCGCGGCGACGGTAGGCTTCGACCTCCGCCGACTCGATGGTGAGGGGGATATCGAGGGCGCGGCAGAGGTCACGGACGTAGCCGGCATCGGCCTCGGACTCATTGCCGCGCAGGCGGTGGTTAAGGTGTGCGGCGTGGAGGCGGAAGCTGAGCGATGGGCGAAGGGAGGCGAGGGCGTGGAGCAGGGCGACGGAATCGGGGCCGCCGGAAATGCCGACAAGGAGGACGCTTCGCGAAGGGGCAAGCTTGCGCGCCCGGAGGAAATCGGCGATGCGGCGGTGGAGGCGAGCGGTGAGTCGTGAGGCCTCAGTGGAGGGCATGGCGAGGGCCTATCGCGCGCGGGCGTTCGACGCGCAGGGGGCGCTTCTCACGCTAGGCCTTCGAGACCAGAATGCGCTCGATCTTGACGCCGGTCATCTCGCCGACGACGAGGCGGGTGCCGTTGTAGACGACCTGCTCGCCCTCCTTGGGGACGCGGCCCAGGCGATCAAGGACGAAGCCCGCGAGGGTCTCGTAGTCGCCCTCGGGGATGCCGAGCTTCAGATGCTCGTTCGCCTCTTCGATGCGGAGGCCTCCATCCACCTCCGTCGTCTTCTCATCTATCTTCTGGATGGCGGCCTCGCCCTCCGTCTCCTCCGTGATGCGGCCGACGATGGCGCCGACGATCTGCTTGAGGGTGAGGATGCCGGCGATGCTGCCGAACTCGCTGACGAGGACGGCCATCTGGGTCTTCTGGTTGCGCATCTCCACAAAGAGGTCGTCGGCGTATTTGTTCTCGGGGAAAAGGTGGGCCTGACGCGCCAGATGGGTCACTTCATCGCTCTCCTTGAGGCCCTGCTTGGCCACTTCGCGGAGGACGTCTTTGGCGTAGAGGATGCCGATGACGTTATCGGGCTCGCCATCATAGACGGGGAACTTGGTGTGGGCCGTCTCCCGGTAGGCGGCGTAGAAATCGGTGAGGGTGGCGCCCTTTTCGAGCCACTGGATCTCCGTGCGCGGCGTCATGATCCGGCTGGCCAGGGTATCGCCCAGGCCCAGGGCCTTGTGTATGATCTCGGCCTGGGTCTTCTGGACCGTGCCCTCCTTTGCGCCCATCTGGACGATGGTCTGCAACTCCTCCTCGCTCACACTCGGCTTCTTCTCCTTCACCCGGCCCAGGGGAGCGGAGAGGACGGAGGCGACCCTATAGAGGAGCATGGCGAGCGGGTAGAGGATGCGCTCTGCGGTCTCGAAGGGGCGCACGAGCCAGAAGGCGAGGCGCTCGGCGTGGCGGGAGGCGATGGTCTTGGGCGTGGCCTCGCCTAGGACCACAAGGGCGATCGTGGCGAAGGCCGTGGCGGCGGCAACGGCGGCGCCGCCTTCGCCGAAGGCTCGGATGGTGAGCATGGTGGTGAGGGTGGCAAGGGCTGTGTTGACGAGGTTGTTGCCCAGAAGAATGGTCGCGAGGAAGCGGTCGGGCTCGTCCTTGATCTTGGCAACGCGTTTGGCGTTGGGGATGCCGCGGGAGACCCAGTGCTGAACGCGGACGTTCTGGAGGGAAAAGAAGGTGGTCTCCGCCCCGGAGAAGAAGGCGGAGAGGCTGAGGCAGATGAGGATGAGGAGGACGATCAGCCAGGTATCCACGCATGCCACCCATCAAGAGAGGCTGTCACAATGGAATCGTAACAAGGGCGGTGAGGGGTGTCAAAGAGAAGGGAGAGGAGATTCCATCCACAGATTCCACAGATGCATGCAGATTTAGGAAATGAGCCTGGGGAGAGCGCGGGAAGTCCACAGGATGAGAGGCCCCCTGAAAAACGCTAAGATTCTCCAAACAAGGGGGTAAATGGAAGTGGACTGCCGCTATTGGACGGTGTAGCCGCCGTCTACGACGAGGGTGTGGCCGGTAATGTAGGCGGCATCATCGGAGGCGAGGAAGAGGGCGGCGTGGGCGATATCGTCGGGCTTGCCGATGCGTCCCATGGGAGCGCTGGCGGCAAGTTTGGCGACGTTCTGGGCCTGGGCATCGGCATCCATGCCGCGCTTGCCGCCCCGGGCGAGGGGCGTGTCTATGAAGCCGGGGGCGATGGCGTTGACGCGGATGCCCTTGGGCGCAAGCTCCAGGGCCATGGTCTTGGTGATGAGGGTGACGCCGGCCTTGGAGGCGCCATAGGCATGGTTGCCCATGCCGACGAGGCCGGCGATGGAGGCGGTGTTGATGATGGCGCCGCCGCCGCTCTTGAGGATCTCCGGGACGGCGTACTTTGAGCCGAGGAAGACGCCCTTGAGATTCACGGCCAGGATGTTGTCCCAGTTGGCTTCATCGAAGGTCTCCACGGTGCTCTTGTACTGGTTCCCGGCGATGCCGGCGTTGTTATAGATGATATGGAGTTTGCCGTACTGCTTCACCGCGGCGGCGACCATGGCCCTCACATCGGCGGCTTTGGTGACATCGGCCTGGACGGCGACGGCGCTGCCGCCGAGGTCTTCGATGAGGGCGACGGTGGCCTGGGCGCCCGGCAGGTCTACATCAGCGACGGCGACCTTCGCGCCCTCCTTGGCGAAGAGGACGGAAGTGGCGCGGCCCAGGCCGGAGCCGCCGCCGGTGACGATCGCGACCTTGCCCTGGAGTCGCATGGCGACGCCTACGGCGCCTCGACCTCTACGTCGTCGCCCTGGAGGCGGACCTTGAAACAGGAGAGGATGCCGGATGCGGGAGGGTTCAGGGCCTCGCCGGTGGTGATGTTGAAATCGCCGGCGTGCCAGGGGCATTGGAGGGAGGTGCCCTCCAAAAAGCCCTCTTCCAGCGGCCCGCCCATGTGGGGGCATTCGCTCTGGACGGCGTAGAGCGTGCCGTCCACGTTGCCGATGGCGATGCGCTGTTCGCCGAGGTCCACGCCGATGAGGCTGCCGGGAGGGATATCGGCGAGTTTGGCTACTTTGACGAACTGTCCCAAGATGGGCCTCCGGAGGCTGTTGGTTAGGCAGGTTTCCAGGCGGAAAGGAGAGACTGAGCAGGGAGGATTATATCAGACAGGAGTTGCAGTTCGGCCAACTCGATCTGTGGCGCATCGCGGCCTGCACGACCGCTTGCACACCATTGAAAAAGTACACTTTCAAGTACATAATTCAGTATTATTTACCGCACGGAGAGAGCTATGCCGCTCACTTCAACCGACAGCATCGTGAACCCGACAGAGTTGAAGCAGCGTCAGAAGGACGTACTGAAGCGAGTGAGGAAGGGCAGATTCGTCACCTTGCGGCAGACGAAGGGCGAGGACTTGGTCATCGCCGACCGGAACGATTTCCTGAGCACGCTTGAGAGCCTGGAGAACGTCCGGGCCGTGCTGAAGTACATCGCGGAGACGCGGCTGATGGACGACCAGCGCGTACAGTCCATCCAGTTCCCGTGGGTGAAGTTTTTGAGCGCAGAAGAGCGGAAGCAGTTTTCCGCCGACCTGCTGGAGACGACGCTCCTGTGCGCCGATATGGGGAGTTGGGAGGCGCTGCGCGATCTGCTGGGCGATTGGCAGGCGACGGCGGAGGCGCATCGAACGCCGGGCCTGATGGAGGCGTGGAGGTCGCGCGGCACGGCGAGCGACTACAGCGGTGCAACCAGACGCGCCCGTGGCTAGCTATCGCGTTCTGGTCCGCAACCGGGCCCGGAAGGGCTGGGAGCAGCTCCGGCAGCGCCACCCCAAGGCGATGGCGGAGCTGGTGCGATACCTGGAAACGACGCCGCTGACGCGGACGCACCGGACCAAGATGCTGCGAGGGCGCTTCAGCGGACTCGTCCAGTATGACGTTTCGGCGGGCGACCGCGTCTGGTATTGGGTGGAGGGCGACGTGGTGCGCATCGAGTATGCGGGCGGGCATCCGAAAGGGACGGAGTAGCAGGGCTGCTTTTAACCCTGCTTGGAGTCCTTGCGCCTGGGAGTTGCAGGTGCTACCTTACCGTCAGCCCGAGCCTCTTTTTCCTGTCGGCGCTCCGGGCGATGGAAAGGACTCCTGATGCAAAGGATTCCCATCATCTCCGCAGACTCGCATGTCAACGAGCCGGAAAACCTGTGGGCGGAGCGCCTGCCCGCCATATACCGCGAGCGGGCGCCTCGGGTGGTGGAAGAGGACGGGGTGGTGGTGCGCTACATCGAAGGGATGCGGCCCCGGCGGAACAAGAAGAACGCTTCGGTCAAGTGGGATGGGGAAGACCTGGAGCGGATGCAATCGGGCGGGTACGACCTGGCGAAGCGGATGAAGGACCAGGACCGCGACGGCGTGGTGGGGGAGATCATCTACCCTAGCCTCGGCCTCTTCATCTTCCTCTCGTCGGACGACGCCTTCCAGATGGCCCAGGCCAAGGTCTACAACGATTGGCTCATGGAGATCTTCAAGCCCCAGCCGAAGCGGTTCGCCCCCGTGGCGCTGATCCCCATCGGGGATATCCCGGCGGCGGTGGCGGAGGTGCAGCGGGCGGTGAAGATGGGCCACCGCGGGGTGAGCGTGCCATGCCAGACGGGCGAACGGCCTCCTTACAACAGCCCGGTCTACGACCCGCTGTGGGCCGCCATCCAGGACGCCGATGTGCCGGTGAACTTCCACGCCGGGACGGGCCACGAGCCCCGCGATGAGAGGGGGCCGGGCGGCGCCGTGATCAACTATCTCCTGCAGGCGCAGGGGGACGGCCCGCGCATCGTGACCTACCTGTGCGCCTCGGGCGTGCTGGAGCGCTTCCCCAAGCTGCAGTTCATCACGGTGGAGACGGGGAGCGCCTGGCTGGCGTGGATCCTGACGCACATGGACCATATCTACCAGAAGCACCATATGTGGGTCTCGCCGAAGCTGCCGATGGCGCCGAGCGAGTACTGCCGCCGCCAGGGCCACGTGACTTTCCAGGACGACCCGGTGGGCGTGGTGGCGCGGCAGTTCACGGGCGTCCAGACGCTGATGTGGGGGAACGATTACCCGCACCATGAAGGGACATGGCCCCATTCGCAAGAGGCTATCGCCTCCATGTTCAAGGGCGTGCCGCTGGAGGAGACGAAGCAGATCGTGAACGGGAACGCGGCCAAGCTCTTCAAGTTCTGAACGCACCACCACCTTTAGGAGCGCCTGCACCATGAGCATGAAGGACAAGACGTGTATCGTCGGCGTGGGCACGACGAAGTACGGCCTGCGCGGCGAGTTCTACGGACGGAGCCAGATAGACCAACTGCGGGAGGCGCTGGACATCGCGCTGGCGGAATCGGGGCTGAAGCGCACGGACATAGACGGCTTCTCCAGCTACTCGATGGACGCGAACGACCCCAGCGTGCTGGCGCCGGCGCTCGGCATCCCGAACCTCAACTATTCTTCCATGGTCTTCGGCGGCGGGGGCGGGGGCGGCTGCGGGGCCATCGCCAACGCCTCGGCGGCGATCCTGGCGGGCTATGCCAAGGCGGTGATGTGCTACAAGGTGATCACCCAGCCGCCGCACATGCGCTTCGGGGCCTCCTACGGGCGGGCGCGCGCCGCCGACCCGGACAGCGATTTCACGCGGCCCTTCGGCCTGCTGGCGCCGGGGCAAATCATGTCCATGATCTACCGCCGCCACATGCACAAGTACGGGACGACGCCGCGGCACCTGGCGGAGGTGGCCGTGGCCCAGCGCTTCCACGCCACGCGGAACCCGAAGGCGCTGATGCGCGCGCCGATGACGATCGAGGACCACCAGAACTCGCGGATGATCTCCGACCCCTTCCGCCTCTTTGACTACTGCCAGGAGAACGACGGCGGCGTGGTGGTGCTGGTGACTTCCGCCGAGCGAGCGAAGAGCCTGAAGCAGAAGCCGGTCTACATCATGGCGGCGGCGATGGGCGGCGATACGGCCTGGGGCCACGGGCTGACGGGGCAGAACTCGCCGGAGCCGCTTTACACTTCGGCGGGGCATGCGCACCTGGCCAAGCGCCTCTACGCCCAGGCGGGCATCACCCCCAAGGACATTGACGTGGCGGAGATGTACGACCACTTCAGCGGCATGGTGATCATGCAGCTGGAGGACTACGGCTTCTGCAAGCCGGGCGAGGGCGGCTCCTTTGTGGAGAAGGGCGGCATCAGGTGGCCGGACGGCAGGTTGCCGGTGAATACCCACGGGGGCAACCTTTCCGAGGTCTACCTGCTGGGGATGACGCACATGGTGGAGGCGGTGAAGCAGCTGCGCGGCACCTCCACCAGCCAGGTGAAGGGCGCGGAGATCGCGCTGGTCACCTCCGGGCCCAGCAACCATCCCACCAGCTCCATGATCCTGAGGAGATAGGCCATGACCACCCAATCCAAAAAGCCATACTTCCTGCCCAGCCTGGCCCACCTTGGGGCCGACATGCACACCAAGCCGTTCTGGGACTACTGCAAGCAGAGCGAGCTGCGCTTCCAGCGGTGCGCCTCCTGCGGGAAGTTCCGCCACCCGCCGAGCTACGGCTGCCGCCACTGCGGCTCCAACAAGACGGAGTGGGTGAAGAGCAAGGGCCTGGGCACCATCTTCACCTTCACGCTTCCCTACCATGCCGTCCTGCCCGAAGTGGCCGAGTACGTGCCGTACAACGTCATCGTCGTCGAGTTCCCGGACGCGCCGGGCGTGCGGCTCATCAGCAACCTAATAGAGACGCCGCTGGAAGAGATCAAGATCGGCATGCCGGTGCAGGTGGTATGGGAGACGGCGAACGAGACCGTGCTGCCGCGATTCGTGCGAGCGAAGACGGCCCCCGCCGGGAAGGCGAAGGGCAAAGCTCCGGCGAAGAAGCGGTAGGGGCGCCCCATGGCAGGCCCCCTAGGCGGATTGACCGTTGTTGATTTCAGCTGGGGGTACGCGGGCGCAGTCGCCACACAATTCCTTGCCGATTACGGCGCCGAGGTGGTCAGGATCGAGCCGCCGGAGGGCGACCCAATCCGCCGCCATGCCGGCTTTCCGATGTGGTTCCGCGGGAAGAAGAGCGTTGTCCTGAACTTCAAACGCCCGCAGGAGCTGGCCCAAGCCCAGCGCCTGGCGGCGAGCGCGGACATCGTGGTGGAGACCTTTCGCCCTGGAGTGGCCGAGCGGCTGGGGCTGACCTATGAGGCCCTTTCCCAGGACAACCCAGGATTGATCCACTGCGGCATCACGGCCTTCGGCAAGAGAGGTCCCTACGCCCGCCTGAAGGGGTATGAGGCCATCGTGCACGCGAAAATCGGGGCCTCCGACCATATGAAGTCGCTGGCGCCGCGGCCGGGGCCGGCCTTCAGCCCGCTGCCGGCGGCCGGGTTCAGCGCGGCGCAGACGGCGCTCCAAGGCATCCTGGCGGCGCTGCACGTGCGGCAGAAGACGGGGCTGGGGCAGAAGGTGGAGACGACGCTGATCCAGGCCTGGGCCTCCCACGACCCGTGGATGGGATTCATCGAATACCTGTGCGAGAAATACCCGGAGGCCTACAAGGTGACGCCCATGGTGCCGGTGGCGGGGACGCCCATCACCTCCTACGCCTTCCGGCTGATGGTGGCGATGACGAAGGACGGGCGCTGGGTGCAGTTCTCCCAGACGGCGCCGCACCTGTGGAAGGCGCTCGAGCGGGGGCTTGGGATCGAAGCGACGCTGCAGGCGGACCCGGCCTTCAAAAACGCGCCTGAGATGGAGACCTACGCCGACTCCGTTCGCTTCTGGGAGTTGCTGCTGAACACGGTGCGCTCGCGGACGCTGGCGGAGTGGCAGGAGCACTTCAAGCAGCACCCGGACGTGGGGATGGAGGTGTTCCTTTCGCCGGAGGAGGCGACGCGGCACCCGCAGATGCTTCATAACGGCCATGTGATCGAGCTGGAGGACCCGAGGTTCGGGAAGACGCGCCAGCTTGCGCCGATGGTGAAGCTCTACGCGACGCCAGCCCCGCCGCCAGTCCCGGCGCCCGACCTGGGCCAGCACACGAAGGAAATCTTAGGGCGGCCCTACGCCACCCCTAAGCCTGCCCCAAATGGGGCGGCAAACGTCAAAGGCAGAGCGCCGCTGGAAGGCATCACGGCCATCGAGCTTGGGCACTTCTACGCCGCGCCCTACGGCTTGACGATCCTGGCCTCGCTCGGCGCGACGGTGGTGAAGCTGGAACCCTTGCGCGGCGACGACATGCGCATCGCGATGCCGATACCGGAGACGGCGGCGGTGAAGGTGCTGGAGGGAAAGCGAAGCGTCGCAGTCAACCTGGAGACGGCAGAGGGGATGGAGATCGCACGGCGACTGGTGAAGAGGGCCGATCTGCTTATGACGAGCTTCCGCGGCGGAGTGACGAAACGGATGGGGCTGGACTACCCAACGCTCCGCCATCTGAACCCGAACCTGATCTATCTGAACGCGCCAGCCTATGGCGTGGACGGCCCGTACAGTCGCATCCCGGCCTATGCCTCCACCATCGGCGCGGGGATGGGCTACGGCTTCCTTATCGCGGGGCCGAAGGCGCAGAACCCGGACCCGAACAAGATCACGATGGAAGAGCTGAAGGCGCTGACGACGCGCCTGCGGGTGGCGACGACGGGCGGCGGAAACCCGGACGGGCTGGCCGCCCTCGGCGTGGGCACGGCGCTGCTGCTGGGGCTGGTGACGCGCGACCGGACAGGGACGGCGCAGGAGATGCTGACGACGATGATCGGCACGGCGGCTCAGTGCAATGCGGCGGAGATGGTCCAGTACGCCAAGAAGCCGCCGGTGCAGAGGACGGACGCCGACCTGAACGGCCTCCACGCGCTGGATCGGCTCTATCAAGCCGCTGACGGGTGGGTGATGGTGGCCTGCCTCCAGGAAGAGGACTGGCAGGGCTTCGCGAAGGCGCTCGCGCCAGCGGTGCCCGGCAAGGCGGAACTGGCGGCGGACCCGCGCTTCGCCGATAGAGCCTCCCGGCAGAGGAACGATCCCGTCCTCACCGGGCTCCTGAGCAGCGCCCTGGCGACCCGGAAGGCGCAGGAGTGGGAGGAACTCTTTGCGCCGCTGGACGTGCCGTGTGTGAAGGTGGAGCCAGGGCCGATTTTCAGCGGCATCTACAAGTCGCCGGTCTTCACGGAGAACGGCTTCATCGCCGATGTCTCGCATCCCATCTTCGGCGATTACCCGCGCCTTGCGCCGTTGAGCCGGCTTTCGCTGACTCCGGGGGTGGCGAAGCCGGGGGTGGTGCTGGGGCAGCATACGGAGCAGGTGCTGCGGGAGCTGGGGTATAGCTTAGAGCAGATCGAAGCCCTGGAGCAGGCAAAGGTCATTGGAAGAGGGAAGGCCTGATGCACACGAAAGAAGAGCTTGAGCGGGCGCTAGCGGCGGCGGCAAAGACATTCGGTTTGACGTTCAAGGACGCCTCGCCGCCGAAGGAAGGCTTTGTGAAGGCGAACGGCCTGAAGATGCACTATCTGGATTGGGGAGGCAAGGGGACCACCATCCTCTTCCTCCACGGCGGCAACCAGACAGCCCACACCTGGGATCTGACCTGTCTCCAGCTGCGCCAGCAGTACCACTGCTACGCCCTGGACCAGCGCTGCCATGGTGAGACGGATTGCCCTAAAGATGCGGACCTGATGCCCTTTGACCAGCGGGAAGACGTGAAGGCGGCCATCGAAGGCTTAGGGCTGAAGAAGCTGGTGATCATCGGGATGTCCATGGGCGGGCTGAATACGATGGCCTATGCAGGCAAGTATCCGGAGCGGCTCCAGGCCGTCGTCATCGTGGACGTGGCGCCTGCGATCAGCAAGAAGGGGATGGAGGAGACGGGCCGGTTCCTCCAAGACAGCCGTGTCTTCGATTCGATAGAACACGCGCTGGACGAATCGCTGAAGTTTCTGCCCGCGCGCCCGCGAAACGGGCTGCGCTACAGCCTGATGCACGCCCTGAAGCAGCGCCCCGATGGGAAGTGGACGTGGAAGCATGCCATCTCGCCGAACCTCAAGCAGCGCGGAGGGGCAGAGGAGGCCTTAATGCATTATGGCAAGCTCTGGGCAGAAGTGAAGAAGATCCCCTGCCCAACGCTTGTGGTCCACGGTGAGAAGAGCAACGTCCTGGACTGCGCGGGGGCGGACAAACTGGCGAAGACGCTACCCAAGGGACGCTCCGTGCACATCCCCGGCGCCGGGCATACCGTTCAGGGAGACCAACCGAAGCTCTTTGCCAAGGCGGTGGCCTCTTTCCTGAAAGAAGTGCTTTAACCGTGCATCTGCATCTGCATCTGCATCTGCGAAACCTCTTCGTCAACCCAGAGACCTGGGCGACCAAGAAGACTGTCAGCGGCGGCTATCGGCCTCCTCTAGTTCCCCACCATTGACCTTCTATCGGGCAAGTCGGGCTCGGGAACATTTGGGCGGGGGTCTCCGTCATATCTAGTGAAAGCACTTTTCCTAGATAGATTTGGAGGCCCGGTATGCAGAACTGGATCGAACCCCTTATCAAGGCGCTATGGGCGATGCACGTCCCCCCACGCTATCAGATGGCGGTGGCCCGCGTAGCCGTTACGGCGAGCCGCCGGACCATGGGTGGGAGGTAGCGCGATGCGAAGACATCTCCTCTTCCCAATCTCCGCGCTGGCGCTCGCGGGGCTCTTCATCGTGACTGCGTGTTCGACGGAAGCGGACGCCTATAGCCGCAAGCCTGCGCAGACGCCGCCGGATGGACCTGGCCGCGTAGTGCGGTCAAACGAGGGCATTGACCCCGCCGTCTGCAATCCCATCCACAATATCAACGCCTGCACGCCCGATAACCCTCCCAGCAGCAAGCCGAAGGCGCAGGCGATCCCCGCACCGATAGAGAAGGTCACCATCGTTATGTTGAAGTCCTACCCGGCGCAGTATGTGCTGAACATCACCTCCGGCCTGCCAAGCGGATGCGCGAAATTCGGGCACGTCAGCTGGGTGGTTGAGGACTCGACGTCAACGGTAGAGGTGCAGGTGTATAACCTCATGCCCAGCAGCCCGATGATGGCCTGCACGACGATCTACGGGTACTCCACCAATTCGGTGAGCATCGGGTCGCTGACGCCGGGCAAGACGTACACGATCAAGGTGAACGACTACTCCACCACGCTGACGGCGTAGCCCCTCACGCCGTCGGTACATGCAGAGGCCCCGGGCGCGATGCCCGAGGCCTCTCTCATTTCGAAAGAGCCGCTGCTAGGAGGCGAGCCAGATGACCTCCGCCAGGTGACCGCCCTGGTGGAAGGCCTCGCCGCCGGCGGACTGCTGGTAGGAGTTGCGCAGACGTCCCGAATAGGTGATGTAGCGGGCCGGCTCCGGGAGCGGCAGGCGCTTCAGCTCCTTCTTTTCAAGGCTCCAGACCTCAAGGGCAATCTGGCGCATGCGCTCATCGGTGACGCCGCGGGCGGCTTCGGCGGCCAGATCATCTATGCGGGCGTTGTTGTATTCCATGAAGTTGGCGGCGTTGCTCCGGGTGAGGGTGACCAAGTCCTGGGCGGCAGTGGCCAGGGGCTGGGTGAAGTAAACGGTGAGCCCATCGAAGTTCTGATGGGGTTGACCCGGGTTATAGCCCACCGCGGCGTAGTAGACGTTGATATCGGAGACCTGGTTCACCTTGATGGAGATGCCCAGGTTCTTTTCGATATCGCCGACGACGGCCAAGACGGTGTTAGGCAGGTTGGTGTATGGGTTGAAGATCAGGTTCACCGTCTCGCCAAGCCTGCGCCCGGAGGCGACCCAAAGCTCCTTGGCCTTGGCGGGGTTAAAGACCCAGGGGTTCTCATCGTCGTTCGCGAAGCCTTCGGCGAACTTGGCGAGGGCGGGGTTTTCATCGTACATGATGCCGGTGGAGACGGTGTTGGGAACAAGGCGGCCTGCGCCGGTGAAGACGTTGTTGATGATGCCCTGCCAGTCCACGGCCTTGCCGATGGCGATGCGGGAGCGGATATCGGCGAAGGCGGCGCCTGCGCCATCCGTCTTGAAGCCCAAGCCGTAGATGCTCTTGGCGCTGAACATTTCGACGATCTGGCAGGACTGGCACTGGCGGCCGAAGTTCACGGCATCGGCAGGTGTGACGAGGCCGATGCTGAGGGCGCTATCCACCTGGCCTGTAATCAAGGCGGAGCGGGCCAGCGTGGCGGTGAGGATAACGAGGTTATGCCGGTCTATGTAGGGGAGAGGCTTGCCATCGGCGCCGTTCTTCCAGAACTTGGTGTTGGCGACGAACTCCGTGCGAACAGGGCGATCGAACTTATCCATGATGAGGGCGCCGGAGCCGACGGCGCGCTTGGTGTAATCGCCATCGAGGGCGAAGACCTCCGGCGGGACGAGGCGGGACTGGAAATCGGCCAAGGAGTTGGGGAAGTAGGGGTCGGCAGCTTTGACCGTGACTTCCAGCGTGGCGGAATCAACGGCGCGGAGGGTATCAATGTTGGACCAGTGGGGCCCCTGCGTCACTGTTGGCTGGGGAGAGCCATCGGCCTTCTTGAGCCTGCCGAGCCAATAGTTGATGCTGTGGACCGCATCATCGGCCACGAATTTGCGGCCGTAGAGGGGCGCGAGCTTGGCATCATAGCCGAAGGCGCTGGCGGCCGGGCTCTGCCAAGCGGCGTTGGGGTTCAGTTTGAAGGTCCAGACTTTGCCATTGCCCGTCTGGGACCAGGAGGCGGCTACATCGGCCTCCGGAGTGCAGGTGCTAATATCGCCGACCTTCTGGTTAGGGGCAACGGCGCAGCGGACCAGCTGGCTATAGACAGGCGTGGTGGCCGCCATGGTGGTGAAGGAGCGGCTAAGGACGGGGTCAAGGGAGGCGGGCTGGGCGCTGTTGGCGTAGGTGTGGGTGCCGCCGCGCCGAGGAGCGGCCTTCCAGTTCGGTTGGTTCTGAATCCAGCGGAAGCCTTTGATAGCGTCCGTTTGCGCGCCAAGACCGGGCTGCGGCGTTGGCGTGGCCGTTTGAACGACGACGACCGGGGTGTTTGTGGGGCCAGGCGGGCGCGTGGGCGCCGGCGTGGGGGTAGCGATGACGATCTGGGGCGTGGCAGTAGGCCCAACCGTTGGCTCATCATCATCCCCGCCACCGCAGGCGACGATGACCAGCCCGACGATAGTCATAAGGGAGACGAGGGTCAGCAGGCGGAATCGTGTAATCACGGTGACCTCCACATCTGGTGTTGCGGAACGGCGTCGCGGAACAAGGTGCCCATTAGCTAAACCGATAGGGCGAGCGCTGTCAACCCTTGTGGGCGGTAACCTCTCGCCTCAGCGGCCCGTTATCCAGGTCTATGCCCGCTCCAAGCCTGCCGAAACGGCGACGGCCGAATACCGATCCAGGCCGATGCGACGGAAGGGGCGGGCGAAGGTGACATCGTAGAGGGGAGACCTCGGGCTGCGCGCGAGTCCTTTGGCGATTGCGTCGGTAGCGTCTTGAGACGTTGTCTCATAAAATGAAATGTACCGGCCATCGCCGGGGAAGGGATTGTTGCGCTCGAATCGCTCAACGCGCTGGAAGGCCCCGGTCTTGAGCAGGGCAGTGGCGTAGGTATTCATGTACCACCGCTCGGCCTGGGCCTCCTTGCCCGGCTCCCTGCAGCGCCCCATCTCCACATAGAGGCCGGTGACGCGGGCAGGGCGCCCTTTCCCTGCATCCTTCGCGCCGATGAACCTGTAGTTCTCTCGGTATCTGCCCAAGAGGTGCGGCGAGAGGGTCATCTTGATCTTGCGATCGTGGTCGCGGAGCTCTTCATAGGCCTTATCCAGGTCGGAGCGGGTGGTGTAGTAGAGGGAGAGGTAGATAGGGTCGCCGGGCTTTGGGGCGGCGTTCTCAAAGCGGGTAGCGGTGTAATAGATGCCGGAGCTAAGGATATCGGGGACATGAACCTCGTCATACCACTTGTTGTAGTCGGCGATGTGGGCGGGCGATGTGCAATCGGTGAAGACGACGACGACGCCAGCAGGGTGTTTCGGCGGCATTGTTGCGTTCCTTTGCCTAGGCAGAAGCCACGCTAGCCACGCTTGGCCCAGGCGGTGTAGGTAGAGGCAGCTCCTGCCTTTTCTATGAAGTACTGGACCTCTATGGTCAGTGGCAGAAGATAACGGATGTAGGTGCTCCAGCCGGTGACGCGGGGGGTGTCCGTGAACCGGCGAACGGGGGTGACGGTGAGATTGGGGTGGGTCTTTTTGAAGGCCCGAGCCGAGGCGGCCATCTTGTCTATGGTCTCGCGCTCATAGACGCGGATGCCGAAGTGGTCGCCGGAGGGGGCGATGGCGGGCGTAGGGCCGGAGACGAGGTAGAGGAGCTGGGTCATCTGGTAGAGGTGGAAGACGAGGCGCTTGCCGTCTATGGTCAGGTAGTCGAGGGGTTTCCAGCCAAAGACTTCGCCAAGGAAATGCTTGAGCTCTTCTCGGCCTTCGCCGGTGAGAATGCGCCTCTCCACGGTAAGGGCGACGTGGTTGATATCCGGCGGGCGCATGCGGCTCGCTTAGGCCGGCGGAACTTCGCGGGGGAACTGGAGGAGGAGGAGCCGGGCGCCGCCGGGGCCAGCGGAGAGGAGCGGAGGAGGATCGCTGGGGGTGATGTGGATACAGGCCTTTTTGCCAAGGGGCGTGCCATCACAGATGATGGAGCCTTCGATGACGGCGTAGCAGTGGCCGCCAGTGCCCTTGGGAGAGGCTCCAGCGGTGGAGGCGCCGGGGGCAAAGGCCAGGCCGGAGGCTTTGACGCCATCTTCGCGCTCCAGGAAGTCGCGGCGGCTGACGCCTGCGGCGGGGATGGCGGGCATATCGGCAGGGACGACGAGGTTGCGCCCGGCCTTACGTGCCAGCTTGTCCCGTGATTCGGGCATGGCGAAGAGGCCGCCTTCGGCGTGGATGCGGATGACGAGGAACTCGATGCCCTCCGGCCCGGCGACGATAGGGCCGTACGGGGTATAGCCATCCACATAGTGCAGGGTGAGGCCCTGCACGGCCTGCTTGCCGACGGTGGCGGAGCCGCCGATATAGACGTGGTACTGGTTGACGCGATGGAAGTGTGGAGGCAGGGTGCCGCCGGGGTTGGTCACCTCCGTGATGTAGGCCTGGGGAAGGCGGTCGTCCTTCATGGGGCCGCCGATGATGTCCGTTAGGCGATAGTGGACGCCTCGGGAGTCTTTGGCCTCCCGAACGGCCAGGGCTTCAAGGGGCTTCACCGGCATAGGCACCTCCAACGCTGGGGCGAAGGATAGCGCAAAGGCATGCCTCTCCGCCACTGCCGCAATCCTGCAGCAGATTGCATGCCTTCCCGCATGACACCGCAGGCAGGCACGGCCGATGCTGGTGGATAGCGCGCCTCCAGCCAGCGGCGGAGGCGATGGAGCCCATCAGGGCCGCGCCACCAGCGGAAATTGGTGGAGCCCTCCGTAGTGACGGAAGAGGGCGCGCTGTAGAGTAGTCACGTGGGGGCGGGACATCCGCCTCGGCTTAGCGCCCCCTCACCGGCCTGCCGAGGCGGATGTCCCGATTCCTTACGATCCCAGAGCCTGGGGCCGAACGAACGGAGTAGGAGGCGGCGATGGAGCTCACGCAAGAGACGATGCCGGACGGAGAGTGGCTGCGACGGATGTCCCGAGCCTACCATTGGGTCCGCACACAGGTGGACCTGGTGAAGGCTGTGCTGGACGGGAACCCGACCCAGCGGGAGGTAGGCTCTCTCTCCACCGTCTCCCAATGGTTCCCCACGGTCCTCCAATCGGTGCAATCCATACCGGCGCCTCGCTCGATACGGGGCAAGCGCGCCCAGCGGCACTTGGTGCAGGCGATCGAGCTGTACCACGAGGCGGCGAAGCAGAGCGAGCTGACGCACAGCCGCAGCGGCGCCCAATGCGCGTGCGGGGAGACGCACCAGCACGGGCGGGTGAAGGTGCCCAGGGCCCAGCTCGTCTCGCTGCGGCATGCGTGCGCCAAGGCGCGGAGTCATTTGCGCGTCACATCCAACTATATGCTGGCCAAGGCGGCACAGACCCAAGAGCAGCCAATGGCGACAGCTCTGGCCCAAGCGGCCTAAGCGCGAAGGAGCACAAAATAGGAGGGCGAAGTGTCCGCCCTCCTATTTTGTATTGCCTTAGATCCACGCAGCCCGCGCTCGGCATGGTAGGATTCCGGCGGCTCGTTTCCAGTCCAGCCGTGGAGGCCGCCGTGAAGCAGTTCGATATGTCGCGCATATCCGTTGACCCGTTCGGGTCGAAGCTGGGGATACGGCCCGTGAAGGTGGCCCACGGCTCCAGCCTGGTGGCGGTGGAGATAGACGAGCGGCACATGAACTCGAACGGCTATGTGAACGGCAGCGTCTCCTTCGCCCTGGCGGATGCGGCGATGGGCCTGGCCATCGCGACGGACATGCTGAACAGGAAGACCTCTTCAGCGACGCTGGAGATGAAGCTGAACTTCCTACGAGCGGCCAAGGGCGGACGGCTGGAGGCGGAGGCGAAGGTGATCCGAATCACGGAGCGGTTCGCGATGGCGGAGGCCACGATACGGTCAGGGGAGCATGAGGTCGCGCGGGCGCTGGGGACCTTCGCCATCCTGCCGCTGACGGAGCACGTGCGCTCCTCCCTAAAGCGGGCGCGGGAGCAGAAGCCGGGTTAGGCGCCGCTCCACCTCCTTCGCAAACGGCAGGCTTTTCACAATCGATGCGGGCGGCCGGATATCCGGCCGCCCGCATCGATGCCACAGATCCGACGCTACTTATTCAGCCAGACGTTTTCGAACTTGTGAGCGGAGCTGACGACGAAGGCGCGGGAAACCGGAAGGTTTTCAACGTAGGGATGCACGCCGAAGACGGTGGTCAGCTCGGCGAATGGGACAAAGGTCGCCCACTCGAACATCCTGCGCTGGAGGTCCCAGACCATGTCGCGCCGCTTCGCGAAGTCCAGCATCTGCTCCTGGTCGGCGAGGATTTTGTCCAGGTCAGGGTTGGCAAGCTTGCCGTAGTTGTTGGCTCCTGTGGAGGAGATGTAGTTCACGATCTGGTCGTACGGGTCGTCCAACGTCTGACCGCCGCCGGCGGTGCCGATATCGAAGTCGTTGCGGAGGAGGCGCGCGGTCCGGTCGGCGGTGGCCGCGATGACCTGGAGGGTGGTCTTGATGCCTGCCTTGCCGAGGAGGGTGACGAGGGCTTCTGTGTAATCGGCCTGCTGGGGAACGCCGATGACGACGAGGTTCAGAGACGCGGGGTCTACGCCCGCCTCTTGGAAGAGCCGCTTGGAGAGCTCGAAATCCGCCGGGTCCTTTGCGTTGTTCTGGAGGCGGAACCCGGGCGTTCGCAGGAGCTCTGCATCCGTGAGGGTGAATTTGCCGCCCATCTTTTCCGGCACGAGCCAGGTCGGCGGATAGCGGAGGCCGCCGCCGCGGACGATATCGGCGATGGTCTTGCGGTCAATGGCGACGCTGATGGCCTGGCGGACCTTCGCGTTTGCCAGAGGCCCGCGGGAGCCGAAGAAGAGGATGTTCATGCTGGCGCTATTGCCGATCTTGACGTTCGGGATGGACTTGCGGGCTTCGTCCTTCTGCTCGGGAAGCATGTCGCTGCTATAGCCGCAGGTGCAATCGAGACGGCCTGCGCGGAAGGCGGCGAAGGTGAGGGCCTGATCCGTGATGAACTGGTAGGTGATGCCGTCCAGGTAAGGCGTCGCCCGGCCTGCGGCGTCCTTTTTCCAGTAATCGGGGTTCTTCACGAACTCCGTGACGACGTTCGCTTCGAACTTCTTGTACTTGAAGGGGCCGGTGCCGATGGGGTTCTGCTTCCACGCGCCCTGCACGTCTTGCGAATCGGCTGAGTACATGAGCATGAAGGGCGTGGAGAGGGCGTAAATGATCGAAGCGCTCGGTTGCGAGAGGGTGACGGTGAAGGTGTAATCGTCCGGCGCGGCGAAGGACTGGATGGAGCGGAGGCGCGGCAGCATAGCCTGGGCCTTGGGGTCGGTGCCGTTCTTGGCCCGGGTGAAGCTGAAATTGACGTCCTTGGAGGTGAAGGGGGCGCCGTTGTGCCACTTCACGTCTCTGCGGAGGTTGTAGGTGATGGTCTTGCCATCGGCGCTGATGGAATAGCGCTCCACAAGGTCGGTGCGGATGGTGGAGCCGTCCACCGCGTCAATGTAGGTGAGGTTGTTGAGCAGGTTCTGCAGGATGATGGCCGAGAACTGCCCTGATGTGGAATAGGTGTCCCATTCGTTGCCGAATGCGCCGGAGATCCGGATGTTGAAGGTGCCGCCGGTCTTGATGGGGCGCGGCGTGGGTGTCGAGGTGGGCGCAGGTGTCGGCGTCGGCGCTGGAGTGGCCGTCGGCCCTTGGGTCGTGGGGGCGGGGGCGGTGGTGGCCGTGGCGGCAGGTGGGCGCGTGGGCGCCGGTGTCGGCTCTTCTTCGTCGTCGCCGCCGCAGGCGGCCAAGACCATCGCCAGGATGACGGCGATCGAGAGGGCGAGCCACGATTTCTTTGTGAGTGATCGGATCATGAGACCTCCATGACTTTCTATCGGAACGGAACCTTGCTTACAGACAAATGTCGACACGTGTTATAGCAATCAAATTCCCCGCAGTCAAGAGAAAAACAGCCGAATCCGCGTAATGGTTCACAGGGGCGGGCGTTGTTCAGGCTCGTCACTACCGCGAAGGTAGCTCATCGTGTAGGATGAATGGGCCTGAGGAGCAAGGGGTTTGCATGGCGAAAGTGAGCAATAGCAAAGAGCCTTCCTTCGAGGAGGCCTTTCGGAGGCTGGAAGAGACGGTGCAGGCACTGGAGGGCGGCAACCTGAGCCTGGCGCAGGCGACCTCCCTTTACGAGGAAGGGATGCGCCTTGCGAAGGTCTGCTCCCAGCGCCTGGACACCGCCGAGCTGAAGATCTCCGAGCTTCAGGCGGCCTTCGCGAGTGCGACGGGGCAGGACGAGGATGCGGCGATGGACGAGGACGACGATGCCTGAGGGAGCCGTCCCGACGCCCGTCCGCGGCGACTTCCACATGCACACGTGGTACTCCAAGGACTGCGTGACGCCCCCCAAATCCTTGGTGGCGCGGGCGCTCAAGGTGGGCCTCACCTGCATCGCGGTGACGGAGCACAACAACGTAGAGGGGGCCCTGGCCGTAAAGAGTCTCGCGCCGCCTGAGCTCAAGGTCATCGTCGCCGAAGAAGTGAAGACGACCCACGGCGAGATCACGGGCTTCTTTCTGGAAAAGACGATCCCTCCGGGCCTTTCGCCGCTGGAGACGTGCAAGCGGATCAAGGAGCAGGGCGGCCTGGTCTCCATCCCGCACCCCTTCGACCGCGTGCGGCGCTATGTGCTGAAGCGCGAGGTCTTTGAGCCTATCCTTCCCTACGTTGACATCGTCGAGATTTTCAACGCGCGCACCACCCTCCTCCGCGACTCCAACCGCGCCCTGGACTTCGCGAAGGAGCACCGCTTCGTTACCGGCGCGGGGAGCGACGCCCACTGCGCCTGGGAACTGGGGCATGTCTCTGTGGAGATGCCGGACTTCGACGGGCCGCAGGAGTTCAAGGCGGCCCTGGGACACGCCAGGATCCGCGCCAGGCGCTCGACGCCGCTGGTGCACGGCGTGAGCAAGTTCAACACCTACCGCAAGAAGCTCTTGGGCTACCGGATCAAGCCTTCCTAGCCAATGGCGAACGACTTTCACATCGGCCTCTTCGCGACTGGGCGCGGGCAGGGCTCCCGCCAGCTCCTGCAGGCGATCCACGAGGCGATCCGATCGGGGCGGCTGAAGGCGAAGGTCACCTTTGTCTTCAGCAACCGGGACCAGGGGGAGTTCGAGCCGACGGACGGCTTTTTCCAGATGGTGCGCGGCTACGGCTACCCCCTGGTGACCCACTCCTTCCGCAAGTTCAAGGCCCGAGCGGGCGACGATCCGGCATGGCGGGACAATTACTACGGCGAAGTGATGCAGAAGCTGGCCCCCTACAAGCACGACCTGTGCGTGCTGGCGGGCTACCTGCACATCTTCAGCCCGGAGATGTGCAGGCGCTACCCCTCCATCAACCTGCACCCGGCGGCGCCGGGCGGCCCCGTGGGGATGTGGCAGCAGGTGATCTGGGAACTGATCGAGAAGAAGGTGACGCACAGCGGCAATACGGTCTTTTACGTGACGGAGGAGATGGACAAGGGCCCGACGGTCACGTATTGCACCTTTTCGCTGCTCGGGCCGCTGTACGATGTCCACTGGAGGGCGGTGGAGGGCAGGCGGATAGCCTACCTGGAGAAGAGCCCAGGGGAGGAGCTGCCCCTCTTCAAGGTGATACGGGAGCAGGGGGCGCTGCGGGAACGGCCCCTGTTGGTGGAGACGCTGCGCGCCTTTGCGGACGGCAGGCTGCGCCTGCAGGGCGGCGCCGTGACGGACGCAAGCGGCAGGCCGGTGAAGGGTCTGGACCTGACGGCGGAGATCGAGGCGGTGCTGAAGGGCTGAGCCCTACGCCGTCTTCTGCTCCGGCATCTGGGCGGGCTGGCCGTTGCCCGTAAGGAGCAGGGGCTGGCGCTTGGAGCGGACCGTCTCTTCCGTGATGACGCACTTCCGCACGTCCGTCATGGAGGGGATCATGTACATCACGTCCATGAGCGTCTCTTCGATGACGGTGCGGAGGCCGCGCGCGCCGGTCTTGCGCTTGAGGGCCTCATCGGCGGCGGCTTGGAGCGCCTTCTCATCGTAGACCAGGTCTACCTTATCGAGGGCGAGGAGGCGCTGGTACTGCTTCATGAGGGCGTTCTTGGGCTCGATGAGGATGCGCACCAGGGAGTCGCGGTTCAGGGCCTCCAGGCCCACACAGACAGGCAGGCGGCCGACGAACTCGGGGATGAGCCCGAACTGCATGAGGTCGTCGGGGATAAGGTGCTGGAGCTGCTGGTAGGCCTCTTCCTGGAGGTTGCGGATGGGGTTGACGCCATCGGTGGAGCGGAAGCCCATGGCGGCAGGGCCTTGGCCACGGCGCTTGGCGACGATTTTCTCCAGGCCTTCAAAGGCGCCGCCGCAGACGAAGAGGATGTTGTGCGTCTTGAGCTGCAGGAACTCCTGGTAGGGGTGCTTGCGGCCGCCCTGCGAGGGGACGTTGGCAGTGCAGCCTTCGATGATCTTGAGAAGGGCTTGCTGGACGCCTTCGCCGGAGACATCGCGGGTGATGGAGGGGTTCGCACCCTTGCGCGCGATCTTGTCAATCTCGTCAATGTAGACGATGCCGATCTCCGCCTTGGAGATATCCCATTCGGCGGCCTGGATAAGGCGCAGGAGGATGTTCTCCACATCCTCGCCCACGTAGCCGGCCTCGGTGAGGCTGGTGGCGTCGGCGATGGCAAAGGGGACATCGAGGATCTTGGCCAGGGTCTGCGCGAGGAGCGTCTTGCCGGAGCCGGTGGGCCCGACGAGGAGGATGTTGCTCTTATCAACCTCGATGGCGCCGGGCTGGCCGCCGGTCTTGACGCGCTTGTAGTGGTTGTAGACGGCGACGCTCAAAACCTTCTTGGCCTTCTCCTGGCCGACGACGTACTCGCTCAGCTGCTCGTAGATGCGGTGGGGCGTCAGGCTGCCGACGGGCGAGCCCTTTGCGGGAGCGGCCGCCGCGGGGGCCTGCTCGCCAATGATGCGCTGGCAGAGGGTCACGCACTCATCGCAGATGTAGACCTTGCCCGGCCCGGCGATGAGGCGCTTGACCTGCGCCTGCGCCTTGCCGCAGAACGAGCATTCGTACTGCGCCCGGGGCCCGCGTGGAGGGGGAGGTGGTGGTGTCGTCGTCGCCATTCGGCTCCTTACGTAGTGGTATGCCGGAAGGGAAGGCTGTCTAGCGGACGGCGGCTATCTTTGCTTGTTTGCCTGTGAGGACATCGTCAACAAGGCCGTATTCCTTGGCCTGCTGGGCGTCCAGGTAGAAATCGCGGTCGGAATCGCGGGCGATGCGCTCGTAGGGCTGGCCGGTGTTGTCGGAGAGGAAGCGGCGCAGCTTGTCCTGAAGGCGCAGGATCTCCTTGGCGGCGATTTCGATGTCCGTCGCTGAGCCGCCGGCGCCCCCCTGGGCCTGGTGCATGTGGATGGTGGAGTTGGGCAGGGCGAAGCGCTTGCCCTTGGTGCCGGAGGAGAGGAGGACGGTGGCCATGCTGGCGGCCATGCCGACGCAGATGGTGGAGACATCGCAGCGGAGGAGCTTCATCGTGTCGTAGATCGCCAGGCCGGCGCTGACGGAGCCGCCGGGGCTGTTGATATACAGGCTGATGTCCTTCTCCGGGTCCTCACGGTCCAGGAAGAGAAGCTGGGCGATGATGAGGTTGGCGACCATATCGTTGATGGGCGTGCCCAGGAAGAGGATGCGCTCGCGGAGGAGGAGGGAGTAGATATCGGAATAGCGCTCGCCGCGGGGCGTCTGCTCGATGACGGTGGGGACGTAAACGTTGCTGGGCGTCTGCATGTGGTAAGCCTCCATGTCTCGCTGTTAGGCCGGTGCTTGCTGCGTGGCGATCTCGACGAGCCGATCCAGCACCTTCCGCTGCTGAAGGGTGCGCTGGATGGACCGCCTGCCGTTCTCGTTGTCGAAGATGCGCTCGAACTGCTTGATGTTCTGCTCGCCGCCCGAGGTGATGAGCCCGCTCAGTTCCTGGTCTATCTCATCCTCGATGACGTCAACCTTTTCCTGCTTGATCAGTTCGGCAAGGGCGAGGGAGCGCTTGATGCGCTCTTCGGCCATGGGCTTCATCTCTTCGATGAGGGCCTTCTGGCTCTTGCCGATGCTCTTGAGATATTCGTCCAGGCCGATCTTGCTGCGCTGGAGGCGATCGGTCTGCTCCTTGAACATCTCCTCAGCCTCGCGCTGGGTGATGTTCGGGGAGAAGTCGAAGGCGGCCTTCGCGACCACTTCGTCCAGGGCCTTCTCCTTCAGCTTCTCTTTCGCTTCCCGCTCGGCGTTCTCCTTGAGGCGGTTGGTGACGAAGTCTCGCAGGGCCTGCATGGAGTCATACCCATCGCCCACGCCCTTGGCGAACTCGTCATCGAAGGCGGGGAGCGTCTTCCCCTTCACGTCCAGGACCGTGACGCGGAAGGAGACTGTTTTGCCCGCCATGCTCTTGCGCACGTCCGATTCCGGAACGGCGATGGAGAAGTCTTTCGTCTCGCCCGCCTTCATCCCGGCAACCTCTTCGGCGAAGCCGAGGATTGGGGCTTGGGCGCCTTCGACGAGGCGGTATTGAACGGCCTTATCGCTGCCCATGGGCTTGCCCTCGGACTCGGCGGACATATCAAGCGTCACCATATCGCCCATCCGGGAGGGGCGGTCCGCCGGCTCCCAGGGCGTGTTCTGGAACCGGATATCTTCCAGCACCTTGACGATCTGCTCTTCCGTGACTTCCACAGGCTCGGGCGTGAGGCGGATGTCCTTGTAGCCCGCCAGGTCTACCTTTGGCGTCAGGTCTACCGTGGCCTTCCACTTGATGCTGGGCTCCACACCCTCCAGGGCCACTTGCGGCACGCCGATGGCTTCCAGGGATTGCTCCTGGATGGCCTTCTGGGTCACCTCAGGGATGAGGTGGTTGACCGCCTCTTCCATGATGGCAGCCTCGCCGATGTACCGAGCCAGCATCGCCTTGGGGACCTTGCCCTTGCGGAAGCCGGGGATGCGCACCCGCTGGCTCACGTGGTTATAGGCGTGTTCCTTGGCGCGGTCTACTTCAGGCTGCTCAGCTTCGATATTGAGGACGACTTGACGACGGGGAAGTTGTTCTACGGTGACTTTCACGAGGGGGACTCCACAGGCCTAAGTGGAACTATTATATCAGTAGCCCCTCCTTATGGACAACGAAGGGCTGACACTACCTTAGATGTGTGGGGGCATCCAAAGGAGACAGCCTGCGGAGGAAACTTTACAGAAGGAGGGACGGGTAGGTGTGGGGCAACGAGTTGCTATGAGGCAACTCGGCTCGACTGCCTCAGACGCTCAAGGATCCACATACGGGCCAACGTCGTCGGTCCGATGCCCTTCTCACTCGCCTGCATCCTCAGTGCCTTCAGTGATCGCGCATCGAAACGGATCGTGATTCCCTGGCTGAGATTTTTGGCGAAGCGAACCTTGGCAACCTTAAATTCATCCTGGTAGTCAGCCATATCGTGGCTGTCGAACCAAGCGGCCTCTTCTTCCCGGCTCGAAAATGTGGGGATGCGGTTAGTCGCCTGGACTCTTTTCTTGGCCATAACTCAGTCACCTGCCTCCCTTTCGTTGGCTATAGATGCGGCGCTCTTGTCTGCTCGAGGGCCGGGCTGTCACGACATAATAGACACCGGGTGTTTCAGTGGCATCGAGCACTATCGTGAGTATGCGCCCCTTTTGTGTGGGCCCAAGCACAAGGAGGCGTCCGAACTTTCCCATCTGCGCGACCGGCTCGGTGTGACAGACCTCTTCAACATCGTCCGGTTTGACTTTGTGTCGAGCGATATGAGCGACGTTGCCGGGGTTCCAGACAAGACGGCGAACGGAGAGCATAGGCAATTGTAACACAATGCGTTACAGACCGCCGTAATGCCTACGTCGCCTTCCTAATCTCTATCCCCAGCTCTTTCAACTGGGCTTCGCTTGCGGGAGAGGGCGAGCCGGTCAGCAGGTCGGAGGCGCTCTTGCTCTTGGGATAGGCGATCACATCGGCGATGCTCTTCTCGCCCGCCAGGATCATGACCCAGCGGTCTATGCCGGAGGCGAAGCCGCCGTGGGGCGGCGCGCCATACTCGAAGGCACGGAGCATGTAGCCGAACTTCGCCTGGATCTCATCGGCGTCCAGTCCCAGGATGCCGAACATCTTCTGCTGGAGGGCGCGGTCGTGGATCCTGATGCTGCCGCCGGCCACTTCATAGCCGTTGCAGGCCAGGTCATAGGCCAGGGCGCGCACCTTGCCCGGCGCGGTATCCAGCAGGGAGACATCCGCCAGGTTGGGCGATGTGAAGGGATGGTGCGTGGAGACGAACTTCTTGTCCGTATCGCTCCATTCCAGGAGGGGAATGTCAATGATGAAGGCATAGGCGAGGCTCTTGGGGTCGGCCAGCTTGAGGCGTTCGGCAAGCTCGCGCCGTATCCCGTCCAGGGCGGCGTTGGTGCTCTTGGCATCGCCCGCCACGATGAGCAGCATATCGCCCTGCTTGGCCCCCACGCGATTGGCGATAGCCTTCACCTGCTCCAAGGGCAGGTATTTGGCCACCGGGGAGCGGACATCCTCCGCCTTTAGCGATCCGATATCGCCCGTCCCGGTAAGCTGGGCGCTCACCAGGCCCTTGGCGCCTTTGCTCTTGGCCAACTCCGTCAGCTCGTCCACCTGCTTGCGGGAATAGGCGGCCATCCCAGGGGCGTTGATCGCCTTGATGACGCCGCCTGCCGCCACCGCGCCCTTGAAGACGGCGAACTCCGTCTGCTTCACGAGATCTTCGATGTGGCTTAACTCCAGGCCGTAGCGCAGGTCCGGCTTGTCCGAGCCGTACCGGCGCATGGTCTCTTCATAGCTCAGGCGCGGGAAGGGCGACGCGGCGAGCTTGAACTCCGGCGCAACGCGCTTCGCGACGCTGGTGTAGATCTCCTCCATGAGCCGCAGGATGTCCTCCTGCTCCACAAAGCTCATCTCCAGGTCCAGCTGGGTGAACTCCATCTGGCGGTCTGCGCGGGAGTCCTCGTCGCGGAAGCAGCGGGCGATCTGGTAGTAGCGCTCGTAGCCCGCCACCATGAGCATCTGCTTGAGCTGTTGGGGCGATTGGGCCAGCGCGAAGAATTTCCCAGGGTAGACGCGGCTGGGAACCAGGTATTCGCGCGCGCCTTCGGGCGTGCTCTTGAAGAGGATGGGCGTCTCCACGTCCAGGAAGTCGCGGGCGTTCAGGAAGTCCCGGATGTGCTGGACCAGCTTGTGGCGCAGGATGATGTTGTGCTGCATGCGCTGCCGCCGTAGGTCCAGGTAGCGGTACTCCTGGCGCAGGGAATCGTCCACCGGGGAGTCTTCGTTGATATAAAAGGGAGGGGTCTTGGCCTGGTTCAGCACCGTCACTTCCCCAGCCGCCACTTCGATGGTTCCTGTGGGCAGTTTGGCGTTCTCCGTCCCTGCCGGGCGCTTGTTCACCGTGCCTTTGATCTGGAGAACCCACTCGTTGCGCACGTCTCCGGCCACCTGCTTCAAGGCAGGCGTCTGCTCCGGGTTGATGACCACCTGGGCCAGGCCGGAGCGGTCGCGAAGATCAAGGAAGGTCACGCCCCCGTGGTCGCGGCGGCGATTCACCCAGCCCGCCAACGTCACGGTCTGCCCGGCGTGGCTGATGCGCAGGTCGCCGCAGTTATGTGTCTTGAGCAAGTCAGGCCTCCGACGACCGTGCCGCTAGGGGGAATACGTCAGAAGGGAATCAGGTTAAATTATAGGTTTTGGCGATGCTCTTCACAAGGTAAGCGGGCTGTCCGGACCGCTCCAGCACCACCGTGATGCGAAGGCCCTCGCCGGGGCCTTTCACTAGGGCGAACATCGTGGGGCCGCTGCCCGCCAGGTGGATGTGCTTCGCCCCGGCTTCGGCGAAGCGCCGGCGGTGCGATTCGAAATTCGGGAAGACCTTCACCGCGACGCGCTCAAAGCTGTTGTAAAGCAAGTCTTCTCTCAGGGGCGATTTCGTCTTCATGGCGGCCAGGAGGCGGTGCGTCGCTTCGCCGTGGGAGTAATCGGTAGGCGTGAGCGCGCCATAGAGGCGGGCCGTCTTCTTCTCGAGCTCTATCGGCGGCTTGGTGATCACCAGCGAGAACTCGGGCAGCGGCGGCAAGACGGTTATGCGCTCGCCTCTGCCCTCCGCAAGGGCCGTGCCGCCCGTGAGGAAGAAGGGCACGTCCGACCCAAGCTCGGCGGCCATTGCCGAAAGCTCTGCCTTGGGGACCGCTCTGCCCCACAGCCGGCAGAGGCCCACCAGCGTCGCCGCCGCATCGGTCGAGCCGCCGCCGAGTCCGGCGGCGACGGGGATGCGCTTCACCAGGCCGATGCGCGCGCCCGACCTGACGCCCAGGCGCGATCGCAGGAGCTTGGCCGCCTTGAGCACCAGGTTCTCTTCCGGCGCGATGCCTTCCGCTTCGCTCTCCACGAAGATGTCCGGCGCCTCCGCGAAGGTCAGGTCGTCAGCCAGGTCAATCGTCTGCATCACGGTGGCGATCTCGTGGAAGCCATCGGCCCGCTTACCGAGGACCTCCAGCGTCAGGTTGATCTTGGCGTAGGCCTTGAGGCTAAGCATTTTTTTCAGACCCTTCTCTCCCCTGCGTGGGAGAGAACAAAAGAGAGGGGGCAGACACGTTACACACCGCCGCCCCTTTTTAGGGTTGCATAGAGCGCGCCCCACTCCTCCAAGGATAGCGTCTCCGCCCGCCGCTCCGGCGCGATGTTTGCCGCCCCTAGGGCGGCGATGACCGACTCTCGGGGCAGGCTGAGCCCCCGCGTGAGACAGTTGGCGAGCTGTTTCCGCCTGGCGCTGAAGCCCGCACGAACGACTTCGAAGAAGGCTGCCATCTCCTTCGCAGGGACGACCTTCGGCTGTGGGCGAACGTCCAGCCGCAGGATGGCCGACTCCACCTTCGGCGGAGGATAGAAGCTCCCAGGCTTCACCAGGTCAATGATCTTCGGCTCGGCGTAGAGCTGTGTCGAAACGCTAAGGAGGCTCATATCGCCGGGCTTTGCCGAGATGTTCTGCGCCACTTCGCGCTGGACCAGGACCACCAGGGTCGTCGGGCGGACGCCCGACTCCAGGAAGGCGCGGATGATGGCGGTGGCGACGTTATAGGGCAAGTTGGCCACCACCTTATAAGGAGGCCTGGCCCTCTGGCTCTTCAAGACGGCCTCCGGCGCAAGCTCCAGCATATCGCCGATGACGACGGTGAGTTTTTCGGAGGCCATCTCCTCCATCACTACACCGGCCATCTGCTCGTCCTTCTCCACCGCGATGACGCGCCTGGCCTTTGCCAGCAGGATACGGGTCAGCGAGCCGAGCCCAGGCCCCACTTCAACGATGGTGTCGTTGGGCGTGATGTCAGCGGCGCCGGCGATGCGCAGCAGGATATTGCGATCGAACAGGAAGTGCTGGCCCAGGCTCTTGCGCGCGCTAAGGCCGTAGCGGTCAAGGAGGGCCTTTGCGGAGGCGGCGTCACTCATGCCGCGCTCCTTTGGTGTAAGAGACGGCGATAGGCCGTCTCTTCGTCTCTCCCCCGGCGGGAGAGAACAAAAGAGAGGG